>Ga0180437_10000712_pt1 | contig 61326 bp, 52 predicted proteins | sample SS_ome_4_FD_132410 | JGI IMG/M metagenome (GOLD analysis project Ga0180437, IMG submission 132410) | Hypersaline lake sediment archaeal communities from the Salton Sea, California, USA - SS_3_D_1 metaG | ecosystem: Environmental > Aquatic > Non-marine Saline and Alkaline > Hypersaline >...
CTGGAAATACGATTCGTTTCTTTTGAGCCGGACTCCCACTTCATTCAGCCTGTTGTCTCTGATCCAGTAGTCAAACTGGAACGGCCCTGTCCCGACCGGCTTTTGAAAAAAACTATCTCCCTGCCTCGATACCCTTTCCCTGGGAAGTATTTTGCAAAAATGCAGGCTCAAAAGATACAGGGCCGGCACATAAGGCCTGACCCAGTGAATTTCCAGCTTATATCTGTCGACGGCCCGAATTCCGGTCACCTCTGCGGCCTGCCCTTCACGGAACTCAGAGGCTCCCTCCACTCGCGGGGAAAAAAAATGGAAATAGGGAGAACCGACTTCCCTGTCGAGTATTCGCTCTAACGAGAATTTGACATCTTCCGCCGTGACTTCTTCTCCGTGATGGAACAACACGCCTTTTTTTAAAAAAAATGTGTACACTTTCCCATCCGGAGAAATCATCCAATACTCCGCCAGGGACGGTGCGATTTTCGCGTTTTTATCCAGCCTGACCAAACCGTCATAGAGCTGTTCGGAAAGGAAAATGTAGGAATCGGGCTGTGCGGGATCGAGCTGCATGCGGAAAGAGTCGGCAAAAGATTTTATCCGGAAGACTCCTCCTTTGACAGGTCTCTTGCCCGCCTGTTCCGGTCCAAGATTACGAAAAAGGAGAATCGACGCAACAACCCAAACAGGGAGGAAAATCAGAAACAGGCCGGTTCTCCGCGTCGCTCGGTATTCGGATAAAAAAATAGCCATACAGGAAATGCCAAAGCAATTTGCGTACCAATTTTGACATTATTGCAAACTATTTTTTTTGAACAAGTTAGACAAACCCAGTCCGGTTTCTTCTTAGCGAAACTGTAAAATTATTTTACAGAGAGATTTTATTTCGAGGCTTACTGTTTCGCTCTTTCTGCAACGGCACGAAAAACACGCATCAGGTTGCCGCCCCATATCTTTTGGATATCTTCTTCCGAGTAGCCCCGGCGGATCAGTTCTTCTGTGATATTGGGCATATCGCTGACATCATCGCAACCGTCGACACCACCCCCGCCGTCAAAATCGGTTCCGATCCCGACATAATCCACGCCGATCAAATCCTTCACGTGATCGATGTGATCGATAACATCATCCAGAGTGGCTCTTTCTGAGGGGTATTGTTCCCTGACCGCCCTATATTCTTCTCGCATTTTTTTCATTGTTTCTTCATCCGTGATTTCATCCCAGGACCCGTATTTCTCCTCGATACGGGCCATGGCGGCATCTCTTTCGGGATTGGGTTTTTCGGTCTTTATAAAGCTGGAGACAAAATTGATCTGGATCACGCCCCCGTTGGCGGCCAGGGCTTTGAGCATGTCATCCGTGAGATTTCGGGGATTATCGCAGATGGCCCGGACACTGGAATGAGAGGCGATCACAGGGGTCTTGGTGACCTGGAGCACGTCGAAAAAGGACTTGTCCGAGACGTGGGAAACATCCACCATGATGCCCAAGCGGTTGCATTCGGAAACCACCTGTCTGCCAAATTCCGTCAACCCGTTATCTTCAGGATTGCGCCTGTCGAACGAAGAGTCACAGATGTCGTTGTCACCCATGTGACACAGCGTGATGTAACGGACGCCTCTGTCAAAGAAATATTCGACTGCCGCGAGATCTCTTCCGATCGCATAACCGTTTTCCAAGCCGATATAGGCGGCTCTTTTTCCAAGCTTTTCCAGCCTGTAGGCATCATCCGGTGTTCTGGCAATGGCCACGAGATCGGGATACTCTGTTTCCATCCGATAAAGGGCATCGAGCTGCTGGTATACCCTTTCTTTGGCGTCAGTATATCCTTCAGGAACGAGTTCGCCCTGTCTTACATAGACTGCGAAAAATTCCGCATCCAGCCCTCCTTGCTTCATCCGGGGAAGATCGATACATCCGCTCCCCCTTTCCGAGGGATCATGACGTTCCCCGATCTTCCAGTCTCCAGAAAGCAGGCGGGAAGGCGTATCGGCATGCGTGTCGACTGTCAGCACTTTCTCATGGATTTCCCTCGCCGTGCTGAGCGAATCCCCCTCTTCAACCTGCGGGCTGCAAGAGAAAAGGAGCAGGATAATGGCCAAAAAACCAGTTCCCTTGATAAGAGATCTTTTTTCCACGTGTTTATCTCCTCGTTTCCTTATTTTTTCAAGACTGCTTACTTTATAAAAAAGTCAAAGATTTTTCAAATCCTCCTTTTATCTCACGACACATTTCCGGAAACTCGCCTTAGAAGTCGGAACTAAGGGGAAAATTTCGAGTCTATCGCCGGGAAAAACGTGTTCAATCGTGGCGCAGAGCCACCACCGGATCCACCCGAGCCGCCCGGACCGCCGGATAGATACCCGCAGCGAGGCTGACCAGAATCGCAAAAGCGACGGCCCCAAGACAAAGCCACAGGGGGAAATTGAAGAACTGGATAAAAGGGACGCCTTCACCGGCAAGAAAAGCGTTGACGACATGGTTAATTAAAACGCTCACCAGCCAACCCAAACCCAGCCCTAACACGCCGCCGAGGAATCCGATCATGCTCGCTTCGAAGAAAAATATTTTTTTGATATCCTTGTCGCTGGCACCAACCGCCTTCATAATGCCGATCTCGGCATATCTCTCCAGAATGGACATCACCATGGTATTGACGATCCCCAGAGAGGCAACCACGATGGCGATCATGCCCACCGCAGCCAAAACCCCATTTAGGATCAAAAAGCCTCGTTTCAGTTCCTCGAATTGATCCATCAGGGCGAACGTTCCGAATCCCATTTTTTCGATCTCTTCCTGGACAGGATCCACGAATCGAGGAGAGGAGAGCTTGACATTGACCAGACTGTATCCCCGCCGCATGCCAGGGGACTGGAAGAGGTCCCACAAATTGGAAAAGGGCAATTTTTTCAAGCCCTCGGAGGCCCCGGGGGGAATAAAAACATCGCTCCTCAGGAGAGCGGGGCCGCCAAAACCCATTCTTTCTGCGATGCCCACGATCTTGAACCGGTAATCATCCCGGGAAAAGGGCAATCGATCCCCCTGGAATAGAGAAGAAAGGTCCATGGGATCGACCTGGCTGAAATCGAAGGACAGGGTAGAAACAGAAATTTCCTGGCCGAGTACGGAATCGAAATCTTTGACCCCGAGCCGCGTGAGCAGGGAATCGCTGATGACCAGAGAATTTTCGTCATCCGAGGAATAGGGTGTGCCGCTTCGGAGTTTTATGACCGGGGAGGCGGTCAGTTCCGAGGAAAGCACCTGGATAAGCACGAATTCCTCGTTTTCGTCGAGCCGGACCGCTGCGGGAAAACGCACATCGGCAAAGACCATTTCCACGCCCCTCATCCGCTCGATTTCTTTTAAGACGGCGTCATCGAGAAAAACGGCCGAATCCGCCCCTTGTGCTTTTATCCTGCGTTCACCCCCGATTCCCAGCCGCGACAGGGCTGACTCCGTAAAAACCGAAATATAATTGAACAGTTCCATCTGCGTGAAACTGTCGGAGATGTTTTTCTGGATCCCTTTTCCATAAGCGATCATGCAGACCAGCGCGCCGATTCCGATGACCACGCCGAAGGTCGTGAGGGCGGTCCTCAGTTTTCTCCGTTTGAGATTGGAAAAGGATTGATCGATATAGTCGATCAGTTTCATGGCATCCCGTCCTTCATGGCGAGTGCCCCATCCTGAAGGTGAATAGCCAGGTGGCAATATTCACGGATCAATCCTTCTTCATGGGATACCAGGACCACCGTGATGGATCGTTCCTTGTTCAGGTCCGACAGGAATCGAACGATCTCCTTCGATGTCCGGCTGTCCAGATTTCCGGTCGGTTCATCCGCCAGCAGGATCTCCGGGCGGTTGACAAGAGCCCGGGCGATAGCCACCCGCTGCTGTTCGCCACCGGATAACTCCAGAGGGCGATGTTCTGCCCTGGAACCCAGGCCGACTTTATTCAGAACATCCCTGGCTCTCTGTCTCCTTTCCCTTTTCGCGACACCTGCAAACAGGAGAGGAAGGGCTACATTTTCCGCTGCGGTGAGAGAGGAGATGAGATTGAAGGATTGAAAGATCATTCCCACATCAGCCCTTCTGTAATGCGCAAGCTCTTCATTGCTCATCCGGGAAAGGAACTTGCCGTGAACCCGGATGGTGCCTGACGTCGGCGTATCCAATCCCCCGATGAGATTCAACAATGTCGATTTCCCGGAACCGGAGGGGCCGGTTATCCCGAGGAAAGATCCTCTCGGTATAGACAGAGTCACATCTTCTAGGGCCATCACCCGGACTTTACCCATGGCATAGACCTTGGTGAGTCCTTCGGCCTCGATGATTGAAGGGAAATCTTTCATCATCCGATCATCCGAGCCCAGGACCGGGCAAATTATGATTTATCGATGGAACTTTCGCAGAGCTCGCTCGGGTTTTTCTACCACTTGCCGTCCATCTGGAATTCGGCACTCCCCAGCCAAAATCCGGATCCTGTCACCGAATCATACTGGGCTTGGAGCAAGTCGAAATGGAACTTTTCTTCCTCGCTGATCTCCAGGAACATTTTTTTGGCGACAGGATCGTCGGCCTTTGCGGCGGCGTCCTGGAAAAACGTGATCGCGTCGCGCTCGAGCTCCATCCCTATCCGAAGGGCCTCCACTTCGCCTTTTCTCTCTTCGTGTTTCAGGCTCTCCTTCAATTTTTCGACCAGAGGGGCCTCACCGGAAACGTCATCGGGATTGAATTCTTTTTTCCAATCCGATCCTCCGAGTATCTCGTTGAACATCTTCCCGAACGTTTCCAGATGTTTGACCTCTTCTTCGGCCAGGTGAAGGAACATTTTTTTTCCTTTTGGATGGTGGGTCACTTCGGCCGCGTGGTTGAAAAATTTTCGGCCATTGATCTCCAGAACAATGGCATTTCTGATGGCGCTTTCGACATCCTTGCTAATTTTCGACATGTGTATTCTCCTTTATTTTTTTTCTGAGGGAACCTGCTTCCAGGTCGTTATGAATTTCGAGGCACTTGCGATCATTCCGGCAACAGTCTTTTCACCGGCTTCTTTTGTTGCATCTTTGGGATCGCTGAAGGCCCAGATTCCATTGCTGGATATTTGATGGCTGGCCCCGCCCTTTCCGGTTTCCTCCGGTGTCGCCAGCAGGCTCCAAAAAATTCCCATCAATTCAGGGTGTTGTCTTCCCTGCAACAGATATTTTTGCATTTGAGGCGATAGGTGGATTTCGGGTTTCTCCGCCCTCTCCATGCGAACCAGCCCGGGCTCCAGGAAAAGCATGGTGGATGTTTCCTTCACACCGGCATGCTGGTCGAACCAATCTCCCGAAGCGCCTGTTTCCCTCGGAAAATAATCCCCGAGTGCCAGCGCGATCGCCTCGGTGTTGTGATTGATCCTATGAATGACGTTGCTCTGAACGATGGAGTTTCCCCCGTGCCCGTTCAGGAACATGATCCGGCAAAATCCGTGTTTAATCAACATCTCAGCCGTCTCGAATAACACCTGTTCCATGGTCTCGGGCTTCAGGCTCAGCGTTCCGGGAAAGCCCGAATGGTAAACGCTGTAGCCGGCCCATATCACGGGAGCAACCAGGACTCCTGTGCGAGCCGATATCATTTTGGCCACATCTGTGGCGAAATACGAATCTGTCCCGAGCGGCAGGTGAGGACCGTGCTGCTCGGTAGAGCCGATCGGGATGATGACCATATCGCACGCCGTAAGATACGCCTGCACCTCGGGCCAGGTCATCTCCTGGAGAACCAGAGGAGCTGCTTCCTCCGGCCACCCCGGGCCTACAAAAAGAACAATCAGCGAAAGAAGAAAGCCCAGCAGCGCCTTGACCCGGCTATGCGTCTTTTCCATTTTCCTCCTCCTGGTCGCAGTCCTATTGGTTTGGATCTTGACTTCTTATTCTAGAGGTTTATATGCCTGATTTCAATCCGATTTTACCGGAAAGCCGGATCAGTCCACCCCTCTTTTCAGGATGTAATAATCCCTTTTTCTGTCCCCATCCCTATAGGTTCTGAAATCGATGACATTGTATCGGCGTTCGAATAATTCCTGGAATGCCTTCCGGGTTGCCATTCGCCATTCCAACGGGATCTTTCGCACGTTTTTATCGGACACGTCGGTTTCTCTGAGCATTGCATAAAAATCATAGGGAATCTCGACCAGAACGAATTCCCGATCCCAGTCGAACCGGAGACTCGTGACGACCTCGAGGCAGACAGGCCCGTTTCGACCCTGGAGTTCGGAGATTTCCGATAGAATCACGCTGTGACCGGATGCAACAAGATCATCCAGGCCGTATTCTGGCCTTTCGATGTCCCTCGATAAATCCCAGGAAGCACACAATCTGTCGCTCGGTATATCGGTCCTGTTCAATTCCCCCCCAAAATCCTTGTAAAAGGACTCCTCGTACCCGATAATATCCATCCCGAAACGATGGATGTTCCGGCTGGCATTCACACCGACAAGAGGATCGAAGGTGCAGGCGATGGTCCACACACCAAAAACATCCCGAACGATCCTTCTCTGGAACTCTTTGATCCGTCGTCCCAATCCCAGGTCTTGATATTTTTTTTTCACTCCCAGATACTGGGAGTAAAAAATAAAATTTTCCAAGGACCGGAAGCCTAATTCTTTATCCCGAACTCCCACGAAGCCGTAGGAAAATCCCACCAGATGATGGCTGTCTTTTCGGAAACCCCCTTTCTCGTCCTCCACAAAAACACCCGTAAACAGGCTGCTGCCCATGTCGAAATAGTTCTCGCAGAGCATGTTGCGCTCTCCTCCCATATGATCGATGGGTTCTTTCCATATTTCCTGTCTCAGTTCCTCGTATTTCCGGTAATCATCCTTATCCTGGGACACCTCTACAGCGAAAAGGTATCTTTTCCCGTTGATGACATGCACGGTATCCATATTTCTCATGGAAAGAAGCTCCGTTCTTTCATCGGATCCATGGTCATTCTAGCGAATCCATCTACCGAATTGCAAGACAGCTCCCATTGAATAAATCCCGTGTTTGTTATAATGTTTAAATCCGGATGACGTCATATCTGCCCCTATAAAAGAGGAAAGGAGACAAAAAATGAGGAAATTCATCCTGACGGGCCTGTCCCTGATATTGATCATGGGTTCCTTTCTCGGGGGGAAAGAGATCACGGTCCAGAGAATCTCGGAAAAACGCGATCTTCCCGAGGATTTCTGTACGGCATTCAAGGAGGGGGACATCCTTGTCTCGGATGGCGGACACCTGATCCTGATAGGAGGCACATCCAGGAGTCTACAATCTATCCTCAATTACCCCGCAGCCGACGCATTGGGCTGTATCGTCGGATTTGTCCCGGCAGGGAAAAATCTGACTGGCGATCTGATCGCAGGCGCGCCCATGGTCCGGATCGGCGAAGAAAGGCACGATATCCGGTACGACTCCGTTCTTCCTGTATCCGAAAAAGAGGGAGAGGAAACCGCGGTCGTCGAGGCGACCGCCTCCTTTGAGGGCAAAAACGCCACAAGAGCGCAGATCACGACCCGATACCGCGTTGTATCGGGGTCAGGGGCGATCGAGATAAGGTCGAACATCAAAAATTCCGGAAAATCTCCGATCGAGGACCTCGACTTTTCGTTGTATTTCAATGCTGCCCACAGGTATTCCTTCAGCCCGTTTCACAGGGAGAGGCGTGCTAACCTGGACTTCAGGATTTATCCGAAAAAAGGCCATTTTTTAGGATTCCTGAACCAAAATCCCTCCGACACAGGTGACGCTCCGGTTCCCGGAACCCTGGCCCCAGGAGAATCCTATGAATTCCGGTCCCTGCTTCTGACCAGATCGGATGGGAACGGACTTTTGCAGGCAATCTATGATCTTCTGGACGTTCCCACAGAAAATGCGGCACTCGATTTCGAGAGCGAGGAAAGGGATCCGATCGAAGTCATTGTCCGGGATGCTCTTTCCCGGATGGTGTTTTTCCGGACATTCCTCGAAAGCCCTGTCTCCCTGAAAATTCCCCTTCCCCCGGGATATTACAGCGTTACCGCCAACTTTTTTCCGGCAGTCGAGGAAGATTTATTTTTTGTCGAAACCGGCCGGGAAAACCGGCTTATCCTGGAAGACCCCCCTCATGGAACTCTCAAGGTAAAGATCCAACATAGCGACGGCCAATACGTCCCGGGAAAAGTCACATTCATCGGCCTCGATCCGACAAAATCCCCCTATTTCGAGCCTGAAAATCCCGTAAACTCAGGAAGAGGATGGGAAACGTTCAAAAACTCCTGCTTTCCTGGAGAAGGAGGCATGGAAATCAGGCTTCCGGTCGGCATCTACCTTGTTTATGCATCCCGGGGACCGGAATACACGATGGAAACCAAGATCGTGGAAATCTTCGCGGATGAAGCCGAGGAATTGGTTTTCCGGATCGATAAAGTGATCGATGCGAAAAACCTTATCTCCGTGGATCCCCACATGCATACAATTTATTCGGATGGGCGGATGGACATCGCCGAAAGGATCAGGTCCGTCGTTGCCGAAGGAGTGGATGTGGCGATCGCCACCGACCACAACTACATCAACGACTACAAACCAACGCTCCGCGAACTCGGATTGAACAGATACCTGGCAACGATCGTCGGGAACGAAGTGACCACAGGGGGAGTCATCCACTTCAACACCTACCCCCTCCAACAGAAAAAGACCGAACCCAACAACGGCGCGATAAATCCGCAAAGAGAAACGGCAACCCCCCTTTTTCAAGACAGCCGGAAGAACGATCCCGGCGCTCTGATCCAAGTCAACCATCCCCGCTCCGGAACGCTTGGGTACTTCAACAATTTCGCCCTCGACCCGGAATCGGCCTCCTTTGCGGATAAAGGACTCGACCTGGATTTCGACATTTTGGAAGTCATGAACGGGCCGTTTTTTTATTCCAGCAACGAACAAGCCATCACCGACTGGCTCAACCTCATGAACCGGGGCTATTTTTTTCCCATCGTTGGCTCTTCAGACAGTCACACCATCGACAGAGATCATCCTGGCTATTCCCGAACCTATGTCTATTACGAGGGGAAAAAGGGAGATGAGCTTGATATTTCCTCTCTTGTCCAGGCCATGAAAAAGGGCCGTTCCTTTGCCACCAACGGGCCCCTTGTGGACTTTAAAATCGATGGAACGCATGTTCCGGGCGATTTTTTTACATCGCAGGACGGAAATGCGGATATCCAGATAACCGTGCAAAGCGCCCCCTGGATTTCCGTCAGTGAAGTCAGGCTGATAGTCAATGGCAAAAGAAAGATCATCTTTCCCGTCGACCCATCTGCGGATGCCGTCATGAAGTTTTCCGGAAAAATCTCTGTCCCCCTTGAAAAAGACTGTTACATCGCTGCAGAAGTTTTCGGCAAGCGAAGTCTTTTTCCCGTCCATCAGGCAAGGGCGTGGAGCGGTCTCAGAAGAAATGCCACGATTCCATACGCTGTGACCAATCCGATCTTTATCGACGTGGACGGGAACGGAAGGTTCGACCCCCCTCTGCCAAAAACCATCCATCGGCTGGAACCTCGGGAGCGGTGATGAGGGATGAGTCCGGAAATTAGCGAAACTTCCGGTTTTCCTGACGCCAAGCAGGATTCCAAATATCCCCCCTGGATAAAGGCATCTCTTTTTTCCCTGCAAATCGCCTTCGTTCTGGTTCTGCTCATCGTCTGGATCAGCTCCAAGGGCCTTCAGGAGAGCAAAAGCCTTTGGGTGCTCTTTTTTTACAGTTTCCCGTCCGAGTTTCTGATTGCCACCGTCCCTCATGAGCCGGTCCTTTTGTATTTCGGAAAATTCTACAGTCCCATCACGGTCGCATTGGTTGCCATCTCCGGCACCGTGCTTACCGAGATATTGAATTACTCGACTTTTAAATATGTGACGGACCTTAAAATTTTCGCGAAGCTACAGCAGAAAAGCGCCGTAATAAAAACGATCCGATTTTTCAACAAAGCCCCTTTTTTGACCCTTTGGGTCGCAGGGATCACCCCCATCCCCTTCTATCCCCTCCGTTTTTTGGTCGTCCTTGCCCGCTATCCTTTGCTCAAATACATTCTTGCCATCTTTCTTTCACGCTTCCCGAGATTCTTCATTCTCGCTTACCTCAGTTACAAAATCCAGATTCCCGATTATATACTGCTAGCGCTTTTCGTTCTTCTGATCGTCATCGCGAACGTCACGATTTTCAGAAGCCTTCGAAATCGAAAAAAGAAAGGATAGTTTTATGCCACCTAAAGCCTTGATCACCGGTGCTACAGGATTTATGGGGAGCCACTTGCTGGAAACCCTGGTCGAAAAAAAATGGGACATCACCTGTCTGGTCAGATCCCAGAGCAAAACAGATGCCATCCGGAAAATGCCCGTCCGCATCCATCGCGGCCCTCTTGACAATCCCGATGTCCTGGAGAGAGCGGTGGAAGGCCAGGACTATGTATTCCATCTGGCAGCCCGCATACGTCCCGCTTCTCCCGAAGTCTACGAGATGGCCAACTACCGGTTGACCAGAGATCTCGCCGGGGCCTGTGCCCGGAAAAATCCCGGCATCAAACGTTTCGTTTACATCTCATCGATATCGGTATCCGGTCCGACTCCACCCGGAACCTATTTCGATGAGGCCCAGCCACCCAATCCCGCTTCCTCATACGGCCGGACAAAATGGAAAGGAGAACAGGCTCTAAGGGAAATGCAGGCTGATCTGCCCTACACCATCATCCGGCCTCCCAATGTCTACGGAACCCGGCAGCAGGAGACCGGAATCCTGATAAAACTCATTCGCAATAGAGTCGTCCCTCTCCTCAAGGATGAAGGAGAATCGACCAGCCTGATCTATATAAAGGATTTAGTCAGAGGTATCCTGATGGCGTCAGAAGCCCCGGAAGCTCAAGGCCAAACCTACTACCTGACAGACGGGATAGGATATTCCTGGCGGGATGTGATCCTCACCCTCAAAAAGACCGTGATAGGCGATTCTGTTTTCCTCCCGATCCATGAAGAGATCATTTATTCGATGGCCTGGTTTGCGGACATCCTCAGGACTATCGGATTCAGAAAACTCTATTTCGGCCGTGGCGTATGGAACGCGATGGCAAAGACCAAATGGCTTTTTTCCTCTTCGAAAGCTGAAAAAGAGTTGGGTTTCCAACCGCGCTTCAGCCTGGAGGCGGGATTCAAAGATATGCTCGGCCCGAAAGAATGAACCTCTTATTTCTGTTTACGAGCCAGCGAAAATCTGCTACATATATAATTCGTTCCTTTTTCGTTTGGACGGAACCTCATGCAAAGACTTGAAAGCAGACAAAAGGAAGGCAAACGCCTCGCTTGCATCATCAATCCCAGCGCCGCTAATAAGAAGTGGAAAAGACGAAAACTGCTGAGAAAATATATCCAGGACAATTTGCCCGGCCGGATCATAGACAGCCACGAAGATAAGGCTACGACCATTCAGACTACCAGACAACTGTGTGAAGATCACGACATCATCGTGGCGGCAGGCGGCGACGGGACGATTGCCGATGTCATCCAGGGAATTCTCCGGTTCCCTCATCGAAAGAAGGTGGCTTTGGGAATCATCCCTCTGGGAAGCGGAAATGCCTTTCGCAAATCCTTGGGAATCCCAAAAAATGTGAGGAAGGCGATCCGATGCATCAAGAAATGCAATACGATGAGCATCGATCTTCTCGAAATCGAAGGAACGTGGGCCGCTTTCGGCAGTATCGGGGCCATCGCCCAGATCACCCATGAAAAAATCAAAAAAGACATTCCGGGATTCTGGGGCCACATCTATGCGGCAAAGATCATGCCGAAACTCCCGGTGAAAGAACAGGAAGTGGAATTGATCGACGGCGTGGATGATTCAGGAACGCATTTCGAGCGCATGGAATTGAACCTGAAAGCCCTGGATTGCGTGGTGGCCAAATCGAAACATTTCGGATACGGATGGCGAGCGGCGCCCAAAGCGAGACTGGATGACGGGTATGTGGATGTCTCGTTTTTCGAAAAAAGCGGCCTCAGGTACATGCTTCTCTTTCCGCTCATATATCTGGGAATCCACCAGAGGACTCAGCGGCATTTCAAGGCAAAAAAGATCATCTTCAAAGGAAAAAATCTCGCCATGCAGTATCATGGCGAACTATGGGGTATAAAAGACCAGATCGAAGTGAAGGTCATACCGCAGGCACTAACAGTCATCCTTCCCGGAAAATAGGGCTCATAAATTTTCTATTCGCTCAATTCGTTTCTTGGATCACTCAAATTAGGGATTCATCCAGCCGCCCGGGGCATAACGATCGCACCAGAGGAAAAATCGCCATAAATTTCCGCCGCCCCCTTCAGATAGAGACGGCCTACGAGCGCAGCGGTAGCGGCATCCAGCTCATGGGAGGAACAATCCTCGCGCAACCCCAGGATTCCCAATAAACCGAGTCCTTCTCTCAATTTTCTCAAGCTGCGCTTGACTCTGGGAATCCCCCAAATATCCTGTGCTCCCCCCGGATATATCTCAACGACCGGGATGCCCATTTTTTCGATTTCCCCCTTGAGCCCGATACCTCGTTCCGTCAATCCTCTCATCGGACCGAGAGTGATCGGGAAGAAAGGGATATTTCTCCTTCTGAGCTCCAGGTCACAGGGCCGGAAATGCTGTCCATTTTTTTGTTGGATCGTTTTTCTTCCCGGAGGGAGAGATAGGGGAGCATCGATGGTTACCAGGCTAGGATTTTCCCTTTCGACAGCCCTCATAATGTCTTGGTTCGAATAGACCAGGATTGTTTCCGCATCCAATTCCCTCAAAAAACAGATACCTGTGGGCCGATGAGATACGCCGGCAAGGTCAATTCCTGTGACTGCATATTTTGTCATCATCAATTATCCGGAAGGATCCAGATTTTTTATTTTTCAGGGTTCAGAGGAGATGAAGTCGCGTCCTGAAGGGCATAGATAGCCACATGAGGAAAGGCCCGGCCGGCCAGCTTCTCGAGGCCTGCCCTGGATTTGTATTCCTCGACTTCCTGGAGAAGGGGGACATTATTGGCCAGTCTGTCGTAGATGTCCGCAAGCGCGATAAGACTGCTGCCGATCGGTATTTGGTCCAGGTCTTTATCCAATATGCGGGCCTCCTGGACATAGTGGAGGAAATAATTGTAAAGAATCGGCTCCACTTCCTTCAAAAGCGAGGCCGTGGATTGCAGCATAACCTTTTCTCGATCGCACAGGTGACTGTCCGAAGGCCCGGCTTCCAGGGCCATGAAATCGATCACTTCGTGAAAAAAAGGAAGGCTGGATTGCAGGTCCCCTGCCTCGTAAAGCAAAGATGCCGACTTGATGTTTTCGACCTCTCTCCTCTCCAGCCCGGCAGCCTCCGCCATTTTTCCGGCAAGGAGGGCCGTGCGCAAGGACCGTGGCTTGGCATCATCGGCAACCTCCATGTATTTGAGAAGGATCTCGAGACTCCCAACGTAGGCCCGCCTGAGGTTTCGTATCTTGCTTTCTCTCTGCCCGGATACGGTTCCTATGATCGCACCTGTCAGGATCAGGAAGCAACCCCAGGTTACGAGGTTGATCACTGAGTCAAGAGAAAGGCCGGCATCGGTGTTGAATAGAAGGTTAGTAAACAGGAGGTACAGAACCATAAGGAGGATGCAAAAAATCGCTGTCAGGACAGCCCTCTGTCTGCCTAGAAAATATCCGGAAAGAATAACGGGTAGGAAGAAAAAATTGAGAAAAGAAAACTTGTAATGCACAAGAAAGGCGATAGAGAGGATGCCTGCCAGGATCAGAACGATCAAGGAAACTTCGAAATGTTTTAGGATAAATTCCTTGATTTTGCGCATCCTCTTTCTCTTCTGTGCGGGATATATCCCCTCCCTAAATCACGACTATGGGTGTCCGAAGGCATCAAAAGGATATTTATCCTGCCGAACGAACAACCGGAACTCTTATACCACCGGGGGAAATTTTAGTCAACTCGAATATGCTATAATTGAAAATACGAAACAGTTTTTAAGCAGGAGGCCTCATGAAAAAGATCGCACCAGGAATCGGCGTCATGATCCTTTCCCTCACCTTTTTTGCCTGTTCTCCTCATTTTCATCTCGATTTCATCGGGAAAGAGCAGATAGAAGAAGTGGTGCTGGTCAAAAGCCATGAAAAGGAGAAAATACTTCTCCTGGACATATCGGGCATGATCGGCAACTCAATAAGGCCCGGGGTATTCGATAGAGAAGGAGACATGATGTCCCAGGTCTATCTCAGGCTGAAGAAGGCTTCGGACGACCCGATGTTGAAGGGAGTCATTTTGAGGCTTGACACTCCGGGCGGCGAGGTTACAGCAAGCGACATCATCTACCACGAAATCCTGAATTTTAAAAAAAGGACGGGAATACCGGTCCTGGCGCTGATGATGGGATTGACCGCTTCCGGGGGATACTATATCGCCTCCGCCTGCGACCATCTCATCGCCCATCCGTCCACCCTGACCGGAAGCATCGGGGTCATTTCCCTTTTTCCCAATCTCGAGGGTCTTTTCGAAAAAGTCGGGATCCAAGTCCAGGTGATTAAATCCGGGGAACTCAAAGACTCGGGCAGCGCTTTCCGCAAAATGACGGATCAGGAACGAAAAGTCTTCCAGGAAATCGTTCGGGAATATCATCAGAATTTTCAGGATATCGTTTACGAAAACAGAAAGGATGTGCTTTCGATCGAAGAACTGGAAAAAATTGCCGACGGCCGCATATTGACCGCATCCCAGGCTCTCGAAGCCAAATTGATCGATGAGGTCGGCTATTTCGACAGGGCTCTCGAAATCATCCTCGATCTCGCAGGACTCCCGGCAGCCAATGTGATTGCGTATACGTATTATCCCAAGAAAAAAACGAATATCTATGCGACGGACCTGAATAGCGGGATCCGCCTGGAAAATCTCAGTTTCCGGGAAGTCGCTCAGTCATTAAAAAGCGGATTCTATTACCTGTGGCACCCGCAGTTGAACGATTGACCGGGGATTCCGCTCAAACCGTTCCCGATCTATTAACGCTGATCTCAAAATCCGGGGTGTCGATCATATGCACTTTCACGGAGCAGCTATCCACAGCCTTGGTCACCGCCTTCGTGTATTTTTCGGGAAATTCAGGCGGAAGCTGAATTTCGATACTGAATCTTTCGATCCTTTTTTTCTCTTCATTTTTGTGCATGCGCATCAGAACCGAGGCTCCATCCACAGGTATGCCTCTATTCTGGCAGAATGCTAGAACATAGTAACCGGCACACGTCGCGATCGAACTCAGAAAAAGGTCGAAGGGCGCTGGTGCTGTTCCTTCGCCTCCCGCATAGACGGGTTGGTCGGTTTTTATCAGGAATCCCTTATACTGGGCATCCACACGTTTTCCCCCTGGAAAAGTAATCTTTAAGGCATCCATGTCTGTTCTCCTTTCAATGGTCAATGCCTTTGGCAAAAAGGGCGAGAAGAAGCCTTCTGTCTCTTTCCGTCATATCGAGCCTTCCGAACAGATCGTAAATCATCTCTGTCATGTGCGCTTTGTTAGTTTCGTGGATGAATCCCTTTTCCTCCAGCTTGCCTAGAATTTTATCTGTGCAATTTTTTTGGTCCTCCAGGGTAAGAGGTTTTTCTCGTTCGAATCCACCGGACCTTATCGGCGTGTGCGAATAAATGCGGAACAGGGTGATAAGAACCGCCGCTGCGAGATTGTATGAAGGCTGCTGCGTGGCCTGAGGAATGGCAAACCGGAAATTCGAGCATTTCAATTCCTCTGACAGGAGTCCGGTTCGCTCGTTCCCGAAAAGCAGTCCCACCCTGGTGGAATCGGGAAGTTGAAACATTTTCTCCACCGCAGCATCGAGAGAAAGACGGGTATAATTTTTCCTTCTCTTCGACGTGGCGGCAAAAACAGCCTCCATATCCGCGGTGGCTTCATCCGGCCGGTCGAAGATCTGCGCGGATTCCAGGATATCTCCCGAGTGAACCGCTGTTTTGTAGGATTCCTCCTCCACCCGGGGTACCCCCACGAGCCTCAAGCTGCCGAATCCCGTGTTTTTCATGCTGCGGGCGACAAGGCCGATGTTAGCGGGGTGTTCCGGTCTGACAAGAACGACGAAAAATTCCGGTTTCATGGCCCCCATTATAAAACATGATCCGTTAAAAATCGACCGGAGATCCGCAGCATCTCCGTTCCCGCAATATTAAAAGGTCAGAACTTACCGGTCGATCCAAAGCCTCCTTCTCCCCTGGACGTATCGTCCAGGTCTTCTGCCTCTACCACACGGACCACGGTGACGGGCTGCACCAGCATCTGGGCGATTTTCATCCCTTTATCGATGACAAAAGGCTCATCGCCCAGATTGATCAACACCACCTTGACCTCGCCCCTGTATCCTGCATCGATCACGCCGGCAAGCCGGTGAACACCCTTCAATGACACGCCGCTTTTGTCCCAGACGAGACCCACAAACCCATCGGGGATGGCCACCTTGATCCCTGTAGGGATGGCCTCGACCCGGCCTTTCTCGAGAACGAACTCCACCGATGAAAATAAATCCAGTCCCGCATCCCCTTTGTGTCCGTACCGGGGAAGTTTGGCATCCGGTCGTATTTTTTTTGCTTTAAGCTCCATGTGTTAGGCCTCTTCGACCCTGACCTCGGAGAAATATTTTTCCACGCTCCGGACCAGGGTACGAATCTCCTCTCTTTTGAACGGTTTTCGCTTCTCGAGGGCGGGATCCAGCGTGTTCACGGGCGAAAATTGCTGGATCTGAAAAACTTTCGCCCCTTCGCACATTCGGCCGATCTCCTTCATTCCCTCCTCATCGATCAAGCCGGGAACCGCGGTTATTCGAAAAACATAATCCAGTCCCGAATTTTTGATGATGCCGATGCTTCCCTGTATTTTATCCGTATCCACGGCTGTCCTCGTGACTTCCGCGTACCGGCTCAACGGCGCTTTCACGTCCATGGCGATCGAATCGATAAGGCCCTTCGCAATGAGCTCCTCGAGGCGGGAAGGATACGATCCGTTGGTATCCAACTTCACCTGCAGCTTCCGTTGTTTCAAGATAGACAAAAAATCACCCACGGCTTTATCGAACAGAGGTTCTCCCCCCGAGACACATATCCCCTCCAGCCAGTCTTTCCTCGAGTCCAAAAAATCCAAAAAATACGCCATCGGAAAAGAAGGAATCTGCTCGGGATTCAGGACCAGCTTGGCATTGTGGCAATAGGAACACCGGAAATTGCAGGATCCGAGAAACACGGTCGCTGATAGGACACCCGGATAATCTCTAGGGGAAAACTTTTCTAGGCCCTTGATTTCAACCAATTCCCCAGTTCCTCTTGGGCATTTAAGAGGGCGACAACTTCTCCGGCCTCCCGGATAATCAAAGTCGGGAGGACGATCCCTCCCTTTTCATCCCTTTTAAGAATCGGCAAAAACTCCCGGATTTTCAGCTTGCTCTCTTTCTGACTCAGGTTGTATTCAGATCCCTCCAGCGCGGTCTCCGCCAACACCTTTTTGAGTGCTCCGCATTTCTCGCAGTTTGGATAAGTGAACAGAAGATATTCCATCGAGTCCCTTTTATCCGGAGATTTCGTAGGGGGTTCTTTCCCTGAACTCCTGCTGTTTCCCGTCATTCCACGTGGCCACAGGCCTTAAATATCCGACGATCCGGGAATAAACCTCGGTGGGCTTATCGCACTCGGGGCACTGTGTGACTTTGCCTTTGATGAATTGGTGATCCCCGCACACGCTGAAAGTCGGTGTGATGCTGAAATAGGGAAGCCCGGTATGGGCGATCTTGCGGACCAGCTTCTTGCATGCTTCCCTGTCTATAGATTCAGGAAGAAAAGCATGGAAAATGGTTCCTCCGGTGTACAGGGGCTGGAGGTCTTTCTGATGCTCTATCGCCTCGAAAACATCACGAGTGGCATCGACATTGAGCTGGGTAGAATTGGTAAGAAACGGAAACTGCTCTGTGCCGGATGTGATGATGCTGTTGTATTTCTGCCGGTCCAGCCTGGCCAGACGGTAGGAGGTCGACTCGGCCGGGGTCGCCTCGAGGTTGTAAAGATTGCCGGTTTCTTCCTGGAAATCCTGCATGGTTTCTCTCATGAACTGCAGCACCTCTATGGCAAACCTTTTTCCTTCCTCGGTAGCGATTCCTTCACCGAGCAGGTTCAGACAGCTTTCATTCATTCCGCAGATGCCGATTGTCGAGAAGTGGTTGTCGAAATGGCCGAGATAGACCAGCGTATAGGGTACCAATCCTTTCTTCAACATGTTATCCACCATTTCCCGCTTGGTCTCCAGGGCTTCCTTGGCCAGGACCATCATGTTTTTCAGTTTGGAGAAATATTCCTCTTTCGATCCGGCTTCGTACCCTAGTCTGTTGAGATTGATGGTCACGACACCGATAGATCCCGTCGAATCTCCGGGTCCCCAGATGTTGCCGGGTCTATTGAGAAGCTCCCGCTGATCCAGGTTCAACCGGCAGCACATCGCCCGGATATCGCCCGGATCAAGATCCGTGCCGATGTAATTTTGGAAATAGGGGATCCCGTATTTGGCCGTGACGTCGAACAGAAGTTTGGCATTCGGTGAATCCCAATCGAAATCCTTCGTGAGGTTATAGGTGGGAATCGGAAAAGTGAATACACGGCCGTGCATATCTCCTTCGACCATCAGCTCGAGAAAGGCCTGATTGATCATATCCATTTCTTTCTGGCAATCCCCATAGGTCCAGCTCTGTTCTTCCCCCCCGATGATGGCGGGTTTGTTCATCAGATCATCGGGAACGGTCCAATCGAACGTCAAATTGGAAAAGGGTGTCTGCCAGCCCCACCGGGAGGGAACGTTCAGGCCGAAGATCAGTTTCTGGAGGTCCTGCTTGACGCTTTCGTAAGTCAGATTGTCCGCTTTGATGAATGGAGCCAGATAAGTGTCCACGCTGGAAAAAGCCTGGGCTCCGGCAAACTCCCCCTGCATGGTTCCGATAAAATTGACCATATGGAGCGTGGCCGTCTCCAGGTGTTTGGCAGGGAAGGAGTGGACCTGGTTGGGAACATGCCCGAAGCCTTTTTTCAAAAGATTCTCGAGAGACCATCCTGCACAGTACCCGACTATCGGATAGGAGAGATCGTGGATATGAAGGTCCCCCTCAAGATGGGCCTTCTTCACATTCTCCGAATAGAGCTGATTCAGGGCAAAATTCGCCAGAACCTCTCCGGAAATCCTTGCATTCAACCCGGAAAAACTCATCACGCCCTCGTTGCTGTTTTCCCTTATCTTCCAATCCACGTCGGCGATGTAGTCCTTGATGAGCCTTTCCAGATTGACCCCTGTTTTCTTCGCTTCGCGAATATCCTTGTGTCTATCCCGGTACAGGATGTAAGACTTCGCGATCTCGTGATATCCCTGCTTCATCAACACCATCTCGACGATATCCTGAATCTGTTCGACGGAGGGCATGGTATAGCCGCCGAACTTGTCTTCGATCATAAAGGTGACGATATCGGAAACACTCTTGGCTGCCTTTTCATCCTCTATGCCATGCGATTCCATAGCCTTGAAGACAGCTTTCGTGATTTTTTCCTGAACGAAATCCACTACCGAACCATCTCTTTTTTTGATCCGGGAAATAACTTGCCTCATAAAAATTCTCCTTTTTTACTAATCCGTGCTTGAGATTTTATCGCTGCTTAACCGGAAGCGAGGGATTAAACTAACTTGGAATCTTTCATTTCTGCGTCAACGGATGCATTCAACGCCTCTTCGGAAAAACAACCATATGTTGTGTCACCCAATAGCGATTAATACTAAATGTTGTATTAGCGAAAAAAATATATATGCAATCGCCAGAGCTTGTCAAGTCTTTTTTTCCTATTTTTCATTATTTTCTGGAAATGGCGGATTCGCCGCGCGCAATTATGCTAGAATAAAAGTTCCCGATGCTTTTCCGAGGGTAAAATGAAAGTTCTCTCCATTCAAACACATAAGAAGGAAGAGCTCATCGATATCACGCATCACGTGATGGAGGCGGTGGGTTCTTCGGGCCAGGAAACAGGGATATGTTGTGTTTTCGTCCCGCATACCACAGCCGGCGTGACCATCAATGAAAACGCCGATCCGTCGGTGAAGTCGGATATCCTGATGGCGATGAGGAAGATCGTGCCCGATTCCCTCCCTTACACACACGCGGAAGGGAATTCCCCGGCCCATGTAAAATCCACGTTGGTCGGGTCATCCGTCTTTCTCATCGTTGAAAACGGCACCCCGGCGCTGGGAACCTGGCAGGGAATTATTTTCTGCGAATTCGATGGACCGAGAAGGCGGAAGTTGTTCATCCACACCGAGTCCCCTCTTCGATAATCACGTTCATCTTTTTCAATTCGGCGGCAAGATCGGTATGCGGCTCGTAGAGAATGGCATTCATCCCCACATTTCTCGCCCCCTCGATATTTTCCTGAAGATCATCGAGGAACACACATTCTTCGGCCCGGACATCCGCTTTTGCGAGAGCTTCTTTGTAGATCCGGGGATGAGGCTTCAAATATCCGACTTCATAGGAAAGGACATACTCGTCGAAAATAAAAATTTCCGGAAATTTCTTTTTGACAAAACCGAAACGCTCCACATCGGTATTCGAAAGAAGGATCATCCTGTATCCGGTCTTTAACCTGCGGAGAAGATCCAGCACAGGAGGATTGAGCGAAAAAATGTCGCAGTAAATACGAAAAAAGACTTCCTGCCCGATATCGGCTTCGAGTTTCTGCATCACTTCCCCGTAAAAATCCGTGGGCCCGATCCTCCCGGTATCGAACGCCCGGATCAGGTCCCTGTGCCAGTGGACGCGGGCAGCGATGTCTTGGGCCGAGAAAGAACAATACCCGGCCAGCTTTCGGAAAAAAATGTGATTATCGAAGAACAAAATGACTTTTCCCAGGTCAGAAATCACCGTGCTTATCATCGGATGCAGCCTCCTTTCTCAACTCCCGGTTGATGGAAATATTTTAAACCACAATACACCCTATCCTCAACCGCCAAAAAGGCCGCTAGCATCTCTATTAGATAAATGGGGCATTTTGGGATGGTCTAAGCGAACTTGATGATTTGGCCATGACAACCATTCTTCGAGGGAAATTGACACAGTCAGACGGGGGTGCTGTACTCGGCACGACGTTGCCGAGGAAAACAGGTTGTAAGCAAACACGGGAACAGAAGACAAAGAGAAAAAGAGGGGGTTGAGGTGCGCAGTTCACCGCCGCCAAGAAGGACGGTCAAGGGCCATTGGGGTGATCCGGAGGATCTCCTTTTTGACATCTCCATCCGCCTGTGATATAAGCGTTGAAAAAATCCACGGTCGAAACTCAAGGAGGAAATGCGCATGGGAAACCGGCCTGCTACAAACAGGGGAAAAGTCAAAATCGGGATTTTTGTTCTGATCCTTTCGGTAGCCCTCTTGATTTTCGGAGGGGCATTTGCCCTTTACATCTTCAAGGGCGCCAAAACACTGACATCCAAAGACATCCAGTCGGCAGAAAAACTTTCCGGCCTCAGATTCACAGGCAAAGAGAGGAAGGCGATGCTCGAAAACCTGAGAGGAAATCGCAGCAGTTATGAACAGATGCGAGAAATTGTGCTGGAAAATCACATTCCCCCTTCCATCCAATTCAACCCTGTACTGCCAGGAATGGTCATGGACCAAGACCCGGTGGCGTTTTCTTTTTCGGCAGATCCGGAACTCCAGGCTCCGGAAAACCTGGGCGACCTTGCCTTCTTCCCTGTAACAGACCTTGCACAGCTCATTCGATCGCAAAAAATAACATCGGTCGAACTCACGAAAATGTATCTCGACAGGTTAAAAAAGTACGGCCCTGGATTGGAATGCGTCATTACCTTGACAGAAGAGATCGCTCTCGAGCAGGCTGAAAAAGCCGATGAAGAAATCGGGGCAGGCCATTATCGAGGCCCCCTTCACGGAATCCCTTGGGGAGCAAAGGATCTCCTTGCCACGAAGGGAGTCCGGACCACTTGGGGAGCCATGCCCTTTAAAGACCAGGTCCTCGATGAAGATGCCACTGTCGTGAAACGGCTGGAAGAAGCAGGGGCCGTGCTGGTGGCCAAACTGACGATGGGGGCTCTTGCAATGGGGGATGTTTGGTACGGCGGCAAGACAAAAAATCCCTGGAATCTGGAGCAGGGATCGAGCGGATCATCTGCAGGTTCTGCGGCCGCCACATCTGCCGGCCTGGTTGCTTTCGCGATCGGAACCGAGACTTTGGGCTCGATCGTTTCCCCTGCTACCCGCTGTGGTGTAACGGGATTGAGGCCTTCTTACGGCCGGGTCAGCCGTTATGGAGCCATGGCTCTGAGCTGGAGCATGGACAAGATCGGTCCGATCTGCCGGACAGCAGAAGACTGCGCTCTGGTCTTTCATGCCATCTATGGACCTGATGGAAAAGACCTTACCATCGTCGATGTCCCATTCGGGTGGGATCCTTCTTCCGAACTGGACGATATCCGTGTAGGTTTCTTGAAGTCAGCCTTTGAACGAAAATCACGAACTCAAGAAAACGATAACGCGGTGCTGGAAGTCCTGCGGTCTTTGGGAATCGAGCTCATTCCCTTCGAACTTCCTGAATTTCCTGCCCGGGCGATATCGTTCATCCTCAGCGCAGAGGCCGCTGCGGCTTTTGATGAACTGACAAGAAGCGGGAGGGACGATCTGCTGGTCAGGCAGGGTCGCGGGTCCTGGCCGAATACCTTTCGACAAGCACGATTCATCCCCGCAGTGGAATATATCCAGGCCAATCGTCTCCGCACCCTTCTGATGCAGCAGATGGCTGAACGGATGAAAGAAATCGATGTCTTCGTCACCCCCTCTTATGGCGGCAACAGCCTGCTCATCACGAACCTGACCGGACACCCAACGGTCGTGGTTCCCAATGGTTTCGACGAAGAGGGGACGCCCACGAGTATCGCTTTTATCGGAGATCTTTTTGAGGAGACAAAAACCCTGCGATTGGCCAAAGCTTATCAGGATGCGACCGGTTTCCATCTCAAACATCCGGCTTTAACGGAATGAAGTCGATGGGATGACCTCCTTATAATAAAAAGAGCCAAAATAATCCACGGATTATCTTGGCTCAAAAATAATACGGAATAATGCCTTGAATAAGGCGCCAGCTCAGCTAGAATAGGCCGGCAAAAACCACATCCGCATGGAACATCTCTCGAGTCCTGCGTCTCTGGCTCCAATCCACGGTGTCTTTCACATTCACATAAAACCAGAACTCATCGAAATTTCCCAATTTTTCCAGGTAGAATTTGCTAAAATCGGTATAACTGTCTACCAAAATTCTGCCGACCTCTTTGCCTTCGGCATCGATGGCAACGATCTTATCTCCATCATCGCTCTTTTCCAGTTTCCCATAGACTTTTGCTTTTTGGACTTCTTCCCAGGCATCCTTTTTGTCATAAGATAAATCGGAAAGAGCGGGAAATTCTCCCCTTGCGCTCAAATCCAGGAAATCTTCAAGGACCAGATCTTCGGTTCTTGTATATATATTGGTCCATGTACCGGCAGCTCCCTTTTGCTCAAGCGTGTTGGTGATCAAAATCGAAGGTTTATCCGGAGATATCTCTCCTTCTCCCCTCACTTCTTTTCCGATCAAGCTCTGGATATCTCCTGACGCCAAACTCCCCTGGATCACGATATCGAAACCGCTGGCTTCAGGAAGGAACACATACTTGCCTACAACCGTCTTGACTGTTCCCTCGAAGGACAAAATCCCCTCTTGTTCCGCAGCCCCTTCTTCTCCTGTCCCTTCTTGTTCGGCCGTTTTGCAAGCTACAGACCCGAAAACCACCAAAAGGAAAGCGAGCAAAATCATCCCGATAAACCGGGAAAACTTTTCCCCTCTGTTCTTTTGAATAGCCATCACTCTTACCTCCAATGCGTTTGCCTTGGCTCCGGCGACGATTCCTGACAAGGAAACTCTCTTTCTTCTCGCCTTGAAGTCTCGGTTTTTCTGGAATGAATACATTTTATACCATTGACGAATATAAAAGTAAAGAGGAAAATGGCCAGGATCTGATGCGAAGAATGGGGGGAGCCGCAATCAGGCCGCGTCAAAAACGGAGGGGGTAACTCCGAGCGATTTTATTTTTTCTTCACTCTCTTGGTGGAACTCGTTCGGGAAGGAGAACGGGAGGCAGATGACCGGGAAGGAGAGGACCTGGTGACCTGCGCACGCGATGTGCTCTTGAAGGACCGAGACGAGGAGGAGCTTCTGGAAGAGGAGACCCGGCCGGAAGTATAGGGCCTGCTGCCTGAGGAGGAAGACCTGATCCTGGAAGAAGAAGGACTGGGGCTGGAATAGGAAGATCGACTGCCGGATGACCTGAACGTCGGCACTCCCCGGACAGATGTTCTGGAAGAACTCGGACGCATGCTTAACTGGGCTCGAGAGGAATCCCGCTTCACCGTGGAGGAAGAATCGGAGTTTGGCTGCCTGGAGGAACGGGATGGAGACGAGCTGGCAGTTCGGGATGTGTACTGTTTTAAGGTCGTTTTGTAACTTCTGGATGAACGGGGAGAATTGGTTCCCGCTTCCGATGTCGAGGTATTCCGGCTTGTTCTGACAGATGTTCGCTGGCTCGGATAGGTCTTGATGCCGGTTGCCGAGGAGGAAGTCCGGCTTGCAGAGCGGGAAAGCTGCGAGCTGACGCTCGCTTCCGATCTCCGGGTGCGTGAAGAAGATGTCCCCTCAGTTCCGAGACTCGATCTATTCCTAGAGGGGTAGGTCTTTATCGCCGATCGAGCGCCTGGACTTCCGATGGAACGGGATTGCATCGCGCTCCGGCTCGAACCTCCGGCACTCTCGTTTTCCCTGATTCGAGAAGCCCCCTCTTTGTTGACCGTTCCCGAACGCGTGGAGATCAATGACGAGCGGGTGGGGCTGACAAGGCTTTTCCCCCCCGAAGACCGGACGGATCGATCCGTTGCATAATTCTTCGAGACAGAACGGATATTCGAACGGGAAAGCGTCGCTGATGCAGCCGACCCTTTCACCGGAATTTTATCAGACGCCGGCCGGATGTTCGGCTGAGCGGACGACAGCGATATTTTTCCGAGCTGGGATTTTATCGGCTGGGTTAGCGCCACCTTGGAAACCTGGCGGGCACTCAGCTGATCCCTGCGCAAAACGGTAAAGGCCCGGGAATGAACAGGATAGTCATGGTCATTATAACGATCATAGAAGTGATTGTTGACGATGACAACCGGACGGTTATAGTAACTCAACGGACACCAGCCGATGTAATCATATCCCGAATACCAGTGCACCCAGGCTGGTCCCCACCTTGTGGTCGGAATCCAATACCATCCAAGACCGAGTCTCCAGTGCCACCTTCCATAATGGGACACACTCCATCCCCATGGCTCATAGGAACACCAAGTCCATCCACAGACAGGATACCAGATCCATCTTCCGTGGTAATAGGGTCTCCAAGAGCTGTGGTAGACATCCGGGACCCAAACATACCCGTAAGGTCTTTCATAAACCCACCGGCCGTAATAGTCCAATTCGGCTTCATATTCAACCATATCCACCGGCAGATATCGTGTTCTCACCTGCCTGTTGTGAAAAGCATCCCGTCCCCTGTTCCACTCTGAGAACATATCCTCGTTCGCGGCATAGAGATAATCGGGACCGGAATTGAAAAATCCGTTTGCTGTCACAAGCATCTCCCCGCCCCGGACTATTTCAAACCCTTCTTCGCCAGCGGCTTCGACAGCTCCCTCGACCACAATGATCGCCGTCTCTCTATCCTCCCGGACCTCGAAACGATATAATCCCTCTTCCAGGATATAAAAGGATCCATCCGGGCTGTGGAGTTCGAATTCCTTTTCCACATTCATGGAATTCACCCGCAGATAGATGTTTCCGGCGAACAAGTGCAGGTTGACGATATCATCTCCTCTCCGGGGTAACTTGGCAAAGTCGAGCTGCGTGAAGTTATCGATGCGGAGATAATTTCTTCTCCCGAAATGAATCTCGGCTCTGCCCTCCCTGGTTCCCAGTTTGTCGCCTTCAACGATAGGCAAGTTGACTGTTCCTTCTTCATAGCCCAGATCTTCGGCTCTCTGGATATAGACATCGCCCTTCACATAATTCAAACGCGCAAAGGAATTGCCGTAATATTCCTGTTCTTGAGGTGAGGCGAAACCGATGGACGCACACAAGACCACACAAAGGATGATGAAAGCATGTTTTTTCATCTTTTCTCCTTTCCAAGTCCTAAAAAAGCAAAATCCATGCCATTCTTCTCCCCTGGAACGAAGGAAATCTTTTGTCCTCATTTAAGGACAGTTGCAGTCCCTGGTGTCAGCACGATCGCCTGTGGCGAATCTGGTCCAGAGCCACGGCCACCACAATAATGGCTCCGATAATGATTTCCTGGATGTAATTGGGCCAGCCCATCATGGTGCAGCCGTTTCGTAAAAAGGCCATGATAAAAACGCCGATCATAGAGCCGAGGATGCTCCCTGCCCCACCGCTGAGACTCCCCCCGCCGATCACCACAGCAGCGATTATATCCAGCTCCAGCCCCACTGCTACGGTCGGGTCTCCCACCGTCAGCCTCGAAAACTCCATGACGCCGCTTAACCCGCAGAACAAGCCGGCTATGGCATAGACCAAAATTTTAGTCCGGCCTATGCGGATCCCGCATAAGCGGGCCGTCGCCTCGTTCGATCCGATCGCAAAAATATGCCTCCCGAAAACCGTGAAACGCAAGATTACGAACATCGCCACCGCGAAAATGATCATGACCCAAACCCCGGGAGCCATGAGTATCCAGGACGGCTTGGGACTTTTGGCCATGAGTTCATTGACCCAGGTGAGCGGGGCGTCGATTTTCTGGTTTCCGGCTATCCATTTTGCCACTCCCCTGGCAATTCCCAGCATCCCAAGGGTCACGATGAAGGGCACCAGACGAAGGGACGTGATTAGGATCCCATTGGCCATGCCAACGATCCCTCCGGTCAACACGCCGAAAAAAAGGGCCATCACTGGAGAAAACCCTGCATTTATAGCAAAAGCCGTGATGACGCTGGCCAGGGCTATATTGGAGGCCGCTGACAGGTCGATTCCTCCACTGATTATGACAAATGTCATGCCCAGCGCCCCCAAAGCCACGATCACCGATTGGGTGGCAACGCTCTTTAGATTGGATATCCTTAAAAATCGGTCCTGGACCTCAGGCATAGAGGAAAAAATGACTAAAACAAGGATAAGCCCCAGGAAGGGGCCGAGCCAGTTCAAGAGCGTTTGAACCCGGTTTTTTTTCTTCACTCTCTCCTCAAAAATCAGGATTTGCCGCTTCTATTTTTTCCGCACTCCGGCCGAGCGTCGCTGCGGCCATGATGCTTTGGGTATCCCATTCCTGGGCCGGCCGGAAATCGACCAGCATCCCTCTATGAAAAACAGCGATCTTGTCGCACACTCCAACGAGCTCCGGTAAATAAGAGCTCACAAAAATGATCGACTTGCCTTCCTGAGCGAGTCTTCCCATCCATTCATAAATCTGGGATTTGCTCGATACGTCTATCCCCCGTGTCGGCTCGTCGAGAAGGAGGATATCCGCCTTCTGATGAAGCAGCCTGGCGAGGGCGACCTTTTGTTGATTTCCTCCGGATAATCCGGAAACCGGCTGCTCAGGACCCCGGGCTTTGATCTTTACCCTCTCCAAAAAATCGCCTACGGTTTTTCGCCGTTTTTTCAATCGGAGAAGGCCAAATCTTTTGTATGGGGTGAAATGGCTGAGAGTGAGGTTGTCGGCCACGGAAAGAGATAAAGCCAGTCCTTCCTCCTGCCGGTCTTCGCTCAACATTCCGACGCCCTGGCCTATCCTGACCCGCGGATCTCCTTTATCGGTCTCGATCATTCCCACTTCAAGGGATCCCTTTTCGATAGGATCCAGCCCGAACACCGTGCGCAGCGTTTCCGTCCTGCCGGCTCCGATCAAGCCGGCGACCCCGATTATTTCCCCTCTCCGCACGGCAAGATCGACATTGGCGGTCATTCGTTTACCTTTAAGATTTTTCAGTCTAAGCACGACCTCGCCGATTTCATGATCGATCCTCGGGAATAACTCGACAAACCTCTGTCCGACCATCATCTGGATCAAATCATCCAGACCGGTCTCCTCCATCGGGCCAGTATGGATTTTTTTCCCATCCCTGAGCACAGTGAAGCGATCGGCGACTTCCTGCACTTCCTCCAAAAAATGGCTGATGTAAATGATGCCGACTCCCTGGCTTTTGAGTTTCTGGATTATCTCGAACAGCCGCTTGGTATCCTCCTGAGTAAGGCTGCTCGTGGGCTCGTCCATGATCAGTATTTTTGCATCTCCGACCAGGGCCCGGGCAATTTCCACAATTTGCCTGGCTCCCACGCTCAGTCTCATGACCGGGATATGGGATTCGATTTCAGGATGGTGGACAAACGCCAGAACGTCTTTGACTTTTTTCTGCATCGTCTTTTTTCTGACAAATCCCAGCCTTTGGTCCTCGCACCCCAGCATGATATTCTCTTCCACGCTCAGGTGAGGGGCCAAATTGAGTTCCTGGTAAATCATGGCGATCCCGCTTCTCCGGCTCGCCAGAGGGTCTGAGGGAACAACGGGATGTCCCTCCATAAAGATCGAGCCCTCATCCGGAGACACTGCGCCGCTGAGAATCTTGACGAGAGTGCTTTTTCCAGCACCGTTTTCCCCGATAAGGGCATGGACCTCTCCCTCCCGAAGATCGAAATCCACATCCTCCAAGGCGCAGGTGGCCCCGAAGTTCTTGCTGATATGATCCATCCGGAGGATGGGCTCCTGAACGTGGGATAAACGCGCCATGGGCCTCAATATTTTGTCAGGTCAGGCATGAGCAGGGATCGCATCTGAGGTTCTTCCATATTTTCTTTCGTAACCATGTAGACACCCGTATCGATTCTTTTTTCTACAGGTTGACCTTGGATATGAAGGACCATTTGACGCACACCCAGGTATCCCATTTTGACGGGGTTCTGAAGAACCAGCCCCTGGATGTGGCCGTCTTTCAATCCCTGCACCAATTTGGGGCTGCTGTCAAAACCGATAAAAGTGATCTTGCCCGCTTTCCCGGCCTCCTGCAGAGCCCTGAGCGAACCGAAAGTGCTGGATTCGTTCGGACAGAAAATCCCATCGACATCGGGGAATCTGTTGAGAAGATTTTCTGTCAATTGATAGGCCGTTTCCGTTGTGCTTCCGGCATATTGATCCCGAACAAGAAAATTGACCCCGGAAAATTCTTTTTCCATCGTGTCCTGGAATCCCGCCTCTCGCTTCATGGTGCTTGCGGAGCCCGCTTGATAGCGGATCATGAAGATGTCCCCCTCTCCTTGGAGGAGCTCCCCCATTCTTCTCGCCGCCAGGACGCCGCCTTTATAATTATCTGTCGCAACAAAGCTGATAAAATCTTCTCCTTGAAGGTCGGAATCGATGATCACGACAGGTATTTTTTCTCTAACCGCATCCCTCACAGGCCGCATCAAAGCACGATCGTCTAGCGGTGCAAGAACGATCCCATCAACGCCCCGGCTTATGAAATCCTCGACAACCGTTATCTGTTGAGCCCTGTCATCTTCCTTCTGCGGCCCTTTCCACAAAATCGAGACTCCGAGTTCAGAGGCGGCCTGCATCGCTCCCGCATGAATGGACTTCCAGAATTCATGCGTCGTTCCCTTGGGGATGACAGCGATCTCTATCTGCGTTTCTGTATCGATCCCGGTTCGATCATTGTCGCCGGGACCACCGCAATGCGCAAATACGAAAGCCAGGAATATTGCCAAAAAAATCTTTGTTGTTTTCATGCCAAAAGTATAACCAGAAGCAGACGGCAGGTCAAAATGAAAATCAGGGTGCACCAGTGCACTGCGACACTGAATCCGAGAGAAAATACGGGGAAAGTCCTCTCGCGAAAGAAGAGGATATCAGGGGATGAAAGCTCAGTAATAAAAAGGAGGGAGCGCGCCTAGAGGGCATGCTCCCTCACTTTGAGTCAAATCAAATAGCAGTAGATTCCTTAATCGAAAAAGACAGAAAACGTCAAGCCTTTTTCAGAATCGGCATACCCGTTCGTTCGGTTTCGATAACTTTATAGCCAGCGGGCACACTGTCCAGGGAGCCTGCTCTGACATCCCGGGCAAAAAAGTAGATCCTCTGTGTCCGTCCTCCCTTAAGGTTGACATCCTTAAAATGGAGGTAATAATTAACCCCCTTTGAATTTGTGAATTGATAAGCCATTGACGTTACCTCCGGTTTAAATTAATTTTTAATGTAACACATTTTTTTCGGGTTGATTTCCCTAGCTAAACTTAAGAACCCTTCCAAGTATTTATAAAATTCCAGGGGTAATGTCAAGACATATTTGAAAAATAAAAAAAATGAAGATTTTATTTACAAATCGGATTTTTTTCTATTATAATGAGGATGGCTCTTTTTTGCGGGCTGGAAAGAGCCCCCACCTTTTTGGTTCCCATCATCAACCCCCCTTTTGCTGACAACAGCCCGCACTTCCCCCAAGGGGTACAGAGATGCAGGATAACTTGAAATTGAACGCTCGATACGAAAGGATCTACGCCCAACTGGTTGATCTTCTCCGAAACAAGGGATATGTTATTTCACAGATGGCCACGGTGGCCGCCCTCCTCCATCACAAGATGCCCCACTTTTTCTGGACGGGATTCTACCTCCTGGAAAACGGCGCGTTGACTGCCGGCCCTTATCAGGGGCCTCTTGCCTGTCAGGTTCTGGAAAAAAACAAAGGAGTATGCTGGGCCGCTATTCTCCAGCAATCCACCATAGTGGTGCCTGATGTCCATGAATTTCCCGGACACATCGCATGCGACAGCCGATCCAACTCAGAAATCGCAATTCCCCTCTTCGATGCGAACGACAAGCCCTGGGCCGTTCTCGATGTGGACAGCCATAAACGGGATGCTTTCTCGGAAATCGACAAACTGTGGCTGGAGAAAATCGCGGGACTGATCCGACGGGAAGAACCGCATCATTCCAGGCAATAGATCAGCAACAGGATCTGTTTCATCGCCGAAAAAAGACCGTCAATATCCGCCTCTTCTCTCAGGCTGTGTTTGTACCGCCCGTAGGTCCGCCCAAGATTGACGCTCAAAATTCCCTCTGCGATCCCCACATTGGCCTCTGTCGAACCTAAAGGATCGGCTTCGACATCCTCGACTCCCAGATATTCCAGGATATCGAGGACGGTTTTGACCAGAGCAGAATCCCTGGCTCCGGGAATTTGGCAGGCCTCGGACTGGTCGTCAGGCCGGAAGTCCCACGTCACTCCCGTTTCAGAAGATACATCCCCGCAGATCTCCCTTATCTTTTCTTGTACACGAACCAGCTCTTCCTGGCTTCCGGACCGCAAATCGATCGTGAAAGACGATTCTTGGGAAACGGCATTCTTTACCTTCCCTCCTGCAATCATCCCCACATTCAGGACGGTCCATCTTTCGATCGGCGATGTAGTCAGAGGAATCCGGCAAATCCGCTCGACAGCCATGGCCACAGCCAGATTGGGATCAGGCACACCGTGGCTCTGCATGGTATGGGCTCCGGGACCGCGAAAAATGACCGTTCCTCCTCCGAATCCCAGTGCCCCGTAGTGAACTTTTCCCAGATCGCCATCCAACGCAATGACATGATCGAAATCCTGAGAAACCGAATCCAGAAAGGCTTTCATCCCGCCAAAACTGGTTTCTTCTTGGACGGTCGCGAGAAAATAATAGGTGTTTTTTGGCCGGAACCCGGCTTCTTTCAGGGCCTCGATGGACCAAAGCAGGTTGATCAAGCTTGCCGTGTCATCCCCGATTCCCGGAGCCTTCAGCACATTGCCATCCCTCTTCACACGGATATCCCAAACACCCTGGAACACGGTGTCCATGTGAGCGGAAAGGATGATCTTCTTCCCTTCTCCGGTACCCTTCCAGATGGCGACCACATTGCCCGCCTTATCGATAAAGGTCTCGTCCAATCCAAGAGTTTCAAACCGGGCAAGCATATACCGGGCTCTTTTTTCTTCGTGTCCGGACGGGGCAGGGATCTCCGTCAGTTCGATCCATTCATCGATAATGGCTTCTTCGTTCTTTTCCCAAAAGGCAAAAATCTCCCGGACGAATCCGGACTCTGCGATCCCGGGCTCGAAAAGGGATTCTTCCCCCCGAACTGGGATGACCGACATCCCGGATAAAAGGGCACACAGCAGAATGAAGGAAATTGGCTGTTTCATCGGGAATAAAACTCGATAACGCGGATGACTGCCGCTTCACAGACATTACAAAAAGGTTTATCCCCCTTGGTGAACATCAGGCAGTCCAGCATCGGCCGAAAAAGCCCTTGCGCCGAATATCCCGCCCCTTCGAACGCTCCAACCTTTCCGGCGAACCGGCTTTTGGCCAGATATGCATCCACCTTGTTCGCATGATCTCTGGACAGGCGTTCCGATTCGTCCACGGTTTTTGCGATCTCATCCGCAGGAGCGCCGTTCCGTTTCATCTCGGCTATCCTATCGTTGAGCTCCGTGCGTATCTTCTGGTATGCCAGGTCCATTTTGTCGAAATCCTCCTTCTCCCAAGGTGTCGGGATGTCGACACCCGGCGATACATGCTTTTTCCATTTCAAGTTTTCGGGGTCGAGAAGGGCCGTGATGTTCGGCTCCGTCGGTTCCACCCCCTTCGGATAAAAATCATTATAGGCCACAGAAGAGGTGTAATATTCATCCCCGAGTCCGACGAATGAATGGCCGAACTCATGAAGAAAAAGATACTTGAACCACTGATTATCGGCGGTGAACGTGCAGTAAAGGTTGTATATCCCTCCTCCTCCGTATCGGTCATGATTCACCATGATATACAACGCATCATAAGGAACATGGGCAGCCACATCCCGCAGCGCCCGGTTGTCCTCCGTGAGGAGATATCTCTCGGAGCCAAGGGAGTTGAATGTGGCGCCGAGGGACGTATCTTTGAACACACCCATGCGCGGCTCGTCGCACCCGCTCTCCGCCGATGGTTTGAAAACACCGTAGATATTGAACCTGTCTGCATAGCTCCTGTAAGGCTCGTGGTCGAAAAAAATGCCGGCAAAACGCTCGAGGTCTTTCAGGAGCTTATCTTCCTCCTCGCTGGTATAGCCTTCGGCCACGATGGCCACATCCACTTTATCATGCGGATCCCCGTTCTTTCGAACTTCGAAGACCTTCACATCCTGCATCAACGGGTCTTTTTTGATGGCGACCCAGGCAGGATCGATCACCTGACTGAAAAAGCGCTCCAGCTCGTTTTCCGGGTTTCTCACCTCGAGAGTGAATTCGATCTTGTTTCTAGGATAAGGAATAAGAACGCTCTCATGGTAGGTTCTTTTCACGCCATCTAACGCCTCAACCGTTGTTTTATATTCCCCGAAATAACAGTCGAATCCCTTGGAAAAGATCAGATCTCCCGAGGAGACGTCATAGATCCTAGCGTAGTAACGGCCGTTGTCGAAGGGATCGATGAGATTCCGGAGGCTTCCTGCCCAGTTCCCTTGCTCGTAAACCTGGTCGAGCGTCACGATCTCCTCTTTGGCATCCCCGACATGGAAATAATCGATGCGCATGGTCTTATCGAGGAAGTAGCGCTCGAAAGTTCCCTGCGTTTGGGAACACGCGGTCAGCACCATCACGCAGATCAAAAACAACGACACACCCAATTTTTTCATGATTCCTCCTTCGGTTCTATCTCCCGGAGGCCACGATTTTTCCCATGACCTCCATGATAATTTTCACGGCAGCAGCGGCCGTAATGCCGAGCGGATCCCGTTCCGGATTCACCTCCACGACATCCAGGCCGATGATGCGCCCTTTCACAGCATGGAGAATATTTATTGCCTGGCGAGAGGAGAGTCCCCCTGCTTCGTGATGGGACACACCCGGTGCGAATGCGGGATCGAGGGCATCCAGGTCGAAAGAGATATACAAGGGGTTGGAAAAAGACAAATCCATAGCCTGACCGATGTTTTTCATCTCTATCATCCGGACCCCGAATTTCTGCGCCTTAGCCCGCTGTTGACCCGTCGCTGCGCGGATGCCGACCTGGATAAGATTTGCCGCATACCCCTCCTCGAGGATCCGCGCAAAAGGGCAGGCATGGGAATACCGGTCTCCGTACAACTCCTCGTACAGATCGGGATGAGCATCGAAATGAAGGATATCCAGGCGATCGTATTTTTCAGCCAAGGCTTTTACGATCGGATAAGTCAGGGAATGATCTCCCCCCAATGCAATGGGAACGGCATTTTTCCCCGATATTTCCCGAACCCGATCTTCGACAAGGGCAAAGACATCCCAAAAGGACCCGGTCGCCGCGATATCTCCCAGGTCTACGATTCTCGTCTCTTCCTCGAGGTTTACTCCTGATTCCGTCCAGGCATTGATGGCTTCGCTTGTCGAGGCGGCCCGAATAGCCTGAGGCCCTCCGGATACGCCCTTCATGTAGCAAGATTTTTCATCGAAGGGGATCCCAAAAATGGCAAAATCGAATTCTTCCGTCTGTTTGATAGCTCCACCGAAATCGGTCATCCGTTTTTTTCCTTCCAAATAAAAATCGAGAGTCAGGAATTATATCCCAAAGACCAAAAAATTTGAATCCATCGAACTTAAACGTTCTCATCTTATTATCTGAAATTATTTCTCTGAAAGCCAGGCAAACCGGTTAGGAAATAACCTAGATGGAACTCTTCCATTTGGTGTGGGAGATAACGATAAAAAGACGGGTGGCGCGGCTGGAGGGGGCCCCCGCCCGCAGCGGAAGGGTGCCCACTGGTAAAAAACCCACACAAAATGGAAGAGAACCACCTGGATTATTCGAAAAGGGCGAGAGCGGCAAAGCTCACCGCAGATTGCGTCGCCTCTTCCATCCAGAAGTCATACCCCAATAGAGAACCTGTTCCGCCGGGGAGGAGCTCGAGCAACAGCGCAAGGGCAGAAAATCCGCACACATTGTATTTATTGTGCGCTTTCCGGGTTTCAGACCAGAAGTCAGTCACATCACCGCGGCAGATTGCATCGATCAAAGATCGGTCATGCGCTTTCGCTTCCAGAAGCAGAGACGAGGCCGTCTCACGATGACCGAACTTCGGCCCGATATGAGAAAAATCGACACCAGCGACGATAAAAACGTCGCCCTCATTCTCTCCAAGAAAGGTCCTGAGACCGGCTAAGAAATCCGCTAATCCCGGGATATCGGCGGGCCTCGTGACTTTTTGCAGCACTCTGTGAAAGGATCCGCAGAGCACGGGGATCAACTCGAAATCATCCCCGAACAACCCTTGGAGGAAAAGAATTTGAAATTCCAGGGAATGTTCGTTTTTGTGGTCGATATCGTGAGGAGCGATGATCCCAGAAGGACTGGTTTCCTTCAATCGCTCGATGCTATCGCGGTCTGTCCTTGCCCAGCCCAGCGGGGTGATAAAATCCTTGGTCGTCAGGGAAAAATAGTGATCCTGAAGATTATGCCCGGTTCCGAGGAGCAGGATTTTCCGAGGCGAAAAACCTCTCAGGACCTGGTAGGCTTTGGCATAGACCTCTTTTCCCACTTCCAGATCGATGTGTGGGGCGATCAAGGCCCGGATCTTCTTTCCTTCGAAAATGCCGGTCCGCGCCTCCTGGCCCCCAAGAATGGATTGAATATCGGAAGCAAGCCTATCCGGATCCTCCGGATAGGCTTTCCCGGCAAGAGCCGCTTCCCGGTTTCGCTTCTTGCCGTATTCTGCGATGATCCTGGTTTTTTCCTTCCGGTAATGATCGCTGTCCAATAAAAAAGCCCTATCGAGCTGGGATATCATCTCTTCCACCTCATCCGCTCTGATAATGACGCCGCCGTGCATGCGCATCAGCTCCATCTGAATATCCCGGATATCCCGTTTCCCATCGATCAAACGTATGATCTGCAGCGCTTCTCCCTTCAGCAAAATCGTCTGGGGGATCAGGCCCAACATATCTTTGACGAGAAAAACGTTTTCTCCCCGATATGACGTGGGCACGATATCCATGTCCAATCTCAAGCGCGGGGCTTTTTTTTCCATCGTCCGATTTTCTGGATTCTTTCTTTCAGACTATTTGACCCGAATTCTCCGGAAAAAGCAACTCGAACGCGGATACAACTTCTCTATTTTCTCATACGGATGCGGCTTTTGGGAATGGTCTCACTCGTTTCGAAACAAAATGGAACTGGGGGGGGAAGTGAGGGAGAGGAATCCTCTCCCTCTCCCTTTTCAAAACCTTGACGCAGCCTTGGATGAGGAATCAAATCGCGTCTTACGGTTTCATTTCGCAACGATAGTGACACAGGAGGGAATTTCCGTCAATCACCCTAAGCGGTGATTTCAGGGGTGATATTGCGCAACCCTTTTATTTTCCTTCAAAAAAAACTATAATTCCCCTTCAATAAATGAGGAGGAATTATGGAAACCATCAAAAATATCCGATCCGAAGAGGACGCCATCAAACTCCTGAATATCGCCCTGGAACATGAATGGGCCGTCAGCTTCGAATATCTCTTTCACGCCTATTCATTCCCGAAAGGAAAATTCTTTTACCAGGATCCTGTTTTAAAACGAAGGCAGGATGTGCGGGCCCAGACCATCCAGATCGGGATCGACGAAATGTACCACTCCCTCCAGCTGGGGATAATTATCACACAAATGGGAGGAACTCCATCCTTCAAGACGGACGAGGTTTTCCGGTTCCCGAAAATCATCGACAACCTCGAGCGGGACAGAAAGACCGAAGACCTGGTAACGAACCTCTACCAGTCGGCAGAATTCGAGGAGGGAGCCTTCCCGAAAATCCAAAACATGGTCCTCAACATTTCTTACGACGAGGTCCGTCACTCCGATCAATTCGCGGCCATGATGGATGCCCTAAAGGCCGAGGGCGCCGAAGATGCCCGATGCTACCAGTCCGATCCCGAAAGCGTCCAGAAACAGGAAGTCCAGCTTTTGCACGCCATCATGCGGGCGGAAAACGAGATCATGCACCGGTACCTCAAATTCGTCATCCTGTTTGCCGAACACCAGGACCTCAGCCAGCGCCTTTTCAAAAATTCGATCGATCACATGAGAAATTGGGATAAAAACAGCGGAATCTTGATCAAGATGGGAGATGTCATCCGGATAGAAAACGCCGAAAGGAATTCCGAGGGCGTCGAACGGAGCGTAAATCCGATGCCCTCTGCCTATCCCGGAGAGGACAGGTTATCCGCGCTGGAAAGCCTTATCCCGGCCGAGAAGGAACTTGTCACCAAATACGAAAAGCTTCTCTCTCTCGTTCCGGACGGAGAGATCAAAAGCCAGCTGGAAATTCACAGGGGCCTGGATCTGGAGCATGTGTTCACCCAGGAATGGCTCCTCGCAAATGCCCGGAAAATCAAAGGATTGGCATGAATTTTCTCGATGACGAGAGGTTTTCTTGAATTAGAACCGCGAATCACTATAATAAAAAAGATCACATGGACACTGTGCTGCGAATCGAGAACCTTCACAAAACTTTCCGGACAGGTTTTATCCCCAAGGGAAAAAAAATCCTCAACGGCATCTCCCTCGATATCAAAGGTGGAGAAATTTTTGGCTATCTCGGACCGAATGGAGCCGGAAAAACGACCACCCTCAAATGTGTCCTCGGCCTGATCTTCCCGGACAAAGGTAAGATCGAAATCTTCGGGTATTCCAACCTATCCGTAAAGGCAAAGGAAAAGATCGGATTTTTACCAGAAAATCCGTATTTTTACGATTACCTCACGGCGACCGAATTCTTGGGCTTCTACAGCGACCTCACTCTGGTAAAAAAAGAGGAAAAACCGGCAAAGGTCGAAACCCTGCTCAAGCTGGTCGGCCTGGAACATGCGGCCGGTCTCCAGCTGCGAAAATATTCCCGGGGAATGCTCCAAAGGATCGGTCTGGCCCAGGCCTTGGTCAACGATCCTTCCCTCGTTTTCCTGGATGAACCTCTGGGAGGGCTCGATCCCCTGGGACGCAAAGAAATCCGGGATGTCATCATCCGCCTCAAAGAGGAAGGCAAAACCGTTTTCCTTTCCTCACATATCCTCCAGGATATCGAGATGATCTGCGACAGGGTCGCTATACTGGTGGAGGGACAGATCATCAATCAAGGAGCCCTGCAGGACCTGATCTCAGAAACGGTCTCGGTAACAGAAATCACCATATCCGGCATGCAGGCTACAGACTGCGAAGGCCTGGGAGAGTGTTACTCGGCTCAGGAGGGAAGGATCCTTCTCAAGGTGTTCGAAGAAGACAAGATCCCGGATGTCCTTCAGCTGGTTCAGGCAAAAAAGGGGAAAATTCATTCCCTCATTCCGAGAACGGAAACGCTGGAAGACCTGTTCGTGGGAGCGGTAAAGCAGAAATGAAAATCCGGGCCATCGCTCTCAACACATTCAAAGAAGCCATCCGGGACCGCATCCTCTATCTGCTTTTATTTTTTGCCGCTGCCTGCATTATCCTATCCCGGATACTGGCGCTCCTTGCTGTCGGCGATCGAGCCAAGATCATCACGGATGTCGGTCTGGCATCCATATCCTTGTTCGGCGTCCTGATGGCCATTCTGATCGGGACAGGTCTGGTTTACAAGGAAATCGACAAGAGGACGATCTACACCCTCCTCGCCAAACCCATCCAGCGCTATCAGTTCCTGCTGGGGAAGTACCTGGGGCTTTTGCTGACTCTCGCCGTCATGCTTGTTCTCATGACATTGATCTTTCTTGTGCTCCTCTTTTTGCACCGTTATCCCGTAGAGGGGAACTTTTTCATGGCTATCCTTTTCATCTTTGTCGAGCTATGCCTGATAACGGCGGTAGCCATGCTCTTTTCCTGTTTCTCCACTCCCATCCTGAGCACACTCTATTCGCTGTCATTCTACCTGATCGGGCATATTTCCTGGGGACTGGAAACTCTCATAAATAAGATGCCCACGGGCGTGCTCAAAACCCTCGCCCGTATTCTCTATACTTTTCTTCCCGATCTGGAAAACTTCAATTTTAAAACAGAGGTCGTCCACCTTCTTCCGATCCCGCCAAAAATTTTCCTCTATTCCACCCTCTACGGCCTATCCTACACTGTCTTCATCCTGGTCCTCGCCACGCTGATTTTCCGGCGGAGAGATTTTATCTAAAAGATCATGAAAAAGAGCTCTCTCATCATCCTCTTGATCGTTAGCTGCGCCTCTTTTCTGGGCCTTAAAACCATCACGGATGAGATCCCCCGTGCGCATGTCCCGGGGGCCTCCATCATTTACATCCCCTCGGGAAAATATTTGAAACACGCCACATTCGGATATTCCTCCCTTGCGGCCGACCTGATCTATGTCTGGGCCATCCAGTATTACAGCGATTACAGCATCGCCGACAGGTATGATCATCTGGATCATATTTTTTCGATCATCGCCGAACTCGATCCGCGCTATCTCGACCCCTATGAAATGGGCGCCATTATCGCTGTGTATGAAGCGAGGGATCCCTACCTGGCATTCAAGGTGCTCGACAGGGGGCTGGAAAAAAATCCCGACCAGTGGATCTTCCCCTACCAGGCAGGGCACTACGCCGCTTCGATATTGAAAGACTACGAGCTGGCCCGGCAGTATTACAAAAGAACCATGGAAATCCAAGGGGCTCCGGACATCGCCAAAAGGCTGTATGCGGATGCATCCTTCAAGGGAATGGATTATCAAACCGCATGGGAAAACTGGCGGGAGATCTTCGAGACGACAGAAGACGAGCGGATAAAAAAAATCGCATCCAACCATCTCTATCAAGTGAAATCGGCCATGGATATCGCCCGGATCGAAGAGGCTATCGAAAAATACCGGGAAAAATTCGGACGAGTTCCGGGCAATCTGGATCAGCTTGTCCGTACCGGATTTTTGATCTCCGTTCCCAAAGATCAAGACGACAATGATTACATCTATAATCCCGAAACAGGAAAAATCGAACCTCCGTTAACATGGTGGAAAAGATAATTATCATCATACTTTTCGGGCTTGCATGGGGCAGTTTCCTCAATGTCGTCATCTTCCGGCTTCCGCTGGGGATGAGCCTGCTGCATCCTCCCTCCTCCTGCCCGGCATGCAAAAGGAAGATCAAAGTCTATGACAACATCCCGGTATTTTCTTATTTGCTCCTCGGCGGAAAATGTCGCAATTGCAAAGCCGGAATCCCCTTTTCCACCCTGCTCGTAGAAATCTTGACCCCTCTGAGCTTTCTTCTCATATACCAGAAACACTCTCTGAGCTTTTTTTTCTTCGCTTCCTGTCTTTTCGCCAGTGCGATGATCGTGCTCGGATTTATCGATTTTTACCACCAGATCCTTCCCGACGAGATCACCCTTCCGGGCATTTTGCTCGCCCTTGTCTATGCGCCTTTTCGCCAGGACTTGAACCTCACTCAGGCACTGATCGGAGCGGTGGCAGGCGCGGGATTCCTGCTATTTGTCTACGGGCTTTACTACCTCTTCCGGAAAAAGGAGGGATTGGGGATGGGAGACGTGACGATGATGCTGCTTATCGGGGCTTACCTGGGTTGGCGGTTGACTTTTTTCACGCTGATCCTGGCGTCGTTCACCGGAGCGCTGGTCGGCGTATTTTTTATCCTATCCCAAAAAAAGGATCTCCAGTATTCCCTGCCATTCGGAACCTTTTTGGCCCCGGCCGCTTATGTATCGCTTCTCTGGGGGGAAGAGATCATCCGGGCCTATCTAGGCCTGTTCCCCACGCCCTAAAAGCCGGGGAAAACCAGCCCCTTCACAAAGGAATTACCGGATAATTTTGTAGATCTCTCTCCAGGACTTGATCTTGAGGGACGTGCCCACCGGCTGCTCCAGCTTCTGGATCGTGGAATCGTATTCCTGGATGTAAACTTCTCTTTTCCGGGTGCCGTCCACCCTTACCGTTTCTCCGAGAGTGACCGCTGCCCGGGTCTTGGATTCGAGATCGAGGCTCGCCAAGGTACCGGAGGCATCCCGGAAGGCCGTGCCGCCGATAGCACTTCCGGCAACGGACTGAATATATCTTCCGTACAGCTTTCCGACTCCGGCCAGATTATCGCAAGGATTGACGCTCTCGATGCTTCCCGTCATGGTGTTGAAATACACGATGGAATTGGCGATCACGGGATTGGACCACACCTTTTCCCCGACTCCCAGATCTCCCATATCCACGGCCGGATCGAGATTGGTCAACGCAGGATCCCCCATGAACCATTCCACCTCCGGATTTCTAGTATCGAGGAGGCAAACGAACGAGTAAGTGGTATCGTTCGGCGCCCTGTCATCCCCCCCCGTACCGAAGTACAGGCGGGGAATGCCCCCCGGTGTCGTCGGATCTATCCAGACGGTGGGCCGTGTGACGATCGGATAATTCAGCGCATCTTCATAGAGGATGTCCGCGGTCCAGTTCTGGGCCCTCCTGAAATCCGTCGTGACATCTACCTTCCAGATCCTCCCATCAAGATCGCCGATATAGACATAGTCGAGCAGTCCATCCTGATCCACATCGACGAGAGAGGGAGAACCAGGGATGATATTCCGGATATTCCAGCCGTGGAGAGGAGAGGTGTCCTCATCGGGGGCGTTGAACAGCCAGAACGGCTCGCCTATCTCCAGGTCGATCGAATAGAAGCAGTCTCCGATACTCAGGCTGATGTCGTTGTCATACCCGGATCCTGTAAAGGCCACCCATGTCACCACACCACCCCTCAGGACCCTTCCGAAGTCCGGAACCGACCATGTTTCTCCCAGCCTTCCATGGTTGAATTCCCAGAGGGGATCGGGATTGAAGGGATCCGTAACATCCAGGCCGATGTAATAATTTTTACCGCCTCCGATGCGTCGGCCATAGCCCGGCCCCTGCCCGCAAATAAGGATAGTTATCCATTCTTTTCGGTTATCCCCGTCTTTGTCGATATACACATCGGCGCTGACAGCGGTCCCGTCGACATAATAGTCCCTCTGAAAATATCTCTGGCCAGTCGCAGCATCGACGGCCCACATGTCCCTCAACCTTGGAAGAAGGTTATTCGGAACATAGGCCCAAAGCTCTTCTCCGGTGAGGACATCGAAACAGTGGAGCATCCCGTCATTGGCACCGATATAGACCACTTCCCGCCTGTTCTCGTGGGTGGTGAGGAAGGTATCGTATCCGGAACCCATATAACTCGGATCCCCTTCCGGAGGCCCGACGATAGTCGGATTGGAGTGGTTCATGTCGCCCAGCTTCCAGTAGCGGCCCTCACCCCTCACAAAATTGATCAGGCCTTCGTTATCGTTGTTCACATCCTGGAGCTCCGGAGCCAGAATGGCCACATTGTCCGTGGTGAAATCCAGCCTGTTGAGGCCGGTCCCCGATGCCGGTGGCATGGCCGTGTAAATCGTCCTGCTTGCGGGGGATCGGTTGTCGAGCATTTCGCCGGCATCCCATTCGATCGTCACTCCCCCGGCGACCATTTCTCTCCCATCTTCCGCTGCGAGATCCATGCGCGTGACCGTACGGAGAATGGAATCGGAAGAGGTGTACGGGGCCATATCGGTCACATCATAGGCCCTCAGGTGCCCCTGCCACCCGGGAAAATAGAACGTCCCGCCGATCACGAATTTCCGGGGTTCGCCGTTATCCATAACGGTCGTGATGACGACCGACGTGCGGGAATACTCCCGCCGGTCCACATAAACGAATTCCCAGATCATGTCGTAAATGGCCGGGGTTTCATAAGAGGCCCCTTGGAACTCTGCCATAACGTCCTCTTCGGCAGATAAAAGGGCCTTCCAGTACAGGCCGGAACCGTAGTGGTTGAAGGTATGCCAGTGGAGATTATTCACGGTGTGGATGTCGTTCCCCAGAAATGTGATATACGGTTCCCAGTCATTCCCGTTGTTCGAAACATAGATCTCGACCGCAAGCCCGCTGGCTCCGCCGCCGAGCACTCTCTGGTTGATGTTCAAGAGGCGGGCCTGGGTAACCGCGTACTGCCTCTGCTCCAGGCCGCCGGTCACATCGGTCGAGCGCGCTTCTCCGTTCAGGGCGTAAACTCCGGCAAGGTTGTTCCGGATCAGGTAATAATCTCCGGAATGGTTCGCATCGGCCAAAATGACGTCCATGTCCCCATCCTGGTCGTAATCCACTCCCGCGCTCACATCCACATCATGGGGGTCGGGCAGGATGGGCAGGCAGTCGTTCAGGCACGTGAACTCGAACTCGGGTTCGAAAACGCCCGGCTCGGTTTCCCTGAGTCCCAGGTTTTTCCAGAAATACATGCGCGCTTCGTTGCCGGAATTCCATAAATCGTTGGCCCCGAATATATCGGTCCAACCGTCGTTGTTGAAATCCCATGCAAGCATGGCAACCGTTCCCGTGCACTCCGGAACGGGGATGGGGATTTCCAGCCGCGTGAAATAGCCGGTTCCGTCGTTCTCGTAGTAGACGAGGTGGTCGACATCGTTGACCGTGCCGCCGATGATATCCAGATCTCCGTCCTTGTCGAAATCGGCCGCATCTATGGTCGACCCTCCCCGGGAGGGGCTTCCTGTCGTGAATCCCGTGTTCAAGTCGTAGTTCAGCTCGGATATGGTGAAACTGCTCAGGTCGAAATTGCCCGGGCCGGGATTTCTGACCAGGAATATCTTGTCCTCGCTGATAACGAGAATATCCATATCCACATCGCCGTCGATATCCGCCGAAACCATATGGTCGGCGACCCAGTTGCAGTAGATCCCGGCACTCATGAAATCGCTCGTGAAATTCAGGTTCGGGGACATGTCATAAGTGGCAAAATCCGGGTCTGCCGCTGTACCGATGTTGATGTACATCACGGCCAAAAACTGCGTGTGGGCGAATTCGTCTTCATAATTTTTATAAAAGAAAAAATCGAGCAGCCCGTCGCCGTTGTAATCGCCGGTCGTGATAGCGCAAGGGCCGACGTCCAGTTGCGGGCCTTCCTCGTAAACCTCTGTCTCATCGACCAGATACACGATCCCGTCATCATCCTCGCCATCCCCATCTAAATCCGCATAATGGTTCCTGATCAGCATCAAACGGTTGGGCGTTGCATCTTTCTGGTCGCCGGTGATGTCCAAGCCGATGAGATCCGGCAGGCCGTCCCCGTCGAAGTCCCCGGAGTCGCACGCATAGATCCTCGCTCCCATTCCGGCAGGTGTAATGACTTCGAAGTTGGCACCCAGGTATTGCAGCGTGATCGGCGCCGGGGTCCAGTTCCGCACGGAGCACCATTCATGGTTCTTATAGGTGAGCGTGCTGAAATCCTCCGTGTACGTTCCGGTGTATTCATTGCAAGTCGGCGGTTGCTGGGTCCAGACTTCGGTGGCAATGAATGCGATTATCGCGACGATCGGGAGGATCCATAATTTTGTTTTTGCTTTTTTTGTCATTTTCCCCTCTTCCTTTTCTCTATTTTATGCTTCCTTTTCTAGCCTATTCGTTTTATCGGCGATATCAGTTGAGTTCGATGGCCAGAACGACCTCGATCCGGGAGGTGGTCATCGTGGATCCGGTCCCGGCCGTTCCGATACAAACGAGCAGGGCATCGATGGGGTCGGATCCCCCGCCGCCCCGCTCGTCATCGATCAGGAATGCCGTGTAGGTGTAACGGGGGTCGGTTCCGCCTGCCTGGGCAGGAACGAATTCCTGCTTGAAGAAGATGACATTGTCGTAGTCGGGAATTCCGTCACCGCCGGCATCCAGCAAACTCAACAATTCCAGGTCCGTCAATTTCCGGAAATAATTGTCATCCAGAGGGAGGTCGATACCGGCCGGGTCCACCAGATAATGCCCGTCAAAACTCGTCCATGCCTCGGCAAGGAAAAAGTCCTCGACAGCCAGCCAGGCGGCATCGAACCCGGCCTCCGCCACGTTGAATGCCTGCTGCTGGGCGCGGACATTCCCCGCCACCCGGGAGCCGATCCCGGTCACCGTGATGACGGCGATCCCCACGGTCACGAGGAATGCCATCACGAGGATGACGACGATCAATCCCGAGCCGTTTTCCCCTCTATGGATCCGATGTTCTTTTCGAAATCTAATTTTTTCCATTGGTTTCACTTTCCCGCTCTATCGCGTCCCGGTGTTATATATACCGAGGGACAGGTTCCTGACATTAGCCGTGGATTCCAGCAGAAACCTTTTGTGTTTGTCATCATCGGTAGCCCCGGGGCTGTTGGCTATCGTCGGCCTCCGGTAAAGATGGAGGTTGTCCGGTGGATTCGCTCCCACGCTCACGAAGGGGTTTTCTGTCCGGCCCAGGACCCACATCCGGACCTGCCGAATGCGAACGGTCATGGTGATGTCGCCCGTCCAGGCCGCCTGCCATTCGATGAAACCGTCCAGGAGGCCGTCGTCGTCGAAATCCCCGTTGTACTGGAATTGCAGGTTCTCGACGTTTCTGGCCAGCGGAAAATGGATGCCGTTCATGGTCACATAAAGAACGTTTGCCTCGCCGTTGCCGATGTATCCGTCGGTTCCTGCGGTCAATCCCGGATAATTCCCGGTGACATCCAGCCAGTATTCGTTCACGTTGACAAAAGTGACCCCTCCTCCGTTATAGTCACTGGAATCATCACATGTCCCGGCTAACCCTCCGGGAGGGTTGACTCCGGGAGACAAGCCCGGCGAAAAGTTCAGTTTTTCGTTCGTCCCCGACGCATCGTGCGTGACGTGGGTGATCGTCCGGACCTCTCCGGCCAAGCATCCGGACTCGGGATTGGGCATGATGAGCACCGTCTTATTCTCGTAAAACTCGTCGGGATACTGGAACTCCTCGAAACTGAAATCCATGACAGCCAGGTTGGCGGCCGATCCCGAATATGACTGGATCGTCAGATCCAGGGGTTCGTCAAAATTCCCCATCACCTTCAGGCGGTCAGGATCGACTGCTCCCCCCTGCGCCTCGTTGTCCACCCCTTCCATGGCAAAGCCATAAAAATTTTGGGGCAAACCCACCCCTGCCATCCGGAGGTCTCTCGAAATGAAATACATGCCGGATCGCACGCCATGCTGAAGCTCGGCATACTGCTGCTGGTCCACGGCGATCTGGTTGCTCGTCCGGTAAAGGGACAGGGTCGCCAGGACGACGACCAGCAGGATCACGCTCCCCACCAGCAGTTCCACCAGGGTGAAGCCCTGGCGGATGGATGGGTGGGAAGACGCTATGTCTCGTTTGTGTTCTTGTTTTTTCATTTTCTTCTCGATTTATTTATTTTGGGGACCGAAATTTATTGCCCCTTTTTTCACCATATTTCAACGGCTGATGATGGAGTTCACATTAGCCTTGACACGATACCGCTGAGGATCCTGGATTAGGGCGCTCACGTCCGTGTCCAATTGCTCCGACGAAAATACCAGCACCTGGATCTCCCAGAAAATTCCCGTTTGCTGGATTTGGGTTATCCGGCGGAAATCCATGGTCCCGTCCAGGTTGACATCGATCAGTTCATCGTTGGTCCCGCCGCTCAGGGCCGTCAATTCATCGACCGTCAGGTTCCTGTGGATATCGACCTGCTGCTGAGCGAGAAAGGTCGCGCCGGACATCCTCTCCGCCCGGGAATTGGACATCACGCTGTATGTGAAAAGCTGGGCCAGGCCGAGCAGCGCGATCGCCACGATGGCGATCCCGACCAGCACTTCGACCAAGGAAAATCCCTCATCGTTTCTTTTTTTTGCTTTATTCATGGTTAGCTTCCTGTCTTGATATAGTGCACGGAGCCTCCGGCGAATACGGACACGATCCTCAGGTCCGGCTGACCCTGCTTCCTCAATTTATCGCTCTGGAGGCTGATGCTATTCAAATTCGAATCGAAGTTAAGGACGATCCCCAGCGGGGAAAAAACGACGCCTTTGGACGGGACTCCCGCCACGTCCGGAAAATTGAGGGATACGATCAGCTTTTCCGGGATCTCTTTCCTCAGGACGCCCGGCATCGTGCTCCAGGTTCCCGGAGCATCTTCTCTCTCGATAAAATAGGACCATACGCCGGCGTCATCCAAAAAGCCGACCCTGTGGTTCAGTTTGGTCTTGACGGCCTGAAACTTGGCCCTTTGGAGAGTCGTCAGGATATCCCTTGCCGAATTTTCGAGTCCTCGCGTTTCCAAGGTGTTCAAGATACTCGGATAAAAGGCGGCAAGAATCATTCCCAGGACCCCCACCACGACCAATACTTCTATGAATGTGTAACCTCTTTGTCGGTGATTTCCCATTGTTATTCCCTTTAAATGGTTTTCTTGCCTGTGAGTATCGACTCGATGTTTTCGTCCCTTGATAAACAAGATCTTACTCATTACTGGCTCTATATATACTCATATTTTATTACATATAGTAGCAAATTTCATACCATAAGCACACATTTTTAACTTGTTGCAATCAATAGGCTTACATGTCCAATCGATATTTTCACCGCACAATATGCCATTTTTTGTCACGAGTTCGACAAATATTGCCTTATATTGTCTACTCTGATCCTTATTGATTATTATAGATATGCCTGATAAGCTGCAGCCCGTCAATAACCGTTAAAGGCGATAACCGCGATGATTTTTGTCTTCTCACTCTCATCCTTTTGTCCAGATCCCTTCACCCTCTGAGGCTAGCCTGTCTCCGCAATTTCAACACCTATGTTTTCTCTACGTATTTAGTCGTCCGTTTCTCCGTCTTTACGGTTATTCCCACCCACCGCTGAGAGCGCGCGGGCTCTCTCTCTAACAAGCGATGCAGGACTCCATTTGCAAGCAACACAGGACGCAGTCAGACAGTGCTGCTGTACTCGGCACGACTTTGTCAAGAGATACAAGTTGCCGGCAAGCACGGGAACAGAGGATATTGAGAAAAGATGGGCGTGGAGGTGCGCAGTTCGGCACCCCGAGAAGGACGGTAAAGGGATGGCGTTAAAAAGCTTCACGGGAGCAAGACCAATCCCAAAAGCGGAAACATGGTTTTTTAGTATAACAGAAATAAGCATGCGTACAGCAACACGGGATTCGTTGAATTTTTGCCTTTTCTATGGTATTGCTGTATCGTATGTTGAACAAAAAAGACCCGGTGCGCATCGCCATTTTTCTGATCTTCATCCTCTTCCTGGGCTTTGCCATATCGGCAAACCTTCCCGCCATCCACCAGGGTTTTCTTTTCGACGATCAGGCCGTTTACTATTCCATGGCCCAAAGCATAGCTCAGGATTTGGACCTGGAATACACGAAAAGGGATCTCATTCGCTACTATGAGGTCTATCCGTCCGGACCTTTGGGCATCTTTTTGAAAAAAGCCCGGGATGATAAAATATTTTATGCAAAATCTTTCGCTTATCCCCTTTTTATTGCTCCATTCGTCAAAGCGTTCGGTCCGAACGGAGCCCTCATTTTTCATTCTTTTCTCCTCCTCCTTCTTCTTATGATGGGACATGCTTACTTATCCCTTTTCAATTCCCCCCCCCTTTCCCTGATCACGACCCTTTCATTCCTGTTCGCCTCGGTAGCCGGCGTGTATATCCTCTGGATCAGTCCTGATTTTTTCAACCTTTTTCTCGTTTTCACCATCCTGTTTCTCTGGCTGTATAAACACAAACTCCCTGAGAAAACCGGCGGAGAGAACCGAACGAATAAAATGCAGGCCTTCCTTCGATCGGACTGGTCAGATTATCTCGCCGGACTGTTGATCGGGATCGCTGTTTTTTCCAAGCCTCCCAATGTCGTGCTGCTCGGGCCAATCGTCTTTCTCACGTTGGTCAAAAAAAAATTTTTTAAAGCCTTCTTGATCCTCCTTTGTTTTCTTGCCACATCGGCCATCTTCTGGGGAACGAACTACAGAATCACGGGCGAATGGAATTATCAAGGGGGAGAAAGAAAAACATTCCTTTATTCCTACCCCTACGAAAAAACGGACATTACCTTCGATTCCATAAAGACACAGGAAATGACTGCGACCGGATACGCAAAAAAGCATCTCCTTCCGGCCAAATTCGTTCCCTATAATTTCTTTTACTACTTTTTCGGCAGGTTCACCGGTATCACCTGGTATTTCTTCCCGGCCTTTTTCTTCCTGATTCTTTTTTTCCTGGGTAAAAAGCCTCTTCTGCGGTGGCTTATTTTCGGGGCCATATTCGCGGAGATATTGATCTATATCTTTTTCATGCCGGATAACTATGGAGGCGGGGGGGGCACGCTCACCAACAGATACTTTCTGAATATCTTCCCTCTGTTTCTTTTTCTCCCCCCGGAAAAACGCAGGCTCGGAGACATTGCGGCAATTTGGATTGCGGCGGCGGTCTTTATCGCTCCCATCCTGATCGGCCCCTTCGCCCATTCCCATTATCCTGCAACCCATGTCAAAAAATTTCCCTACACGATTTTCCCGGTCGAGATGACACTCGTGAATAACTTCCCCACCAATACCAATCCCTCGGCTTTCCGGCAAGAAGTGGGCAGTCCGCCTCATATCGGCTGGCTTCATTTTTTAGACGACAATTTCAATCGCAGAATACACGAATCCGACACCGAAAAAAGAGGATTCTGGACACGAGGTCCTTTTGGCTCTGAAATGATCCTGAAAACGTATTACCCGGTAAAGCGTCTCGATTTTCACCTTTTGAACAATCCGAGAATGAGGAACGAAATCACGGTTCGCGTGGGACAGAAGAAGAAAAGAATCACGCTAGGCACAAAACAAAGGGGGACATTGAGTTTCTTCCCGGTCAAAGCCTTCAAGATCGAATCGCTCTACCTTTACAGGATCAAGATCGGCGCATCCAAAGGCGCGATTCCTTACTACGAGTCGGAGGAGAGCAAAGAGAGACGGTTTTTGGGTGTTTTTTTCGAAATCGACATCATCCCCGAAGAATGAATCACCGTATCTTCCGGAAGGCAGAGTTCACAGAGATGTTACTCCCGGTCGAGAAAAGTACAGGTCAAGACAAGCACTTCTTTGGTTCCCTCGCTCACTTTGAACCTTTCCGCAACCGGAAGCCCGCAAACCCAGACGATTTCGCCGCCGGATAAAAAGACAGGCTTTCTGTCTCTGTATGCCAGTGGAATGCCTTTTGCCCGCATAACCTCTTTGAGTTTTTTGTGTCCAGGGGCCCCCAACGGATGGTACCTGTCCCCCTCCCTGCGGTTCCTGACCCGCAGAGGAAATTTGACTTTTTCCCCATCCAGGTAAGCCCTGGTATTATCATCGAAAACGAAGGCGGGAGGGCGTTTTATCCTTTCGGATTCGATCTTTCCGCCAATCTCCCCGATAATCAAAGGAGAAGAGCCATGCCATTCATAGGCGAACATGATCCTCTCAGGCAATCCGGGCATGCGCAAGGCCTTGCCTTTTTCCCTTTTGAGCAGAAGCCCTTTGGTCAGGGGAAGGGTTTTTCCCTCTTCCAAATTCATGAGGGACTCGACGTTATCGAACGTGATTCCCCGGAGGTCTCCCTTGAGCTCCTGGATGAAATGGCGGACAACCCGCCTAGCCAGTCCCCGCGGAAGCGAAGACAGGGTCTCGAGATCAAGGCCAATCTCTTCTTTCCCGCGGTAAATGGTTCTTTCGGCTTGAAGGGATGCAAGGTTTTCTAGATACAGGTCCTCTTCTCGCAGAATGGACACGATTTTGCCGATCCGGCGGATGATATCCGGGTCGAAATTTTCCTGGATGTAGGGGATCAGATCGAGACGAACCTTGTTTCGTGCGTATCTCCGGTCGAAATTGCTTTCATCCTCCCGGTATTCCATCCTGTTTTTGCGCACGAACTCTGCGATATCTTTCCTTTCCAGAGCCAAAAGAGGCCGGATGATCCGCCCCTCTACCAAAGGCGATATGCTTCCCAGCCCCCTCGGACCGCTGCCCCGGATCAAGCGAAGAAAAAAAGTCTCGGCTTGGTCGTTCAGAGTATGCCCCGTGGCGATCTTGGCTCCGCCGATCCTTTGTGCCGCTTGCAACAAAAAATCGTACCGGAGAAGCCGTCCGGCCTCCTCCAGGTTCAACCGGTTTTGCTTTGCGAATTCTCGGACATCTTCCGATGCGACGTACAAGGGAAGGCCGTATTTTTGTGCTGTATTCTCGACGAACCGCTGATCTTCATCGGCACCGGTACGAAGCTTATGGTTAAAGTGGCCCAGAAAAAGATCGAGGGCCCACTCGTTCCGCAGGTCCAAAAAAATTCCCAGCAATCCAGTGGAATCCAGACCCCCGGAAAAGGCGAGCAGGACCGAATCCTTTTTTTCCAAAAGGCCATGTTTTGCAATCGTGTTTTTTACGGTATTGAGAATCATGGTCATCTATGCCATGCCGATGCCAGGAGGATCTGCCGAACTCGATTCATTTGAACAGGAATAAGAAAATGGTGGCGGTGGAGGGACTTGAACCCCCGACACTACGGATATGAGCCGTATGCTCTAACCACCTGAGCTACACCGCCGGTGGCATGGATTTTAGCCGAAATGAGGATTTAAGTCAATTTGCCAGTGCGCTACCGGACTCGCACCCTGCCTTCGCGCGATACAAACTGGACGGCCTGGCCGGAGGGGCCGTTTGCCGTAACGCTGGTAAAGGTCAGTTGGCTGTCCCCTTTTGCGACAGAATCGAAAACCAGTGTCGCGATCCGGCCCGCCCCCTTGAAACCTCTGGCTATATCCGTGCTGGAGAATCCGATCGTGCACGTGCCGGAGGAATTATCGATGTTCTGCAGAAAGGGAACATCCTCTCCCATTTGTCCGGCAATGCTGCCCTGGACGATCTGTTTGAGTTCTATCACACTGGGATTGTAGGACAGATTGACCGTCATGCTTCCGATCTCATCGGCGGATTGAACGACAACACTCACCCGGAATTCCCGCCCCTCGGTAATCTCGAAATTGGCCGGAGAAAGATCGATACGGTTCTGGCCCCTTTCCTGGGCATCCTGTGTTTCTCTTCCCTGCGATGCCCCCATTCTTTCGAGTGTAGGCTCTTCCTCCTCCGAGGGGGATCCACCGGAAGAAACCGAGGGCGTGCCCAAGTTGACCCAGAGAGGTTTGAGGTCGTCTTCGGTCAGAGGAATAGACCGGATGATATAAGGCGTAATGGTCATCAGGACATCCCACTGCTGGACGGTTTTTTCCGTGCTGGAGAAAAGGCCTCCCAATACCGGGATGCTCTTGAGACCGATAATGCCCCTTGCCGACAGCCGTTCTTCATCCTTGAGCAATCCGGCCAGCAGGTTCGTTTCCCCGTCTTTCAGCCTGATAATATTCTTTATTTCTCTTGTGCTGATGATCGGAATGTCTGCGACGCCTGTCCCACCGACGGATTTGACATTCACTTCCATTTCCAGGGTGACCTCTCCCTCATAGTGGATCCGCGGAGTTATCTTGATATCGATGCCGACATCCTCGTAATCGAACGAGGTCACCGGCTGCTGAGCAACGCCTCCGGCAGCGATCGGCGTAAACGAAGTCCGGGGTATGGGGATTTTATCTCCAACGAGATAGGTCATCTCTTCGCCCTCGATTCCCCTGAGCCGGGGTTGCGCGATGATCTTCGTGTCCTGATCGGACTCTAAAAAATTCAGGAAAGCCGTGGGCATCGTGATCTGAAAGTTGGACTTTTTTGTAAGGTCTATCGTCGAAAGGTCGAACCACCCGCCTTCCGAAGCGGGATTCTCCCCCCCGCTGTAACCCAACCCCATGATATATTGATCGAGCTCCAGCCCGAACTTCTTGAGTTTCTGCCGGGACACCTCCATGATCTCCAGATCGATCACGACTTCTCCTCTGGGTTTATCCCATAGCTTGATCAATCTGCCTGCCAATTCCAGCACTTCCGGCGAATCCCTTAGCGTGATGGAATTGAGGTTTTTATCCACCATAAACTGAGGAGCTCTGAACTGCGAGCGCAATATTTGCATCAGGGAAGCCTGGAGATCTTCGGCTTTTATGTTGGACAAGTAGAATGTTTTGACCGCATTCAGCTCATACTGAATTCTTTTGGCAGGCAGGTCGGGAACGATGATGAGGGAATTCTCGTCGATGATCCTGTAAAAATTCTTGGTGGCCAAACAGAGCGAATTGATCGCCTGTTCGAACGTCCTGTCCGTAAGATCGACAGAATAGGGGATATCTTTGAACGATTCATCGAACAAAATGTTGATCTGGGCGTGTTTGCCGAGGGCCTGAAAAATGGCTTTCAGTTTGACTCTGTCGTGCATGAAGTTCAAGCTGAGCTTCTGAGAACTTACCTTAAGCGTGACCGGGGGTTCGACCTTGATCTCCTCCGGTTCCGGCGGCTCCTCCGCTTTGGCCATCAACAATTGGGCTTCCACCGCGATCGCCCGGTTGTTGGGATCGTAGGAAAGAGCCTTTTTGTATTCAGCCAGGGCCTCCTCTTTTTTTCCTTCGGCAGCAAGGCCTCTGGCTTTAAAGACATGGGTGTAGCTGGCCAAAATTTTTGCCCGTGTGAGGGCCAGTCTGTACGCGGCATTGCCCGGATCTTCCAGGATGGCTTTTTCATAGTGTTTGATCGCCTCATCCCAATTTTTGTTGGCTGCTTCCTCGGTTGCCATTTTGTAACTCTGGTTGAACGTGGAACATCCCGCAAGAACCATTATTATCAAAACGATGGCCATTTTCCTCATGGCTTTTCTCCTTCAAGAACAATCCTTATCGGCTCGGGTCCTCTATCGAAAATTTCCATATCATCGGCAGTGATCTCACCGATGGTCAAGCCCGTCCCGAGGACATCGCCGGATTGGACCGCATATGTTTCATTCTCGAAAATAATCAGAGCGACAACCTTGGTTCCTGACCGCACATATCCGATGTATTTCACATCAGCACGCACTTCTTCGATCGGGGGTTCCGCTTGCTCCGGCTGTTCCATTTGTCCCGGCAGCTGTCGCTGCCCGGGTAACTGAAAATCTTCAGCGGACGTGAATTCATCCGGGGCTCCGGTCGATCTCTGTCTGGTAAAGATATTCCGCTTGGGGGGCGAAAGCGTTTTTTCCGGCTGTATCAGCAGTTCTTTCCTGATCAGACTTTTTGGCTCATGTATTTCCTGGCTTCTCCCTTTTTCGGTCTGCAGAGAGGGGCCCGGATAGAGAAGACTCGACACCAAAACAAAAACCATCGCCTGCATGCAAAACCTAGTTTCCATAGTATCCTGCCAGCACGACATTCAATTCGATCCGCCCGCTTTGCGTATCGATATCCCTAAAATCTATCCGTTCGATCATCAGGAACTTTGGATGAATCTCGACCTGATGGATGAAATTTTTTAGCACGACATACGGCCCTGCCACCGTGAAATTAACCCTGGCCTTTTTTATATCTTCTTCTTTCCATTCCGAATAATCGAACACCAGGTCGGATATGACCCGGACATTGGCTTTTGCAAAAATTTCCCGGAGGTCAAGCCTCAATTCGTTGACATTTCTGTCTTCTTTGTAAAAATATTTGTTCTCTATTTCCCCAATATCCCGCCTTGCCTCATCCCATTGCAGCCATTCCATTTTGATATCCGTGTTTGCCTTCTCGATGTTTTCGAACTCTTTTTGTTTCCTGGGCAGAGACCCGGCGGATTGGTTATACGACCTTTTTTGTTTCAAGGCAAATCCCTGATGAAAGATCAGCGCGACAATGAGCAGAAGGCATAGCAATACCAGGATCTGGCGTTCCTTCTTTTCCAGGAGATCAAACAATTCTTTCATAGATTAACGTTATCTCCGCTATCAAGAGGCCGGCCTCATTTATGGATTCGCTTATGATCCGTATCCCCGAAAATTTCATTTCATACAAATTTCTGTTGAGCTTAAAAAGTTCGTCGAGACTGGGGGCCGCGACCTTGAGCCTGACCTCCATTTGGTCGGTATCCCTTAAGTTGGGCGCCATAGACTCGATATAACAAGAGGGGGGGAGTGCCTGTTCCAAAGCGGTAAGAAATCCCACCCAGGAAAAGCTTTTTTTTCTTATCAACGTATTGAGCAGATCCACGTTCCCCTGATAAGTCTGGGACGCCTCATCGATCTGGAGGGAAAGTCTTTTTTCCTCCCGACCCGCTTCGTGAATCATTTGTTCCAATCTAACGTTTTGGTCCGCAAGTATTTTGTTCTTACCGATGTATTTCCAGCATGTGTATCCTCCTGCCGAGAAAAATGTCAGGATGAGAGCACCCAGAATTCCTGAAACGAGAAAAAAGAGCCTCCTATTCCTCAGCGGATTCGTGGCAAGGTTCAGATTCACCCTATTTTGTTTTTTCATAGCAATTGACCGATCAAGGGAGCTAGTATCCGTTTTTCCCGGCTGGAAAGATTAAGGTTCACCGCAGAGTCGATGTTTCTGATCGGAAAGGACAACCGCGATTCCAGGCTTGACAACAATTCCTGTTCCGATTCCAAGAGTCCGAAACGTATCCAGATGGATGCGATCTCTCTCTTTTCCTTGTCTCGAATGAACTGGACGGTGTTTTCTATTTCAAGGACAATATTCTGGACTCTTTCCAGCAAATACTTCTCATCCTGTCTTGCCATCAATGGCTTTTGACGATACAGAGAAGGCTCGGCATCCGTGACAGCCAATAGCCCGAAGGAGTCTTTTTCGATATTGACCAGGAAAAAATCCTTTTCCTCATTCCAGTTAACCAAATTGGACAGCCCCAAAAGAGGGAATCCTACGGATTTTATTTTCAAGCGCATCTGGCTGAAAAAGTTTTCATAATCGCTCACCACAGGAAACCGGGCTAAGGAAGAGATGATTTTTTTCCTTCCCTTCGTAGGGAGCACATCATAAGAGATCCTCACATCCTCGGATAACAGCGGCATCTGCTTCTTCACGCGAAAGCGGATCAGCTGTTCCCTCTCATTGGATGCTGCGGGTATGTCATCGAAAGAAAACACGAATGTCCTCTGGGATATTTCCGGGAGAAGAAGAGCCACCCCGTGATCATAGATATCGAATCCATCCACTCCTTCGGTAATTAACTTTTGCAAAAGCTGGGGTTCCTTGATATTGGTTTTCTCGAACGAGGGTTGAATGATCCCCCCGGAAACAGGTAGGATAAAATGATTTTTCAGCTTCCTGTCCTTCAAAGAAAGGTGAATCCCGCTGATATAAGAGGACGTCACCTGGAGTGCGGAATTGGGGAGAGGGTGTTCGGTGAAGAAATTTTTGAGGTTATCCAAAATTGAATGCATACGTCTCATCCCTGTCAGTCAACGAATGTCACCTTGTTCAACTCTCTCAGGCTGGTGATTCCTTTCAAGACCTTGTCCATTCCCACTTCCCTGAGGAACACCATCCCTTCCTTTTTTGCCCTTTTTCTAACCTCTGAAAGCGGTTTCTTCTCCAGAATCATCTCTCGAATCTCATCGGAAAGCTCCAGAACCTCTGCAATGGCAGTTCTGCCCTTATAGCCGGTGAATCCGCATTCTGGGCACCCCGGGCTTTCATAAAAAGGCGTGTCCTTGTAAAGCTTGGGATCGAGCCCGGACTCCGACAGTATCCCTTCCTCATATGTCACGGCCTCCCTGCAGGTCCCGCAGAGAACCCTGACCAAACGCTGGGCAAGGATGCAATTCAGCGCAGAGATAAAGCTGTAGGGGTCGACTTGCATGTGCAAAAAACGCCCGATCACATCGAACACATTATTGGCGTGCACGGTCGTGAAAACCAGATGTCCCGTCAACGCCGATTGGATTGCGATCTGAGCCGTTTCAGGATCCCGGATTTCACCGACCATGATTTTGTCCGGGTCATGCCTCAGGATGGACCTCAAGCCTCTGGCAAAAGTCAGCCCTTTCTTTTCGTTGATCGGTATCTGGGTTATGCCTTCGATCTGGTACTCCACAGGATCCTCGATGGTGATGATCTTGTCTTCCGGGCTTTTTATCTCTGTCAATGCCGCGTACAGGGTTGTGGTTTTGCCGCTTCCCGTGGGTCCTGTCACGAGAACCATGCCGTAGGGTTGAACAATATACCTGGTGAATTTGCCGAGCACGTCATCCGAAAATCCCAGCAGATCCAGCCTCAGCTCCGATAAAGCCTCGGTGATCATTTCCTTATCGAGAATTCGGATTACGGCATCTTCCCCATAAATGCTCGGCATGATCGAGATCCGAAAATCGATTGTCTTGTCCTTGATCTTCAGCCGGAACCGGCCGTCCTGCGGAACCCTCCGCTCGGATATATCCAGATCGGACATAACTTTGATCCGAGATATGATGGGAAGCTGGAACTTTTTGTCGATGGCATCCATCGCGTTGCTCAGCACCCCATCGATACGGTATTTGATGATAACGCCTTCTTCTCTGGATTCGATGTGCACATCGCTGGCCCTCTTCTGGACAGCGGTGAAGATAATGGAATTGACGAGCTTTATGATAGATCCATCCTGATCGGCCAGTTTCTCGACCGAGATCACCTCATCTTCTTCTCCCCCTTCCCTATCCACGACCTGCAGAACGAACTCTTCGGTGGCGTCTTTTAGGACTTGAAGAGCGGTCTCGCTCTTTCGCAGCGCCTCATGGATGGCCCATTTGGAAGCCGCATAAACCTCCACGCTTTTACCGAGAAACGACTCGACCGAATCGATCGTGGAAATGTCGGATGGGTCGGCTATGGCGATCTTGACGGTCGTTTCATTCTCCTCCAGCGGTATGAAATTAGCCCTGTGAAGGAAATCCACAGGAAAGGCCTGGACCAAATCCCTGCTGACCGGGTAAGTGGAGAGATCGATATAAGGAACGCGATATCTCTCGGCAATGCGTTTTGTTTCCTGTTCTTCGGCAAGAAGGACATTTTCCGATTTTTCTTTTTTCGATTTTTCCATCATCGTGTCACTTGAATAACATTAAAAATGGGGAGATAAACCGATAGAAGCATAGCGGCTACGATCAATCCCATGAAAATAATGACCACAGGCTCTATCAGGGATACAAACGTATCGATCCTTCCCCGGATTCTCTCATCATAGACATCTGAAACGTCCGATAGCATCCCTTCAAGATTGGCTGAGTTCTCCCCGATACGAATCATGTCGACAGCCAGAGGCGTAAAAAATTGAGCTTTCATCAACGATCCTGACAGGCTCTCCCCATTTCTTATGGAATCGGGAAGATCGGCCATTCGTTGTTGAAGGAATTGGTTCGGGACCGCTTTGCTGGCTATTCCGACAGAGGTCAACAACGATATTCCCCCCCCCAGCAAAAGACTCAGTGTCCGGCAAAAAAGGGAGATAGAAGATTCCAGCCAGATAACGCGGCCATAGGGAATTTTGAGTTTGATTTTGTGAAGCAAGATCCGTGTTTTTTCCTTTCTCCTCATTGCGAAGAATGCGATGATGAGCATCAGAAAAAAAGCAAGCAAATACAAAAAATGGTCTCTCACAAAAAAAGAAAAGGACATCAGGGAGCGCGTCACTCCGGGAAGCTGGGAATCGAAATCCGCATAAAATTGGGAAAAACGGGGAATGACAAAGTTTATCAAAATCAGCAAAAGTACCAACGAAAAAGAAAGAAGGAGGGAAGGATAAGTCAGCGCGGATCGGATCTTCGATTTAGCGAGAGAAATAACTTTGGCATAATCGATAAACCGCTTGATCGTTTTATCCAAGTTTGCGCTCCTCTCGCCAGCCATAAGAGAAGCAAGATAAACGGTCGAGAATTGATCCTCATAGGGAGCGAAGGCCTCGGATAAGGATTTCCCCGCGCGGAGTTCGCTTTGTATGGCCATCAAGAGCTCCTTGAGGTGGAGGCTCTTTACCCGGCTGATGATGATGTCGATGCTCTTTACGATAGGATATCCTGCCTTGATAAGCGCCACGAGTTCCTGGTTGAAAAGGATGAAATCCTTGTCTTTTATCTTTTTCTCGAATGGGAGCAGGGGAATTTCGATTTTCTTCCAATCTCTTTTTATGGACAACACGCAAAATCCCTGCTCTTCGAAACGCCTCTTGCACTCGTTGTAAGAAGGGGCCAGAAAAGACTCCGACATCACGGATCCATCTTCTGTTGCCACACGGCAGAGATAGTACGGCATTATAATACTCTATACCTCTAAAATATTTTAATTGTTAAGGAAAAATCCATATTAGGGAATACTCCAAAAATTGTCAACCTGACAGGGCAGATGTCTACTCGCATTTTGCTCTCTGTTTATTTTTTGATTAGTTGAATCTTAAGTAAATAGCCTTTTGAGATGAATCCTGTGGTGATTTTCTCCCTCTTTAGGGGTCAGACTTTCTGAAGTGTCGAATTTTGCTTTCCGCATAAAAATTTCATGAAATTCTCGATTACCTTGCCCCATTGACAAATTTTCGAGAAAGCCTTATCTTAAAACTGGATGAAAAACAAAATCTTTTTCGTTTTTTTTCTGCTGTTTCTCTTTCCCATATCTGTCTCTTCCCACAGGGCAAGCAAACACCCTCTCCCTGAAAATTTATCCGGTAAAAGCCCCCAGGATTCTCCCCAGAGCACCAAAAAGCCGAGAGAGGACTACATGAGCAGCTTCCTTTTGAGAAATGCCAAGCCACTCGGACTCAAAGACAATGCTGTCCTTAGGAAATTCCTGAACCAACCGAGTATCAAATGGGCCATGAGATCCGGAGGCAGGCATATCCTGAACTGAGGCATATATTTTTTGTCATGTTGATTCAATTTTTTGGATTTTTTCTCGGCACAGGGATAACGCCCGACAGGGTCTGCAATGAATAAAAAGTTCTTATTGATCATTTTCACGCTGGCAGTCTTTTTGGCGCTGGGTTGCCTGAATATCGTAAAAAAAGTGGGATGGGAAGAACCAACGGACGGGGTAATTTGGGAGAGCAAACCGGAAGGCCTAACCGCAGTCAAAGTTATCCAGGGAAGTCCTGCCGAACTGAACGGGATCAGAAAGGGAGATATTCTCGTCGAGATCAATGACATCCCTGTCCGAACAAATATCGACGTGGCCAAAAACCTATGGATCGCATGGAATTCCGATCAGAATCTCAGCTACCAGATCCTTAGGGAAGGAGAGGGGCCTCTGACGCCCACCTTTTTCCCGAATGAAAAGGGCATCGATCTCATCTATTTTTACCTGGCCCTCATCGGACTCACTACCCTGGTTATCGGGATTATCATCTTTTTCAATTCAAAAAAGCCGCTCTCCATACCCTACATCGTTTTTTATCTGCTCACGCTCTCTTTTTACGGCATCTATGTCTTCTCGCCCACTGGGGAGTATGACTTCCTGGACAGCCTCTTTTTCTGGTTGGACAAAATTGCGTTTCTGGCATTTCCTTCCTTGCTCATGCATTTTTTTCTCATTTTTCCCATAAGAAAAAAAATCCTGAAGAGGAAACCGGCTATCAATTATTATCTTTACATGCCTGGCTCTCTCCTTTTTCTTGCACATATATTTTTCCAGGTCCCGCTTGTCAAAACTCACGACGATGTTTTTATGCTTCGCGTCTATGATCTCCTCGAGAGGGCCGGTCTTCTTCTCTTTGCCCTGTTCTCTCTCAGCGTTCTTGCCGTTATATTCCGGGATCGAATCAAGGCTCCGAACCTCATCCTAAAAAGACAGTTGAAGTGGATTTTAGGGGGATTGAGTTTCGGAATCATCCCATTCACCCTTTTCTACATCATCCCCTACCTCATTGGAAATACTCCCTCGAGGATCGCAGAGGTTTCCATCATTTTTCAGGCCCTGATCCCTTTGACATTTGCTTACTCCCTCTCCCGGTACAAGCTAATGAATTTGGAAGTTATTCTCAAAAGAGCTCTGACGCTAATTTTTTCCTATGTGCTGATCGCCAGCCTTTACTTCATCGTAACCTCCCGAACTCCTGTTTTTTCCGAGAACAAGTTCAATGCGGTCATCCTCGGAATCCTGGCCCTCATCCTGGGGACAACTCTCTTCACCCCGCTGACAAAACTCATCCAATCCATTCTGGACAGGGCTATTTACAAAAGAAGCTATAAATACAGGAAAACCCTTCTATCGATAAGCCAGGAGATCAGCAGAGAGCGGAATTTACGGAAGCTTTCCCAATCCATCCTCGAACTGATCAGCAACGCCCTCCTGATCGAAGATATCGCCCTTCTCCTTACAGAGGGAAAAAAACCCTGGTCCTTCTCCGTTCTGGAGTCCAAAGGCAACTTGCCTCCGCCCAAAGCGTTGGTAACATTCGAGAGCCGTCTGTTCGATGA
>Ga0180437_10000713_pt1 | contig 61316 bp, 52 predicted proteins | sample SS_ome_4_FD_132410 | JGI IMG/M metagenome (GOLD analysis project Ga0180437, IMG submission 132410) | Hypersaline lake sediment archaeal communities from the Salton Sea, California, USA - SS_3_D_1 metaG | ecosystem: Environmental > Aquatic > Non-marine Saline and Alkaline > Hypersaline >...
CCGTTAGGGCTGTTTGTAATTTTGGATATTGGAATTTGTAATTTGTTTGTAATTTGGGACTTGTAATTTGTAATTTCCAGACAAGCCCGCCTTGGTTCCGGCTTGTCTGGTTTGTGTGCCAGGCGAATTTTTTGTTTGACCGATGATTTACATTATGATAATATAAAAAGTCTTTACATTTACAGATAAACTTGACAGGAGGAATTAATGAAAAAAATTTGTTTTTTGTTACTCATTTCCGTTGCTTTTTTTCTCTATCCAGGAGAAGTTGTAATACTTCCCCACCTACAGAATCCCAATTCGATTCTAGCCGATTCCAAACAACTTTACATTGCAGATGGTGCATCAGTCCTTATATATTCTTTAAAGGATTATGGTTTACTAAAGAAATTTGGGAAAAGAGGTGAAGGACCGCAGGAATTTAAAGCTTCTGGAATAGGTGTAAAAATCCGTCTTTCTTCTGATCAAATTATTGTCCAAAGTATGGGAAGATTATCCTTTTTTACTAAAGAAGGAAACTTTATTGAACAAAGGGATGTAAATCCCATTTATGCAAATTCCATGCAAATTGGTAATAAATACGTTTGTTTTAAACAAATGCCTAATAAAAAGGGAGATCGGCTTCTTATTTCTATTGAACTTCGTGACTCAAATTTTAAAAAAGAAAAAGAGATTTATAAATTTCAGAATCCATTGTTGGGAAGTAAATATATTAACCCTTTTGACCTTCGAGTATGTTCATGTTATATATATAAAAACAAAATCTTTTTTGATGATGAAAATGGGAATATAAATGTTTTTAATGACAACGGTATGAAACTTCATACGATTAAAATAGATATTGGAAAAGTAAAGGCTAACGAAACACAAAAAGAAAAATTTATTGAACAATGGAAGGGAGGATTTCTCAAGTTTAGCTACAAAGAATACAAAGACCGTATAAAATTCCCAGATCATCTACCACTTATAAGAGATTTTCATGTTACAGACGATCGAATTTATGTTTTAACCCATAAAGAAAAAGATGGAAAAAGCGAAATGATTATTCTAAATCTTGAAGGAAAAATCCAAAAGAGGACTTTTGTTCCTCTTTTGAACATAGATATGTTGATACCTATATTTTATAATTATTATGTCATAAAAAATAATCGAATATTCAAGCTTGTTGAGAGCACAGAAAATGATAGGTGGGAATTGCATATTTCAAAAATTGAGTAAGAAAATATGGCCGGTGCATTACTTTCTTACCTTTTTGCCGGTTTTTGAAATCTCTATTCAAAGCCAAAAAGCAGCTTGGAATTATGCCTTTATATTGATATAAATACATTGGAGTTAAGAAAAACCTGACTCGTGGGTACAAAGGTGCAAATTCCGGGAGAAAGTTGACAAAAAGGAACTAAAATACTATTCTGTCTCAGCGGATGAAGGGATTTAAAACTTTCAACTCATTTTCTATTGTCTGATTATGATGTAAATCTTCCGTATACAGAGTCCTGGCTTTAACATTAAGAGCACCGGCAATGATCAAGCTATCCCAGTAAGTGTAACCATATCTTAGTTTTAGAGTAATGGCTTCTTTTACAATTTCTTTGTCAATAGAGACCACGGAAAAATCATCGGAAATTTTATCCACAATCCTTTGGGCTTTCTCTAAACCTGTTATTCCCTTTTTAGTCAAAACATTGAATAATTCCCCTAACACTTGCGAACTAATATATACATTTTTGAAATTTTCTCGAATGAGCTCACAAACCGACCTTCTTTTCTCTACTTCATCTGAAAATAAATATACCCATAGATTGGTATCGACAAAAATCCTATCGGTCATAAAGTTCTTCTCTCACAAATTTGTAGTCGCTGGGAAGCTTAAATTGATTTTCTTCAACAAACTTAAAAAATGAGGCTTTCTTATTGTCTGTTATTTTCCTTTTTTCCAGCAGAGGAAAAATAATGATTTCCACTTTTTTATTTAGGAAATCATCTGGTAAATTTATGGTTAATTCCTTGTTTTTAATTGTCTTTATTTCACGTATAACGTCCATTTTTTGCTCCGGTATAATTATAAATACTTTGACACTTTTTTTCAACCTAAAAAGTTATATAAATTTGAACAAATGTAAAAATGGTCTTTTCTGGACTGTCCCCTATTCATATGAAAAACGTCAGAACCTTTTTGATAAAAAGGTACCAGCACCTCCAAAAACTTTTTATAAAGGTAATCCACCGTAATCGTTTTAAAAAAGTGAAAAAAAATATCCAAAATTGTTGACATTAGCGAAATTATATACTATAATATTATATAAACTTTTTCCTTGACAGGAGGAATTGATGACACAAATTAAAACTAAAACGTATATTCTTGTTCTTACAGGACTTTTGCTTTTTGGTCTTTGGGGATGCAAAACCACATCAGAATTTTGGAACGATCCCAATTTTCTTAAACAGAAAATAATATTCGATGTAGAATACCAAAACTATGCCTGGGTCGATACACATTACGGGCAGTATATTGACAACGAGGGAAATATCTACCAGTATAACCTGATCGGTCAAAACTGGCGGTATCCATTAGATCATTATTATTTTACTGAACAAGAATTATTAAGAAAGTTCAATGACAAACAAAGAATCGGTTCAATCGATGTTGAAACCTTGTATGAAAAATACAAACAACTAGAATCCCTATCAAATTCGGATTTAACCGAATGGCAAGATACCGGATGTAGAGATTTTGGAGTCGTTGTTTCTAGTGCCTATAAGTTCGATCCGCAGAGTTCAATCTATGAACGTATAATCCTACTGGGATGTGGGGATAGTTTCCAGATGAATTCATCTGCAATCGCTCAATCAATTGCCCAATGGTTGTCCCAGAAGATAGAAATTAACCCTGCCTACGGGGGAATCTGCTGCGCTCCTATAAACTAACGGCCTTAAAGCCCATTTGCTCCTTATTTGTATTGCTATTACTTTTGTCTGGCTATTAATAAAATGTTGAAAATTTAACCGGGTTCCTTTATAATTGATAAGGAGGTGAAACAATGGATCCGAAGTTCAAAAAACAGATGGCTAAGATGGTAGACGCGGTTCAGCCGCACTGCGATGAACCTATTGTTGCGGCTATGACATGCAGCCACGCCGGTTCGATGAGCTCAGTGCTGGTTTCAAAGTTGATAGATGGAGTCGGTGGAGTTGGAGTGATTTCGAAATCCTCCAATCTTCCCAACCCGGTCTTTATCGCTGTGGGAGCCAAAACCATTTACGCTTTTGATTACAAGCCCAGGGGATTCAAGTTCAAGATCAAGAAGGAAGTCGCACGTTGGCCCAGGCATGAGGTGAGCGTTAAATTCCAGGAGACCAAAATGATGATCACCTTCGTCCTGATCACGGGTTCGGGCGAGAGTTACCCTTTTGAAGTACCTATCATGATGGGAGGTAAGGAACTGGTTCACTTTTTCCTCGAGGCTCTGGGAGGGTCGCAAGCCTGAGTAATTTTTTCGCCTATCCCGTTTTTTTTCCCGTTATCGCCTGTCCCGTTTTTTATACCGTTTTTTCGTTTTTTTTCTCCAAGATCGGTCAGTGTATTTCACTGGAGGTGTCCTGCCTCTTAACGGACATCAACCTGATATACATCAAATGTCGAAACATGTTTGTGCCTGTTTACGCCATACTCCCGGGTCCATATTTCCTTGCTCGCCTGGGCCCACCCGTAGTTCACCGTAAAAAACACGTCCCGGTCATCCCAGCGCCGCCATTTCTTTTTTTGTCTTTTGGTGGCCTTCTCGACCACAACATAGTGGTTGGGAAAACCAAAACCACTTTGATTCAGCATGAGGATGCACGGTTTGTCAGCTTTGAGCTGTCCATAGATCGCCTCGAATTTTTTGAATTCGTTGATCTCCTGCACCCGCTTACAACTGGAACTCCGATACCCTTTGTTTTTCGCATAATCAATCGCTTTAGCCATGTTTCTTGGTGGGGTGTAGGCCCATTTTTTGGTTCTCTCATAAACGTCCCTGGTATCCGTTAACCTGGCACATTCACTCATGCAATCTCTGATATCGCTCCAATCATTATTAAAGAGGCGGCTTTTACCTTTACTCTTATCCCAATAACCGTAAACAATGGCCCAGGCGGTGGGGCCGCAGCCGATAACGTGTCCATTTGACTTTTCAAATTGTCTCCACCGCGGTGTATGATATCTTGTCCCATCCCGGGTCACCCAGTCACTATGCCTTAACTCCGCCGTTATGTCCCGGTAATCCCCCCCCATTGCGGCACCTATACCTGTACCGGTTCCATGGCCACCGGCAATATCACAATTGATACTTGTATAGTAGGCGTTGAGTTCTTCTTTCTGGTACATGGGGAAACACCCTTTATCCAAAACATTGGCCCTGAATTGTTCAATCGTATCCCTGGGGGTAAATGTCTCATCAAACCCGATATCGGCGAGTTTTGCGCCAAAAGAACGATCAGGATCAGACGGCTGTTCCACTGCTACACTGCGGAACCAATCGTAACGTAAAACCGCAAAATCCTCTCTGCCCAACATTTTTCGATACCGTTCGGTCAGCGTAATGCCCTCTTGTGAACTCTCGGGAATCAGTAAATCGTTCTGGTTGATGTTTACCAGGATATACCCAGTATCTTTACCACCGGTCATCACCTTGCATTCATAGTACGATACCCCGGATATCCCGTCCATAAAAATGGGATACGCTTCCACGACCTGTGATTGCGCCTTCCATTTACTCTCCTGAGGGGATGTGGCCCGGTATTGGACTTCCCGTTGGGCGATTTCCATAGCGGCACTCTTACTCAATGAAACATTAGAAACGCTTTGCTGGCCCGTGAATAATTGGATGGCAAACGTGGAGTTCTCAACTTCGACCGCCATCGAGCAAAAAACAACAAAAAAACCAACCATCATGAGTGAAATTTTTCTCAACGTCTTAACATTCATTATTAATCCTCCTGATAAATTTTTTATAGCTAATTGGACAATTAGCCAAAATTAAAAAAAACTCCATTTTGAAGATAATATATAAATATCAAAGAGTAAAAATAAAGTCAAGGGGAAATTAAAATTTTACATTGCCTTTTTTATTTTAATTTAATATTCACCAGGTTTATCACGTTTCCTGATCATTCTTATGGACTGATTTTTCACCTTTCCCGTTTTTCTTATCCCGACAAAGTGGTTATACATCGCGGGATTTTTATGCCAGGTGGAAGAAGCCCCAGGTGATATGGTGGATGATCAGATAGAGGGAGTTGATGATAAGGATTATGGTAAGAATACGGTGGATAAGGGGTAAAGAGTTTTTCTTGCGGATATTGATAAAGAATATGGCGGTGCCCACGGTTAGCAGTAAAATAGCCCATGAGATCAGAATAATTACCGGATAAGAGGGGATTTCCAATCCCCGCTTTAACAAAATTTCAACAAGTGATATATCTAAGAACAGGAAACCGGTTCCCAGGATTCCGACAACGGCGTGGCAAATCAGCCATATCCGCAAGAATCGGGGAGTTGCATCTTTCCAGTGATTGACTTTAAATTTTTCAGCAATGCTATTGAAGTGAGAAGCCAATAAGACAAACAAAATCAAGACCAGTGCCAGGATAAAAATTAAGCGGGAGATGAGTAGGCCAATGCCGGGGAGACGGAGACGGTGAATTCTCTTTTGGTAAGCATTTTTAAAGGCTTTAACAGCAGAAGTTACCTTGAAGTAGCGGTTGAAATCCACCTGCCGGTAACCTTTTTTCAGTTCTTCCTGGAGATGGATTGTCACTGGTTGGGTGAAATTTCCGAAATAATAGATATAAATTATACCCTTCCTTACGTCATAGATATTGGAGTAAATTGTACGGCCAGTTCCCAGGTCCTGGCTTACGGCAGCCAGTATTTTTTCAAAGGTGGCGACATTTACAGGGTGTTTCTCAAGCATTGCCATGGCGATCTTATAGCGGTTACAGGGGATAGGCTGGTCTTTTTTCAGGGTGGAGAGATAGAAACCGGTTACCACCTGGATCCCTCCGCGATTGAGGTGAAACCGGTCTCCCTCGATAATTACCGAGTTTCCTTGCCGGTCGACAAACATCAACTGGTAGTACTCCATCCGTTGGGACTTGAGGTTGTATCTTTTGTAAAGGGCAATCACTTCATCCACTGTGGCGCATTCCCGCATGGCCAGATCACTGAGGTTGCCCCTAAAAATAGGCTTGCCCGCCTGTTCCTTTAATGGGAAATAGTCAGTAGCAAAACCATCAAACACCAGTCCCTGATCATTCATACCCCCCTGGGGATATCCGTCGTCATGGCAGAAGTAGACCCTGCCGTATGTGCCGTCCGAGCCAGGATAAAAGTGCGCTCGGACAATTGGATTAAAACCGTCCTCGTTGTTTCCTACCAGGGTCAGATCATTATCCGTGGCCACAAACATGGTACAGGGGAAAAGTACTGACTCTAAAACCAACAGTAATATACACAGTAAAAAGTTAATTAATCGCAGCTTCATCATTCCTCCCTTAAAAATATACAGCTTGCCTGACCCCATTTCTTCACTATCCGTATCCCCAAGAATGAATCTAAAAATATGTCGTCATTAGAATTATTCTCTGTCTCCTTCACCAGTGGCTGTCACCTCGGAGATGAAAAAGATAGCATCGGCGTTTTTCCGCAGTAATCCAAAACCAGTATCACCGTTGACCACAAATCCACGTTCGTTATCCAAATAAGTCGCCCTGGGATCTGGAGAATTGAGAGGTAGTATGAAGGCGTGTCCGGCGCGGGCCATCAAGCTTTCGATTCTCCCTGGATGGCTATGGATGTATTTTATCGATTGTTTCGAGACATCTGCGCTCCGTCCGTGATCATAGAGCATCCAAATCGAATACACCTTCCCCGGAAGTTTTTGGTTCACATGGGATCCGATGGATGGCCACATATTGATCCCACTGAATCGAATACTTTTGTAGTTCTTGCTGAGGTGTAAGTTATGCCCCAAAAGAATGATTTTTTCCTCTGAAGGGAGCCTGTCCAGAAGCTCATCTATTTGGCGGAACATGGTTTTTTCTCTTTCACGGTAAGCGGGTGCCATGAGTTTTAAATCGTATCCTACCTTGCGGGCGATTAAGAATTTCTTACTGTCGAGCAGGCAATGAACAATTCCTTTCAGCTCATCAGTTCTGTTTTTCCCCAAGAGCTGCTGAAGGTCGCCTTTGTTCTTGGCGATGAGTGCGAGGACGCCTTTCAATCGCTCAACCTCCTCCTCAACGGTTTCATTCTCAACAAGGGCTAAACTATTAAGTATCTTTTGGGCCAGCTGAGTCTTGGAATGTTTGTCCAGAAGCTCACGGGCATCCCTGTACCCTCCGCCCGGGTACATATCCGCATCATAACCGAACCAGCATAGGCGGGACTGTCCCGGAGCCAGATTTTCGTTGATAGAGCGAAGTTGCTGGAAAAACCATTTCTCTTCCGTTACAATCGCTTTCACGAAACCCGGATTCTTCTGGGCTTTGCCGGGCCGATTCCTTTCATCCCGGTTTTTGCGACGGTCGCCGAGGTATCCATAAACGGCCATTTGCTCGAGCCAGCGATGGTCACCTGTCTCCAGGAACCTGTCCGCCCGCCTTCCGTCGGACCGCCCCATCTCCATGCCGACATAGCGCCAGCCTTTTTCGAAAAGATAGCGTATGAGAATCAGCCGGTAATTGTATTTTTCATGGATGTAATGGTCCGGCTCACCCAGATAAATAACCCGCTTACCCTCCAGTTTATCGTCCAGTGATCGCAGGTCCTTTAAGTTAACTGTCCGCCAATCCAGAGTTTGGAGTTGTATGGCGGTTTTTTTAATCCAGGCTACCCAGGCCTCTTGCGAAACCTCTTCTACTGCTGGCAGGACCCGAGCCCCATTCACGATCAAAAATGTAGCAATTAAGAATAAAGCGAACGATTGACCGCTAACGAATGTCTTTCTTTGTTGAGTCATTTTTCAGCCACTCCATAACTATAAAGGATTTATCACAACGTTGGAATAATCTAAATTGCATGAAGGTCTTTAAAGTATAGCAAATTCTGACCTGTCTCGTTTTTATGTCCATGATAAAGTTTTAAATTATAATTTATTTTGAAGTTATTGTAAATTATGGAGCATTTAAAAAAATTAAATTTCTTTGTATTGTCGTAAGTAATACATCAGGGGCTGCCATTCTTATTCATGCCTCTCCCTTAACATCTACATAAAATTTATGATAAAAACGGGAAGGCCGAAAAAGTGTTTCCTGTTTATTGAACCTGCGGAGGCAGCATGCTGTTTTTTGCTAAGATTTTCAGCCGTTATTATAAGCCCGGGATTAGGAAACATTTTTGTATTAAACTACGTAATACCCGGATGAATGATGATCTCGATATAAAAAATAAAATTATGAAAAGGTTTTTTATTTTTTTGCTCTTCACTGTTATTATTTGGCTGTTTCCCGATACCGCTGAGGCTGATGATTGGCCCCGCTGGCGCGGCCCAAGGGGGAACAGCATCTCCAATGAAAAAGGTTGGAATCCCAATGCCCTGGATGGGGGAGCGAAAATCCTGTGGAAAATCAATGTAGGGAAAGGGTATTCCTCCGTATCCGTTAAAAGCGGTTACCTTTATACTATGGGAAATATCGATGATAAAGATATCGTTTACTGTCTTAATGCGAAAACAGGCGAAGAGGTGTGGCGGTTTGCCTATGACGCGCCTGTAAAAAATTGGGGCGGTCCGTTTTCTACACCCTTAATCGACGGAGGTCATGTCTATACGTTAAGCCGCAAAGGAGATCTTTACTGCCTTTTTTCCGGAAACGGGCAAAAGAGGTGGTCAGCAGATATCACATCCACCGAATACGGAGCCACCAAACCCAAATACGGTTTCAGCAGCAGCCCGGTCATCGATGGTAATAAAATCATCCTTAACGCATGTAAACACGGTCTTGCAGTCGATAAAAATACAGGTAAAAAAATATGGGCAAGCCCCCCGGGCAAATGTGGATATGCAACACCTGTTTTTTATACTTTTAAAGGAAAAAAATGTGCCGCTATTTTTGCTCATAGACGCATTAATGGAGTGGATCTCGAGACCGGCGAACTATTGTGGGATTTCCCATGGATATTTAATGACGGTGCCGATGCCCCCGATCCCGTTGTTGTCGGAAACCGTGTGTTTATTTCGACTGCGTACGGGAACGGCGGTACTATGCTCGAGTTCACTTCCAACAACAAGAGGGCGAATCAGCACTGGTTTAGAAAGGATCTCCAGAACGAATTCGGAAGCAGCATCTACATTGACGGGTACCTTTATGTTCCTCAAGGGGATACTCGCCACTCGACTGCTTATTTAAAATGTGTAAATTTCGATACGGGTAAAGATATGTGGACCCGCGATACCGGTCACTGCTCGCTGATCTATGTGGATGGAAAATTCATCGTACTCAATCAGTGGGGTGAACTCCTTTTCATGGAAGCATCGGAGAAGGGATACAAAGACCTGTCAAGAGCAAAAGTTATTCAGACTTCGAGTAAGGTCAGGTGTTGGACCGCACCTGTGCTTGCCGACGGAAGCATCTATATCCGCACTAACACTGGTGACCTGGTGTGTGTGGATGTCTCCCGCGCATCCTCCTCGGTGCAGGAAGGTGTTCATCACTTGGGGGTCGGAGCCTCCGGCTCATCCCGGTGAGCGGTTCCGTGAATACTGGACCAATACTGTAATGTTATTCACGTCTCTCCCTTTAAAAACATTCAGTCACCTATTGACTTTCTCCCTTTGTTCCTCTAATATATTATATAATATTAAAAACGATTTTTATGTCATTTTTTACAAATTGAAAGAGTGGTATACTTTATACATAGGAGCTGAAAATAAAAAAGATTTTTGTTTTTCATCCTATCTTATTTGCAATTTATCCGATCCTCTTCCTATTCTCTTATAATATTAAGGAAGTCTCGTTTGGACAAATCATAATACCCATTCTCCTCTCTATTACCTTTGTATGCTCTCTGTGGGTGTTGTTGAATTTTTTAATGAAAGATAAAGTCAAATCAGGATTGGTTGCCACGGTTTTTGCACTCTTCTTTTTCAGTTATGGGCATGTGTTCGATTTGATCAAGAAGTGGGGGATTTCATTTATAAAACATGAATACATGATCCCTGCTGCATTTGTTATGTGGGGAGTGATATTTTTCTTTGTGAAGGTTATAAAGAACCGGAAGCATTTGGAGGTTGTGACAAAAATTTTTAATACAGCAGGAGTGGTGTTGATTGCTATCAATTTATTTGGAATCCTGTCTTCTCAGCTCTCGAAACGTATGATCCCTTTCCAGGATGAAGAAATCAGCTCCCACGGGCAAATTGATTCCCATTCACTCCCGGATATCTACTATATTATCCTGGATGAGTTTGCAAACCTCCGCTCAGTAAAGAAGATATATGACTATGATAACAGCAGGTTTGGTGATTCTCTGGCAGGCAAAGGATTTTATATTTCAAAATTCAGTCAGACCGCTTACAGCAGTACAGAAAGGTCGCTAGCTGCTTCTTTGAACATGAACTTCCTGATGGAGGATGATGATCCCTTTCAGATGATTGAACATAACCGGGTGGTGGGATTTTTAAAGAAAAAAGGATACAAGTTTATTCATTTTGCCAATTATCATAAGAGTACGAAGCATATAAAAGGTGCCGATCTTTGTTTTAATTTTTATGAGAATGATGTGCATGCTTGCTTGTTGGGTGATTTTTATATGATTCTGTTGAATACCACAATGCTGAGACCACTTTACCAATATTTTTTCGATAAATACTACAGCGGTTACAATCGGGGTGCTATACTGTCTACTTTCTACTATCTGGAAAAAGTTCCTGAAATGAGATTTCCCAAATTTGTTTTTGCCCACATCATGTGTCCCCATGAACCCTTTGTTTTTGGTCCCTCTGGTGAAAGTATCAATAAAAAATACAAGGATGACTGGAAAACCAGGCATGTATACCTGGGGCAATATCTTTTTACATGTAAAAGAGCGTTGAGTCTCATTGATGTTTTACTGGGAAAGTCAAAGAACCCTCCGATTATTATCCTTCAGTCTGATCATGGTCCACGGACACGCAAGGCCAGGGGTGCTTTTTTTGGGGATGAATGGAAGTGGATATTCAATGCCTATTATTTGCCTGGGGATGGCAGAAAAATATTGTATGATTCTGTATCGCCAGTAAATACCTTTCGATTGATCTTCAACCATTATTTTAATACGAATTATGATCTGATAAAAGAGCGGTGACATGTCAAAATCTACCACCTGGCTTTTTGAATGGGTGGTGGGGCTGCGATACGTGTTGCGAGTTGCGAGGAGAGCTTTTAAGTGCTCTACGAATTTAAAAGTAGTTAGACCTTACTCGAAAAGTCATTGAGTTGAAATAAAGACGCAGTGATATCGGCAGTGTAGGGAACTGGCACCGCCTGTTCCCCCCCTTTTCGGATAGGTTCTAGTTAGCCGAGAGCAGTTTAAAAGAGGATTTGTTTCTTTTTTTCTCAAATTAAAAAAATTAAAAATATTGCCTTAAAAAATTAATTTTATTAAGTTAGAAATTGATAAAATTAATTTTGTGGGCTGTAAATATTAAAAAAATTAAGTATAGAAAGAACTTTTTCTCCTCTGTCCCTATATTATCCAAATTATATGATCAAAAGGTTCTTTCAAAGTCTTAAGTTTTTCAATGTTGAACCTTGAACATTGAACCTTGAACACCAAATTCACCCACCTACAGTTGGTGAATTTGGGTGCGGGGATTGACTTGAAAGATAGATATCTTTGCTATATAATGTATTCTGATAATGATAAAATAATAAGGAGCTGCAAAAGCTATGGATAGACGAGATTTTATAAAACGTACATCAGTGGCACTGCTGGCAACAATGACGGATATAGGGGAAGGGAAAAACCATGGGTTATCTGAACAGATGAAATACCGCCGCCTGGGCAGAACCAATATGAAAATCTCAGAGATCAGTCTCGGGGGCAGCCCGGTTCCGCCAGAGGCGATCTTTCGTCGAGCCATTGAAATGGGTGTCAACTATGTGGATACCTCCTCTTCATACATGAATGGAAACAGCGAGCGAACCATCGGTAAAATATTAAACGAATACCCGAATAAGCTCTATGTGGCAACGAAGTTTCATGCTGGCCGCGATGGTTATGACAAAAATGCTCTGGAAAAGGAATTCGAGGGCAGCTTAAAACGATTGAATGTGGATTGTGTGGATATCTTGATGGTTCACGGCGCAAGAACGCCTGAAATCCTGGAAAATGAAGATGTCTTAAACCTATTTGAAAAATTTAAAAAGCAGGGTAAAATCAAATTTAAGGGTGTTTCCTGCCATCATAATCCTGTGGACGTTTTAATCCCAGCCATTAAGAGCGGTAATTATGACATCGTCACCATTGCTTATAATGCCTTTTCAGGATCACTGGTCCAGGAAGATGGTGTTTACGAGGATTATCTCCAGAGATCAGGGATCGAGCAGGTGATACACCTGGCCAAGGAACACGACGTGGGTGTCATTGCCATGAAAACAATGGCAGGAGGAGACCGCCAGCACCTGGCTAAATTCCGGGAAAAGGGGATAAGCTTACCTCAGGCCAAGCTTAAATGGGTGCTTGAAAATAAACATGTTGCATCCATACTCTCAGAAATGGTTACCTTTGACATTTTAGAAGAGAATCTGGCGGTGTGCGGGTCTTCTTTATCCCCGGAAGAGAAAACAGCGTTGATCCTTCATGTGACATCCGTGTCTTCCAGGTATTGCCGAATGTGTGGACGTTGCGTGAAAACATGTCCCCTTAAAATTGCCATACCAGATATTCTTAGGTATGCCTTATACTACGCCGACCATGGTAAAACCACTCTGGCAAAAAAGAAGTATAAAATGCTTCCTGTTGAATTCAGTTACAATGCCTGCAACCACTGCGGCCGCTGTTTAAAGGCATGCCCCAACAAACTTTCAATTATCCAGATGATACAATCTGCCCACCAGGTCCTGGCCTGAACATGGCAGGGGTTATAAAAATTCTTCTTATTTGGGAGTTGACGTTTTCTCTCTTGTGTAGTACTATTTAACTTACCACTTACCGAAATAACCGACGATGTTTAGGAGGTAAAAAAAATGAATCCCAAAAAATATTACGAGTTATCCAATCCGCAGAAACGAATATGGTTTACCGAATTATTAAACAACCGCAAGGATATGTCCAATATAGGGTATTTAATCGAATTAAAGGGGGAATATGATCTGCAACAGTTGGCTCAGGCCATAAAACATGTGGTAAAAGCAAACGATGGGTTGCACTTAAGGTTTAAATACTCAGATGATGAAAAGGGTAAAGGTGAACTGCTTCAGTATCTCCCGGATTATGAAGATATAGAGGTTCGTATAATCGAAGCAGCAACTGAAGAGGAATTGTTTAAAAAGATAGAAGCGGTACACCGGCACCGGTATGATATCACCGGGGACAATTTTTTTTGTTCCTTTGTTGTTTTTTCTATAAATAAGGAGAGATACGGACTTTTTGAAAAAGCACATCACCTGGTGGCAGACGGGATTTCTGCCACTATAGTGGCCCGTGAGGTAATAGAGACTTATCAGAAATTAACTGCTAACGATTTTGAAGAATTAAAAAAAGAATTCTCTTATATGGATTTTGTAAAGGATGAAGAGGAATATATCGGCAGTGAAAAGTACAATAGGGATAGAGAATATTGGCTCCAGAAATTTGAAAACTTTGAGGGAGAAGAGATCACGTTTGCGTTAAATAAAAATAAAAAAAACAGCTTAAAAGTCAAAAGGCGCTCGATGCAAGTTCCCCAAAATATCATTGATTTATTGGCGGATTATCAAGCAAAAAATCGAATGTCCAATTTTGGTCTCTTTATGGCGGCTTTAGCCATTTATTTTAACCGGTTTATGAATCATGAAGACATCGTCATCGGGATGCCGGTGCACAACCGGGCCAAGAAGATTTTTAGGGATATGGTGGGTATGTTTGTCTCTACCATACCCCTGAGAATAGAATTTGAGGATAAATGGAGTTTTAATGAATTGGTCGCCTATGTCAAAAAAGAATTATGGGAAGGATTAAAACACCAGGGATTTCCCTATAATCATCTGGTCAAAAATTTAAAGGACCTGGATATAGCTTCCTCAGGTTTGTTAAATGTCCAGTTGATTGAGTTACCAGGGGGAAACCAGGAAGAGGTGGCAAAACGAGCCTTCTTTTCGACCGAATACAATATCTCCCAGCTTTCTATTTATCTTAATGAGCAGAACACCAAAGATTTGATGGAATTGGACGTTGCTATTGATTATCATGCGGATATTTTCGAGGAAAGAGAAGTAGAATTTTTCTTTAAGAGATTAATGATTATCCTGGAGCAGGTCATAAAGAACCCAGAACGAAAGATCTCAGAATTATCATTATTGGAAGAAGCAGAGTATAACGAACTGATATTTGAACTCAACAATACAGAGGCCAGTTTTCCTGAAGACAAGACGCTTCCCCAACTATTTAAAGAACAGGTTTTAAAAAATCCTGGCAATATCGCCCTGGAATATGAAGATAAAAAAGTAACGTATCAAGAGTTGAACGAATTGACAGACAAATTGGCGGGAAAATTGCAAGCGACTGGAATAACTCCTGATTCCATTGTGGGAATGCTCTGTGAACGATCAATAGAGGCAATAATCTGTATGATGGGGATCTTAAAAGCAGGTGGTGCCTATCTTCCCATGGCCCCCGATTACCCGGTTGAAAGAAAAAATTACATAATAGAAGACAGCGGTATTAAAATGTTATTAATAGAAAAGACCCTGGAACAGCAGGAAATCGAAATACTGGATGATAACCGGAACCTAAAAACCATTATTATCGATTATCAAACCCTTAAAGAGGAAACCATTGATACTGATCGGCATTTTAAAAAAGATGCTGTTAATATTACCAGTGAAAATTTAGCATATGTCATTTATACCTCTGGGACAACCGGTAATCCCAAAGGGACATTATTAAGACACAGGAATGTCATTAACTATATATGGTGGGGAGCCAAATTCTATGTAAAAGGTGAGACGGTGGGTTTTCCTTTGTTTACCTCTTTATCCTTTGATTTAACCGTCACCTCGGTTTTTATCCCCCTGGTAACCGGGAATAAAATCGTTATATACCGGGATAGTAAAGAGGGGCTTCTTATAGAAGATGTAGTTAATGAAGACAAAGTCGATATCATTAAGTTAACGCCTTCGCATTTAAAAGTGGTCAATCAATTAAAATGTGAAGCCTCACGAATTAAGAGTTTTATTTTAGGGGGAGAGGAGTTAAAGACAGATACTGCCAGGGAAACAGTGGATCGTTTTGGGGAAAATATAAACATTTACAATGAATATGGTCCCACTGAAACGGCGGTGGGATGTATGATTCATCGGTATGATAAAAACAAGGATGTGGGATTGGCCGTTCCCATCGGAAAGCCTTCGGATAATGTGCAGATATATATCCTTGATAAGAATAGAAAACCTCTTCCTCTTGGAGTCATTGGCGAAATATATATTGCTGGTAAGGGGGTTGCCCGGGGATATCTTAAAAACCAACCATTAACAGAAGAACGATTTGTAGATAACCCCTTTATTCCTGGTGAAAAGATGTATAAATCAGGTGATTTAGGCCTCTGGAACCTGGATAAAATCCTGGAATTCTTCGGACGCTCTGATGAGCAGGTAAAAATAAGGGGCTATCGAATAGAACCTGGGGAAATAGAAAAACATTTATTAGCGATAGAGGGAATAAAGGATGCTGTGGTTGCTTTACGCAAAGGGCCGCAGGAGGGACTGTGTGCTTACCTGGTGGCGCAAGATCAAACCGAACTTGAAGTCCCTCAACTGCGCCAATTGCTTTCCCGTGAACTGCCGGTTTACATGCTCCCTTCGGAATTCGTGCAGGTGGAGAGCATCCCGTTAACCCGAAACGGTAAAGTGGACCTCAAGAAACTGGAAACCATGGGCAAGAAGCTGGAGTCTGTTCAGGAATATGTGGCCCCCCGTAATGAAATGGAGACCATGCTGGCAGAGATATGGTCCGCTATACTGGGAGCAGAGAAAGTAGGAATTACAGACAACTTCTTTGAATTGGGCGGCGATTCCATAAAGGCGGTCCAGATTACCGCCCGGTTGAACGATGCAGGCAAAAGTATCAATGTCAAAGACATCCTTTCCCATCAAACCATTGCCACCGTCTGTGCCAATGTGGATTTTGACAGCCACATCCGGTACTATGAACAGGGGACAATGACAGGAGAAAAAGGAGTGACTCCCATTGAAGGCTGGTTCCTGGCCCAGGACTTTCACAATCCCCACCACTACAACCAATCCGTGCTGCTGGCGTTCAAAACCCCGGTTGATATCCCCACTTTGGAAAAGGTGTTCGAGACGTTGATCGCCCACCATGACGGGCTGCGATTGAATTACAATAAAGAGAATAACCGGTTTTATTTCAATAACGATCATCTGGGAAAACCCTTTAAGATAAATATCGTGGATATGTCCGATGTGCCCGAAGCGGAACGGGCGGCATATATAGAAGAGAAAGGGTATGAGGTTAAAGGTGGATTTGACCTAACCAACGGTCTGCTTCTCCGTGCGATTCTCTTCAAAGCGCCTCATGATCCCGATAGGATGCTGCTCACTCTGCATCACATTATCGTCGATGGTTACACGTGGCGCATCCTGTTAGAAGATCTTTATAATCTTTACGAAGCGCTTCAGAAGCAAAAAGACCATGAACTTTCGCAGAAGACCGCTTCTCTCCTGGACTGGTACGACGCCCTGCTGATGTACCGCGAATCCGGGAAGCTGGATAAAGAAAAAGAGTATTGGCAAAAGGTGGAGGCGTCGGATTTCCGGCTGCCGTATGACCGGGAGCCTGGAAGCGTGGATTGGAGCATCAAAAACCAGGGGACCGTAACCGTTCGGCTGGATCAAGAGGAAACCGGTTTCCTGCTCAAAGACGCCCATGAGGTTTACAAGTCTGATGTGCAGATACTGGCTGCCGCAGCCCTGGTGCGGACACTGCGGCAATGGACCGGGAAGCAAACCGTGACCATCGAAATGGAGAGCCACGGCCGTCACATTGAAGACATCAATACCTCCAAAACCACCGGCTGGTTTACCGCCATTTACCCCCTGCTGGTGGACCGCCAGGATAAAACCATCAGCGATGAGATCAAAACCGTTAAAGAGGCCATTCGCAGGGTTCCCAATAACGGAATCGGTTATGGGATTTTAAAATACATGTCCGATGCCGGGAAGACCATGGAAACAAAACGGGCGGAAATCCGGTTCAATTACCTGGGGCAATTCGACCAGGAAGTGGAGAATCCACTGTTTTCTTATTGTCAGCAGCCCACGGGTTCGGACGTGGCCCTGGAAAACCGTATGACCGCAGCCGTAGAGATCAATGCCATGATTTTGAACGGTGTGTTTACCGCCGATGTTCATTATAATAAAGAGGCACTCGAGCAAGGCACAATGGTCTCTTTTGGAGATGATTATATAACGAACTTGAAGGAAATCCTGGACCATATCAAGAACGAGGATGATGTCCACTTTACTGCATCGGATTTCGATACCGTGGACCTGGGTGAAGATGACCTAGCCGCTCTGTTTGAGTAGGTTGCTGTCTGCCATAGGGAGCATACCTATCACTTGATGTGAAAAAAGCCCACGAATTACACGAATTAAACGAAAAAAAATTTAAATAATTCGTGTTTATTCGTGTAATTCGTGGGCCTCTTTTTATTTTCATCGTCTCAATGAGCATATTTCCGGCCTGGCCCCTTAGTATAAAACCATGGTTATTTCAATAAAAAAGAAAAAAATGTCTGGGTGTTTTATTTTATGATTCCATAATGTCGTCAAGGTGGAGGTCTTTTAATCTCCTGTAAAAGCGGGGCCGTGAAATCCCAAGAATTTCACACGCCCGTGTAATATTAAAACCAGTTATTTTTAATACCCTTCGCATATATTCATTCTCATATTCATCCAGGGTGGGAAGTTTTTTTTCCCTGCATTCGTTTCCCCCAATAATAGAAAAGGAGAGATCATCCATTTCAATGATGTTTTTGGTCTTGAAAGGAATGATGCTTTTTATCGTATTTTTCAGCTCACGGACATTGCCTTCCCATGAGTAGTTCAAGAAATAACTTTCAGCTTCCTTACTGATCTTGGTTACATTTTTATGGTATACCTGGTTATAGACCTGGATAAAATGTCGAGTCAACGGTAAAATATCTTCTACCCGTTCCCTTAACGGAGGGATGGTAATAGCCGATTCGATCAGTCGATAATAGAGATCGCTTCTGAATTGTTTTAATTTGACATCCTGCAGCAGTTCCCGGTTGGTGGAGGCCATCAATCGCACATCGATTTTTATTGGTCGTTTACTTTTAAGGCGGTAAATGGCTCGTTCATCCAATATACGCAGTAATTTAGCCTGGATATGAAGGGGTAACTCACCGATTTCGTCCAGGAACAGGGTTCCGTTATCGGCCTGGATAAAACGACCGCAGTAACTATCCACTGCTCCGGTAAAGGCCCCTTTCTCAAAACCGAACAATTCCGACTCGAACAATTCATTGGGGATAGAGGCACAGTTGAGGGGAAGAAAAATTTTGTTTCTTCTTTTGGAGTGGTTGTGCATTGAATGGGCCAATACTTCTTTGCCTACACCGGTTTCTCCCTGGATCAACACCGTGTTGTCAGTGGTTGCCAGGATTTTGGCACGGTTGATCACCATCTCCATCTGTTTGCTTTCGTAAATGATATCATCAAATATGAAATTGGAGGTCATTTCAGCAATCATGGATTGATGTTCGTATCTTAAGCGGTTGATTTTAATGATTTTCTTTACCTGTGCAATCAACAGGTCTTCATCCACTGGTTTCTCAAGATAGTTAAAAGCACCTTTTTTAATGGCTTGAACCACACCGGGAATCGTTGCATTGGCAGTGATAATGATAGACCTTGAATCCAACTTTTCTGGGTACCTGTCGAGGAGATCAATACTACTGCCGTCGGGTAATTTAACATCCAGGATAAAGACATCATAACTGCCTTTCTTAATTTTCCAGGATGCGGTTTTCAAGTCAGGTGCCTCATCCACCATGAAGTCATGCTGCATCAATTGATGCATGACCAATTCTCTGAAATCTTCCTGGTCTTCAACCACCAGTATTTTAATCATGTTTAACCTCTCATATGAACGTCTATTTTTTTACGTTAGAGGGAATAAGATCAAAAATTGTGAACCCTCCCCTGGCTCACTGTGAACACTGATTTTGCCACCGTATTCCTCCACGATTTGTTTTACCACAAAGAGTCCCAATCCGGTTCCTTTTTCTTGTTCTTTGGTGGTGTATAAGGGATCAAAAATCTTTCCGATCACATCTTTTTCTATCCCGGTACCGGAGTCGGAGATTTCCAGGATGATCTCTTCATCCGGGATTTTGGACATTTGGGAGAGGGAGATTTTGAGTTCACCTCCCTCTGGCATGGCCTGGATGGCATTCAAACAAAGGTTCATTACGACCTGCTGGAATCGGGTAGGGTGGATCCGGAACCTTATCTCTTCTTCGGGTGGCTCCCATAATATTTTCACTCGGGGCGGTCGGATAATATTTAAAATATCCATGATATCTTTCAATAAATCCACCAGGTTGGCAGCAGCGGTATCCTCATGCTTTTGCCGCGTGAAGGCCAGCATCTGTTGAACCACCTGGATGGCTGTTCTCGCGGTTTTTTTTATTTTTTCAATGGGCATCGGGGTTTGATCCTGGCTCTCTTTATCATGGGGGCCGCGAATGTAATTCTTTTCAGCCATTTTTGAATAGCCAAGAATCACAGCCAGAAGATTCTTTAAGTCATGAACCGCACCCGTGGCCAGGATGCCCAGAAGTTCCATCTGTTGGGCCATTACCAACTGCCGGGTCCTGGCTTCGTAGGCCATCTTCTCTTTCAAACGCCGGGTTCTCCAGAGAAAAAAGAACACCACCATCGATAATAAAGCCATTACCAGGAGTGTCCCGAACCACCAGGTTTTCCAGAAGGGTGGAAAGATATTAAACTGGATTTCTGCCGGTTCCAGGCTCTCGATACCGTGGTTATTGACGGCTTTCACTTGAAATTGGTAATTACCTGAAGGGAGGTAGGGATAGGATACGAAACGCTCCCTGGTCTCCCGCCATTCTTTATCGAGCCCTTCCAGGCGATATCTATATACCACACTTTTCGGAGCACCAAAGCATAATCCCACAAATCCGAATTTGAGATAGTTTTGATTGTATTCCAATGGAGGGATTTCAGAGAGCGGCATATCCTTTTCCAACACGTTGATATGGGTGATATAAATCGGTGGGGGCACGGTATTGTCTCGATCCAGTGCCGGGGTGAATCGGGTGACACCATTGACGCTTCCAAACCATAAGTTGCCTCTGCGGTCTTTTAAACATGAAGTGTCCCAGGTTTTTGGAGGAAAACCATCTTCCTGGGTATAGTTTTTGAAAGCCTCACCGTCATATCGAGTAATACCTTTTGATGTTCCAATCCAGAGGTTTTGGTAGTCGTCCTCCAGGATAGAATAGCATGTATTGTCGGGTAATCCGTTACGGGTGGTGTAGATGATAAATGTTCCATCTTTGTAGCAGCTTAATCCCCGTTTGGTACCGATCCAGAGGTTTCCTTTGCTGTCTTCCAATACTGAGAAGATGAAGGAATGAGGCAACCCATTTAGGGTCGTAAAACAGGTTAATTGTTCCCTGGAGGATGATAATCGATAAAGCCCGGAAGTGGTTGGAAGCCATAGATTCCCTTCTCGGTCTTCTAATATCTTCCGGATGTACTCCCTCAATGGAGAACCGTTGAAGCGGGGGACCAAAAATTCACCGCTGCTGAACCGGTTCAGGCCATTTGCGGTCCCAATCCAGATGACTCCGTTTCTGTCTTCAAATGCCGAAGTCACAACATTGCTTAATAATTCATTCTTTTTGGTGTAATTGGTGAATTTCCCGTTTTTTGAAGAATAGACACTAAGACCGCCATCTGTAGCGATCCATATCTTTCCCCCCCTGTTCTCCATTAAGTTGAAGATCCTGTTGTTTACCAGTCCTTGTTTTGTTGTATAGGTTCTGAATTTTCCATTGGAGTAACAACTTAACCCGTCTTCTGTACCGATCCAGTATCTCCCTTTTCGGTCCTCCATGATTGCCCAGACCGTGTTGTTGGGCAGGCCATCTTTTACCGAGTAGTTGATGGTTTTCAATGAATTCAGGCAGCTGGCACCGGTATTGGTTCCAATCCAGAGATTTCCCTCACGGTCTTCCACTAATGAGAGAATTGCGTTGCTCAGCAATCCGTTTTTTGTGGTATAGGTGGAAAATTTTCCGTCAGAAAAACGACTGATCCCATTATTGGTTCCAAACCAGATATTCCCGTATTGATCTTCCACTGCGGATAGTACTGCATTTCCTGCCAGTCCATCTGTCGTGGTATAGGAATAAAATGTCCCTTTTTTCAAGCAGCTCAGCCCATTTTCTGTACCTATCCAGATTCTTCCCTTGCTGTCCTCCAGCAATGCATGGATGTTGTTGTTTATTAAACCGTTTGCAGTGGTATAGTTTATAAAATGGCCGTTGACGAAACAACTGACGCCATTTTCTGTACCGAACCATAGGCTTTTATCTCTCGCCTCAATCATCTTAAAGATAGAGTTTGAAACCAGGCCGTCCTTTTTTATATATGTGGTAAATTCTTTCCGCTTCACGTTGAATTTGCTAACGCCTTTCTTCGTTCCAAACCATAAAAAACCATCTTTATCTTCAACAATGACTGTAACCGTCATGCCTGCTAACCCATCCCGGGTAGTCACGTTTTCGAATGTGCCTTGACGAAAACGACTCACTCCCTTCTTGAGAGTTCCTATCCAGATATTTCCGTTTCGATCTTCCACAATATCCAGGATGAAATCGTCCAGTAGCCCGTCTTCTTCGTGAAAATTCAGGAACTCTATTCCATCAAAACGACTGACACCATTTGAAGTTCCAAACCAGAGATACCCTTTTGAGTCCTGGTAAATACACTTTATATAAATGTCAGGCATTCCCTCAGCATCGGAATAATGCCTGAAGGGAAGCGTTTGAGCAAAAAAAGTTTTCAACAAAAAAAAATGAAATAAAAATAAAAATAATAGTGATACAAACGTTTTTTTCCTTTTATTCATCCCTTTAATATATCAGAAAGGGGTACTTTTTTCAATCGTAACGATTCGTTACGTTTAGTAAAATGGCTGTTATATCGGTCAGTAAAGTGTTTCCTGCCAATAAAGGAACCAATGATTTTTAATTGTAACGAATCGTAACACCTGGAGAATATGTCGGGGAACCATTATTTATCCCTGATTCCCAGAAAATGCCTATCCAGCACCTGTGCGGTTTGTAACGATACGTTACGATAGGTGGGTTGGTTTTTGTTTTTATGAAGCGCGAAAGCCTTTTGATTCGATTATTAGGGATAACGTTTGTATTTTGGTATTGGAATTGCTATTGGAATAACAAGAAACATTATGATAAGGAGTTTAAAATGCCAAAAATAATTTTTAAAAGGCTCACAGTAAAGGAGGAGGAATGGGCAGTTGCCGGTAATATTTCTGCCAATAACAATCTCACACATGGGGATATTAAGAGAAATCGTGATGGGCCGTTTTCAGTCGTTAATGACTGCTTAAAGCCATATACTGAAGATCCGATGGTATGTGCTATATTGATTAATCATAAAATAGGGTAGAGAATCAAAGCGTAGATGGCTAAAATTTAACTTATAAACTTATAGATGAAGGATAAGTGATAGCAGAGGTACTTGCAAAATAGATTTTTATCTATAAAATATAAGTATGAAAGATATTAAGGTATCTGAATACCTCTATTTTCAATCCGTTGACACTGATCATGATATGCACATTGGATGGAACCGCTTTTTTCCCACTATTTTTATTTTGAATCGTTTTGCGCTGGAATTACTGGATGCGGTTAAAAATAAGAAAAAAATGAACCACAATGATGAATCCAGGGATTTTTTCAAGGAACTGTTTAAATATAAGTTCATCTATGATACAGGAAGCGATCGCTCAAAAGATGATTTCCTCCGGATGATGGACAACCGGTTATCCCTTGCTAAAGAAAGAGGTGATAACTTTTATCGGTTAAAAGACGCCTATGACGGGATGGGAATTTTTACGGATGAATGCAATCTCACCTGTCCCTATTGTGTGAACCGATACAAGCGAAAGCATTTGGCTGTAAAGAAAAACTTTTCGGAAAAGTTGGAGATAGTCAATCGATGCATCGATCAATACATATCGCAAAAATTGGCAAAAGCGTCGGAACCCGTGAAACCCGTCAGAATATTCTTCAACGGAGGTGAAATTTTGGTGGAATGGGAAACCATAAACGCAGTGGTTTGTCGTCTCCTGGATAGGTACAAAGGGGTACCGTTTGAATTTGGAATGAACACAAACCTGACACTCATGACAGAAGAGATCGCTGAATTTTTGAGTCAACACAATTTTAAGGTATATATTAGCATTGATGGGTATCGGGGTGCCCATGACAGAACCCGGAAATACCACAGCGGCAAAGGATCCTTCGATGATATTCTCAGAAAATTGGAGATTTACCGGAAATGGTGTAAAAAAAATCCCATCACGATATTCCAGGGGACCATCGAGCATATCGATGATTTTAATCCAGAAGAAGTCTATCAGATGGAAAACGACGGTTTTCTGGAGGCACGGCTGGCCCCCAATCTTTTAAATGTTTCAGAAGAAGATGCATTGAGAAAGGCCCAGTTGATGGGAAAATTCCTGGAATTAAATACCCATCATCGTTTCCAGGTGACAGAATTATTCTTTTCAAATGCGAAGGTCAGGATCAGCCAGGATGAGTACGGGTTTTCCTTTAACTGCCGGGGTTTAAGCTGTCTGCCCCACCCAGCGTTTTATCTTAATATTTCCACTTTAAGGGTTTCCCTTTTATGTGCTTATGTGCCTGAGGCATCCTGTTCCCTTGAAGCGCTGGGATATAATATTTACAATACAAAACTCTGGGAAGCGTCATATCGGTTTATTAAACGGCGAATGGAAGCTTTAAAAAAATATTGCCTTGATTGTCAACTGGTGGGACTTTGCAGCGGGGGATGTATTTATACAGGATTGGATAAAGAAAACCAACTTAATAAGGCGGCCTGTGCGTTTCAAAAGAAATTATGGAGCATTTATATCCATAAGGTTTATCGCGACAGAAAATCCCTCGGCGATGTGTAGTATGAGCGTATAAACGGTTGCCTACCTCCTATGCGTATTCGGTATCCCATAATTCGGATCGCCTATACGTAACGAGTCGTTACAATGAGAAAAACCTTTGATTAATCAGGTATTCTGCGTTACTCATGCAGAAAAATTTTATAAACGTTTAGCCTTCAAATGTCAAATTGTAACGTCTCGTTACGGTCAGCGATTACTTCTATTTTTCGCTTTATCCCAACCTTTACTACAAAGAGAGTTGAAAATATGTAACTTATCAGGGAGAATCCTTGTAACGATGTAACGAATCGTTACGATGGGAGGGGCAGAAAAATAGACTAAAAAATCCCAGGAGTACCTTCATTACTTATTTTCAGGGAATTATTGACATGTTGGCATGGATCTTGCTCTATCTATATCGGTTTGGTTGGTTAAGGTGACAGATCAAACCAAAAACGTTTGACATTACGATAATCAAAACAAGGAGGTTTTAATGAAACGTTTTCACAGATGTAAGTACCTGTTTTTAGCAGTGTCGTTGGTATTCCTGCTGATGGCCTTTCTGGTGCAGGGCAATTCCAATGAAGACAAGCAGAAGCAAGACGTTTTTAAGGTTCCCCAGTTTGTCACGGCGCAGCCCGATCCCGTCACTATTGAGCAGCCCGATGGTACACGATTAACCCTCAAAAAAACCGGGGATGAGGTTCTCCACTACACCCGGACAATGGATGGTTACACCGTGCTGCGGGATGAAATCGGATTTTACTATTATGCAGTGCTTTCGGATAGCGGAGACCTGGTTATCTCTTCAAGGAAAGCGAGCAACCCTGAAAAACGGTTAATAAAAGAAGAAAGGTTCCTGGGAAGAATCCAGAAGTATCTGGAGTACAGTGATCAACAGAAAGAGAAGCTGAAAGAAAAATGGATGCTGAACCGGAAACCCGAAGGTATTTCCCACCCGGAATTTGGTCCCATCAATGATGCCTTTCCCACCACTGGCAACCGGGACATGCTGGTGATATTGGGTGAATTTTCCGATTGGAGTTTTGTAAAAACCAACACTGATTTCTATAACCTCATGAATGTGGGTAGCACCAGTTTTAAAGCCTATAACCAGGACAATTCCTACGATGCCTTGAACGTCACCACCACAGTGAAGGGGCCTTATACCATCAACATGACCATGGCGGAGGCGGATGCCAATATCCGGAGTTATATCGCCCAGTGCGTTGATGCCGCTGAAAATGACGGCGTTGATTTTTCCCAATTTGACAACAATAATGATGGCGTTATGGATGCTCTTTATGTGATTCATGCCGGTTATGGTGAAGAGTATGTCGGGGCACCGTCCTGGTACATCTGGTCTCATTCATGGAGCCTTAGCACGTATGCCAGGACCTATGACGGCGTCATAATAGACGATTATGCCACTTCCCCAGAGCTGCGGAATCTCTCCGGGACCACCATTACCGCCATCGGTGTTATTTGTCATGAGTTCGGCCATAACCTGGGTGCTCCTGATTATTACGACACCGACGGTTCCGGCAGCGGCGGTACAGCCTGGGACCTCAAGTACTGGGATGTCATGGCTTCCGGTTCCTGGAACGACAGCGGTGATACACCGGCCCAGCATAATATGTATACCAAATGGAAATTTGGCTGGTCAGCGCCCACAGTCATCAGCAGCACCGACACGTTGTCGTTAAGAAATACCACGGACTATAACGAGGCCTTTCGCATCGACACCACCACCAGTAACGAGTTTTTCATCCTGGAAAACCGTCAATTAACCGGTTGGGATGCTGCTCTCCCCGGGCACGGTATGCTTATTTTCCATGTGGACGGTGATTTTATCGACAACCTGACGTCCAATACGGTGAATGCCAGCCCCAGTCACCAGGGTATGGATCTCGAAGAAGCCGACGATATCAGGAGCAGCGCGACTTATACCGGCGATCCCTTCCCTGGGGCATCCAACAATACGGCCTTTACCGACACCACTACTCCCAATTCCAAATCATGGGACAATGCCAATACCAATAAACCGGTCACCAATATCTCCGAAGCCACCGGTGTCATCACCTTTGATTTTATGGGCGGCGCCAACCAGCCCCCGCCAGCACCATCGAATTTAAAAGCCAAGGCATCTAAAACCACGGTTGACTTAACCTGGACAGATAATGCCAGCAATGAAGACGGGTTTAAAATCTATCGAGGTGACAGCCCCTCCACTCTCGAACTGATAGACACGATCGAAGTTGATTCAACTTCCTACCCGGATTCCGGACTGACCCGTAAAACCTATTACTATTATAAAGTCTGTGCCTACAACACGTATGGAGAAGGCTGCTCAGATACAATAGAGACAAAGACAAAATAAAGATTAAATAAGTCATATGAGGATGGGGAACAGGGCTTGCCCTGTTCTCTGTTCATACCATTTTTTGTAAAAGATTACAATAATAGTAAGATTGCAACTAAGATGCATCATTATCCCCTTTATCAGCAATTCTAATTTTACCGAATGCCCAGGCGAATACAAGATTCGCCCCTACGTCCGATGCCCGTTTTCGTACCACCGTAGGGGCAAACCTTGTGTTTGCCTGTTCTTTAGAAGCCAAAATTAGAATTGCTGCCCCTTTATTTCTGGAATTGAAAAAAAATTTTTTTTGTGGTAATGTAATACGGCAAATGGAGGCGTTGTATGTGTATGACAAGAAATAAATGGTTAATGGTGTTTCTCTGGTTGTTTTTTATTTTATATGGTAATTCTCAACCAGCTGAGAGAACAGACAATATTAAAGCTAAAAAGCAAAACAAAACCCACCAATTACAGGAAGAGAAAGCCAGCGTAAAGGTATCGCTCAATTGCCAGTTGTTTCCTGCGAATAATATCTGGAATACACCGATAGATACGTTACCGTTGGATGCCAATTCATCGACATATATTAATACCATCGGGGCAGGTAAATACGTTCATGCCGATTTTGGTTCGGGATTGTGGGATGGAGGACCCATAGGAATCCCTTTCACAACGGTTCCAGGGAACCAGGAAAAAGTAGGTGTTACCTTTGACTATGATGATGAGAGTGATCCAGGGCCGTATCCGATTCCTGCTGATGCACCCATTGAAGGAGGCAGTGACAGCGATGGTGACCGTCATGTGCTCATCGTCGATCGAGACAATTGCATACTCTATGAACTCTACTATGCATTCCCGCAGCCCGATGGAAGTTGGACAGCCGGTTCAGGTGCGATCTTTGATCTTAAATCCAACGATCTCCGGCCAGCCGGCTGGACCTCGGCCGATGCAGCGGGCCTGCCGATCTTACCTGGACTGGTGAGATATGAAGAGGTGGCTGCCGGTGAAATCAACCACGCCATCCGATTTACAGCACCCCAGACACGCAAAAAATACATCTGGCCTGCCAGGCATTATGCGTCCCATTTAACAGGCAGTCAATATCCTCCCATGGGTCAGCGTTTCCGTCTTAAAGCCAATTTTAATATCTCTGGTTTTTCCCCGGAGGTTCAGGTTATTTTAAAGGCATTGAAGAAATATGGAATGATTTTAGCCGATAACGGCTCCTCCTGGTTTATTTCAGGCGTACCTGATGAACGCTGGGATAACGATGATCTGCATCAATTACACAATGTCAAAGGTTCTGATTTTGAGGCCGTTGATGAATCGTCCTTAATGATCGATCCCGATTCAGGGGAGGCTTCACAGTCCGGAACCACAAAAACAATTACAGTGACCTCTCCCAAGGGCGGGGAGAGTTGGGGCGTTACTTCGACGCAATCCATCACCTGGAGTTCCACCGGGAATATCCAAAACGTAAAAATTGAACTATTCAAAGGAGGGAACCTTGCTTCAACGATTGTTTCATCCACTCCCAATGATGGTTCAAAAAATTGGACAGTGCCAGGTAGTTTGGCTGCTGGCAGTGATTATCAAATTAAAATCATTGATACTTCCGATGAATCAGTCAGCGATACCGGTGGGGCCTTTACTATTACGACCCCCACAGCTTCACAACCGGTTATATTTTTGAGCCGTGATCAATTGAATGTTGGTGCTTTAATATCCGGTGCTTCCACCGGTTCCCAAACCTTTTCAGTAAACAACAGTGGAGAAGGGATATTAAATTGGTCCATTACTGATGATGCCGAATGGCTCATCTGCAGTCCTTTATCCGGAACCAATTCCGGTGTTGTCACCGTTTCCATTGATCCCTCCGGGTTACCTATATCCGAGGGTACCACCACTGGTACAATTACCGTTATTGATCCCAATGCGTCCAATTCACCTCAAACCGTAACGGTAAATCTGACAGTAAAGAGTGTCTCACAGGACCAATCGCCCTTTGGCAGCTTTGAAACCCCGGTGGACGGTGCCATAGTAAGGAGTAGTATCCCGGTTACCGGGTGGGCATTGGATGATGTCGGTGTAGAAAGTATAAAAATATATCGCCAGCAGGGTGGTCAATTGGTTTATATAGGAGATGCCATACTGGTTGAAGGAGCACGAACCGATATCGAGAGTGCCTATCCTGGGTATCCCTTCAACTATAAGGCGGGTTGGGGTTATATGTTGTTGACCAACTTCCTGCCCAATGGAGGGAATGGAACGTTTAAGCTGGTTGCAGTCGCACGGGACCTAACGGGTCATGAAAAGATCCTGGGGGTTAAAACCATTACCTGTGATAATGCCAATGCAGTGAAGCCGTTTGGAGCCATAGACACCCCCAAACAAGGAGGCACCGCTACTGGCAGCAGTTTTAGAAACCATGGGTGGGTATTGACACCGATGCCCAATCAGATACCCGTGGATGGTTCGACCATCAATGTTTATGTGGATGGAGTTTACCTCGGGCACCCGGTGTACAATGTGTATCGCTCGGATATTGCGGCACTTTTCCCCGGTTATGCCAACAGTAATGGTGCGCATGCTTATTTTGATTTTGATACCACTGCCTTCAGTAATGGTGTCCATACGATTTATTGGACGGCAGAGGATGATGCGGGTAACATCGATGGAATCGGCAGCCGGTATTTTACTATCCAGAACTCAGAGGCCGCAGCCAGAGGGAAGAAGGCTGCGTCGTTCAATGTTCAATGTTCAATGTTCAACGTTAATCCAAATCAGTTACCTGTTGATTACTTTCATCCTGTCAAATTTAAAAAGGGCTTTAATCCAAAGACTAAACCGGTGGTGGTTTATCCCAATGACAAAGGTATCATAACGATAGAAATAAAAGAATTGGAACAGGTGGAAATCCATCTCTGTGATTCAACGGTGAATGTGAACATTGAACCTCGAACATTGAACTTCTCCCTATTGCCCATCGGTTCCACCCTGGATACCAAAAGGGGTATTTTTTACTGGCACCCGGGCCCCGGGTTTATCGGGAACTATGAATTGGTTTTTATCGTCAGGGGAAAAAACGGGAAATGTATAAAAAAGCATATCACCATAAAAATTGGCACCTGATCATCATCTTCTTACAAAGAGCGGTGGCACCCAGGAATGCGTCAAAGTCCAATTATCTTCATCATTCATCAATCTTCATTCATCATTGAGCTTAACTATGACTATGGGATTATAAAACCTATCCGTGACGGGCGATCTTTATCTCTTTTGCGCTGGATTGAAGTCGGTCCAGGATTTCTTTCCATAGAAAACAGGAATCCTTTTTGTATTTGCCCCAGGAGAAACAAACGTGAAAATGAGCACATGACAAACATTCCGGATAATCCGTTGGGATGGATTCGAAATACTCTTTTAAACGATTTTCCTCTCCTGCTTCATTCGGATCCTCCTTGATACCCGTGTTGTCCACATGGAAAAACAGACCGGGAAACATTAAATGGAGGTTCCATAGTTGAAGCTTCTTCTCTTTCAGTTTTGACATCAAAATAGAGTGAAACGGTTCAATAGGGATGTTTAACGAAGGAAAATAGAGATAGTGGTCAACGATTTTTAAAACCACTTCCTTATTCATGTGGTCAACCGTATAGAGGAGATCGACGGCAATCCCCATGGAAGTGATGAACGAAATGTCTTCAAGCTTTTCTATAGGGAATTCCGGGCAAACAAAGCATTTTTTTTCCGTTAACATCTTCGACTGCTTGATAACCTCATGTTTTGTTTGAGCGAAAACCTTAATCACCCCCTGGAAATCATTCGTGAGATATTTTAAATCGGCGATTTTCCCATGAAAGTGGACCTGTTTCACTTTATCTTTGTACAGAAAGATCAGCTTATTCAAGGTTTTTACATTTTTGTTAGATAGAATCACCTTATTGATCTCCGAGACATCAATGGGTTTGGAGGTATGAAGGACCACAACCGTTTCTTTTGTGAGGTTCGGGTTATGTTTCATGCGGCAGGCTCCTTATAAACGGTATCCAGGAAACGATGTTGGGAAATACAAAAGTTTGATTTCTTAAAAATATCATTTTTGTTGTTGACAGCCGCATCCATGGGGCATCCGCCGTGGCAGTACCGCCACCATTTGCAGCCGCTGCAATAGGTATTTCGGAGGAAGGCGGAACGATTGGTCATTTCCACTCTCGAGGGATTTTTTAATATCTCGGAGATCGTTGTTTCATGGATATTTCCGTAGGGTTTATATTTCCTGTCGATCCCTCTACCACAGGAGTATACTGTCCCATCCGTATCGATCCCCAGGTGTGTTGTCCCGCACCTTCCGGCCAGGTTGCAGCTCATCCCGCCATTTTTTTTGAAATGGAAAGAATCGATCTCCTTTAACGGCTGCCAATTGGGTTTTTTATCATGGGCCTTCCATATGTGGTACAGCTTCACCAGGAAATCCCCCCATTCCAGGGGTGTGATAACCAATGGTTTGCAAGCCCTATTTGCTGCCCGCCCCTCCTTGTACAGGGGATTAAATCGAATACTGATTCGGGGGAATTCCTTTAAAAAAGTCTCTGCAACGGTTGTTATGTTCTTTATAGAACGTTTATGCACCACGTAGACAATACCAAAGGGGAAATTTTTTTCTCTTAGAAGGGCAATGGATTTCTCCCATTCATCCCTGTACCGGCCGTTTTTTATGATCCGTATCCCGGGCAGCGGGTCAAAAGAGGTCCCAATGGTTGTTCTCTGCCCATTAAATAAAAGAAGACGGCTGAGCATTTCCAGTTTTTTCTCGTCCATGTAGAGCAGGTTTGTCTGGATGTTATTGATTATGTGCAGGCCGTAGGATTTTTTTAGATTTTCCTCCAATTCAATAGCCTTATAAAAGAAATCAAGCGGCATCAGCGTTGGTTCGCCCCCATGCCAGATGATCCTGATCTTTTTTTTTCTCTTTGAATGCTTCACCCACTCTTCAATTCTATCGAACAGCGTTTCCAGTGTTTTTTCAGACATTGTCTGAAGGTTTTTTGCAGGCGACCAGGCCGAACAGTAGATGCAGTTGGCATTGCATCGGCTCGTGGGTTTAAGAATGATGGTCAAATGGTTCATTGGGATAGAATAGAATGTCCTTTACACCCGCCAGCGCACATGCTGCGAAGCCTGTATTGGCATTCCCCGCAGGTGTCTAAAATTCCAGAAAAGCTGTTGTTTTTGGAGAGAAGCGAGTGAAAGTAAAAATGTATCTCATTCAAATCCCGGAACCGTGTCAATTTTTGCGGGAAATACCCGGAAAGCGGGAAACAGTGTGTGACATTCAAATCAGGGTCGATATCCGGGATAGGGTGGCATACGAATTTTAGCTGGGTTTTATTTTTATATAATTTCCCCATCTCTTCGTCGGTGAAAATACAAAGAGGGAACCCGCAGTCGAATACCAGGTCAATGGCATTTTCCTGGCATATGGAAGAAAAGGCGCTGATCTTTTTGGCAGTCAAACGATAATCCCTGGTTGAAAGAAAACGGTTCCCTTTCCCTGGAATAGGCGCAGCCAGACCCAAACGAATCTCGTGAATCAGTTCCTTTTTAATGATCAGGTCTTTTAAAAAATCGAGACGGCAATCGGTTTCGAAAATATTGAACGAGAGGGTTGACAAATCGTGAAGCCGTTGAAAGGTCCGGTTTTGCATGCGGTTCTCTTTCTGTGTCCGGTATCTCTCTTCATTCACATTGATAATAAATTTTAGCCGCTGCTGCGTCAATTGCCGATGGGAGATCAGTGTTTCGATGGCTTTCAATGTCGAGTGTGGGATCATACCGTTGGAAAAAACATGTATAACAAACCCCCGTGAGACCAGGTATTCCAGGAATAAGTCGAACTGGGGATGAAGCGTGGGCTCACCGCCCAATATGTTGATCTTCCGCTTTTTCGATCTTTCCAGAAAATCGCAGATCAATGTCAGGTTGTCCAGGGACATTTGTTTATCTTTTTTATCCGCCAGGTTGGAGAAACAGTAGAGACATTTGCGATTGCAATTGCCGTTTAGAATAATGTTCGACATGAAGCAATTCCCTTTATGTTTATGTTTATTCTTTCTTTTTTTCCTCTTTATTTTCCGGTTGGTCCGGGTCTTCTTTGCGGGTGGGTTTTATTTTTTTTTCGAGAAGTGATTCCGCATTTTTCTTTTTATCGAATACCTCCCTGTTCATTTTTTCGTGTTCCGGTTGGTCCGGTCCTGATATTCGACTCTTACTGCGTTCCAGCTCAGGCTCTGAAATAAACGGTCGTGGTATCCGTTTTTCACCTTTTCCCTTTACCCTCTGGCCAGAGAATTTTTCCTCTATAAAAAGATGCTCACCGTCATTTCTTAGATAAACCCTACGATAAAGCTCATTTAATGAACCCATTTCACTCAATACTGTTCGATGTGGAGCGGGTGGGTATTCAAGCTCGATTTTGTTGCCGAAAGCCACCTCGATCTCCATATCCCTTTTTGGATCCAGGTTGTAGGAAGCTTCAATCATACCGTATGAAATGACGTGAACCAGCACAAGGTGGTCCGAACTGTTTTGAAATGTTATTTTTATAGGGAGCTCTTCCTCAGCTTCTGACCCATAAAGACCCGGTTGAACCAAGATTATAAAAAAAAGAAGAAAACAGGCCAATGGCCCTTTGCTTTTTATCATTTTACACCTCCTTATTCTTTTTTAGAGCCCACATCATCCGAACACACAGAAAAACACAGAAAAAAACATTATCTTTCTGTGTCTCTCGTACTTTGTAACGGAGCCACTCCGCAGAGTAACATTCTGTGTATTCTGTGGGCCCTTCTTTTTTCATTTTATCTCATAAACGTTTTTAATCGATTCATTTCTCACCTTAATAATCCGAATAGTTGGAATAATTGGCATAATCTGAGTAGTTTCCGTAGTTGGAATAGTCCGAATAATCAGAGTAATCAGAGTAATCCGAGTAATCGGAATAATCCGAATAGTCGGAATAGTTTGCGTAGTCCGCGTAATTCCCATAATTGGAATAGTCCGAATAGTCCGAATAGTCTGAATAGTCCGAATAATCGGAGTAATCCGAGTAATCCGAGTAATCGGAATAATCCGAATAGTCCGAATAGTTTGCATAGTCCGCATAATTCCCATAGTTGGAATAGTCCGAATAGTCCGAGTAGTCCGAGTAGTCCGAGTAGTCTGAATAGTCTGAATAATCAGAGTAATCCGAGTAGTCAGAATAGTCCGAATAATCGTTGTAATCGGAATAGTTATTGTAATCGCAGTAACAGACCGGCTCACCCGGTGAGTAATTGTGGCCGGGACCGTTGCAGTAACTGATGTCGCAGTAATCGGAATAGTCTGAATAGTCTGAATAGTCCGAATAGTCCGAATAGTCCGAATAGTCAGAGTAATCCCCGTAATTGGAATAGTCAGAATAATAATCGATATAAGGGTTTTTTTTACACCCTTCCGATGCGATGAACTCCATGCCAACAACAGAACCCAGGACGATCTTTGACCATTTTGCCATTTTTTTGATGAAGTCCCTTCTGCTTTCCTTAATTTCAGTTTTATTCCCGGGCTTGGGATTATTTTCGATTTTTTTTTTCATCACGATTTATATGGGCAATTTCAATTCCAACAAATCCTTCTGCCATGTGTACTATTTTTAGTACAGTTTTTTGTTTTGCTGTCACTTCATGGGTACATGTGGTGAGAAAGTGAAAAAATAAAAGGAGTGCCTAAAGTAGAAAGTGCCTAAAATGCCTAAAGTTGTGGTGCGCCAAAAAACCGGCGCGCGATACCTTTTTAGAGCTAAAAAGGTATATGGCGCGTAGCGCCGCGCTGCATTTTAACTTTAGGCACTTTAGCTCACTTTAGGCACGTTGGTATTTTAGGCACTTTTTAACACTGGTTTTGCCGGTTTATTTTTTTACATTCTTCCATAATACCTATAAATATGACCGAAAACAGGTTTCAGGTAATGTATCATCTTAAAAAATACCATTTTATGGGTGAAGGAGGTAAAAATGAAGATAAAATCAAATCCCAATGTTGTGCCGCTGTGCGATATTTTACTGGTGTTGTTGATTATTTTTATGGTCATCACACCCATGACACAGGTGGGTATGGACGTAAGAGTCCCTGATTTGGGTCGTGAGGAAGGCGGTCCTGTTGTTCTTACCATTGAAAAAAATGGCGTTATCATTGTGAACAATGAGACATTTTATACCCTGGAAGCGTTGGAGAAACGGTTAATGGAAATTTATAAATATCGGTCCGAAAAGGTTATATTTGTGCAGGCACATGAAACGGTTGCATACAAAGATGTCGTGAAGGCAATGGATGTGGCAAAGGGCGCTGGCGTGGAGACCATCTGTGTGATGCCTCGTTTAGTACAGAGGTAAGAGAAAAGAGGTAAAAGATAAGAGGTAAGAGGTAGGGGAGGCGGCAGCGGCTGCCGCTGTAAAAGATTTTTTCTTCTATCTCTTACCTCTTTTCTCCTACCTCTTGAGTAAAAGAGTGGTTGTAAAAATGGGAGAGACGAAAAATATATTTCCAATAAGGAAAGGAAAAAAAGTTTGTATATATTGAAATATTTATATATCTCATCTATAATTCTCCTGTGATATTTTCGAGAATCGCCAAGCGGCTTAACAAAAGTTTTTGGAAGTCCAGAAACCTTTTTTCAAAATGGGGTGGCACCCCAACCCAAGATGCCACCCAACCGACTGAAAGGAGTAAGGACCGCCATCATAAGAATGCACTATCGCGCGGAAAGTTATGAAAATAATCTTTCTTCTGTGTTTTCTGTGTGTTCTGTGGGCTCTATTATAATAGCAGCCGCGAAATTAAAGACATAACAGAGGTTTAAATGGGATTTAAGCTGTTGGAACTGAAACTGCACACGGGCTTTACAACAGAAGAATTAAAGGAAAAAATTGCAAAAAAACTAAAAATAAAAGATTTTTCTTATACCATCGAGAAGCAAAGCCTGGATGCTCGCAAAAAAGGAAATATTTTATGGAGCCTTCGTGTCGGTGTCTCCTCTCCTGCACTTCCTGGTCAAGAACCCCTGGTTCCGGAAAAACTTACTATTCCATATAAAAAACAGGACAAAAAAGTCGTGGTGGTCGGCAGTGGGCCTGCCGGCTTCTTTGCCGCGTACACACTGCTGAAAGCCGGCTTTGACGTTACACTACTGGAACAGGGGCCTGATGTGGATACCCGGTTAAAAGATATCATCTCTTTTGAGTGTATCGGTGAATTGAATGAAAAAAGCAATTATGCCTTTGGTGAAGGCGGGGCTGGCACCTTTTCCGATGGGAAACTCACCTCCCGCACCAAAACCATCTCCAGGGAGCGGGCATTTATCTTTAACACCTATATCAAAAGCGGTGCGCCAAAGGAGATCGCTTACCTGGCTCATCCCCACGTGGGCAGCGATAACCTGAGAAAAATCACAAAGAATTTGCGAAACGATTTTATAGAGAACAATGGGAATTTTTTATTTGATACAAAAGTAGAAGAGATTGATATTAAAGATAAAAAAATACAGGCGGTGGAAACCTCCAGGGGGAAAATCCATGCCCATTATTTTATCTTTGCCACGGGTCACTCTTCTTATGAAACATACCGGATGTTGATGCGCAAAGGAGTCCCTTTCCGGGTTAAACCCTTTGCCATTGGCTCTCGGGTGGAGCATTCGCAGGAACTCATCAACCAGGCCCAATGGGGTCAACCATCCCTCCCTGGTGTGAAGGCTGCCGAATACCGGCTGACTTTTAAGAAACAGGATCAATTGCCGGTTTATTCTTTTTGCATGTGTCCCGGAGGCAGGGTCGTCCCTACACCTGCCTATAAGAGAACCAATATTGTCAATGGCATGAGCAATTATCAACGTAATTCGCCCTTTGCCAATGCTGCTATTGTAGCAGGGGTCCATCTGAATACGATTTTGAACAGGGAATTGGAACCGTTAGAAGCCCTGGAATGGCTGCAACAATTGGAAGAGAAATTTTTTGGTTTTTCCAATAGTTATGCTGCGCCTGCGTGCAAGATCAGTGATTTCCTCGCAGATAAGGTATCCACTACCCTTCATGAGAGTAGTTATCCATTAGATTTGGTACCTGCAGATTTTAATGAACTGCTGCCTGTGGAAATCGTGGCATCGTTGAAGGAGGGTATGAAAGATTTCAGTCGAAAGCTCAGGGGATTTGAACAGGGTGTCATGATGGGTCTTGAGAGTAAGACCTCGTCGCCGGTTCAGGCTGTACGGGGTAGGGGCGGTCACTCCGAAGGAGCAGAGAATCTATACATATCCGGAGAAGGTAGTGGTTGGGCAGGAGGCATTGTTAGTTCTGCTGCTGATGGAATCAAAGCAGCCCTTGATATTATTAATAGGCTTTAAATTACAAATTACAAATCCCAAATTACAAGCAAATTACAAATTCCAATATCCAAAATTACAAACAGCTCTGACGGACTTTTAAGAACCTTTCATAATTTAAATAAAATTTCAAAGAGGACTTTTAATTTCAGGTTTGTGATTTGTATTTTGTTGTTTGGGATTTGCTCTCGTGCTACGTAGCGGGGCTACTTCGCAGAGTAGCATGTAATTTGTATTTTGTGTTTTGTAATTTTATTTTCTGCCCCTTTCCGGCAAGATTTTTCCGAGTAGTAACTACTACCTACTACTTACTACCTACTACTTACAAACTGATAAAAGCTGAGTCTCATGAACTCATCTTATCTGGCACTCTCTTTAACAATGAATTTTAAAAAATCACTTGATTTTTTTATTAAAGATAATGTAAAATATAAGAAGACACGGCATGCATTTTAAAAGGAGTTTATTGAACATGAAAAAATTTTTCGTAATATCGATAGGTTTGTTTTTTATCAACCACTTGTTTGGAATGTCAAACGAAAACATTGCGGGAAAAATCCCTTTTATAAAAAAACATCATTCTATTATAGTCACCGCGAAAATTGACGATTCAAAAAAGGATTATTTTTTTATCATTGATACGGGAGGTGTGACTTTTATTGATAAAACGGTCGTTCAAGAACTCAACCTGAAACAACGTGGACCCATGGCAAAAATAACCACTCTGAATCTGTCCGGGTATCAGATAAAAAATATCTTCTGCTTTACAACATTTGATTTTAATATTTTTAGAGGCGCAGGCATTCCGATTCACGGAATGATCGGATCGAATCTCATGGAAAGGTTTAAAGTAACATTTGACTTCCAGAAATGTTATGTTATTTTTTCAACAGATACCACATCCTTAAGTCCATCCGATAGTGGTCTTTATTTTACCTTTCGTAATCATCCGGTCAATAATGCACCAATAATTAAATTCAAAGTCAATAAAAAAATTATTGAAGGAATGATCGATACAGGTCAGCCTTTCCCTGTGGTTTTACCATTTGAAGATCTTGAACAGTTCAAAAAGTCAAACGATACTGATTACATTCGATCAAAAGGTTTAATGATAAAATGGCCACTAACAACACCGCATTGTAATTATTTAACACGGTTAAAATCCTGTGAATTCGGAAGCCTTAAAATGAATAATCTCATATGCATCTTTGGAGAAATCCCTCCGATGTTCTCGATGCCATTAATTGGAACGGATTTTTTGTTCCAATTTAAAATGATTATCAACTATCCCAAAGATGAAATGCTATTGATCCCCAATACTGATAGTCAGTTTGAAGATAATCAATTTTCTGTTGGATTAAATCTAAATCTATCTGAAAACAATGAAATTTTTGTAGAAGGTATATGGGAAAATTCTCCGGCAGATAAGTCAAATATTCAAGTTGGAGATCAGGTTATTACATTCAATTCGAGAAAAGCTACTCCTGAAAATTTAATAGAATTGATAGAGATGTTAAGAGATGACCATATAAAAACAATCATTTTTGAAATAAAAAACAAAAAAGGTTTAAAAAAAATAAAACTTAATAAAGTCCTATTGTTTTGAATATTTGCAAAAGGATCGAAAAGAATTTCGCCAGTCCCTGTTTTTAACTCCGCAGAGTAGGATTGTGATTTGTAATTTTTTTATTAAAGCCCTAATCTAAATTAGTACTAATTCGGATTAGGGTTTTTGATCAAAAGGGTGAATCTGTTTTTATATCAATGCTTTTTGGACAATTTTTCAATTCTAAGAAAAAAATTTTTTTAGAAAAATTTCAAATTTTGTATAAATTGGTAAAATTTTAGATGATATTCACCGCAGAGACCACGGAGCACGCAGAGGGATTTTTAAACCTTTTTTTTGAAATAGTTGAAAGTGATACTAATTTATAGTATTATATAGATATGAAAAAAAAGCATAAAAAAACGCTGGAGGCAATTTTCAAAAGGCCTACTCAAGGTGGAATATCCTGGAAAGATATAGAGGCGTTATTAATCAATCTGGGTGCTTCAATCAGTGAAGGAAGCGGCTCGCGAGTCAGGATCGAACTCCATGGGGAAGATGCGGTATTTCATCGGCCTCATCCGGAGAAGGAAACAGATAAAGGAGCCGTTGCTTCCATGCGTCGATTTTTAGAAAATGCAGGAGTGAAACCATGATGCAATATAAAGGATATTATGGAGTCGTTCAGTATGATGACGAAGCAAAAATCTTTCATGGCGAGATAATGAATACCAGGACAGTAATCACTTTTCAGGGAACAACAGTGAATGAAATTGAAAACGCATTTCGGGATTCGGTGGATGATTATCTTGATTGGTGCAAGGAGAGAAATAAGGAGCCTGAAAAGCCCTTTTCCGGAAAATTTGTATTAAGGCTTTCCCCGGATTTGCATCGAAAGTTGAACATAAAAGCCAAAACCAACCACACCAGTCTCAATTCATATATTGTTCAGACCCTAGAAAATGCGGTTGCCGGTTAGTTACTAAATGAAGTGCCTAAAGTGCCTAAAGTGAGCTAAAGTGCCTAAAGTTAAGGCGGCGATTCGCGCCATATACCTTTTAGCTCTAAAAAGGTATTGCGCCTTCGGCGCGCCAAAACTTTAGGCACTTTAGGCACTTTCTACTTTAGGCACTTTTATTACTTTATACCTACTACTTACTTAGTCCTCTTTTAACGATCGATTTTTTTTCTCAAAAATTCCTTGATTTTTTTTCTCCACTATGCTACAAAATAATATTCAACTTCCAAACGGAAAGGAATGATGCATCCTTCACCGGTTGAGAGAGAAAAATTGGAAGAATTCAGCAAAACCGATGCGGTCGGTAGGGGCGGGAGCATAGGCCAGGCAGAAAATTGATTTTTTAATCAAAGAAAATATAAAATTTAAAAAAATACTGCGTGCAGTATAGGAATAGATAGGAGAAAATATTATGATAAGAGCTGTAACCACTGTTGGAATCAGGAAAGAAATGATACAAAGAATCTCAGCTCTCATCTTGATCCTAATGCTTGTCGGCAATGCACATGCTAAAGACAAACCCTTGCTGACATACCATTGGCACGGTGGATACTCCCCGTACAAGGAAGTTCGCGTCACCATCTCAAAGGCCGGTGCAGTGCTGGTGACGGGACAGAAACAGGGTCTCCCACTCATTGACTATCGGACAGAACTCTCGCCAGAGGAACTCGGGGCCTTGAAGACATTGATTCAATCTACAGAATTCTTCTCGCAACCCGAACGTGATACCGATTTCGCGATAGATGTCGGAGAAACAGAACTAACAATCCTTCTGAAGGGGCAAAGCAAGTCACTGACCTACCACTCTCGTCCCTCGTTGGAGCCTCTGGAAAACCCCATCTGGAAGTTGATTACCCAGGCTTCAGCAATACAAGCCATTGAGTGCGACGGCGACATCTATTCTGCCGTTGGTACCGTCATCCCAACCCATGCGGGCATGAAAGCGCTCCAACCTGATCGCCTAAAGGTCCCGTTGATGCAGTATGTCCGAGATCATGACAAAAGGCAGAAGGTTCAGTGGGCATTGGAAGCGCTTGCATGGATTACAACGCCGGAGGAGTTTAGCGGATTCATCTCACTGGGCTTGGAAGAGGAGACGCAGAGGAAAACACTCCTCAGTATTATCGGGACCCATCCGTTCTACGGCAACATACCTGAATCACACTTGCGGTCGCTTTGTCCAATCTACTTGAGGTTTGTGAGAGATGCGCACCCCCGGATAGGCGAACTCAGCGAGATCGAGAAGAAAGCACTTTCAGCTTTCACACGCCTCCTGGGCTTCACCAGGTACGGACCTTCTATCCCAATGCTGAAGGGATGGTTTGAACAGCATGATCAGTCCTACATAACTACTTTACTGACTCCACTGGCCAAGATGGGCGTTGCCAGTCTCGACGCTTTAACGCCATACCTGGAAAGCCCAGAGGAGCATCATAGGATCAATGCCCTTGAGTTACTCACGATCGCGTCGAGGCTTGGACCTCATGGAGGCTTTGCCAATCCATTGTCTGACTATGAATACAAGAGAATGGTTCCGGTGTTCACCAATACAGTGATCCCCCGTCTACGTGCGCTTTCTGTGAATGATCCATCGGACAAGGTTAAACGTAAGGCCAGAGACGCCCTGGAGGAAATCCAGAAGCAGATCGACAAGGAAGGGATTCCAACCAATAACTGAATCGTACAAAGGTTCCGCTGGCGCTTCACCACCGCCGGTTAGTTGAGTCGTTGGGCATCTAACAAAAGTGATAAATCATGAATGTATTAGAAATTTCAAGCATAAGCGATTTAGTAAGAAAAATTGATGAGCTCATCCAAAAAACTAATGGAAGGTTTTGGTTTCGTGGACATTCAAAAGAGGAATGGGATTTGTTGCCCACCATACGAAGAGGTTACACTAAGAAGCAAGAACAGTATCTTTCAAATGAATTCCGCGTGCGAGCTGGAACTAGATACCATAGTTGTCCTGATGAGGGTAACTATTCTGACTGGCTATCGCTAATGCAACATTTTGGCCTACCAACAAGATTGTTGGATTGGACTCGTTCTCCATTAGTCGCAGCATTTTTTGCAACTGAACACTTACAAAGACATTCAACTCATGATGCTGACGAGATTACGTCAGATGCATGCGTTTGGATATTATATCCGAGGAGTCTAAATATTGCGCAGGGATTCGAGCCATATTTGTATCCGTTAAATGCAAGAAGTCTTCAGTACTTAATTAAACCTGCAATTAAAGGAGAAGACCAATCAGATAAAGTTGTCGCCACTATGGCTGTTGAAACAGACCCAAGAATGCAGATGCAGCAAGGTGCTTTCACTGTTCATACTTCTGAAATTGCATTGAATAATATTCCTGGCAATGAAGATTGGTTGTATAAAGTTATTATACCGGCTGTAGCAATAAAGCCCATGGCGAGAGAGCTTGATATTATGGGATTCACGAGAGCTAGTTTATTTCCGGATCTTGATAATTTAGCATTAGAGTTAAAAGGAATACACAGGCCTCGAACAACATAAATGCCCAACAAGGCTTTTGCAGCGGAGCGCAAAAAGCCACGCCCGCTGAAAAGCGTCGTTGGCTGCATATAATTATGAATGATTTTTCAAAAAGCGATGATTCTTTGGATGGTTTGGACTGCGGGATATTAAATGAAAGTCCAATTGTCCTTTATTGGAGACCAGAGATATGGCTAAAACATTTAAATTGGTTTGATGAGAACAAATACAAAACTTTTACTTTTGATGCAATGGTCTGGAAGACCGAACTTGATTTTCACAAATGTATAAAAGACGTACTAAACTTCCCTGATTATTACGGAGAGAATTTAGATGCGCTAAATGATTGCTTGGGCGATTTAGACTTTAATGATTGCGTTGGGATTGTTATTGCTATAAAAAACTATCACTTTTTCACAAAGTTTCATCACCAAACAGCTCAGAGGATTCTTGATATAATTGCCTACAATTCGTGGAAACATATAATCTCTAACAAACGATTTTTGGCTTTGATACAAACGGATGTGGCTGATGCCTCTTATGAGCCTGTAGGAGCTAGGCCAGTCATTTGGAATCGTGAGGAGTGGCTAAATTCAAAAAGAGGCTTATAATATACGCAGACCACCATGCGCTGCACGGGAACTCTGGGGCGCCGTTCTCTTGTATGAGGCGCCACAGAGTCCCGTGAGCTTAAACGTTGTGTGTATAAAAAAAAATCGGAGAAGAAGAATGAAAAGAGACATGGATCTAGTCCGCAAAATTCTTCTGTGGGCAGAAATTCAAGAGCATGGATATGTAGAAGGCAATCCAAGCATTGACGGATACTCTGAAGAAGAAATTGGATATCATGTTTACCTCATGTATCAAGCAAACCTTGTGATTGCTGCAGATACATCCGCTAAGGGCGATAAATCCCCAAATGCTATTTTGATTGGTCTTTCATGGCTTGGGCATGAGTTTTTAGATGCCGCAAAAGACGATACAATATGGTCAAAAGCAAAAAAAACAGTATTAAAGACTACGACTGGCATTACTTTTGACGTGCTTCTTGAGTGGCTGAAGGCAGAGGTAAAAAGGAAGATAGGACTTGATTAAGATCATTGGCGCAATTCGCATAACATACTGCGCCATTCTCTACAAAAAATAGGAACGGTGCGTAAAAACGTCTGGCGCCAGGTCAAGCCCAGGAGGAGGGGAAGCGCCAAGTAGAAACTCCTCATCGAAACCTCGTGGTTCCGTGGGTAACCAATCCCACCCGTAAAGGTTGACCACCAGCGGAAGCGAGTCTTGCGTAGTCGTCAGTAATGGCGGCACTCGTGCCGTAAAGTAGACAGCGAGTACAAAAGCCATGCTATTGAGCCTCGAGAAATTGGACCGGTGCTTTACTTTTTTATTTTTTAAAGACAGGATCGATGTTTGAAAATTTGAAATTTAAACCTTCATTATGGTCGTTTTAAACGTTTATAAATAACAAATAAGTAATGCTGCATGCAGTATAACATTATAAATAGATATAAATTAATGCATTTCATCAATTATTTTCTTTAAAACTCTTGATTTTAACAAAATAAATTTTAAAATTTAAGGAAATACTGCGTGCAGTATAGTAATAGTTAGGTTTTAAGGAGGATATATGAAACTCTGTCCGATGAATAAGGATTTCATATTATTCTGCTGTCTTCACTGTGGACCACTCAGCCCTTCAACCATCGACGAAAAATGCAGCTTACCAAAGGAACAATTAAATCGAAACAAGAAATTTCTTGCACGGCTGATTGGCACTTATGGTTCATGTGCCATGTTGGCGATGGAAGGTGACTCGGTTGTGGCTCACGCCAGATTTTATCCTCAGATAATTTACAATCAGTTCAAATTCTGTTGTCAGGACACATACTATGCCATAACTCAAGAGATGGTGAGGATGAAGCTTCCTCCACTGGCAAATCCAACTGAACGAATACTCAGAATTACTTGTATGTTCGTGCACAAGGATTATCAGGGACAGGGACTCAGCCATAAGCTCATCGATGCTATCCTGGAGTGGGCAAAGAGTAACGCATGGAAAAGCGTACGGTGTTTTGCTTATCTGGATAACTATTGGCTGTCTTCAGAGATGTGTACCCCGATGCTGCGCACATACAGCAAACATGGATTCGGAGTAATTGAGACTGTAATGATACCAGAAGCGAAAGACCTCCTACAGCAGATAAAAAACGGAGATTTAGGTGCTGAAAAAAAGAAAGAATTCGAAGAATTTTGTGGCAACAAGGATCTATCAGAATTTGCGACCTTTTATGAAATTGAACGTCGACTGTGAATACCCCTGAAAGATAAGAACCTAACAAGCGGGTTCAGTTGGACCTCGCCGACGCTCGGCCACTGACCCGCCGCATTATACGCATAAACAAAGTGAAATAATATGGGCAAGAGAGAAGATTTTATTAGAAAGCTGAAACCAACTATTAATGATCCGGAAAAATTGGAAAGATTCCTTATCGCACATTCAAATCTTCCGGGACCCAGAGGCAATTTGGAATTGGCTTTTGGATTAGCTGAAATATACAATGATCTTGATGTTTTGCTGAGGTGGACTAGAATTACTGAAGACCAGGCAGATGTTAACAACCCAAAATCATTTTTGGCATTTTGTTCTGCTGTCTGTTTAGGAAAAATTTATACGAAAAATAAAGAAACGAAAATCATTACTATTCTAAAAAATTTAGCAAATGATGGAAGATGGAGAATGCGGGAAGCAGTCGCCTTTGGATTTCAATATATAGGGGAGAATGATTTTAATGAGTTAAAACACATTTTTTCTGATTGGATTAGAGAATCTAATAATTTTGAGAAAAGAGCAATGCTTGTTTCCCTGGCACATCCTAAATTTCTTAATGAAGAAAATTCTAAATTTTGTTTTGAAATCGCAGAGTTTGTTTTAAAAAATATGGATAGGGAAAATAATTTTGATGTTTTAAGGAAAGGATTGGAATTCACAATCAGTGTATTTGTCGCAGCAAATCCAAAATTAGGTTTCAACTTTATGAAAAGATGGATTGGAAAAGACAACGTTATCGATAAAATAATTAAAGAAAATTTGAAGAAGAATCGAGTTGTCAGTAAGATTCCAGATGAAGTGAAAGAGCTCTTAAATAGTATCTAAATTTTTCTTAATAAAAATTTCGCCTGCCCACAGCCCGGACAAGCCGGAACCAAAAAGAAACTGGCTTGTCCGGGAAATTACAAATTACAAATCCCAAATTACAAACAAATTCCAAATCCAAAATCCCAAATTACAAAACAAAAAAAGTTGAGAAAAAAAATTGTCTGTAAACATTCTATATTAAACTCTTTACAGACTTGCCAAAAAATATTTTGCCACAAAATGGCAAAACTTTGCGATTAGGTAACCTATTTTAAATAAAGTGTTTTCCATCAGTTCACCGGCGATGTTAAATGTCACTTGAAAAAGGAGGATTAAGTGTCATGAATATGAATATATTAGGAGCAGTACTATCTGCATTGGGTCTTCTTCTTGCGGTTTGGTCTCTGTGGTATGCACGAGTGCAGGCCAGGAAAGTCTCTGACCTCCAGAGGAATGAGATCATCTCCCTTTGGGCTTTTCTCGACAGAATTCGGACACTGATTTGGGAAGTCGAGCATATCTCAAATGAAAATAGCTACATCAAAACAGGAGAGCTAACTACAAAGCAGAGGCAAGTCATTCCAAGGGTGTTCAAGGGGCTCTGCTGTGAATACCTAAGGGTGGCGGAGCTCATAGTGAAGAAGACACCCAGTATGACTCTTGATGATGTAAAGCAATGGAGGGAAATGAGCCGATTGAAGACCGATTGGCAAGAGAGACAGTTTTTAAACCTCGTGTTGGCATCGGGGATGCTCAATCGGTCAATAGAGGATAGAAAAGTAAGAGAAGAGCAGGAAGGTGGCTAAAAGTGTAGAAGTGTGAAAGTGGAAAAATTTTGTTTAGACTCATTTTGAAAAAAATTTCGCCTATCCCCAATTTTAAGAAGATGGGACGTACATCGTACCTTCGCCACATGTCTAAAGCATTACATGAATTGCTTTCATTAGATTATTTTAGGAGATAAAGAGAATTGAATCGGCATTTTTTTAGAAAAACAATTGAAGAAATATCTTCCATCATTCATAATCAACCACTTGCATCAGCAATTCATAAATCGGTGACTATAGCGCTAAGATTCCCGTTTATACATATTATTGATGGTACCACCGTCTGGGATGTATTCAAACGATCATTGAATGCCGCAATACGAGATATTGAAGAACATCCACGAGGTAAGCTCTTCCGCCGTTTAATCGAATATGGTCCGCATCATCCTGACGATCCTGAGTCTCTGACTTGTAACGATGAGAACATTCTCTCAGATGCTGAATGCGGACTGTGTGTTCAGTTTATCTTTTCCCATATGGTTAATCGATTCAAAGGTGAGTTAGCTGAACTCCTCTCTATTGAACCTTGTTTGGAATTAGTCCAACAACTCCAGAATCAAGGACTGTTACCTAAAGATGTTCATCTTTACTGGGGTGATATGGTTCAAGAACGTCGTCGAATTAAAAAAGATAGCGGAGAATTCAACACAAAATGGGGTAGATTTACAAAGGGAGCTGATGGATTAATTGTTGAACATATATTAACAAAACATGTCAACCCTAAGAATATAATAAAGATACATGGTGTCATTGAGGTCAAATCGATGCCATTCTCTAAAAAGAAAGTCCTCCGCCAAATAAACAGACATATTTCGCGACTGGAAGGGGGAGTTAAATTGGGAGGAATGATATACCCTCCTGATCATATAAACTTTTCAAGTATGCTTCGCATTATGGTAGTACCATCCACCTGGAAGCTAAGTAGAGAATGGTATCGTCGGGACAGTGAGATTGTGCTTCCAGAACCATCAGATCCCCCAGTACAAACACGAGTCGAAGAATTGCAACCTTATCTCTGGAGAATCAAACTCGCATGGTCCCAGGAATTGCTAAATCAAGCGGCATATGAGATGACCTTCTGGTATATGTCACAAGTTGGTAAACACATATATATAAAGAAAAGTCTCCCAAAAGCATGGGAAAATATGACTCCTGAAGAGGCCGGATATAATGCTATTAAAATGATGCTTTACTATATTCTACTGGGTTGTACTTCTGATCGTCAAGAACGCCTTGCGATTAAGTTGTATAACGTGTACTCATTTGGTTACCCGTTAGGTGTAGATAGCAAAGATATGCTATGGCCGGATGATTTTTCTGTCAATAATAAGAATGAAGATGGGCATAAATTCATATAAAAATCGGATAGCTGGCAAAAAATTTTGCCTGCTGTCCCTATTTTCCTATTTCATCCCAATTTGCCAAGAATTGCTATACCAAGCATTTTTTCTTGCAAACCTCTCGAGATTAGGGCAAAGGGCATTTGCAAGAAAAAATGGTTTTTTTTTATTATATCATACAGCGGTTAACCGGGTGCATAACAATTCCACCATCATTTTCCGACTAAAATGAAGTAAACTTCAAAATAGTCTTGACTTTTTTGAAGTTTGCTTTATAATAGTCATATGAGGCGCTATTTAGAAAAACATATCATGGAAGACCTTAAAGAGAAAATCATTTTTCTTTCAGGTCCAAGACAAGTTGGCAAAACAACCCTGTCTAAACAATTGATTTCCTCGCATGCTTACCTGAACTATGATTCAAGTGCTGATCGCAGAATAATCAAAGCGGAGGAATGGACAAGGGATGCTCAATTGATTATTTTTGACGAACTGCATAAAATGAAGAAATGGAAATCATGGATTAAGGGGCTCTATGATACCGAGGGGCTTCCACCTTCTCTACTTGTCACTGGTTCTGCGAGACTGGAAACATATAAAAAAGGAGGAGATTCGCTGGCAGGGCGCTTTTTCTCATATCGCTTGCACCCTTTAACCGTAAAAGAAATCTGTGTATATTTGAAAGAGGATCCAAGAGACGCCTTGAAGAAATTGATCGAGCTGGGGGGATTTCCAGAACCCTATTTAAAAAATAACGCATCATATGCCAAACGCTGGAGGCGCACCCATATCGATACAATCATCAGAGAAGATTTATTGGATCTTGAAAAAGTTAGAGATATTAAATCCATTGAAGTGTTGATCGACCTGATGCGTTACCGTGTTGGTTCTACCTCTTCATATTCATCCCTGGCAAACGATTTACAGGTATCCGTTCCTACAGTGAAACATTGGCTGCAAATTCTGGAAAACCTTTATGTTATTTTTCCAGTTCGGCCCTATCACAAAAACATCGCACGGAGTATTTTAAAAGAATCAAAATATTTTTTATATGACACCGGAGCAGTTGAAGGCGATCTTGGTGCTAAAATAGAAAATGCGGTGGCTTGTGCTCTTTTACGTGAACTCCATTTTATTGAAGACACAACAGGCAGCAGGGTTGCATTGCATTACTTAAGAGACAAGGAGAAACATGAAGTAGATTTTCTCACGGTTATTGATAATAAACCGGTACAATTGATTGAGGTTAAAGCCAGTGATGACAATTTTTCATCATCTTTGTTCCGTTTTCATAACTTTCTCAAAGAAGCGACGCCAATTCAAATCGTTTATAACCTGAAAAGAAAAAAATCCAGGGGCTCAGCCAAAATGCTGCCTGTCCATGAATTTCTTGCCAATTTGTGATTTTTGTTATTTATAAAATTTGGGAACAGTTTGAGGTAAAAATGGGCAACAACATGATAATACAATTAATACAACTTATTGTTACTATTTCAGGACTCGTCTTTATATGGATTCAAATAAAGAAAAAAATTTCGCCTGTCCCCTATTTTACTGTGGTCCTCAACCACTTGATGGTTTCGGACAGGTTCGCTCCCCGTTAGACAAATTAGATAAGAAATAAAACTAAGGAGGTGATTAAAACATGATAAAAGTAATAATAACAGATAATGCAACTCCTATATGTCCCCATTGCGGCAAAGATATCGAAACTATTTTAGGTAGAGTCCTAGATAGCATTTTAGGAAAACGATATATTTATTTCTGTTCTGCTTGCAGAAAGACATTAGGGGTTTCCCACAGAAAAGGTTTTTGGATGGGATAACATTAGTTAGAATATTGAATAATGGAACTGAATGGAACTGGACCGGTCTATTACTTTTTTAATCTTAAACGGATTACGAGGAAAATTACTTTAGAGTATAAAAAATGCCGCTGAGTTTTGTACCCCAGATTTTTTATGATTTAATTGCCCGTGTTTTACCAGGAATGATAGTAATGGTTATTGTAGACAGCAAAGATATGCTTTGGCCGGATGATTTTCCTGTCAATAATAAGAATGCAGATGGGCATAAAGTCATAAAAATATAAAATTTAATAAAATACTGCGTGCTGTATTATAACAGTTATGCGGATGTGATATTAGGAGGACCTATGATTCACAATAAACAATCGAAGAACGGCATGGCCGTGCCGATATTACTTGGTTTTTTTGTAATTGCGATGTGTTTTCATTTCGCAAGTCAAGCTGAAGAGATAAATCATGAGCTGACTATACTTAATTACAGTTGCAAAGGATCTGCATCGTTATGTCGCGATTTCCAGAAAGCTCTGGCTTACCGCGAAGTGCAGAAGGTTCTTCTGGATATCGCGACTTCTCCGCGTACCCTGGAGTACATTAATACTGCTCTTGAAGATACTAGCGTTACTGCAGCGGATCTTCAGGCTCTTGACCTGGTTCGTCATGATGGAGACCGGTTTGTGTTGGCATTCTCGCTTTTTACACGTGAGGATATGGATAGGATTCGAGCTGTTGCTGAAATAGAAGGAAGGTCTCTCGCAGAAGCACTTATATCAAAACGAACAGAAATCGAAAATGCCCTCATACTTGACTCACCACCAGGTGTTGACCGTCGAGCCAATGCATATTTTATCCTTGGCTGTGTATCCTTAGATTGGGATGGGCTTGGGCTCGTGAGAGAGAAAGGTTATCTTACTGTCCCTGGGGAGAATTCCTACTTGCCACTGGCGATCCAACCGGGAGGCGGCGGCTCACGTCGCGCACTCTATTGGGGCAGCCATAGCTATCATTCCAAAATAGCCATTACATCATTCGGTGACCATCATCAAGCTCGTCAAGCGCTGCCGGATCTACTTTGGCGGCTTGAAGTGGATGCACCAGAGGCAATCAAAGCAGACCTGCTCAGTGTTGCAGATGCTCTCATACGGCGACATGTCGGGATAATGATGATTGCACTTAGAGACGCAGACAGGAGCACCGCAGAGCTTGCAGAGGCTGCGGGCGTCACCGAAAAGGAAGCAGAGAAGTTAATCTCTCTACTTCTAAATCTGAACTACATTAGCAAAATAGGGAGCAATTATCGTGCGATCATTCCGGTCTTAACAGATCGTGATGCTCTCATGGTGAAGCAGTTACGTCAAATTGGAATGAAGGTCATGCTCAAGTGGTTTGCTGAACATTACGAGAGCCTGAGTAAGAAACTGGCTGGTCTGACTCCAGTTCGGAACGGTGTGCCGCTTTCTGATGGATTCTATTGGGTGTGGCACTATATTTTTGGCATTGCCAACAGAGAGCTTGTAGCGGCAGGTCTCTTCGCTGATCCTTATGACAATGAACGTGAATTTAAAGGCTGCATTCCTGCTGTCTATCTATTTGACGTTGTAACTGGGCCGCTATAATTGCAGAGAAGCCATGCAGGTTGTGAAAGTTATTGCTATAGCCGCATCACAACGCCGTAATAAATAGCGGCATAACCAGTCGCTGCACAGGACGCGAAAGGCTGCTTTCTCCTGGGTCAAGCAGCCTTTCGCGCCTGTGAGCGCCAACGTTATGTGTTAAACAAATGAAATTCAGAAAATTCGAGGATGAAGATGCTGATTTTTGCTTTAAAACTAGAAGCGAAGCATTTATAAAGAAATTCTATGATGAAATTGGACCGGAAGCTGTAAATGCAGGAATAAATGCTTTTATGCCATCCGATTATATCAGGATGTCAAAAGAAATGATTATTTTGATAATGGAATATGAGTTTAAAAAGATAGGATTTATATCAATAAAGAGATTAAGCAAAACAACTGCAGAAATACCATTAATCTATATTAAATTGAATGAAATATGTAAAGGATTTGGAACGAAAGCAATTAGCTATATCGAAGATTGGGTAAGAACAGAATGGAATGATGTAAATAAGATCATCATTGATACAATTATTCCTAAATACAATGGTAACTTTTATAAAAAACTAGGGTATAATGAAATTGGTAAAAGCTTATGCAAATTTCCAGATATGACAGTTGAAGCAACACGTTACGAAAAAAAATTGTTCAACCAATAAAACACACCTAACAAGTCGTTAAAAAGGTTTAGAAAATCGCTAATTTTGGATGAATATGATATCCGATAACCATAAAACTTATGAACCAACAGGGCTAAAAGTAATCTTTCGTTCATTTCGATATCGAAATTATCGTCTCTTTTTTGGAGGTCAGAGCCTTTCCCTGATTGGTACATGGATCCAGCGCATTGCCATGCCCTGGCTGGTATATCGCCTTAGTGGTTCCGCCTTTTTGTTAGGCGTGGTTGGTTTCGCCGGTCAAATTCCTACTTTCTTATTAGCTCCTTTTGGCGGAGTGCTGTCTGACCGCTGGAATCGTTATCATATTTTAATTGTCACACAAATTCTGGCAATGATTCAAGCTTTAATTCTGGCCTTCCTTTTTTTCAGTGGTGCGATTAAAGTCAGCCATGTTGTGTTTTTAAGTGTTTTGCTTGGTTGTATTAATGCTTTCGATATCCCAGCGAGACAGGCATTTGTCATTGAAATGGTAGAAAAAAGCGAAGATTTGGGGAACGCAATTGCCTTAAATTCATCAATGGTTAATGGCGCGAGATTGCTGGGCCCATCTATTGCAGGCGTATTAATTGCTTCTACCGGTGAAGGAATGTGTTTTCTCCTTAACGGCCTAAGTTATATCTTCGTTATTGCATCTCTGATTTTTATGAAGGTGAAGCCTCGAAACAGAAAAACGAAAGATGCCAACGTCCTGCAATCCATGAGGGAAGGATTTTCCTATACGTTTGGTTTTGCACCTATAAAATCGATTATACTTTTACTCGGATTAATCAGTTTAATGGGAATGCCTTATGCCGTACTTATGCCGGTTTTTGCCAAAGAAATTCTTCATGGTGGCTCTCATACCTTCGGGTTTCTCATGGGCGCTTCGGGTGTTGGTGCATTGATTGGCGCCATCTATCTTGCATCAAGAAGAAGTATTTTAGGTCTTGGAAAGATTATTCCGCTTTCTGCCGGTATGTTTGGTTTTGGGCTTATTACATTTTCTTTATCCCGTTTCTTTTTGCTCTCCTTAATTTTGATGGTAGTGACCGGGCTTGGAATGATGTTGCAAATGGCTTCCAGCAACACAATTATACAAACCATCGTCGATGAGGATAAACGGGGACGTGTTATGAGTATTTACGCGATGGCATTTATGGGCACAGCACCTTTTGGAAGTTTTCTGGCAGGTAGCATGGCCAGTTTTTTGGGTGCACCAAATACGTTAATAATCGGTGGTATATTATGCGTTTTAGGCGCTTTTATGTTTGCTAACAAACTTACTGATTTAAGAAAAATGGTTCGCCCGATATATGTCAGGTTGGGTATCATTCCAGAAGTGGCAGAAGGAATTCAATCAGCGACAGAACTATCTGTTCCACCGGAAAAATAGAAAATGTAACTTCATCTAACCAAAGACTGATCATGTGTATATATTCCGCCAACAAGCGTATCAAGGCGACCAAAGGGTACTTTTTCTTTTAGATTTTGTTCTATGCTTTCAATTATATTTTGTTTGTAAATTAAGCTTCATGCATATAAGCCCTTTGGCGCCTTATACGGAGCGTTATGCGTATAAACAAAGTGAAATAATATGGGCAAGAAAGAAGATTTTATTAGAAAGTTGAAACCAATTATTAATGACCTGGATAAATTGGAAAGATTCATTTTGCCAGTAAGAATCCAGAGGAAATGAAGGAGCTCTTAAAGAGTATCTAAATTTTTCTTAATAAAAATTTCGCCTGTCCCATATCTTAATTCGGTAAATTATTATACTGTAATTCAAATTTTAGAATAAGAGATTAATCAAATGAAAACATTTATTATTGCTGTTATGCTTTTGATATCATCATTGGTTTTGACTGCTGAAAAAATACTAACGTTTTCGGAACTGGTCAATCCGCATAAAATCATCGTGGAAGGGGATGAAATCATTGTCGAAGAATTCCCTAAAATATATGTGTATTCCATAAAAGATTTTAAACTCAAACATTCCTTCGGGAAAGAAGGAGAAGGGCCTGGTGAATTTCTTAGACGCAGCGGTTATGTCCGTTTAAATATCACGGTAATGAAAGATCTCATTTTTGTAGAGAGTAACGGCAGGTTGACTTTTTTTTCCAGGAAAGGGGAATACATCAGACAACTTAATTCTGCTGCTGCCGGATACCTTTTCAAACCGCTTCCCAACGGGAAACTCGTCGCAAATAGAGATGTCGTTGCTGCAAATACCCTTTATAAAGCCTTGAACCTTTTCGATGCAGAGAATTTGAAACTTGAAAAACAGTTTTTCCAGATAAAACACGGAACCCAACCAGGGAAAGCCATTATTCTCTTTGACAAAGTCCTGAGATCCTACGTCGATGATAAATACATTTATGTGGTCGGTGGTTTTGATTTGATTATAGACGTTTTTGATCTTGAAGGCAATCCGGTTCTTAAGATTCAAAAAAAAGATTATGAGCCCCTTAAAATTTCGGAAGAAGATAAAAAGGAGACTCATGCCCATTTAAAAATTGCGCTTTCCAGCTACCCCAGGATTAAGGATCGTTTAAAGTTCCCGGAAAATTTCCTGGCGATAAGGAATATCGTATTTGACGATCATTTGCTCTATGTGACCACTTACCTTCGAAAAGATGATGGACTGGAATGTTTTGTTTTTAATCAAAAAGGAAAATTCTTAAAAAAGATCTTTTTACCTTTGGTCAAAGAAAATATCTTTCGCGAATACCCCTATGATATATATAAAGGTAAAATCTATCAACTGGTGGAAAATGATTCCGAGGAAGGCTGGGATTTACACATCAGTAAAATAAAGTAACGCACGGACATTATAGAAAAAATTTCGACTGTCCCCAATTTTATCGGATCGATGTTTGAAAATTTGAAAAATTGTTGATTTTTTATAAAAGAAAATATAAATTTTAAGAAAATACTGTGAGTAGTATCGTAAACGTTATGCATAAAAAATCGTACCAGTATTGGTAAATGGAGGTTAAGAATGAAAAAAATTTCTCTCATTTTAGCAGTTTTATTTGTATTAATGATGGTAGAAGGCGCAGGGGAATCTGACGATATCCTGAAGCCGGTGACCAAGTGGCAATCTCCCCCCGAAGATTTGCTGAAGGTGCTTCACGCGCCGCAGCTGCCCTGGGTGTGGACTGCACCAACTGGCGAGTACTTGCTCCTCGCTGATCCCGTGCTCTATCCCCCCCTTGCCGAGCTGGCTGCGCCGATGCACAAGTTGGCCGGTATCCGGGTCAATCCCGCCACAAACGGCTACCATGGCAGGCATGGGGGAACCTCCCCCCGCCTGGTCCGAGTTGAGGACGGAAACACGACACCACTCAATCTACCGGCGGACGCCGAGGTCCATGACGTTGAATGGACCGTGGATGGACAGCGCTTCGCGCTCACCGTTGGGCACGCCGATCACATCGGCCTATGGGTTGGGTCGGTGAAAGGCAAAGTGATCAAAATCGACAACCTGACTCTCAATCCGCTGATGGGAACCGTCGTGAGCTGGCTACCCGACCAGAAGCGACTGCTGGTCCACCGCATTCCGAAACGTGGACCGGCTCCCAGGCAGCCAGCTATACCGGTGGGACCGAAGATCCTTGAAGGAGCAGGGGCCTCGGCCCGCTCTACATACGAGGCGCGCAACCTGCTCAAGACGGCTCACGACGATGCCCTCTTCGAGTACTACACCACTTCCGAACTCATAATCCTCGACCCAGCTGCAGGTAAGATGAAGGTCGTTGGTAAGCCCGCTCCCTACGCCACGGCCGAGTTATCGCCGGATAGCAAGTATCTCCTCGTTAACCGTCTGGTGGCACCATGGTCCCATGAGGTGGCATGGTGGCGCTTCGCCAGTGAGATCGAGGTGTGGAACGATAAGGGCGAGCGAGTGGCGAAAATCGCTTCCCTGCCCGTAGCCGACGAGGTACCTGTCCACGGAGTGCCGCTGGGCCCACGCTGGGTTTCCTGGCGTCCCACCGCTCCCCACACGCTCTTCTGGGTCGAGGCACTTGATGGCGGAGATCCTGTCGCCAAAGTGTCCCATCGTGACCGACTCATGCGTCTGGACGCACCCTTCACGGCAAAGCCCCAGGAGGTTTTCCGGGCTGAGCACCGTATCCAGCCCTGGCGTAACGCCTGGGGCGCTGAGGGTGGCACGCTCATGCTCACCCAGCGTGAACGGATACGCCGCTGGCGTTACGTCTGGCTTTTAGACGTAGACAAGGGCACGTCGCGCCTGTGGTTCGATCTCGACGAGGGAGACCGATATGGAGATCCAGGCTATCCCCTGTTCCGCCCGCTGTCCAACGGCCGCTGGGTGCTGCGCCAGAAAGGGAACGCAGTCTACTTCCGCGGGAGTGGTGCCACTGACCAGGGCGACCGGCCATTCCTGGACCTGCGCTACCTGGATACCGGCAAGACAGAGCGTTTGTTTCGTTGCGATAAAGACCGTTACGAGTTCTTCGTGGCATTCGCCGGTGACGAAGCTCACTTCATTTTGCGCTCCGAGTCTGCAATCGATGTGCCCAACTACTATCTGGCCACCTTTGGCAAGAAGATCAAGGCGTCCAAGGGAGAAGCCACCCGGGCTCTGAAGCGTGTACCGATTACGCTCTTCGAGGACCCCGCACCCCAGCTGCGCCAGATCCAGAATCGCATCGTGCGATATGAGCGCAAGGACGGCGTCCCCCTTAGCTTCCACCTGCATCTTCCCCCAGGTTATAAGAAGGGCACACCACTGCCCACGGTGCTCTATGCCTATCCCCTCGAGTACTCCGGTGCAACCACTGCCGGACAGGTCAGAGGTTCTGCCCAGCGTTTCATGCGTTTGTACGGCCCCTCCCACCTCTATTTCTTGCTCCGGGGCTACGCAGTGCTCGACCGGACCGCTATGCCAATGCTTGGTGACCCTGAGACCACTTACGACACCTTTGTGCCCCAACTGGTGGCCGACGCGGAGGCCGCAGTGGCCAAGGCCGTGGAGATGGGAGTGGCCGATCCCAAACGGATCGGCGTCATCGGTCATAGTCACGGTGGACTCATGGTGGCCAACCTCCTGGCCCATACCGATCTGTTTAGGGCAGGTATCGCACGCAGCGGATCGTACAACAAGACCAACCAGCCTTTCGGCTTCCAGTCCGAGCGTCGGTCTTTATTCGTGGCGAGGGATGTCTATATTCAGGTTTCGCCGACCTTCTTCGCCCACCAGGTCAACGAACCGGTCCTGATTATCCACGGTGACGATGATTCGAATCCGGGTACCCTCACGTTCCAGTCCGAGGTTTTCTTTGAGGCTGTGCGTGGTTCGGGCGGCACCGCCCGGCTGGTGCTGCTGCCCTTCGAGGATCATGGCTACCGGGCGCTGGAGAGTGTGGAACACGTGCTCTGGGAGCAGCTCCGGTGGTTCGACAAGTATGTAAAGGACGCTGAATCCGCAACGCCAAAGTGAAAAAATTTCGCCTGTCCCATTTTTTATTATAAAGGAGGAAAAATGAAGATTATAAAAGTTATAATAATCATTTTTATCTTATTTAATTCAAATTATGCTGATACCAGTAAATCCCCAGAAATTGTTTTTACTGGTTTTAAAGTCTATCCTAAAGGTTTTCCAGAAAAAAAGGAATTTAAGCAGTCTGAAGAAATTGTTCTCAATTTCCACGAGGCACATCGAATAAATATCGAATATGATATAAGGGGTATTGAACAATCTGAAAAAGTAAGTTTTTACTATAAGATGGAAGGATTGGATTACGAATGGATAGATAGTAATAATATTCGCTTTGCAACTTTTACCAATTTACCTCCAGGAAAGTATATCTTTCGAGTAAGAGTATTATTTGAAGATAAAGATTCAGTGATACATAATGCGCTAAAAATAGTTGTCTCACCTCCCTGGTGGAAAACGTGGTGGATTTATCTGTTTTTTGGTGTATTAGTTTGGCTGATATTTCCTATAATAATTATCTATTTAGTTGTTAGAATTCTAAATTTAAAAAAGGAAATTAAATTAAAAAACCAATTGTTGGAAAAGAAAAATTTGTGAATGAAAAAGGGAACATTCGGATATATATTAAATTTATGAAAAAAGAAATTTGCCACCAAGACCCAAAGGCACAAAGGTACACCAAGGTTTTTTATTATAGAGAAATATTCTTGGTGTTTCATGCTTCGTAGCGGAGCTACTCCGCAGAGAAGCATCTTTGTGCCTTGGTGGCAATAATCTTTAAGGAGATAACAAATGATTCATTCAAAAACAAAAATATACGCGATATTATTAACCTTTCTATTACCAATACTCTTCTTCGGAAATGCAACGGTTAATGATAATTTTATTGATGGATTTAAGGCTGATTCATGCGGATATGCAAAAATAAATAATGTTAAATTATATTATGAAATATCTGGCAAAGGTGAACCATTATTATATCTACACGGTGGTTTAAGCTCGAGTAGAGATTTTGAAAAATACATTCCCGAATTTTCAAAACATTTCCAAGTGATTACGGTTGATCGCAGAGGGCATGGCCGATCATTTGACAATAGTGAACCTTATAGCTACTCCTCAATGGCTGATGATATGAATGCATTCCTTGAATATTTGAAAATTGATTCTATTTTTGTAATTGGTTGGAGTGACGGTGGCGTTGTGGGATATCATCTTGCCAGTAAAAATCCAAACAAGGTGAAAAAATTAATAGCTGTTGGAGCAAATTATCTTGTAGATGGTATGACAAAATCATCCATTGATTGGATAAAAAATCAATTAACTGCAGAAAACATATCCAAAAGCTATCCCCAAGTGAAAGAAGAATATAAGAAATTAAATCCAAACCCCGAAAATTTTGGCAACTTTATTAATAAAACAAGGAACATGTGGCTGCATGATCCATACATTTCGAAGGAAGATTTTATAGAAATACATATACCCGTATTGTTGGTAGCAGGCGATAGGGATGATATACGTTTGGAGCATATGATTGAAATGCACTCACTTTTGAATAAATCTCAACTCTGTATTTTTCCAAATACCACACATTTTATATTTAATAAAAAAAATGATGTCATCACAAACATTTTTATTGAGTTTCTTCAACAGGAAGTAGATAAATAAAAGTGCTAGAAAATTGACCTATCTCGCTTTTTACATCTGAGTCAATGTTTAATAATAAAAGAAATCATTTTATTGCTTATGTCCGGTGGGATATCGTTCTTGAGTGGAAAAAAGAAGAAATAAAAGCAGGGCGATTGAGTAAGAAAAACCAGGTAAAACCATATGCATACGGAACAGATGCCGAAGAAATCTCAGATAAAATTGAAAAGGGGGATATATTATGGATTTTAACAATCCCAAAATATGGGGAATTTTCATCGTATCCGTCATTGAACGCAATGATAGTTGTAAAGGAGATAATAGATCAAAAGAACGAAAAGGAAGAAAATAAAATAAAAAAAATACCAGAATATATCAGAAAAAAATGGAACCCAATAAAAGAAAAAAAATGGAGATTCGTTATAATTGGAGATATGGATGATAGCAAATACTTCCCAATTAACGATTCATATGAGGAAATTGTAAAACCGATTCTTCAAGAAAAAATAATGAAGCTTGAAGGAAGAATGAAAGGGAAGTCTTTCGGTTATATAGCACAACATTTTCAGAAGATAAGGGCATTAGACAGGAACCTGGGCAAGGAGATATATGATTATCATAAAGAAATTAAAAAGAAAAAGCCCTTGTTCATCAGTTATAGACATGGAAGAGGCAATAAAGTAGTAAAGGAAATTGTGGAACGTCTCCTAAAAGAAAAAATAAACTGTTGGCTAGATATCGGTAGAATACCTCAAGGTCTTACAGAAAAAGAGTGCAAAAAAATAAAGAAATATTTTGTAAATGAATTTGAGAATGCCATTGAAGAGAGTTCAGGATTTTTAGCAATAAAAAGAAGAGATTATTTTGAGAGTGAGTGGACACTATTGGAATACAATACTGCATTAAAGAAAAAAGGGAAAAATTTTTGTTTTTGGGAAGAAGAACTCAATAAAGCTTCAGAACAGGAAGGCAGGAGAATGCTTTTGGAAAGAATAATAAAGGTGTTTTCTACAGAGCATCCAACAGAAGAGAAGGACGTCGGAGTCAGGGCAAAGATCACACGTTTATAATGAGTGGGGCCAGGGCTACGTCATTCTCTTAAAAGCACGAAATCCGAATTTCGAAACCCGAAACAAATACAAAATCTAAATGTTTAAAATTCAAAACAAAAGTATCACTATACGGTGTTTTCTAATTCTTTTTGTTTTGGTCATTTGAATTTCAGTCATTCGAATTTGTTTCGAATTTCGTGCTTCGAATTTCGGATTTTTAAGGATGCGTCATTTTTTTTAAGACTTTGACGCACCCTTGTGAATGGGGCCGCGTCTCAACTTTTGAAAAAAGGCAAAAAAATCAAAAAATCATTAATATAAATTAAGATTGAAATGATGATTCGGCTTGGTGTTTTTACTGTCCTATCGATTCTTCTTCTCGTCTTCACGCTTAGGCGACCTCATCGTCATCGTTTTTACCGGTTCTTTGCTTTTGAAAGCCTATTGGGTCTCGTTCTACTTAATACGGATACATGGTTTCGTGATCCATTTTCTTCTATTCAACTGTTTTCGTGGATTTTCTTGGTTAGTTCCCTTGTCCTGGCAATCCATGGTTTCAGACTTCTCTATACTGCTGGCTCGCCAGAGAGGGATATTGAAGATACCACCCAGCTTGTCACCACGGGTGCCTATCGATATATCCGGCATCCTCTTTACTGCTCACTTCTTCTTGGTGGGGTAGGTGCGTTCCTAAAGAACCCTTCTCTTCCTGGCTTATTGCTCTTTATCATTCTATTTGCCTTCGTATATGCTACTGGCAGGGTGGAGGAGAGAGATAATCTTAAAAAGTTCGGTTCAGCATACCGTCGATATATGGAAAAGACGAAGATGTACATTCCATTTTTGTTTTGATTCACGATCCCATTAATTTAATTAAAATAGGAGGTTACAATGAAAAAAATTGTTTTTTTCTTTATTTTAATTTCTTTACTGTCTAATTTCTTTTTGGCACAAGATCAGACTGATAAAGAAAAAGAAGCAATAAAAAAGGCAATCATGAGCTACTATCACGAAGGTCATGTTAAATCTGATCCAAAGCTCTATGAAAAGGTTCTTCATGATGAATGGAAAATTTTCTACCTGGATAAAAATGGTCAGTTAAAAACTGCTGATAAAGCGACTTATATGTCGTGGTATGATCCAAAGAAGGTAGATAAAACATTAAAGTGGGAAACAGAATTTTTTTATATTGATGTATCAAAATATCTTGCATCAGTAAAACTTAAGATAAAAAATCAGAAATTTGGATATATTGACTATTTTAATCTAATGAAAATCGATGGAAAATGGTGGGTTGTACATAAAATATCACATGGTTTATAGAAGGTATAGATTGAAAAAAATTCGCCTGTCCCTTATTTTAATCTTCCTGCTATTATTGCTAACCCCCCATTTTTTCATTCAGAAGTGCTCCAAAAGTCAATAATATCAGTGATTTTGAGGTATTTTTTTTCTGGAAAAAAGCTCCTTTAAATGGTATAATAAGAAATGGTTAAAAG
>Ga0180437_10000715_pt1 | contig 61098 bp, 43 predicted proteins | sample SS_ome_4_FD_132410 | JGI IMG/M metagenome (GOLD analysis project Ga0180437, IMG submission 132410) | Hypersaline lake sediment archaeal communities from the Salton Sea, California, USA - SS_3_D_1 metaG | ecosystem: Environmental > Aquatic > Non-marine Saline and Alkaline > Hypersaline >...
CATCGGCAACGCCGGCGGCGCGGCTTTGACACCCGACCATGGGAAAAACTACATGTTCTTCGACAACCTGGCCGTAAGCCAGTTCTACGCCATCGGGGCCGACAACCGCGATCCCTATTATGTCTACGGCGGCCTGCAGGACAACGGCTCCTGGGGAGGCCCTTCCAACAGCCGGGACAGCCAGGGCATACTCACCGATCACTGGTTCCGCATCGGCGGGGGCGACGGTTTCTACACGCCGGCCGATCCCTATGACTGGCGCGTCGTGTATGCCGAAAGCCAGCAGGGCAATCTCCAGCGGGTCGATATCGAAACCCGTGACGGCACCGACATCAAGCCGCGCAAGGAAAACATCATCAATTACGACTCTTATGTCACGCAGGAAATACTGGATCTTCAGAAGGAAGCGGGATGGGGAGATGACAATCCCTTCCGATTCAATTGGAGCAGCCCGATCGTCATTTCCCATCACCAGCCGAGCACCGTGTATTTCGGCGGTAATTTTCTATTCAAGACCCTGGATCGCGGCGAATCCTGGGAGATCATAAGCCCCGATCTAAGCACTCAGGATCCGGTTAAGATCGACCGCAAGACGGGCGGCCTGACCCCGGATGTGACCGGAGCCGAGAATCATTGTTCCATCGTGACCATCTCCGAATCGGCCCTGACCCCGAACATCATCTGGGCCGGGACCGATGACGGAAACGTTCAGGTGACACGCGACGGCGGCAAGACCTGGACCAATGTCCGCCCCAATTTCAGGGGAGTCCCCGATGGAATCTGGGTGAGCCGCGTAGAGGCCTCGCATTTTCAGGAGGAAACCTGTTACGTCACCTTCGACGGCCCCCGGAGCGATAATTTCACGCCCTGGGTATTCAAGACCACGGACCTGGGGAAGACGTGGGCCAATATCGCGCACAATCTCCCGGCGGACCAGGTGGCCTATGTCATCCGGGAGGACCTGATCAACCGGAAGCTGCTCTTCCTGGGAACCGAGTTCGGGATTTTTATCTCGACCGACGGCGGCGATCGCTGGGAGCGCTTCATGAACAACCTGCCGACCGTGGCCGTGCACGACATCCTGATCCATCCCCATTACAAAGATGTCATCATCGGCACCCATGGTCGGGGCATTTGGATCTGTGACGACATAACGGCGCTCCAGCAGATGAACGAGTCCCTGGAAGTCGAGCCGGCCCATCTGTTCGATACCCGCCCGGCGACGCAGTGGCACTCCCTGAGCCGAGGCGGCTCACGAGGTCAGTTTCTCTTCAGCGGCGAGAATCCTCCCCGGGGAGCCCTGATCCACTACTTCCTCGGCCCGGAGATCAAAGAGGCATCGCTGGAGATAACGGCCTTGAACGGAGAGCTGACCAAGACGGTCAAGTTGGAAGGCCGGCCGGGCGTCAACCGCTATATCTGGAACTTTCAATTCGATCCCCCGGAACTCGATGAGGCCGAAAAGGAATTGTTCGACAAATATGTTAAGGCCACGGAATTCCAGACGAGACGAAGCATCGGTGAAGCGATCGAAAAATCGCTGTCCGACCGTGGGCAGAAGTTTGCCGGCATCAGCCGGAGAGACAATCAACTCAATCCCATCCCGGCGGAACCCGGCGTCTACAAGCTGGCCCTGAAGGCAGGCGGCAAGACGGTGATCAAGCCCTTGACCGTGCGCAAGGACCCGCTGCTCGATTGATCGATCGGCTCATTCGATAGGAACTCCGACTCGATTACAGCAATTGGCGGATCACATACGGCAAGATCCCGCCGTGCCGGTAGTAATCCAGCTCCATGGGAGTGTCCACGCGGCATATAACCGGAAAGGTCTCCTTGGCTCCGTTTTTATGGGTCACCGAAATCGGAATCGTTTTCCCCGGCTCCAAATCCTGAGATATGCCCGTTACGGCATAGGTTTCAAGTCCGGTCAAACCTAGAGAATCAGCATCATCTCCGGGCAAAAATTGCAGCGGCAGCACTCCCATGCCGATGAGGTTGCTGCGGTGGATGCGCTCAAAACTTTCTGCCATCACGGCTCTAACTCCCAGCAGCCGGGTTCCCTTGGCCGCCCAATCGCGGGAAGAACCGGTCCCGTACTCCTTGCCTGCCAGCACGATCAAGGGGATTCCCTCTTCCCGGTAGCGCACGGCGGCGGCATAAATGGAGGTGAGGGTCTTGGTGGGAAGATGTACGGTCCAATTTCCCTCTTTCTCGGGTGTCAGGTGGTTCCGCAGGCGGATGTTGCCGAACGTCCCCCGCATCATGACCTCGTGATTCCCGCGCCGCGATCCGAAGGAATTGAATTCTGCAGCCGATACACCCTGCTGGATCAGGAATTCGCCGGCCGGGCCGTCGGCGGGTATCTCGCCTGCGGGAGATATGTGGTCCGTGGTCAGGGAATCGCCCACCTTCACCAAAACCCGGGCGTTTAATATATCGGCCACAGCTGCGGGCTCGACTGGCATGTCCTCAAAAAAGGGCGGATTTTTGATATAGGTGGAATCCGAATCCCATTCATAGAGGTCTCCTGCCGGGATCTTCAAGTTCGCCCAGCGGTGGTCGCCGGAAAACACCTCCGCATATTCCTTGGTGAACATCTCCTGCTTCAGGGCCCCCTGAACCACCGCTTGAATTTCCGCCGAGCTCGGCCATATGTCCTTCAGATACACCGGGTTGCCCTGTCGATCATCTCCCAGCGGCTCTCGATACAGGTCGATATCCATGCGTCCGGTCAGGGCATAGGCCACCACCAGGGGGGGTGACATCAGAAAATTCCCCCGGGTGTGGGGATTGATGCGTCCCTCGAAATTGCGGTTGCCGCTCAGGACCGCAACGGCCACCAGATTGGAATCCTCCACTCCCCGGACCACATACTCCGGCAGCGGTCCGCTGTTTCCGATGCAGGTGGTGCATCCGTAGCCCACCAGGTTGAATCTCAATTCTTCCAGATAGGCCAGAAGGCCGGAATCCCGGAGGTAATCCGTCACCACTTTCGATCCGGGAGCCAGGCTGGTTTTGACCCAGGGTTGGATTTTCAGGCCGCGTTCCACCGCTTTTTTAGCCAGGAGGCCGGCGGCGACCATGACGGAGGGATTGGAAGTGTTGGTGCAGCTGGTGATAGCGGCGATCACAACCGCGCCGTTGTGCAGATGAAATTCCCGGTGGTCGTGCCAGATCGTGGTCTCGTCCCTGGTTCCTTTCACCTTCAGGTCCTGCAAGAGCGATGCCAAGGCCGGTTTTGCATCCCGGAGCGGGATCCGATCCTGGGGCCGTCTGGGGCCCGCCAAACTGGGCTCCACGGTTGCTAGATCCAGTTCCAGGGTGTCGCTGAACACGGGATCAGGACTCGCGCTGGTCCGGAACAGCCCCTGCTCCTTGGCGTAGGCCTCCACCAGATCCACCTGATGGGGGCTGCGGCCCGTGGAACGAAGGTATTCCAGCGTCCGGTCATCCACGGGGAAATAGCCTGCCGTGGCTCCGTATTCGGGGGACATGTTGGCGATGGTGGCCCGGTCGGCCAGAGTGAGGCTGTCCAGACCGCTCCCGAAGTACTCCACGAATTGGCCCACCACGCCCTTCTGCCGCAGCATCTGGGTCACGGTGAGCACCAGATCGGTGGCGGTCGCACCCTCGGACAGCTCGCCTAGGAACTTGAATCCGACCACCTGGGGGATGAGGATGGAGATGGGCTGGCCCAACATGGCGGCCTCGGCCTCGATCCCCCCGACTCCCCAGGCCAGGATCCCCAAGCCGTTGATCATGGTGGTATGAGAATCCGTCCCCACCAGCGTGTCCGGATAGGCATGGATCCCGGAATCCTGCTTAGCACTGGAGACAACCTGTCCCAGGTATTCCAGGTTCACCTGATGGCAGATCCCGGTCCCGGGGGGAACCACCCGAAAATTCCGAAAGGACCCCTGACCCCAACGCAGGAAAGCATAGCGTTCCCGATTGCGCTCATATTCCTTATCCGTGTTGAACCGATAGGCCTGGGAATCACCGAAGCGATCGACCTGGACGGAATGATCGATGATGAGGTCGACCGGAATCCGTGGATTGATCTTTTTGGGATCGCCGCCTAGTCTATTCAGGGCCGCGCGCATAGCCGCCAGATCCACAACGGCCGGAACGCCGGTGAAATCCTGCATGAGGACCCGGGAGGGAAAAAACGCAATTTCTTGATCCGGTTCCTTAATCGGATCCCAGCCAGCCAGGGCCTCGAAATCGGCCGGCTGGACGAATGCCCCGCCCGCGTTTCTCAGCAGGTTTTCGAGCAAGACCTTGAGCGAGAAAGGCAGCTTAGAAGGATCTCCGATTCCGGCTTTTTCCAAGGCGTTCAGCCGGTGGATGGTGTACGCGATCCCTCCGACCGTCAGAATCCCTCGGCTCTCGAGGAAGTCGGTGTCAAGGCTCGTCATGGGCACCTCCCGAGTCATTCCTCTTTCATGAGTTCATTGAGCTTGGCCAGCGCATTGGCATTCTTGGGATCGAGTTCCAGCGATTTGGCGTAATTCTTGATCGCTGCGGTTTTATCGCCCTTGACCATAAAGGCTTCGGCCAGGCTGTCGAAGCCGTCGGCATACCGGGGATAGAGATCCACATTGAATTTGAACACGGCGATGGCATCGTCGATGGATTTTTTTTGGCTGAGCAAATGATATCCCAAGCGATTCAATTCGCGCGGCTGGAAGACATAATCGCGGGGATGTTCCTCTTTCAACTTTCGGTAGCGCTCAAGGGCCGCTTCCACACCGCTCTCTCTCAGCGCCGGGTAGATCGCGTCGGCGATGGAGGGAATGGGAAGGCGGTGAGGGAGGCCGTAGAGGATGCGAGTGACGGCGTCGCTCATGGCGGCGAGGCTGGCCCCGGGCGCGTTGTTGAGCAGGACGATCAGATGCCGGTCATCCACCAAGCGCTCGATCAAGGTGTTGAATCCGTTGATCCCTCCTCCGTGAGCAATGCTGGTGAGTTTGACATCCGACTTCGGAAATTTTTTTTCCGTGACCACCCAGCCATAGGCATAATGCGCACTCATGGCAGGCACATGCGGCTTGAAGTAGAGCTGTTTCAATTCATCATTCAGGAGTCTATTCGTGTACAGCGCTTGATCCCAGATAAAAAGATCCTCGATCGTGGAATAGAGCGAGCCGGCCGCATAGGGCAGCGACATATCCAAATAGGGAGAATTGGTGTATCCGTCGAAATCCGTGTTGTACCCCGTGGCGCGACGGGAAATGATGGTATCGTGTCGATCATAACCGGAGTCTTTCATGCCGAGGGGCTTGAATATCCGCTCCTGAAGCAATTCCGCATAGGTCTTGCCGGTCGTTTCTTCGAGGATCGCACCCAGCAGGAAATAGCCGGAATTGTTGTAAACGAACTTTGAACCGGGTTCGAATTCCAAATCACCGCTGCAGTAGGTGCGCACAAAATCGTCCACCTCATAGGGATCGCGGCTTATTTCCTCCATAAAATCGGGCAGGCCCGTGTAGGACGGGATCCCGGAGGTATGGGTAAGGAGGTGATGGACCGTGACTTTTTCACCGGTGTCCTTACGGTAAAAGGGAAGGTAGTCGGATAGCTTGCCTTCCAGATCGATCTTGTTTTCGGCCGCCAGTTGAAGTAGCAGCATTGCGGTAAACTGCTTGGTGATGGAGCCGAGACGAAATTTGGTATCCGGTCGGTTGGGAATCCCCCACTCCAGATTGGCCATCCCGAAACCTTTTTTATAAATGACCTCACCCGCCTCCGCCACCAATACGGTGCCGCTGAACCGACGCAGGTCATGATAGCTTTGCACCAGCTGCTCGATTTTCTCGACCTTGGTCTGCTCCGGGTCGGTGCCATTTCCAATCCCCACTAAGCCGAGCAAAAAAAACAGGATCCATCCGGAGCTCAGGATTCCGGACCGATTCATGGTTGGACCTCCATAATCTTATTTCCGGGCTGAAGCCCAAATAGAGCGACTCTGCTCTTAAATACGAAAATCTCCGGCGGCGGTTGCTGGAATCGACCAAACCGCTGCGCTGAGGCCGTGCGCCCTCGATCCGGGCGATCATGCCGGCGGAGTATCTAAAGGACCCTATGCAGGATCAGACCAGAATGTCCTTTTTTCGGTAAATGATGAGGGTCGCCGCGAAAAGGACAAAAGAAACCCCCAAAAAATACAGCACCCGCCACCAGGCCAGTCCGTAGTCCGGGCGCAGAACCGCCGAATCCACGAACTTGAATGGGCTGACATAGCCGAACTTATCGGCGGATGGTGTCACTTTGGAAAGGGCATCGAAAAAGAAGCCGGCTACGACGATCCCGATGGAGAGACTGATGGTGGATCGGCCGCGTTTGATCAAAAGTGAAATGAACAACCCGACGGCGCCGAAGGTCAGCATAACCAGGAATGTGTATAGCGAGTGGACCAAAAAAGAATAGATACGGTATTCCGAATCGCCTTTGAAAATTTCCAGGCAAATGAGGGCGACCGCCATGATCGTACCATTCAGCATCAGAAGGTAGGTCAAAAATGCCGCCAGTTTGCTGATCAGGATTTCGATCCTGGTCACCGGCTTGGTCAACAAGAACTCCGCCGTTTTTTCTCGCTCCTCCTCGGAAAGAATTCTTGAGGCCAACAAGATCGAAAACATGCATCCCAGAAGCATGAGGAAGGACGCGTTGCGGATGGCATAGAAACCAAGCACGTTGGTCATCACTTCCAAGCTGGCGCCGAAAGCCGACATAAGGTTCTTCATAAATGGATTCTCAAAGAAAGCGCTCAACTGCTCCACCATGTCGCCCTGCATGAGAACCGGATAGAAGGCCATCCCCATCAGAATCAGAACCCCGAAGGAGATGCTCCAGACGAGGGCGGACGTCCGGTTGCGTTTCAGCTCATGGCGGTAGATGTTCATATTGATCATCGCTTTTCACTCTTCGTCATAATAGTGCATGAAGATCTCCTCGAGCGTCGGCTCCTCGATGAGCAGATCCACCACGCTCTTTCCCGCCAATGTTTGGAGGAGATGCCCGATCCTGCCGGAGAACATGAAACTCAGGATGTGATCGTGCTGGTGAGGGGAGATGATGCCCCGGCAGTCTAGGGCTTTGATATCAAATGGACCGGCAAACTCGATCTGGATTTTTCGGAGCTGCTTTTTGCGCAGGATTTCGATATCTTCGGTGGCGATGATGCGGCCTTCCTTGATGATCGCCACCCGCTTGCACATTTTCTGGACCTCACTCAAAGTGTGTGAGGAAAAGAATATGGTGGTTCCCGAACGATTCTCCTGCCGCAGCAGATCAAAAAATTTGGCCTTCATCAAAGGATCTAGTCCGGTGGTCGGCTCATCCATGACCAACAGCCGGGGCCGGTGAATGAGACTCTGCAGGATCGAAACTTTCTTTCTATTGCCTGACGAGAGATCCAAGAGCCTGCCATCCAGGTCGAGGTCGAAAAGATCCGCGAGCTGATCGATCCGGTCGTCACAATCCACGCCGTAAAAGCGGGCGGAATATTGAAGCAGTTCCCTTACATCCAGCTTGTCATAGAAATGCACTTCCGAGGGAATGAAACCGATATGTTTCTTGATGGCCTTGCTTTCGCTGACGATGTCCAGCCCGAAGATCCTGCCCGTGCCGCGGCTGGGAAAGATCAGGCCGAGCAGCGTGCGGATGGTGGTGGACTTTCCCGCCCCGTTGGGTCCGATGAAGCCGAATATCTCTCCTTCCTCGACTTGCAAGTCCAGGTCGATGATACCCCGAGATTTTCCATAGTATTTGGTGAGACCGTGGGTTTCGATAATGGCCATCTTGAACGATCCCTATCATAGTCCAAAAAGGCCGGCCGCTTCAATCTATCTCTGTCTCGGGAAGAGAATTTTTTCTTATCGGGTCGAGAAAAAACTCATGGACTTCAGCCCTGAGGCCCGGATCTCCCTTGAATTTAGGATCCACCGATATCCTCTATTCCGCCCGCAATTCCTCCACCGGCTTCTTGAATGCAGCCCTGAGAGACTGGTAGCTGATGGTGGTGAAGGCCGCGGTAAGGCTGCCGAAAAAGGCCAACACGAACGCCCCCGCCCCGATCGTCATCCGGTAGGCATAATACTCGAGCCACCGGTTGATCACATAGATCGCAACCGGCGCGGCCAAGACATTGGCAGCGGAAATCAAAATGAGCATCTCCTTGGAGAACATACCGAGAATAGAGGGGATGGTCGCTCCCAGGACCTTCCGGATCCCGATCTCTTTGGCCTTCTGCTGGGCCGAGTAGGCCGAGAGGCTGAAGAGCCCGAGCAGGGCGATGATGACGGCCAAAAACGAGAAATACCGGAAGATTTTTTCGAACCGTTCCTCGTTCTTGTACTGACGGTCGAAGGCATCGTCCAGAAAAAAATATTCAAAGGGGATCACAGGCGAAAATTTCTTTATGACCGTTTCTATTGAGGCCAGAGTCCGGGGAATGTCGGGGGTATTGATCTTGACCGACAAGTAATAGAATCGGTTTCCCCAAGGATTACAGGTTATGAGAAGCGGCTCGATCCGGTCGTGAAGCGTGGCGAACTGAAAATCCCTCACCACTCCGATGACCTTCCACTCCCCGCTGCGGGCGATGGTCTTGCCGAGTGGATCATCCCAGCCGAGCTGTTTGGCCAGGGTTTGGTTGATGAGGTAGGCCTCCTTATCGGTGGCGAAGTCCCGGGAAAAATTCCGGCCTTGGACCACGTCGATGTCATAGGTTTCGAGAAAGTGGAGGTCGATATCCAGGGCATGGATCATGATGGATTGGGAAAAGCCCTCGGGGATGTAGCCGTTGCTGGTGAATCCGGCGTAGGGGACAGCGGAGGAAGCGGCCGCCTGCATGACGCCGGGTACGGAAAGCAGCTCGGACCGTATCTCCTCGGTCAAGTTCCTCAGCTGACGGTCCGCCAAGGGGAGGACGAGCATGTTGTCTTTGTCATATCCCAGCTCGACCTGTTTCATGTATTGGCGCTGATCACGGATCAACAATGTGCATATTATCAGGGTTACGGATATCACGAACTGGAACACCACCAGGACATTGCGGAACTTTTTATTCCCCCGGCCGGAGGATATCCGGCCTTTCAGGGTTTTGACCGGCTGGAACGCGGACAGGTACACGGCGGGATGGATCCCGGACGCCACTCCCACCACCAGGATCAATCCCAACAGGCCGGCGGCGCTTAGCGGATTCAGCAGCTCGATGGGATTGAGCTGTTTGTCCAGCAGCTGGTTATAAGTGGGTGTCAGGACATAGGCTAATCCTACGCCCAGCAGAAACGCGAAGAAGGTCAACACCACCGACTCCCCCAAAAACTGGCGGATCAGATTCCCCCGGTGGGCTCCGATCACCTTGCGCATCCCGACCTCTTTGGCGCGCCGGGCCGCCCGGGCCGTCGTCAAGTTGACGAAGTTGATGCACGCGATCAGCAGGATGAAGGCCGCGATGGCCGAGAAGGTGTAGAAATTAGCCAGGGCGGTCCGGGAACCGGCATCGTAATGGAAGTGGATGTCTTTTAGGGGCTGGAGATAGGCCTCGTTTTTCCAGCCGTACTGAGCGATCATCTCGTTGATATGCTTCCACATGAAATCCGGGAATTTGGATTCCACTGAAGCCGGCGATGCGTTCTCATGCAGCTTGATGTAGGTGATGTACTGGTTACCCCCGTTCCAATCCAAATGCAAACCGGGCAGGGCATAGAGAGTGGAAAAGGAGATCAACACTTCGAACTGTATCGAGGAATTGTCCGGCGGATTCTTCACGACACCCGTGACCTGATAAAGATTGTCGGGTCCGATCTGGACGGATTCCCCGACCGGATCACGGGCTCCGAAAATGCGTCCGGCCGCCCGCTCCGAGAGCACCAGGGAAAAGGGGGCCTCCAGGGCCCTCCGGGAATCGCCCGCCGTGAGTTCGAAAGAGAAGACATCGAACAAGCCGGCGGAGGCATAACAGAGCCCGGTCTCCTTGTAGGCTTTGCCATCGACCTCCAGATATGCGGGCCGGAGGGTGGACATGCGCACGAAATCCTCGACCTCCGGCATTTCATTCCGCATATCCGGTCCGATGGGAGGAGTGAACACATGGGTGTCTCCCTCTATGTTTCCCTCCTGGAGATGTCTAATCCCGATCCGATAAATATGATCGGCATGGGCGTGAAAACGGTCAAAAGTAAACTCGAACTGCAGATAGAGCAGGATGAGGATGACGGCGCTCAAGCCAAGCGCCAGGCCGAAGATGTTGATCAGGGTGTAACCCCGGTGTTTATTGAGGTTCCGAAAAGCCATCCAGAAATAACTCTTGAACATCGCCACACTCCCGAATAGTCTTTTTTTAAGCAGCACGACCAACGAGACCGAAATTTGAAGGCCGAGCCGAGTACATCTCCCACAGGTCGCCGATGGCCGACTCGGTGTATTCATGCGATAGCATTTTTTTGAGGAGGGCTTCCAAAAAGCCGCCGTTTGACATCTTTTTTCCCTCTAGGTCAGCCGTTTCTTTTGGAATGGGCCCGGTTGTAGCCCTGCCACAAGACGGTCTGCACCTTGAACAGTTCATCCATTTCTTTGCGTCCCGCCGGCGTTATGGTGAACAGACGCTTGCGCCTTCCGCCTCTTTCCGGGACGGGGCGGCTGTTCCGGGACTTCAACAGCCCCTTTTTCTCCAACCGCTCCAGCGGCACATAGACAGCACCGACCGACCAGTATTTGCCGGTCATCTTTTGAACCAGATTCCGGATAGTAACTCCGTAGGCATTGTCATCGAGCTTCCAGACCGCCAGCAGCACGATCTCTTCCGGCCGCGACAAGTATTTATCCGTCATGATCGCTCCTTATTTGTTCTATGCGATAGAACAAATTCATAATATTATACGCAGGACCGGTTCAAAAGGTTGAGGAGATTTTGAAACACGAGGTAAATTTGTATGGCTCAAAGGCCGGCAACATCAGCGAGGAAAGAATCACAGTCTCGTATTAAGATATACCTAGGAACTCGAGGATCTTAAAGATTCGGAACAAAGACTAAACGGTGACCGGTTTGAATCCCGGGATTATTTTCTTCAATCGATCTTTCTCATCCGAGGGGATCTCCGGATGTTTCAGACACAGGTCTATGATGCTCCGGGCGGTGGCGGGATCGAGCTGTCCGGCCACGGAAGCGAAATTTTGCAGGAGCCCGGGCGCGGCATGGGGATCGATCCTCTCCAGTGCCTCGGCGGCATAGAGGTCGGCACGCTGTGTATCCCGGTGATCCACCAGATATTTAATCAAGCTGAAGGTGTACATGGGGCTGAGAAAGGAATCCGGATTGCGTCTTTTCAAATCCGTATAATGCGCCAGTGCGGACTCCAACCGGCCCTGTCGAATCTCTTTCTCGATCAAACGGGTGAACAACTCGGTCACCACACCCGGCTCGCCCATTTCATATCCAAAATCCCATAGGGTCTCTATGACATCAGCGCGCGAGGGATCCTCTTTGGCTTTATTCAGCAGCAGGGCGTAGGCATCATTCAGCTTTCCCAAGTTTTTGAGACGGATGGCATGGGCCACCAGATCGAATTCTTCATCGCCGGCCCGCAGCCGGGCTTCGATCTTGGGATGGATGTATTTGTCCTCGATCTTGAAAAATGTCATGGCCGCGGCCACTCCCATTCCCAAGACGAATCCCCATACATGGGCCCAGTGCGCGACCCCGCCGCCCTGCGGATTTATCGAGTCTACCAGTTTGGCGTTGAAAAGCTCGAACAGCACCCATAGGGGGAGCATGAGCCAGGCCGGGGCCTGGAAAGTTCCCCTGAAGATGGGAAATATAAAATAGAAAAAGCTGATTTTGATATTCCAGTATTTGATGAGAAAGGCGCCCATCACACCGGCGATCGCCCCCGAAGCGCCCACCAAGGGGCCCGTGAAGTCGGGATAATGCTGGGCGTAAAGCAAGGCCGACGCAGCGCCCATGGCTAAGTAAAACGCAATGAATATCGGCCTCCCCCAAAGGTCTTCGATAAAAGGCCCGGTCATATACAGGAAAAGCAGATTGCCCAACAGATGCAGCCAGCCGGCGTGAATGAACATATAGGTGAACAGCGTCAGAGACGACCTCTGGGCGGGAATATAGCCCCACTTTCGGTAGGGCATATCATTCATGGCGCCGAGAAAATTTTCCGACAGCAGGTCCAGCTGCTCTTGTTCCTGCTCCAGGATCAAGCTGCCGGGCCGAGTGACACCCTGACTGTAGTAGCTCAGGAGTTGATCGATTTTCTCATCGTCAACACCGCCGAATAAAACCTTCTTGACCTCGGCATCGAATTCCAGATAGGGATGCCGGAGATAATATTCGACCAGCTCCTGGGCCTTCAGTTCGGCTTGAGATGTGACTTTACTGACTCCCATAGAGACAAATATATGGATGATGAAACAGACCGCCAAAATGGCAAAGGTTATCCAGGGCAGCCGGCGTACTGTGTCCTTTTCATGGCCGATAGGTATAAGGAACATTTCAGCCTCTCCTCGACTCCAAATTTTGCTTACGATGGGTCAATCGGTCAATCGCCTCTAGGGATGAATCGGGAGGTTAAATTCTCCACCGGAAAGATGAGGAAAGCCTGGTTGATTGCCGGCTCAGAATCCGAGCTCTTCGCCCACCAAGACCACGGTGATCCGGTCGGGAATCATGCTGGCTTCCAGGACGGCGAGCTGGCTGCATATCCGATGAGGAGGGAAACAATGCGGCTCCTGACAGAATCCCTTTAGGGAACAGGGAGTCCTGACATTCACCCGGATAGCGTCCAGCGGGGCGGCGATGTTTTTTATCCGGACGATGGCATCAGCCACGGTCTTAACCGCCTTGTTCATGCCCACCAGGAGGATCACTTTATCCGGACCGAATATCATTCCGGCCACCCGATTCCCGATTCCGTCCATATTCACCAGCTTTCCGTCGGAAGTTACGGCGTTGCTGCTGGCGATCAGAAAGTCCGCCGACATGCCTTTTTTCCGCATCTCCCAGACTTCTTCCTTGGTCACCCCTTCTTTATATCGATCCAGGAGGCGGATATTCATTTTCCGCAGCGCATCGACCAAGCCGGACTCGATGATCGATTCGGAGCCTCCCAAAGCAACGAGGGATCCCTCGGGGATCATTTTGATGATCGCCTCCACCGCAGCCCGGGAATTTTCGAAATACAGCCCGTTCATATTTCGTCGCTTTAGATTCTTGACGATCTCTTCAGCTTGGGCTTTGAATATGCTCTCTTTCGCATTCATGACAGCTCCTTGGCATAGATGGGATCAAAACCGCATCAGCGCAGATAATCCTCTCGGGCCGGAGAAAAAACCTCGAGGACCACGGCATCCTCATGGACCTCCACACCGTGTTCGATGTTCCCTGGGATGTTCCATGCATCTCCGGGCAGGGCCTCAAACGACTCCCCGTCGATCACGAAGGTCATCTTTCCCGAGATCAGATAGCCGGTCTGTTCATGCGGATGCCTGTGCATGGGAATATCGGCCCCCTTATCCAGGCGGAATTCCAGCAGATGCATGGCGGCCCCCAGAGCGAGCGTCTTGTACTTGACACCCTTGAGAGCCTGAATAAAACCCCGGTCGTCTTTCCTGGTATACATGATCGCCTCACTTAATCGATCTGATTTTTCACTCCCATAGTCTTACCGTCCGACCTTACAGCCGGCCGGAACAGGTCTGCGTTGAGCATGAACTCCAGCGCGCCACACGAGTGAAATCCTCCTGAGTGCGGCACCCATTTGGTCCCTATCCGAAAGCCGCCTACTAATATTAACGTCATTTATGCCATTATGTTTAATATTTTTGCATAATGCATCTCCTTTGATATCGCGATCTAAAGCGCTATAATAGGCGCTTCATGAAAAACAGCGAATCGAGTTTTCAATCCGGCCCTCAGGCGACCAAGGGTGTAAAGACTCTGCTGGGCAATCCCAAAAGGGCGATCATCCGGCTTTCCGTCCCGATGATCGTGGCCATGTCCGCGCACACGCTCTACAGCTTTGTAGACGGCCTCTGGGTTGCGGGATTAGGACCCGATGCGCTTTCCGCCGTGGGATTCTTCTTTCCCTTCTTTTTTATGATCATGGCCATATCGACCGGGCTGGGCACGGGAGGGAGTGCGGCAGTGTCGCGCCGGATCGGTGCCAAGGACAAATCCGGCGCTGACAGCGTCGCCTCGCATACCATGGTCCTCATGTTGATCACCTCATTGGTCCTCGCCCTGCCCTTTTTCATCTTCGCCCCCACAATCTTCGCCAAAATGGGGGCGGGACCGGTCGCAGGGATGGCGGGTGAATACGCACGCATCATATTCGGGGCCACGCTGATCATCTTTTTCGGCCAGGTATCCAGCGCCCTTCTGCGGGGTGAAGGGGATGTCAAACGCGCCATGGTGGTCATGATGCTGGGCGCAGGGCTGAACATAGTGCTCGATCCCCTGTTCATCTACGGGCTGAAGCTGGGAGTCGCCGGGGCAGCCTGGGCCACCGTGGTCTCGATCTGTGTGTCGAGCGGTTATCTGTTCATCTGCTTCTTCATCAAGCGGGACACCTATGTGGACATCAAGTTCCGCGGATTCCGCTTCCACAAGGCAATCCTATGGGACATCCTCAAGGTCGGAATCCCCGCCACCTTCCAGCAGCTGACCATGTCCATAGCCATGCTCATCCTAAATCTGATTGCGGTCAAGGTCGGCGGAACGGATGGGGTGGCCATCTTCACTACCGGATGGCGGGTGGTCATGTTCGCCACCCTTCCCCTGCTCGGCATGGCCACGGCGGTGGTATCGGTCACCGGGGCGGCCTTCGGAGGCCGAGCATACACGAAACTGAACACCGGCTACATGTACGCCATCAGGATCGGAGTGGTCATCGAGCTGGTCATGGCGGGTCTCACGTTCCTGCTGGCCCCTCAGATTGCATGGCTTTTCACTCTGACCCAGGAATCGATCCGGATCAGGGCCGATCTCATCAACTTCCTGCGTGTCATGTGCATTTTTTATCCGGCGGTGTCCCCGGGCATGCTGTCATCGGCCATGTTTCAAGGAACCGGAAACGGCACTCATTCTCTGGTGCTGACCTTCACCCGTACCATCCTGCTGACCACTCCCCTCAGCTACATCATGGCCGTCGCCATGAACCTGCAGCTGACCGGTCTCTGGTGGGGGATCGTCAGCGGCAACTCGCTGGGGGCGATTATCGCCTTCACCTGGGGACGTCTTTATGTGCGGGGACTCCTGTCTGCCCCTGCTCTGAAACTCTCCGAAGTGTAGCGGAAGCCTTGGCTCCCCTCCCGATGAGATGTGTCGGCTCTCCTGGATCGCCTCCTAGCGACAAAAGAAGGAGGATGCATATCCCTTTCCATGATGAAGGAATTTTTAAGGGAATGAATTGAGGTTTCGAACTCGGATTGATATGATAGGCAGCAGTTGGAGAGACGATGGACGACGTCGCAAAATTCTTGTCAGGCCTGCCGCTTTTTCAACAATTCGCTGCCGAGAGTCTCGCCGAACTGACCGCTCAAAGCCACGTTCAAGAGTTTGCTCCCCAGGAAAAGATCATCCGCTTCGGGCAATCGGGAAAATTCCTGGGGATCATGCTGGAGGGAACGGCCGAGGCGGTCGTCATCGATAGGGCCGGGGAAAAGCATCGCCTGGGTCTGCTGCATTCCGGTGATATATTGGGCGAAATGTCGCTGTTAACCGGAGAGCCGACCAGCGCCGACGTGATCGCCCAGGGCACGTGCAGGATTATGCTCATACCGCAGGAGATCTTCACCGCCAAGCTGGCCGTCAATCCACATGCCGTCATGGTCATGTCCAAGACCATCGCCGATAGGCTGAGGCGGCGTCAAGATGACGAGGATGAGCAGGCCCGCGTGGCGGATGCCTGGCAGAATGTGGAAGATCCCTACGGACTTTCCCTCACATCCGTGCTTCCCAAAAAGATACTGGTCATCAACTGCGGCAGCTCTTCATTGAAATACAGCTACTTCGACACGGCGGAGCCGGACAACAATCGCTCCGGCGTAGTGGAGAGAATCGGGCTGAAGGATAGCCGGCTGATTACGTATTCACCGCCCGGAAGGATCTCACACGATTTGGGGGAAGTCGACCACGAGGGGGCGTTCGATTCCGTAATCGCGACCCTCACCGACGAGGAGACCGGGGTCATCGATGACCTCGACGAGATGAGCGCCGTAGGACATCGTGTGGTACATGGGGGGGACAAATACAGCCATGCGGTGGTCATCGAAGATCATGTCCTGCAGGATGTTGCGGACCACTCCGCCTTGGCCCCCCTCCACAATCCTCACAACCTCAAGGCCATTGAGCAGAGCCGGAAATACATGCCCAAGGTCCCCCAGGTGGCGGTTTTTGACACCGGTTTTCATCAACGGATGCCCCGGCATGCCCAGATCTACGGAATCCCCTTCCGATTCTATTCTGAGGATCATATCAAACGCTACGGATTTCATGGGATCTCCCATCACTATGTGACTCTGCAGACTGCGACCCATCTAAAGAGAGGCGTTCAAGAGCTGAAGATCATCTCGTGTCATCTCGGGAACGGAGCCTCGATATGCGCCATCGATCACGGCCGTTCGGTGGATACCAGCACCGGAATGACCCCGCTGGAAGGCTTGGTCATGGGGACGCGGAGCGGCGATCTGGATCCGGGGATCATCCTCCATCTCCAGCGCGAACGGGGACTCTCCGTCGAGGAGATCGATGACCTGCTGAACCGCCGCAGCGGCCTGGAGGGCCTATCGGGAGTATCCAGCGACTTCCGTCAATTGGAAGAGGCCGCCAACCAGGGCGATGAAAGGGCCCTGCTGACGATTCATGTTTTCTGTTATCGCATCCGCAAATACATCGGCGCCTACATGGCGGCACTGGGGGGCTTGGATGCCCTGGCCTTCACCGGAGGGATCGGAGAAAACAGCGCCTGGGTCAGGGGCCTGGCCTGCCAGGGGCTCGACCACCTGGGCTTGAACATCAACAGCCTCCTGAACAAGACCGCCGCTCCCGAGCCGGGGAAGGTGCTGGAAATCTCCGATGAGGATTCGCGGGCCAAGATTTTGATCATACCCGCGGATGAGGCCCGAATGATAGCCCGGGAAACGCTGCGCACCCTGGGGCATCAAACCCTGCATGAGGTGCTCCGGCAGAAAAGGGATCACAAAATTCCCATCGAGGTGTCGGCGCATCATGTGCATCTTTCCCAAAATGAGATCGCTACGCTCTTCGGCCCTGAAGGCAAACTGAAGATCCGGACCTATCTATCCCAGCCGGGGCAGTACGCCTGCGAAGAAACCGTGGATCTCATCGGACCCAAAGGGAAGGTGGAGAGAGTAAGGATTCTCGGCCCTCCCCGCAAGGAAAGCCAGGTTGAGATATCCATGACCGAAGAGTACAAGCTGGGGATCAAGGCTCCGATTCGCGCATCGGGAAATCTCAAGGGAAGCCCCGGCGTGACGCTGGAAGGACCTCAGGGCGCGTGTCAGATCGCACAGGGTGTGATCTGCTCTCTACGCCACATCCACATGTCGCCTATGAATGCCCTGACATTCGGACTCAAGGACCGCGACATCGTCAGTGTCAAGGTGGAAGGGGAACGGACCACGGTCTTCGGGGATGTATTGGTGAGGGTCCACCCGGATTTTCATCTGAGCATGCACATCGATACCGATGAGGCGAACGCGGCCGCCATTACGACCGGAATGGAAGGCATGCTGATGGGTGTCCAGAGCCGGGGATGATTTTCCCATTGACTGGCGATATTTCATCGATATAATAGCAATAAATTTGACCGATAGGCCGGAACGTGGACAGAATGGTTCGTGATGAGCTGGAATGATTATCTGAGGGAGAACGCTCGCAAGACGGCGAGCCGGCGGAAGCGGATATACGGGATCGAGCCATCGCCGGCGGTGACCAATCTACTCGAACGGGAACGCACCGACCTGAGCTTTCGGGAAGCATGTCGACTGACCGCCTATATCCTTTTCAAGTCGCCCAAACGTCGCCTTAAGCTCTTTTGGAGGGTTCTGTCGGATCTCGACACTCCTGTGAGGCGGCAGCATATCGAAGCGCTGGCACAGAGCCTGCAAATCCATCTATCCCCAGGCTGTCGGATCACCACCGACTTCTTCGTTCGTCGCAACTACAGCCGGGATCTGGCCCGTGTGCCACCGCTTATGGAGACGGCCCTCCACCGCACAACGCCCTTTTTGGTGGTGCAGCCTCGACATGAACGAGACATCGCGGGCGTCCTGGAATTCTGCCGGTCCAAAAATCTGGCGGCGTTCCCCCGTGGCGCGGCTTCATTTGCCTTCGGAGGTGCGGTCCCCACCCGCAGCGGGATCGTGCTGGACTTATCTCCCATGACGTCTGTTCTCGAAATCGACCCGAAGGAACTCAGGGTCCGCGTACAGCCGGGGGCCCGGTGGGCGGATATCGCCGCAGAGCTCGAACCCTACGATCTGGCCCTCATGACCACCCCGACCAGCCGGTTTTCCACCGTAGCAGGATGGATATCCACCGGCGGCATGGGCTTGGACAGCTATGCCTTTGGGAGTGTGTACGAATCCGTGCTGGGAGTCCGCGTGGTCCGGCCGAACGGCATGGTGGAGGAACTGACGGCGGCAGATGCGTCCCTCGAAGACCTCTTCGGGACCGAAGGGCAGATGGGAATCCTGACGGAAATCACATTACGGATACGCCCCGAACCTGATCACAGCGGGGCATGCCTGTTCACGTTCGCAACCATAGGTCAGGCATTTGACTTCATCCGCCGGCTCGACACCGGCGGCAGCAATCCCTCCCATGTGGTCTATTTCGATCCGGAATATTTGCGCAGAGAAAACATCCTTTTTTCAGAGCTGACCGGAGCGGAGGGCCCCGTCATCCCCGAGGACCATGCGGTCCTGCTGCATTTCGACAGCGCGGAGAAAGAGAGGAAATTCATGGCCCGGCAAAACGGGAACGGCGGGCAGGTTTCGCCAAACCGGGTCTCCGCCCGCTATCTTTGGGCCGACCGCTTTTTTCCGCTCAAGGCCCAACGGATCGGTCCCGGCCTCCTGGGATCCGAGGTGGTTATTCCCGGTGCCGCGGTTCCCAAGTATGTGAACAAGGTAAATAAGCTGGCCCGCCGGTTCAACCTCGATCCGGCCACAGAAGTGATCGTGTGCCGCGACGAAGGATCCTTTTCAAATCTGGTCATCGTGTCCTTTCCCTGCGATTATTCCCGCTCCCTGCATTACGTGCTGTGTCTTCTTGTTATCCAGCTGTTGGTCAGGATGGCGGTGCGCTATGGAGGACATCCCTACGGAATCGGGATTTGGAATACCCCTTTTGTGGCATACAAGTACGATCGAAACCGGCTGGAAAGACTCAAACGAAAAAAACAGGATCTGGACCCGACGGCAATCCTGAATCCCAACAAATTTTTTAAAATAAAAGGACGGTTTTACAGCATCCCGGCCCTTTTTCTGCGGCCTTCGATCTTCCGCGCCATTCTGAACCTGGCCCATTATTTCGCCCCTCTTCTGGGAGTCATGGCCCGGCTGGTCGAACCGAAGCGCACCGGGCGCTGGGACGTCCCGGCCAAAGAGGTCAAACAGGGCAAGAGCCTTTTGCACCAGAGCGCCCAACGCTGCACGTCCTGCGGTTCCTGCATTTCGATCTGCCCGGCTTATCTCCTTACACGGGATGAACTGGTGTCCGGTCGGGCCAAACTTCGCATGGCCGAGGCCATGCTGAATGGTGTGGACCTGAATCGGCAGGCGGCCCATGCCCCGTTCCAGTGCCTGCATTGCGGACTTTGCGAAGAAGTCTGTCAGACCCATCTGCCGCTGCGTGATTGTTATCTTGCGCTCGAGAGCTGGCTCGAGGAGCGATTTGGATCACCCTCCGAAACCGTGCAGAGCTTTATAGAAAAATTGGATGAAAACCGGGACTTCATCCGAGAGGTCTTCGGCCTGATTCTACCGGACTGGTCTCCCGTTGAACCGCCTTCCCGAGTCCCGGCAGCCGAGCGGCCGGCCGCGGGAGGAGAGGCATGATCCGCCCCAAGCGCCTGTCGCCCAAGCCGACGTTCTCGCGCTATCCGATCCTCACTCCGTACTCCATCCTCCGCAGCGATCGGTGCGTCAACTGCGGCACCTGTATCGAGGCCTGCATTTATGACTGTCATTTTCGGTCGGAAGCAGATCACCGCATCATGGCCGATCCCAAAGAGAACTGCTGCCGGAACTGTTTCTCCTGCATCAAACGGTGCCCGCGGGAAGCGCTGAGTATGCACCCCAACGAAACGTACCATGCTCAGGGAGACAGGACGTATACACCGGACCGCATCCGCGCCATTCTGGAGCAGGCCGAGCAAGGCAAGATCCCGGTCAGCGGATCCGGCTACCGGGGTCGCTTCGATGGTGAGTATTACGACAACATCTGGACCGACATGTCCGAGATCGTACGTCCCACTCGAGACGGGATACACGGCCGGGAACACATTTCCACCACCGTGGCACTGGGGAGGATGGCGAGTGACCTGTGCGGAATGCAATTCGACCAGGACGGCAACCTGAAATCCCAGATCCCGCTCAACCGGGAAATCCCGATCCCGGTCTTTTTCGGCCTCATGCCGTTTTTCCCCGGCCAGACGGCCCTTTCCTCCCTGGCTCTGGCCGCAAGTAAACTCACCACCTATTTGACCGTGCCCGCCGAAAACGCCACCGAAGAGTTGAAGGATTATTACAGTCACCTTTTGATCCGATTGAAGCCGCAGGACATCGAGCGCTTTCGAGACGTCATCGAATGGGCGACCATCATCGAATTGGAATCCGAACACGATCCCTTAGCCGGCATAGTACGGGCTAGAGAGATCAATTCCAATGTGCTCACCATGATCCATGTGCCCGCCGCCGAACAGGCCGCCCAAAGGATCCTGACCCTCGCCCTCAACGGCGCGGAGACTGTGCACCTCGGCGCCGATGTCCACGGTCGAGGCGCGGGCGGGGTCACGCTCCTGGATGTCCTTCATGAAACCCACTCCCTGCTGGTCGAAAAGGGAGTGCGGGACCGGATTACGCTGGTGGCGTCGGGAGGGATCGCGGCGGCCGAACATGTCCCCAAGACTGTCATCCTGGGCGCCGATGCGGTGGTGGTGGACGTCCCGCTGCTGATCGCCATGGATGTCATCTCCTGGGCGGCCAAGAAGAACGGGACCATCACCTTGCATCCCAAAAGGATCGAAGAACTCGATCCTCGATGGGGGGCCTCACGGATCATCAACCTCATGCTCTCCTGGCGGGACCAGATGCTGGAAGTCCTGGGGGCCATGGGCCTGAGGGATGTGCGGCGGCTGCGGGGCGAAACCGGCCGTGCGATTTTCGCCGACCGCGAGCGTCGGAATTTTGGGGAACGCCTCAAGCATATGCCGGAAACGGCGGCATCGGTCCCCGCCGTGATCGCGCCTGACAGCGGCGGCGCCTTATCCCACATCGCAGCCAAGCCGGTCCCGGACCGGTTTGCCGTAAAACACGGGAGCTGGCGGGTGACGCTGGATCGCGCGCGCTGCACCGACTGCACGCTCTGCGTAGAGACCTGCCGTTATGATGTGCACCGGCGGAGCGAGGGCAAAGCCCACCTGGACGAACCGGTCCACAGCCGCTGTATCGGCATCACCTGCCTGGAAAACGACTGGTGCTGTGTCCATGTCTGTCCCTGGGAAGCCCTGGAAATCACCGCCGATCCGATCGGTGCGGTACTGGGCGATTCCCGCTGGACGGCCGGCCTGCTGCTGGAGACCTATCGAATGGCGGGGACCGGTTCACCGACCCGCTTGAAGCCCGAACAACAGACCGGTTCATCAGGAGGGGGATTTGACCGGTTGATCCTGGCGGCTTCCCTGCCCGGGACTGCGCCGGCGAAAGGACCGGTGGATATCTCCATGCCCCTGAACCGGCGCGGCACCGGGCCGGAGGTGAACATCTCGCTTCCTGTATATGGAGGAGGGATGTCGTACGGATCGATATCTTTGAACGTCATGTTGGGCCGCGCCATGGCCGCGAAAAAAATCGGGACCTTCACCTGCACGGGAGAAGGCGGCTACCCGGACGAGCTGATCCCCTATGCGGAGCACATGATAACCCAGGTGGCGACCGGGCTGTTCGGCGTTCGGGAAGAAACCATCCAGCGTGCCCGCATCATCGAGTTCAAGTATGCCCAGGGCGCGAAACCCGGTCTGGGCGGACACCTGCTGGGAGAAAAGAACACTCCCAAAGTGGCGGCCATGCGCGAAGCGGTTCCGGGCACGAACCTGTTTTCACCCTTCCCGTTTCACAGCGTTTACTCTGTGGAGGATCACAAGAAACATGTGGATTGGATCCGCGCCATACACCCGGAGGCCCTGATCTCGGTCAAGGTCTCGACTCCCGGGGATGTGGACATGGTGGCGGTGGGAAGTTACTATGCCGGTGCCCACATCATCCATCTGGACGGTGCCTACGGAGGTACCGGTGCAGCGCCCGATATAGCAAAGAAGAACATCGCGCAACCGATCGAATACGCCACCGCCCAGGCCCATGAGTTTCTGGTTAAGGAAGGCATTCGGGATGAAGTGGTGATGATCGCGAGCGGCGGTATACGCACGGCGGAAGACATCCTCAAGGTCATAGCCTTGGGAGCGGACGGGGTCGTCGTGGGGACAGCGGAATTGGTGGCCATTGACTGCGTTCGCTGCGGAAACTGCGAGCGGGATCGCGGCTGCCCGATCGGCATTGCCACCACCGATCCGCTGCTGGCGCCCCAGATGACCGCCGAATGGGTGTGCGACCGTATCTGCAACCTCTACAAGAGCTGGGCGGTCGACCTGGAACAGCGCCTGCGCAGCCTGGGCATGACCAACATCCGGGAGCTGCGGGGACGATGGGATCTGCTGGACTTCACCCCGGAAGAGGCGGACCGGATATGATGCTAAGAAAGAATGCCGCCGAAATCGCCCATGCCGTCGCACTTGCCCGCCGGAACATGGTTCAAGGGCGGATCCCGGGGAAAAAAAGGGCACTGGAGGGAGGATGCGGCGTCATCGGCCTCATTGGGAGTGAAAGACTCCCCGGCAACTGCATCATCCGCCCCTGTGAGCAGATGCGCAACCGCGGAAACGGAAAGGGCGGCGGTGTGGCTGCGGTCGGACTGTTCGACGAGTATCCGGATCACTATGCCCTGCACATCTCCTTTCTCGACGAAGAGAGCAAGGGTGAGATCGAAAAAAAATTCGTTGAACCCGTTTTTGATGTGGCCCAGGCCGAAGAGCAGGCAAGCCTCGACGACTACCGTGAGACCGGACTGGAAATCAAGCCCCCGCTGGTTGGGCGTTATTTCGTGCGGGTCAAGCCGACCGCCCTGGAGCCTTTCGCCGCCCGAAACAAGATCGAGGACCAGCCGGCCGCGGAGGATGAATTCGTATTCCAGAACAGCTTCCGCCTGAATGCCGAATACTATGAGGACCGAAAAAAACCCCGTGCCTTCGTCCTCTCCCACGGACGGGATCTCATGATCCTCAAAGGTGTCGGCTATGCCGAAGAGATCGCCCGCTATTACCGCTTGGAAGAGACCCATGCCTACCTTTGGATCGGGCATCAGCGGTATCCCACGCGGGGCCGGGTCTGGCATCCCGGCGGGGCTCATCCATTTGTGGGCCTGCACGAGGCTCTGGTCCATAACGGGGATTTCGCCAACTACCATGCGGTCTGCGAGTACCTTCACCAGTGGGGGCTGGTGCCGCAGTTCATCACCGATACCGAGGTTTCCGTGCTTCTGTTCGACCTCTACGCCCGCGTGCTGGGATATCCTCTGGAGTTCGTGATCGAAGCCTTGGGTCCCACACCGGAGGGCGATTTCGAACGCCTGCCTAAGCGCCGGCAACGGATATATCGGGCGATCCAATCCGCCCATCTGCACGGATCTCCGGATGGACCATGGTTCTTCATCGTGGCCCGTGCCGAACCCGGGACCGGGGCGCCGCAGCTCATCGGGATCACCGATGTTTCCATGCTCAGACCGCAGGTGTTCTGCCTGCGGGAAGGGGAAAAGAGTTTCGGCGCGATCGCCAGTGAAAAACAGGCCCTCGATGCCTTTTTTGAAGAGATCTCAACCCTGGACGAATCCGTACCTCCCCTGGCCGACCGATATTGGGCGGCTCGCGGCGGGAGCTGTACCGATGGAGGGGCATTCGTATTTACTCTGAAAAGAGAAAACGGCCGGACCGCCCTGGATGTCCGCGATAAGTTCGGCCACCGGATCAATGGAAAAAGCATCGGGAGCGGCCGCAAGAAGATCCAAGCGCCCCCCATTCAAATCGAATGCCGGCGGGATGGCAAAAGGCGGGGCGCGAGACTCGATTCACCCTTTTCCCCGAAAAATAATCCTCCGGATGAAGACGACCGACGCGGCATGCCGTCGGCCGGAAGGCGGAATCCATTCGCGGGCAGGCTGCTGGAGCTGATGCATGACCTGCAGCACAATCGTTATGCGAAATTCCAGCGGAATGCACAAAGGCTGGCAAAAGACCAAGGAGCCAAACAAGCCCTCCGTGAGCTGACTATCCTGCGTGACAGGCGCTGGGAGCCGGGAGATGGGGAGCGGACTTTCCAGCTCGCCGCGGTCGAAAAAGCGATCCAAGCCCTGCTGGATTCCATACCCTTGCCGGGAAGACAGGGCCGCAGCGAAATGTTGAGACTCGATGTCAGCAGCACCCGAAAGAATTCGCTTCCCGACCCGGTCGATCCCGGCCATACCCTGGTGCTCGACGCAGCCGGATTTCCTAATGACGGGCCCGGGGCCGTCTCCCGAGTGCTGGCTGATGCGCGTGCTCTTGGTTGGAGAAACTTTGTGGTCTACCGCTGTCGGGGTGACCGGTTCATCGGGTGCGGGCTGGGCCCTGCCACCCAAGACGTACGCATCGATGTTTACGGGTCCAGCGGCGACTATTTGGGCAGCGGAATGGACGGTGCCCTGCTAATCGTCCACGGCGATGCCCAGGATCAGGTGGGGCAGATACTCAAATCAGGAAAGATCGTAATCTTTGGAAATGTGGGCCAGACATTCCTTTATGGGGCCAAAGGTGGGGAAGCCTACGTCATGGGATCCGCCGCCGGCCGTCCCCTGATCAATGCCGTAGGCCGCATCCGAGCCATCATCAACGGCACCTGCCTCGACTACTGCGCCGAAAGCTTCATGGCCGGGGAGCAAACCGGCGGGGGCTTCGTGATCATCAACGGCTTGGCTTTTGACGAGCGGGGCGAAGTCATCGGATTGGAGATGAAATACCCCGGAAACAACCTTTTCTCCCTGGCTTCGGGGGGGGCCTGCTATCTGAACGATCCTTATTACACGGTCACCGAAAACCAGCTGAACGGCGCCGAATTCACATCCTTCCGCCGGGAAGACTGGCACACGATCCTCCCCTATCTGCAGGAAAACGGGCGCCTTTTCGGCATCAGCATACGCCACGACCTGCTGATGGTGGACGGCGTGCTCAAGTGGCCCGAGGAGGTCTTCCGGAAGATCATCGCTTCCAAAGAAACCTATGAGCTGGATTGGACATCTTTGACGAGATAATCCCGGTTCAGGCACGGCACACATCGTGAGTTCGCAAGCAAGGCAGGAGCTGCAGAGAACCATGGGGCTTCCCCATGCGGCAGCCATGGTGGTGGGAATCATCATCGGGGCTTCGATCTTTGTGCAGCCCTCGGAGATCACGGCGCGCGTCCCTTCCGTGGCGGGTGTATTCCTGGTCTGGCTGATCTCAGGAATTCTGACGTTCTTCGGAGCCCTGGTCTGTGCGGAATTGTCATCCATCTTCACCCGCTCGGGGGGCGTCTATGTCTATCTCAAGGAAGCGTACTCGGCCCCGGTGGGATTTCTCTGGGGATGGGCCATGTTCACCGGCGTTACCATACGCCCCATAAAGCCATCGTACTGCAGGCCGTGTGGTCTTCGATTCTTGTGACGACCGGGACCTACCGCGCGCTTTTCACCCGCGTGGTCTATACCGAGTGGATATTTTTCGGATTGATGGCCATAGGATTGATGATCCTGCGCCGGAAGCCGGAAATGAGGGGAAGCTTCCGAATCCGGGGCTATCCTCTCATTCCGGTGCTGTTTGTGGTCTCCTCCTTTGCCATCGTGATCAATCAAATCCTGTCCGATCCCCGGGAAAGCTTGTTCGGCCTCCTGCTGGTTATTGCAGGCCTGCCCGTGTATTATGTCTGGACCGGAAGAACGAGAAAAGGAGGCTGATCCATGCCGATCATCGACGTCCACAATCATTTCTATCCTCTCGAATATCTGGAGGCCATTCAGACCGGACCCAGCAATATCCGGGTTACGATCGATGAAGACAACCATCCCCTGCTTCACTATCCCGGTGATTACAACATCGTGGTCCCAGGCCACTGGGATATCGATTACCGGGAACAGGTCCTCAAAGATTCCGGCGTCGACATGCAGATTCTGTCGATGACGACGCCGGGCGTGCATATCGAGACCCGAGAGCGCTCGATCGAGCTGGCGCGGATGGTAAACGACAGCTTCGCACGTATCGCCGCCGACCGGGGAGATCGCTTCGGCGCCTTCGCCACCCTCCCGTTGAACGATCCCGACGCCTCGGTGTCCGAATTGGAACGCGCCTTCCGGGAACTGGGATTTCGCGGCGTTACCCTGCACAGCAATGTGAACGGCAAAGCCCTGAGCGACCCATGCTTCACACCGCTCTTTGAAAAAGCCGATGAGCTGGAAGCCGTGTTCGACGTTCACCCCTCCTTTCCGGTCGGAGTCGAAGCCATGACGGATTATTGGCTGATGCCTCTGGTCGGCTTCCCATTTGACACCACCCTGACCGCCGCCAAGCTGGTTTTCAGCGGAATCGTGGAGCGGTTTCCCCGGATCAAATGGATCCTCGGCCACTTGGGAGGTGCCATTCCCTATCTGGCAGAGAGGCTGGACCGGGGCTATTTCGCGTTTAAAGAGTGCCGTGCGAACATCTTGCGGCCTCCCAGCGAATACCTGCGGGAATTCTATTTTGACACCGTTAATTTCGATGCCGATGCGCTCAAGCTGGCTGCTGCCTTCGCCGGCGCAGATCATTTGATGGCCGGCAGCGACTATCCCCATCAGATAGGAAGCCTGGATCAGATGGTGAGCAGCCTCCGGAGCCTGGATATCCCCCCCGAGGAAAAAGAACAAATCCGAGGCGGGAATGCCGCACGCCTGCTGGGCCTGTGATCGTATCCGGAGGATTTCACGCGATCGGGCTTCAGGCCCAACGGTTTTCTCGCTATCTTTTATTAATCAGATGGAGTATTTTTATCTTTACTCAGACTCATGCGGGCGAAACAATTTATAAGAACCTGGCTGATTTTCATTCGAAGCGGTTGATGAAATTTACCAACCGGCTGCAGATGACCGGGATAGGCCTGCTGCTGCTGGGCGCGCCTTCCATCATATGGGGTCAATGGCGCCCCAAGGTCACCTCGGCGCTAAAGATCGAGGTTCCGGTCGTTGTGGACGGCCGTCTGGACGAGCCGGTGTGGGATGCCGCACCCGATGCCACGGACTTCATCCAGTTTCAACCCAGCCGTGGGACTCCCGCTTCAGCCACAACCGTGGTCAAGATCATGTTTGACGATGAGTATTTCTATTTCGGATTTCTCTGTTTTGACGATGAGCCCGAGAAGATTACCGCCAGCCTGACCAAACGGGACTCCGAATTGAGCGCGGATGACTCGGTCTATGTCATGCTCGACACCTTTCATGACCGCCGCAGCGGCTATTTCTTTGTCACCAACCTGCTGGGAACCCAGTGGGACGGCCGCCTGGCCGACAACGGACGCACCGAGGACAATACCTGGGACGGGATATGGCAATCGGCGGCGCAGCGCACGGAATGGGGGTGGAGCGTCGAGATCGCTGTGGAGCTCAAGACCATCAAGTATCCGCCCGGAGAAGATCGGACCTGGGGAATGAATCTGGGCCGGGGGATCCCCCGTCGATTGGAGTTCAGTTTCTGGACCGGGCCGCTGGAACAGCCCACCAAGGTCTCCCAATTCGGCGGCCTTCAGGGTCTGGACCTTAAAAAGGCCGAAAAAAAATCTCAGTCCATACCGCATGTGATCTCCCAGGTCCAAGAAGGTGAAAAGACCGCTCTGCGCGCAGGGCTGGATATGAGATACGCGTTCAATCAACTGGTCTCAGGCAACTTGACCGTCAATCCCGATTTCGCCACCATCGAGGCCGACCAGGAACAGATCAACCTGACCCGCTTCGAGGTCCAACTGAGCGAAAAACGCAACTTTTTCCTGGAGGGCTCGGAGATCTACCGGCAGCGCATCCAGCTGTTCTACTCAAGGCGCATCGGGGATATTTACGGCGGGGCCAAGGTGTACGGCAAGACCGGAAATTATGAGTTCTCCGGGATGGCGGCTCAGGCCAAGCCGGACGATGTGCGGGATGAGGACTCGGCGAATTTCAGCGTATTCCGGGTGAAGCGAGATGTCATGACCTCCTCCAACATCGGATTTCTTCTGGCCAACAAGCTGCTCAACGGAAAAAACCGGGGGACCGCCGGTTTCGATACCGCGCTCCACTTTTCCGACACGTTCCAATTCACCGGCCAGTTCGCCTCGAGCTATGGAGATAACCATCGAAGCAACATCGCTTTTTTCCTAAGGCCCTCCTATGACTCCTCCACCTTCCATATCCATCTGCGCTATACCCAGATCGGAGAATATTTCGCAGACAATGCCAATGCGGTCGGATTTATTCGGGACGACAACCGCAGGGAGCTCGATTCCGCCGTCAGCAAAACCTGGTGGGTCAATAAATCCGGTTTCGAGCGCGTGGAATACGATTCCAACTACAACATCTATTGGGGCTTGAACGGGACCCTGCGCAGCTGGCAGATCGATCAGGAACTGGGCTGCGACCTCTCCAATAAGCTCTCGTTGGCTGTCGAGCACACACAGGAATATAAACTCTACGAAAAAAAATTCCGCAACCATCAGACGGATTTCGAGCTGGGCTACAACACACGGGAATGGCAGCACGCCAGCCTGACCTACGGCTTCGGGCGGAATTTCGATCTGGATTTCCGGTTGATCGAAGGAAGCGTCAATCTCAAGCTGACCCAGGACCTATCCTTGGAATACGGGCTGGAAAGACTGGTTTTCAATCCCGACCCCGAGCGGGAAAGCACCTGGCTCCACATCATCCGGGCCACCAATTATTTCACCAATGATCTCTTTATCAAGCTGTTTTACCAGATCAACACGGCCATCGACAAATACAACATACAGGTGCTCGGTGTCTACCGCTTCCAACCGCCTTTCGGTACTCTTCAGCTGGCCTACCAGAAGGGCACCGGCGAATTCGGGGAGCGGGGGACACAGGGCCACACCCTGTTCTTCAAATTCGCCTATATGTTTTAGGCGGAAGACAGAGGGCTTCATCAGGCGGCCTTTTCTGCCGTCATGCCTGCGGCGCCTACGAGTTCGCATGTCCTCATGAGGTTCCTGTCAACACCATCATGCGTTATGACCACTACCTTGTGTCTCAAGGCCGGTAGAAACATGTCATGGCAAAGTATGCCGGGCCCCAATCCGCAGCCTATCTTTGGGAAGATCCCCGGGTAAGTTTTCTTTTGTATTGACAATGAATCGATGGACTCGATATGATGAAAAGACAAAAAGATTGGGTAATCCTGATTCCTTCACACATGCCATGAGCCAACTATTGCTCCCTCCCCAGCAAGGCCATTGTGCAAAAGGATCGTTGTATGGCGGTGCCGTTATTCCGATTTGAGATCAACACAGCTTTTATGCCATGAAGAATAAAATCAGCCAAAAATTGATCGCCGTGGGAAGTATCACCATCGCGATCGTCGGAGTTTTCTCGTTTTTCATCATCAAGTCTCAGCAAAGCACCTATATCATGCGGGTGGAGCACAACGCCCATCAACTGAGCGAGATGATCAAGAACAGCACCAAATTCGACATGCTCTACTACCGCCGAGAGCATGTTCACAACATCATAGACACCATAGGACAGCAGGAAGGAATCGAAAAGGTCCGGATTTTCAATAAAGAGGGAAAGATCATCTATTCTTCGGACCGATCCGTCATCGGAACCATGGTGGATAAACACGCCGAAGCATGCTATGCCTGTCACACCGCCGATCAGGCGTTGGAACGGCTGTCCATTTCCGAACGCACACGCATCTTCAGCATCAGGGAGAATGAGCGTAACCTGGGGATCATCAATCCCATCTACAACGAGCCCGCCTGCTGGCAGGCGGAATGTCATGCCCACAGCGAAGAACAAAAGGTGTTGGGGGTTCTGGACGTCAGTATGTCCCTGGTCGAATTCGACCGACTGATGCGCTCCAATACCATCATGGTGATCTTGATGACCCTGGCCGCTATCCTGTGTATCAGCTTCATTCTCTGGTTCTTTTTCCAGAGGTTCATCAACCAGCCGGTACGCCGGCTGGTCGCCGCAACCAATGCCGTGGCTAAAGGGGATCTCTCGTACCGGCTCGATGTCAAGCGGCAGGATGAACTGGGGCACCTCGTCAATTCCTTCAATGAAATGACACGCAGGCTATCCGAAGCCCAGACCCAACTGTATCATTCTGATAAGCTCGCATCCATCGGACGGCTGGCTGCGGGCGTTGCGCATGAGATCAACAATCCCCTCACCGGAGTGCTGACGTACAGCAGTTATCTATTGAAGCGCGCGGACAAAGAACCCGAAACAAAATCCGACCTGGAGATCATCGTAAGGGAAACCAAGAGGTGTCGAGACATTGTCAAAGATCTTTTGGATTTCGCCCGTCCCGTCCCGGCCAGCAAGACCAACGTGAATCTCAACGACATCGTCCAGAGGGCCTTGAATATCGTCGACAACCAGCTGAGCTTTCGGAACATCGTCGTGCATAAAGAACTGAGCGGTTCTCTGCCTGCCGTCAATGCCGATGCGGGCCAGCTGCAGCAGGTCTTCATCAATCTGCTGGTCAATGCCGCGGATGCCATCGGCGTTTCCGGTGGAGAGATTTTTCTGGACAGCCGAACCGTCCAATTAGACGGCGCAGAATACGTCCAAATTCAGATCAGGGACACCGGATGCGGTATTGCCCAGGAGAATCTGTCCAAGATATTCGAGCCCTTCTACACCACCAAAGATCAAAAGGGCACCGGCCTCGGCCTGGCCGTTGCCTGGGGGATCATCGACACGCATGAGGGCCTCATTTCCGTAGAATCAAAACCCGGAGTCGGCAGCGCATTTGCCGTAAGACTCCCCGTCGCCAACGGGACAAGTCTCCCTCAAAGAGAAAGACGAAATGAATAAGGGATACGATATATTGGTGGTCGAGGATGAACCGGTTGTGCTGGCCGCCATCAAAAAGATCGTTGAACCGGAAAATTTAAGAGTCGATGACGCGGTTGACGTAGAGTCGGCGCTGGAAAAAATGAAAAATTTCCATTACTCGCTCGTCATATCCGACTTGATGCTTCCTAAAATCTCAGGGAACGATCTTGTCCTGGCCATAAAAATAAAACACCCCCATGTGCCGGTCATAGTCATCACCGGCTATGCGACGTTGGAAAACGCTCTTCAATCCTTCAAGGTCGGATCCTTTGATTTCATCGCCAAACCGTTCGATACCGAGGCCTTTTTGGGAGTGGTTCGGCGGGGAATCAACTACGGCAAAAAACTGCAGCGGAAGGATCAGGTTCAGCATGTTTGCATCCCCACCACGAATCCTGCGCGCAGGGATGAAAGGTTGTGCGATTTGTTCTGCCTGGGACACCACGCCTGGATCAGGATTGATGAGGACGGTACGGGCCTGATCGGGGCGGGAGAAACCTTCCCCGGCCTGATCGAGGATTTGGACCGGGTGGAATTCCTCCCCGATGCCGATCAGATCGTTCAGGGAAAATGCTGCGCCCGTTTTATCACTCGCGGCGGACTGGTCAACATGTTTTGGGCTCCTCTATCCGGCACCATCATCACCACCAATCGAGAGCTGGAACAGAACATTCAATTGATCGACAGCGACCCCTACGCAAGAGGCTGGCTGATCCGGATTATCCCCTCCAACGTGGACGATGAGTTGAGACATCTGACCTGCTGTATCAAGAAAAGGGAAAATCCGTGACGTCAACGAAAAAAACCGATTATAATTATAACACTACGGAGGAAACATCATGGTGCCATTATTAGTCATTCTTTCTGTCATTGTGTTCATTTTGGTCGACTTGGGCCTTCGCCTCATTCTCAAGAAAGCGCAGGCCAAAAAAATCCGAAAAGCCCGAGAAGAGGCTTTGGACACCGGATTGAGCATCGATTATACCGACGAAGCGGTCAGCCTCAAGCGGGTGACCGTGGAAGATCCCAAGGCAAGGATCCTGGCGATCGACGACGAGGAAATCATCCTGGCAAGCTTCAGGAAAATATTGGTGTTGGACGGCTTCTCCATCGATACCGTCGAGAGCGGCAAAGAAGCGTTGGGGCTGATTCAGAAGAATGACTATGACTTTGCGTTCGTGGACCTCAAGATGCCGGAAATGGACGGCATCGCCGTCACCAAGGCCGTGAAGCACCTTCGTCCCGACATCGATGTGATTATAATCACCGGGTATGCCTCGGTCGAATCGGCGGTCGAGACCATGAAGTACGGAGCCATGGACTATGTTCAAAAGCCTTTCACGGAAGACGAGCTGGTAGAATTTGTCAACAAATCATTGATTCGCCGCCATGATCGCATCGAACGGCTGTCCAAGCCCCAGGTGCACTTGATCACACCGTCAATAAAAGCGGAAAAATCCAAACACATCATCAATGTTCCCGCCGGCGTCTTTATATCGCCTTCTCATACCTGGATCAGCCTGGAGTTGAATGGAGCGGTGCGGCTCGGGCTGGATGACCTGGCCTTAAAGATTTTAGGCCCTGTCCAAGACATCGAATTTCCGGCCAAAGGCCAGATGGTGGAAAAGGGAGATCCGTTATTCGCCATCCGGAAAGGCGAGCAGCGGCTGAACCTACCGTCACCGGTCTCAGGCAGCGTGAAGTCAATCAATGAAACCCTGGATGAGAACATCGAATACCTTCATATGAAACCGTACGAGCTGGGATGGATTTGCACATTGGAGCCCTCGAATCTGCCGGGTGACCTTCAATCCATGATTATCGGCGCCGACTCCATTGCCTGGTATCAACAGGAGATCGATAATTTCAATGCCACATTGAGAAAACTTGCAGAACCCAGGCCGGAAAAAGAAACCGCGGAGGAAGAGAAAAACAGAATCGAAGAGACGGTGTGGAAGGCTTTCGGCCAAAGCTGTGTGAAGGCGAGGATCCAAGAGACCGAAAGCCCATGAAGATGAGATATCCGATCCCGGAGTTTCAGACTTCAGACTGATCTGGCCAACCGGCCTCCTTGACCCCTCGATTTGCTTCTTCTATACTCGTCCCCGGAAATTGCGTGCTCTTTGCGCGCCCCGATTATTACGATATTTGCCCCGGACTTGGAAAATAGGCCATGGCCAAGGCATCCCATGAGTTTCAGGTTTTCGCCAAACCGGCCGGCTCCCTCTGCAATCTCGGCTGCCGTTACTGCTATTACCTGGAGAAGGAACACCTCTATCCCAAAGGCGATACGCTTCGCATGCCCGACGCTATCCTGGAAGAATACATCGTGCAGCATATCGCAGCCTCCTCCGAACCGGTGATCCGCTTCTCCTGGCATGGAGGAGAACCGACCGTCTTGGGGGTGGATTATTTCCGGAAGATCGCGTCGCTTCAGCGTAAACACCGGCCACGCGGCCGACACATCGCCAACGGAATACAAACCAACGGAATCCTGCTCGATGAGGAGTGGTGCCGCTTCCTGTCCGATGAAGGCTATATCGTGGGATTGAGCATGGACGGCCCGCAGGAAATGCATGACCGATGCCGTGTGACAAAAAGCCGAGAACCGACCCACCGGCAGGTCATGCGGGGTTACGAGCTTCTCCGGAAGCATGGGATTCCTTGCGATATCCTGTGCGTCGTGAACTCGGTCAATGTCGATTCTCCCGCCGAAGTCTATCGCTTCTTCAGGCGGATCGGGGCCTCCTATCTTGCCTTCCTGCCCATGGTCGAAGCGCGGTCGGACACCGAGAGCGGAGTGAGCTCTCTCACCCTTCCGGCGGCGAGTTGGGGAAAATTTCTCTGCACCGTCTTCGATGAGTGGTTGAGTCACGATATCGGACGTATTAAAGTGCAGATCTTCGAGGAGGCGGCCAGAACAGCGTTCGGGCAGGCGCATTCGCTGTGCATATTTCGGCCCGTATGCGGTGATATTCCCGTCATCGAGCACAACGGGGATTTTTTCTCCTGTGATCATTTCGTCGATCCTGCTCATCGCATCGGGAACATCCGGGAAATCCCCCTGATCGACATGCTGGAAAGCCCGGCCCAAAGAGCCTTCGGGCGGGCCAAACAGGAGTCCCTGCCCCGCACCTGCCGCACATGTGAGGTGCTGGACCTATGCAACGGCGGATGCCCCAAGAACCGCTTCATCCGAACCCCTGACGGCGAAAAGGGACTCAATTACCTATGCCCGGGCTATAAGCGCTTCTTCGTTCACTGTTTGCCGTGGATCGCCGAAGTAGCCGTGGAATGGCGGCGGCAGAGGATGGAAAATCAAAGTCCGCTGCACCACTCCGGCGTAAGTCGGCCCGGACCCGGCGCGGGGCGGAATGATCCGTGTCCGTGCGGCAGCGGATTGAAGTATAAGAAGTGCTGCCAGGACAGGTGATTCAGCGGGAACGGCCGGGCCGCATACAACCCGAACCAGAGGTGACCCGGCGGGCTTCAGGTCTTCAGCTTAGCATTGAAGAACGCGATGGTGCGCTCCCAGGCCAGAGCCGCCGCCTCCTTATGATAACGGGCCCCGGTGTCGTTGAAGAACGCATGCCCGGCTCCCTCATACATATGGATCTTGTATTCGACGGCGGCCTCCTTCAAGGCGGCCTCGAAGGCCGCGATGCCCGCGTTGATCCGCTCGTCGAGGCCCGCATAGTGGATAAGCATAGCGGCTTTGATCTTGGGGACGTCTTCCGCGGCCGGCTGCCGGCCGTAAAAGGGAACCGCGGCCGCCAGATCTGGCGCATGGACGGCCACCTGGTTGGTGAGTCCGCCTCCCCAGCAGAAGCCCGTGCATCCCACCTTACCGGTGGATCGGGGATGTGTCTTCAAGTATTGAACCGCGGCCACATAATTCTTGGTGGTCGCCTGGCTGTCAAGCTCGCGCATCAAAGATCGGGCCTTATCCACACCCTCCGGAGTTCCGCCCAAAGGTGACAGGGCATCCGGCGCCACCGCCAAGAAACCTTCCACTGCCAACCTCCGGGCGACATCTTCGGTGTGAGGATTCAATCCGCGGTTTTCGTGAATCACGATGACACCGGGATGCTTGGCGTCTCCTTTGGGTCGTGCCGAATAAGCACGCATCTCTCCCGTTTCAGCCGGATATTTGATGTGTCCTGCATCGAGGCGGGGATCATCTTCGGGAATCACTTGAGCATTAACCGGGGTGTCCTCCAGCAGCGGCAGAAGGGCAAAAGCCGCCGTCATCCCTCCGGCGAGCGCCGCCAATTTTTTCAGGAATTCACGACGATCCAGCGCGCCATCGGCGTACTCACGGTATAGGTCAATAATTTTTGGGTCCATCTCCCTTTCTCCTTTCCATCCTGAATATCCGCAACTACTCAAATATTAAATGGGTTACAGCTTATAATGCAAGCCATTCCTTTCTCGTTGATAACTTCCCGGTCGGTCCCGCGGCTCCGGCGCAGGGGGAACGATTCACCGATGGATGGGATCCGATTTAAAGCCCGTTTTTAAATCGCATCCAAAGCTCGAGCGGATCGCTCTTGAAGTGATGCCGAAAAGAAACAGCAAAATCCTCTCCTTCCTGTAACGATAAAACCAGGCTCTGGAAGGCCTCCGGAGTCAAGCTTCTGATATGGGCCACAAACATCCTGTTCTGGCGGTGATACATAGGGCCGGATAAACCGGCCGCCTGGATAACCTTGGTCAGCGACGTTAAAAAACCTCCTTTTTCAGCGACCGCCAAATGCCTCCCCTCTTTAATGAATCTTGCGGCCCTATCTTCAGAGATCCCTTCTCCCCCGCTCCCGGCCGTTATATTCGCCAAACCTTCGGTAAACCAATAGGGAATCTTCCTGTACTTAAGGATTCCGAGTCTTTGCAGAAGGTGAAGATGAGATAATTCGTGCATCAATGACTCTTTATGAGTATCCATGCCTTGGAAAGAAAACGCACTGGGAGCGATGTAGATATCTCCTCGGAATGCTGCGCCCCGAATGGGATATGCAGAGGAATTTCCGATGAAGGAATTGTGGCTTTTTTGACTGCTGCAGATAAAAACACGGAAAGGCTTCTTAAAGGGAAGAAAATGGCCGCTTTCGACCCGTCGAATGGCCTCGGGGAGAAAATCTGCGATCTTGTCGGCAAAATTTTCAGCACCGGGTTCATAGAATACGGTAGGCTCGGCAGTATGTTGAATGAAATGAGCCTTTGATTTGATAAGCGCCCTTCCATATGGGCTAACCAAGAGGAGACCGAGAATAGAGGCTATAAGGATTCCCAGAACAAAAAAGATTATGATCTTTTTCCGTTTTCTCATTTCGGATTACATGATAACAGCCCAGCCGGACAGCATCAATCCGATCAAAAAAACCGCCAGATGGAATCGGGCGCAGTCTGCCGTTTGAAATTCCCGTACCACCGACACAAGGGATACAGGATGATGAGCGCCAGCAGCCAAAAGGGATATATCAAAGGGAGTCGAGTGCCGTAAGGAAAGGCGAAACCGAGGAAAGCAAACAGGTACAGGTGCAGAACATAAAAGAACAGCGCGGCCCTGCCAAAGGTCAAAATCGGCTTCCCCCATTTGCGCATCCCTGGACCGATCCTCTCAAATAAGGCTAAAAGAAGCAGGTTGATGCCCAGCATCAACAGCAGAAAAGTCAGGCTGGGAGGGTATTTGGTGGTATTCAGGAATCCAATGAATCCCGACTCAGGGGAATGGATGTTTCCGAAGCCTCCGATTCCCCGCAATAAAACAAATAGAAAAAGAGCCGTCAGCCCCGAGGAGAAGGCATACCGACAAATCCTCTGCGGGTTTTTTAAGAGACTCTTCCCAAAACCTATCCCCAGACAACACACTCCCATCCACGGCACGATGGGATACATCACCGACATAATACCGGTCTGTCCGGGGATCAATATCAGACGCAGGATGGGATGGAAAAGGACATGGGCATCTTCCGGAGCCGGGAGGATCAGCAGGGCTGCAAGTATGGCTGCTACTCCTACCGTAATGGATAGCAAGGGGCCGGATCTTATCAATAGGGACGAAAATATCATGGAAAAACCCAAGGCGGAAAGCACCAAGAACGCCACCCAGACATTGCCGCCCCCGCCCGGTCCCATGGATTGAAAATCGATCCGGCTCCCTATTAAGCCCATACCCCAGGTAGCGTTAACGACGAGCAGTTCCAATCCAACCAACATGAGCCCGCGCAGGAGAAAAAAACGGTGAATCCTGGATTCCGACCAGCCCAACCGCCTGCGGGAAGCGGCCAGGAGGCTCATTCCGATTCCCATGAGAAAGAAAAAACCGGGTGCGCAGGGATGGGTCAGGAAGCGGGTAATAAATGATAGAGCATCAGAGTATTGCGGCAGGGCCAATCCCCAATACTCGGCCGGATGGACTTTCGCGATAAAGTATCCGGCATGGTCGATGGCCATCAACACCATAATGAGGCCACGCAGGGCATCCGGAGAAATCAGTCTATCCTGTTTCATACTGAGGATTCCCCTTCTTGGAGAGGAAGGAAATCAGGCGGGGAAGGCTGGGTCGCTCCTTTCATCCATTCAATAATTCTTCTTCAAATCCATACCCGTATATAAACCCGCGACCTGGTCTTCGTAGCCGTTGAACATGAGCGTAGGGCGTCTGCCCTCCTCGCCGATGCGACGCTCCCTGGCCTGCGACCAGCGGGGATGATCCACCTTCGGATTCACGTTGGCGTAGAACCCATATTCCTGCGATTTGGCGGTATTCCAGGCGGTTTTGGGCCTTTTCTCCGTGAACCTTATCCGCACGATGGATTTGGCACTCTTGAATCCATATTTCCACGGCACAACCAGCCGCAGGGGAGCGCCGTTCTGGTTGGGAAGGGCTTCGTCATACATCCCCACCGCCACGAGGGTCAGAGGATGACGGGCTTCATCCAAGCGCAAGGCCTCCCGATAGGGCCATGGAAGCACCTTCTTCTTCACTCCCGGCATCTGATCGGGATCGTAGAGGGTGGTGAATTCAACGAACTTGGCTTTTGATGCGGGCCGGCAAATCGCTATCAGGTCTTTGAGGGGAAAGCCGATCCAGGGGATGACCATGGACCAGGCCTCGACACAACGCCAACGATAAATCCGTTCCTCCAGCGGAAATCTGGCCAGGATCTCCTCCACGTCGAGCTTGAAAGGCGCCTCCACCTCCCCCTCGATGGCGATCGGCCAGGGAGAAGTTCTCAAATCCTTGCTGAGGACTCTGACCGATCTCTTGCCGGTGGTGAATTCGTAATAATTCGTGTAGCTGGTCGCTTCTTCATAGGATGTCAATTTGTCCGCGATCGTATATTCGCCTCTTTTTCGAATCGAAAATTGTGATCTGCCCTGGTGGCGCATGGGGCCCCCCAGGCCTTTATTCAGGAACGCCATGCCGGCAAGGGCGGTTGATCCGGTTATAAACTTTCTGCGGTTTATATAGAGCTTTTTAGGCGTGATTTCCGATCGCCGCAAATCCGGGGCTCGCTGGGTGAGCATGTCTCCCTCCTCCCTCGCCCACCTTTATATAACAATCCTAACCGGGGGTCAAAGCAAAAAATTCGGCTAGTGCTTGACATATGTATTGATTCTCAATATATTTTGTATGTCATATATATTGAATTTCAATAGATACGGAGAGGATCCCATGGTAGCCCTGACTTTGAACGAATTGACCATCCTGCTGGCCATCTGGCGTCTTGGGGATGATTCCTACGGAGTGAAGATCAAAGAGCAGCTCTCCGACCAGACGGAAAAGGACTGGAACTACGGAGCCATGTACTGTCTTCTGGATCAACTGGTGAAAAAGAATTTGCTCAAGAGGATTTCCGGCGATCCGACTCACATCCGGGGCGGCAGGCGAAAGATATATTATCGGATAACCACTGCCGGAGTGCGCGCGCTGGAGGCCGCCCGTCAGCAACATGAGAGCCTGTGGAAAGGGGTCGAAAGCCCGTTGCTGGAGAAAAGCTCACCTCAATGAACATGGCCATGAAATCCCCTAAACCTCCCGGCCTTATTCTGCGCCTCCTTCGGGCTCTGGCGCGGCCCGAAGAAAAATTTCCCCTGGCAGGAGATCTAGAGGAGGAATATCATAGCCGGCTGGCAAAAAAAGGCCGCCTAAAGGCCGATGTCTGGTTTTGGTGGCAGGCCTTCAGGACCATTCTTCCCATTCTATTTCACAGATTCTATTGGAGCACGGCCTTGATGGGTAGTTATTTTTCCCTGGCCGGGCGTAAAATCCGTCGGGAAAAAATCGTCTCGCTGATCAACATTACGGGCCTTGCCGTAGGCATGACCTGTTTCATTCTGATCGTCCTCTGGGTACGAGATGAGTTCAGTTTCGACCGATTTCATAAAAACGCAAATCTCGTCCACCGGGTATTGGCGGATCATGAATTTTCCAGCGGCAGGCTCCTGGGAGCTACCACACCGGCTCCCCTGGCTCCGGCTCTGCAAGATGAGTATCCCGAGATCGAAGCCGCCGTACGGCTGTTCCCGGCCCCGAGAATACTGATCCGACAGAAGGACCATCTGTTCTACGAAGAAGACGGACTCCTGGTCAGTCCTTCTTTTTTGGATGTCTTTTCGGTGGAATTCATCCGCGGGGATCCCGATACCGCTTTAGATGACCTGTTTTCCATCGTCCTCACCGAGGAGATGGCGGAAAAATATTTCGGCCGTGAAGATCCCATGGGAAAAATCCTGCGTGCGGAAAACATACTCGACCTCGAGGTCACGGGGATCATCCGGAAGATGCCCCCCAATTCTCACCTCCAATTCCGCTATCTGATGCCCTTCCGGATCGTGAAAATCGCCGGGGGGTCCATAGATCGCTGGGACGAGAACGCATTCTTCACCTATGTCCGGCTGGCTGAAGGAGCATCCCCGTCCCGCATCCAAGTTAAGATGGAAGGCTTCATCAAAAAACACCATCCCAGCGCCGTCACCTCGCTCAAGCTTCAGCCCCTCACAAGAATCCATCTCCACAGCCACGCAGAGGGCGACATCGCCCGACTCGGGGACATCCGATATGTCTATATCTTTACGACCGTGGCCCTCTTCGTGCTCTTCATCGCCTGCATCAATTTTATGAACCTCAGCACCGCTCGGGCCGGCGACCGTGCCCAAGAAGTCGGCATGAGAAAAGTCATAGGCGCCCAGCGCTTCGATCTCAGGCGGCAGTTCCTGGGTGAATCCGTCATGACCTCTTTCTTGGCGCTTATTCTCGCCTTCTGCTTCATCTCACTGCTGCTGCCGGCCTTCAACCGATTTTCCGGCAAAGCGCTGTCGATCGACCCGATTCAGGAATCCTGGTTGTGGCTGGTCCTGGCCGGCGTCGCCCTATTGACAGGCCTGGTAGCGGGAAGCTATCCGGCTCTGGTTCTCTCTTCTTTCCTGCCTGCGAGGGTCCTGAAGGGCGTCTTCACCCTCTCCGGAAGGGGAACCGCGTTCCGGCGCATTTTGGTGGTGCTGCAGTTCGCCCTCTCGATTTTCCTGCTGATCTCCACGTCCATCATCCATCACCAGATCGAATACATCCGGCAGAGAAAATTGGGGTACGAAAAAGAGAATGTCCTCTATTTCCGCCTGGGACGAAACCCGGAACGATATTATGCGCAAATAAAAGACCGTCTCATGACCCGACCGGAGGTTTTAGGCATCACCACAGCCAACCTGTTGCCCACCAATGTGATCAACTCCACGGCGGACGTGAGCTGGCCGGGAAAGAATCCCGATGATCTCATCTTATTTCATGAATTGCGGGTGGGATACGACTATTTCAAAACATTGGGCATCAAGATGATCGCGGGACGGGCCTTTTCTCCCGACTATCCCGCAGATCAAAAAGAGAGCTTCATCGTCAATCAGAAGGCCGCCGCCCTGATCTCGAGAGATCTTCCTCTGGGATCGCCCCTGACCGTATACAACCAGAAAGGGCGGATTATCGGGATCGTCCAGGATTTCCATTTCCGGTCTCTAAACCACGAGATCAAACCCCTGCTCATCACCTGTAATCCTCCCTCCATGTTCGATTACCTGATGATCCGAATCAGCGGGCAGAACATCCCGGCCGCCTTGGAGGCTTTGGAGGGCGATTGGAAGGGAGTGGCCAAGGACTGGCCGTTTGAATTCAGCTTCCTGGAGCGGGAATTCGACGTATTGTACCGGTCAGAGTCCCGCATGGCCGGGCTCTTCGATTCTTTCACCCTCCTTTCCGTCTTTATCGCCTGTTTCGGTCTATTCGGCCTGGCGGTTTACTTTTCCCGGCAGAGAACCAAAGAAATCGGGATTCGCAAAATTTTAGGAGCCACGGTGTGGGAGATCTATCGACTGCTGTCCCGCGAGTATATCCGGTGGGTTCTGATCGCCAATGTGATCGCCTGGCCGGCGGCTTTTCTATTTATGCGGCGGTGGCTCAAAAACTTCGCCTATCAGGTACATTTCCCCTTGGGGGCTTTTTTATGGAGCACGCTGTGGCTCGTGCTCATCGCCCTGGGCACGGTAAGTTTCCAGGCGATCAAAGCGGCGCGGTCCAATCCGGTCGACTCCCTCAGGAATGAATGAAGCAGGGATTGATTATGAAAAAGATTAGGATCGATCGCGTCATGTTGGGCGGTTTGATCACCGCCCTTAGTTTTGTGGTTATCGAGATGGTTCTGGAGGGGCTTGTCCACCTTCTTTTTAAGATCAACGAGAGGGATCTGTTGCTGGAGGCCTTCCCCCATGTCATACTCAGCGGGGTTCGCTACCACATCGTGAACATCGCTTATCTCTTGACATTTTGTGTGTTTGTCATCTGGCTATACGCCGCTCTTATCCCCCGTTTCGGCGTAGGATCCAAGACCGCGTTGATTGCAGCCCTGGCGTTTTACTTAGTGGCGCTGCTGTTCATGATCAATCATTTGAACATGGGAATTTTTCCGCTGAAATCCATCCTGTTGAGCGTGCTGTTCAGCCTTATCGAGCTTCCTGCGGCAACCGTGATCGGGTCGAGATTTTACCGGGAAAACTGAAGACACTCCCCGCCTGCAATTGCTTCCTATCGGCGTGTCTGTGTCCACAAGTTCGGAATTCTCCCTTTTGTGTACTTCGATGAGCATCCGGTTCGATTGATAATGATTGTCGAAAAAGATACGGAAAGCCGGAAGTCACAGGAAGATTCATGGCCGGATTCGACCTTCCGCGACATCAAGCAAAGGACGGACGTGAATGTCAAATACGATGCAAAAGATGGGGCTGCGCCGCATTGAAGCCTGAATGCGGATATGCTATATTTTAAGTACCGATTGGTCCAGCTTTCAGCAGAAGACGACATCGTCATGAGAAAACCACAAACGTTCCAGCGGATTTTCATCCTGGGATTGATGGCCCTGGCTCCCCTTTTTGGCGAACGGATACAAAAGGACACGGCCCTCGTTACTCCCGATCCCACCCTGTCGGCCTCCCGCTTTTATCGCATTCTGTTCGGGAACGGGTATCGCGATCTCTGGACCACTTCGATTGAAGCGGAGCTGCTCGATTTGCAGGCATACGCCGGGGGACTGACTCCCACGGGGACCGGGAAGGGCATGCAGAGCCTGGGCCTGCGTTTTATCGGGAAAAACGGCCGGCCCTATACGTTCCGCCCCATTAAAAAGACCCTGCTGGAGATTCTCCCCGAATATATGCACGACACTTTTTTTGAAAGCATAGTCGAGGACCAGTTGAAATCCGCTTTCCCCACCGCACCGCTCATGGTTCCGGTCCTGCTCGATGCCTTGGACGTGCTTCACTCGACGCCAAAGATCTGCGTAATCCCCGACGATCCGCTGCTGGGAGAGTATCGGAAGTTATTCGCCGGGAAACTGGGGACTATAGAGGAATGGCCGAATGAGGGAAGCAACCATACGCCCGGATTTGCCGGCGCAACAGAAATCCTCAGCACGGATGAACTGCGCCAAGCCCTAAAAATCGACCCCAGCCAAGGGGTGGACGCACAAAAATTCCTCACAGCCAGGATTTTCGACCTTCTGATCGGAGACTGGGACCGCCACAGCGGTCAATGGCGCTGGGCCAATGTGGGTCAAGGCACATCGAAAACATGGGTTCCCATCCCTGAGGACCGAGACCAGGCCTTTGCCAAATACGACGGCTTCCTGATCGACCTGATGCGACAAGTAGCCCCGCAGCTGACGAAATTCGGTTCGAAATTCAATTCCATCCTGGGAATGACCTGGAACGGCCGGACGGTCGACCGCCAGTTCTTAGTGGGCCTGAGCAGATCCGATTGGGATCAGGCCGTTCGTTTCGTGCAGACACGCCTGAATGATTCTGTGATCGATGACGCCTTGCGGCTTCTTCCGCGGCCCCATTACGAGCTTGTCGCCCAAGAGACCGCCGCCATCTTGAAAACCCGAAGGGAAAAGCTGCCGATAATCGCGGAAAAATTCTACCGGCACCTCGCCGGAGAGGTGGACATCACCGCCGCTGATAAGAGTGAGGAGGTGGAAGTCATCCGGCTTGCGGGAGGCGAGCTGGATATTTCGGTCTCTGAAATCGATAGCCCGAATAAAGACACTGCTCCCTATTTTCGGCGACGCTTTGACCCCAAGGAAACCAAGGATGTCCGGATTTATCTAAACGGCGGCGATGACCGGGTCAAGATCGATGGAATCGGCCCCGACAAAATCCGACTCAGAATCATAAGTAGTTCAGGGGCGGATCAAGCGATCGACATCTCCCGAAGCAAGGGAGCCAAGGCCTATGATTCAAGACCACGGGACGGCATGAAAGCCCAGGGGATCAAGGTGGATCGGCGGCCTTATACACCAGCCCAGGCTGCGGGAATTACACTGCCCGCTCGAGACTGGGGAAAAATGAATCTCTGGAGCGGAACGCTCAACGCCAACCGGGATATCGGTCTCCTTATGGGAGCGGGTTTCAGTCAAAAAAAATTCGGATTCCGCAGAGATCCCTTCGCGACCCGGTGGAGTACCGTCGCGTCCTATGCGACCAAATTGAAGTCCGGCCGGATCCGCACTTCTTTCGATCGAACTTGGGAAAACTCGGAATTCAGCGGGAGCCTCGAGCTGCTGCTCTCCGGAATCGAAACGCTGAATTTTTTCGACTTCGGAAATGGGACCCCGGTTCCCGATGACAAAAACGCCGCCAAGGCCCAGCGGAACATCTTCCGTATGGAGCCTTCGCTCAAATACTCTCCCGCACCGAATATGTATTTTCAGACCGGAATCACCCTGGAGCATTCCAACAGCGAGGAATATCTCGATTCGATCCTGATTCGCACCGCTCCCACCGGAACCCGTGATTACTGGTTGGGTGGGGTGCTCGGCCGTTTTGTATGGGATACGCTCGACTCCCGCGGCTGGCCCACAAGGGGAATCTTTCTCCGGCTGCACGGCGATGCTTTTCCCGATGTGTTCAAAAACGCAGACGGGTCTTCATTTTGGTCTCTAGAGGGCATTCTGGGTGGAGTTGTGCCGATCACCACCAGCCTTGTGATGGCGGGCAAGATCGGTGGGCGGAAGGTGTGGGGGAATTATCCCTATTATCACGCCGCCTATCTCGGGGGAAGCTCCACTTTGCGGGGCTTCGATTGGCAGCGTTTTGCCGGCGATGCCTCCGCATACGGCAGCCTCGAGCTGAGGTTTCCCGTATCGCACTATTTTGTTATTCTTCCCGGCGAGTTCGGATTTTTCGGTTTTATGGATGTTGGACGTGTTTTTCTGGCGGGAGAATCCTCGGATACATGGCACACCGGATACGGCGGAGGCATCTGGATCGCGCCCTTAATCCGGCAGTTGGCCTTGAGATTCTCGGTGGCGGGGAGCGACGAAGGCACCCGGGTCTATTTCGGATTCGGCTTTGATTTTTAGGGGGCTTCAGACGAAGGTCTTGACGATCTCGCGCTGGAGGTTCTGGAGTTCCGTATAGGCTTTGTTTATCTCCTGAATCTTATCTTCCAACCGGTTCATCAGTTTCTTCTTCTCCAGTCCATTGCGGAAGATGATCAGGATGTCATCGTTGTCCCAAGGTTTTTCGATGTATTGGAAGAGTCCGACGCTGTTGATGGCTTTGATCGCATTCTCTTTATCCGCATAGCCGGTAAGGATAATCCGGGGGACCTCGGGTTTGGCATCCCGGACCTTGGCCAAAAAGGTGATTCCGTCCATTTCCGGCATCAGAAAATCCGAAACCACGAGGTCGACCTTGTTCTCCGTTATATACTTTAAGGCATCTTTGGCGGACAAGAACGTCATGATGTTATATTCGGTTTCCAAATTCAAGAATGATTTCAGACTGGTCAGGACCATGGGCTCATCGTCCACAATCACAATCGTTAGGACATCATTCGCGGTTTCCATTATCCCTCCCCGTTTACTTTGCAATCCGGGTCATGAGGCTTCGGAGCCTCTTGACCATGGTCTTCAAAACACTCTGGGTGATCGCCACATAATCCGCCAGCAAATCGATGAATTCTTCCCTGTCGATCCGCAGCAGCTGCGTGTGCTCCAGGGTCGTAGCTGTTGCCACTCTGGGCTCGTCATCAAAGAGCGCCCAAGTCCCGAAGACATCCTTATCCCGGGCGACCATGACCTCCTGCTCTCCTCTTGTCAGCCGGACTTTTCCCTTTATCACCATATACATGGAATCCGAAATGGCGCCTTCTTTAAAAAGGACGGTGTCGGCATCGAATTCCACCTCTTCGGTGATCGCGGCAATATGGGACAGATCCTCGGTGGATGTGTACTCGAAAATATCAACGTCCTGGAGGAAAAGGACCTTCTCCACGGTTGAAAGCATCGCAAACAAAATTAACACAATTCAGAGAACCAGGTCAATCGAAAACCGGTCACGCCAATTTTTTAAGGCAGACAACAGCGGTTTCTCTCATAAGGGGATCCGGGGAGTTCGTAAGCGGCTGTATCGAGTCGATGAATTTTGTCAATCCCTGGGCGGCCGCCAGGTGCATGGCGCAGGCCTTGAGCCAATTATCATCACCCCGCAGGATGATTTCCAGGGATTCCTCCTCGCCGGCGATATCCGGTTGAAAAGACTTCCCCTTATATTTCTGGAGATCGGAGCGCGAGGATTCGACAAGAGGAATCAACGTCCGTTTCAAGCTCGTCTCGAGGATGTTGTCGAGAAATTCTATGGCATTGGCCCTGAGATAGTCTTTATCGCTGATCAGTCCGAAATAGGCATTCAACATATCTTTGGGGCTGTATTTCAAACCGAGGAGACGGAAAATTCTTTCCAATATATTATCCAGTCTTTCCTCCAAAGCGCGGACCAAAAGCGAACGTACTTTCTGCACTCGATTCTCTTCATCCGTGGATCGCCCGGCCGACACGGCACCGACGCTGGCACCCTTCAGCTCGAACCATATCCGAAAAGTGGTTTGCAAGAGGCCGATCTCCTCCGTTATCCTGGCTTTGACATATTGATGATCGAATCGCAATTCCGGATATTCGAGACTGAGCCGGTTCAGCGCCCGGATGACCTGATAACGGAGATCCAGATCCCTAAACTCCAGCTTTTTTTGGAGAAAACTCACCGAACGCTGAGAGCCTATCAGGGAAAACACCTTAGGGATTTCCACCCGCTTTCGTTTATGCTGGTTTTCATCCTCCAGGATGGGGGCCAGCGTGTCGATGATGTCTTCGCCAAATTCTGCCAATGTCTCCCTGACATACTTTCGGATATGTTTGGCGATGAGATGTTCGATGAGAGCCGGCACGAATTCTATGGTCGGGATTTGTTTGATACTGAAAATCGCCGCCTTTTTGACTTCCGGATGCTGATCCTGGAGAAATAGATTCAGATAGCCGTGGAGTTTCTCATCCTTCGCATCCCCGATGATGGTGGCCAATTGAATCTTGAGTGAGGTCCGCTCTGCTCCGCTCTCGACGCCCCGGATCTTTCGCAGCATCCCCTCAACCAAGGACGGGAGATCGACGGCTTCCCTCAATTTCTTGTTTTCTTTCCAATCGGAGGCGATACAGGACACGGCCGCGATATTCATGTGGACATCATCCCGTTCCAAATAGGCTTTTAGGACGGCTAGATCCTTCCCTGAGGCGTTATAGAGAGAACATACGGCCTGGGTGCGCACGGCTCGGCTTCCCTGCTCAGCGAGATGCCGCGCTTCAACGGATAGATCGAGTTCTTCATGTCCGGAGGCCATCTGCAGAATAAGGATTTTGACCTCGTCGGAGGGATATTTTATGAGCCTTTTCAGATACGGGACGAGTTCAGGATTCTTTACTCCCTCCAGCAGACGCAGGGCATACAGAATGGCCCGTACGTTATTCCCTTCGAGGACTTTCAATATATCCGATAGCGCGGTGGCGTCTTCCAATTTCAAGGAAAGCTCATCGACATCTATGGCCCGTTTCTCGATGGCCTGGCGGAAAGAATCGATGTACTCATGTCTCACACGTATGATCATGGTGGCCCATAGGACCAGCAGGCCGATGATTACCAGGCTAATGTAACGTATGGACAGCCCGAGATTGATGGTCACGAAAATCAATATAATTCCGCCCAAACCTTCGGCGAAATTGCACACGAACACATCCAAAAAAGCCCTGGCCTTCTTTTTGATCTCCTGGGGGATGGGAAAGGCCAGAAGTTCCGTCGCAGCTTTATTGATAGAATGTTTGAATCCTCCGTCGGTGATTCTAATCAGTACGGCGGACCAGAGCACGGGGCTCAACAGAACGGCAACGGCCCCGAGCATCAGGCCGGCGGGAAGGAAGAACAACGATGCAGTCACTCCGAGGCGCTTGGTGATCCGGCTGGTCAGGAAGAGCTGTATGATCAGAGAAATCACATTCACCGTAGATGCCCAAAATCCAAAGAACGCGGTGAGGCGGTCTCCTTGGTAGGCGCCGGAGGCCACCGCCCGGAAGATATAATCCGCCAGAGCGGCGACGATGACGCCCATAGCGATCAAGCCGGCATAATAAACGAGGTGCCGTGACTGGAACAGCCATTTCAAAGGATTTTCGAACCTGGTGGTGCGGTATTCGGCTTGACTTCGGAAGGGCATACGTCTCGAGGGAAGGCGCATCCGTTCCCGCCAGGCTCTCCAAACCAGTGCCTGGCAAATGATGAGAAATGCCATGCAGAAGAAGAGCAGGTTCTCCGATCCCAACGGCTGGGCAAGAAGTCTTGTCAGGTAGCCGCCGAAAATTCCTCCTGATATGGTGCCGGCACCAATAAATCCGAACAGGCGTCGGGCTTCGCGGGCGTTATAGATGTAATTCGTGAGCAGCCAAAACTGGCTGCCGGCCACGACACCGAATATGGCAACCCAAATGTAGAAGGCGTAGAAAAGCCATCCGCCTTGATAACGAGTATGAAGCAGGAACCAAAATCCGATCAAACACAGGAGCGAGAACAGCAAGGTCATGAATATCAGTTGATTGAGCCTGACTTTTTTCGAATATTTGGAATAAAGCGATCCTACCAGGAACGCACAAAAAGCCATCAGTACCAGGGCATAGGGAAGCTTCTCGACGCCTATACGGTCCAAGAACAGGTAGTTGCTCACGGGCTTCAAGATGGAAAGCGAAGCGATGACCATGAAACCATAGGAAAACATGACCAAAGATTTGAAGCCCTCACCCTCGCGGATAGAAAATAGGGTACGAAGAAGTCCTGTCATTTATTCGGTGTGATTATCCTGTAACTTTAAGTCCGCCTTTTTCATTTTCGAGGATATTTTTTAAATCCACGGGCAGCATGATCGTGAAGGTCGTGCCTTTCCCGACCTCGCTCTCCACCTCGATTTTTCCCCTATGATCCAGGATGATCTGATAGCAAATGGACAAACCCAGCCCGGTTCCCACTCCTACCCCTTTGGTGGTGTATCCGGGATCGAAGATCCTGGAGAGATTTGACGGGGGAATCCCCTGGCCGGTGTCTTGGATCCTGATTACCACTATCCCGTCTTCAGCCTGCGTAGTGATGGAGATCTCTCCCTTATCCTGGATGGCTTGTTTGGCATTGATGAGGAGGTTCAGGAACACTTGATTCAAACGCCCGGGATAACAGGATATCTTGGGAATCTCTCCGTAGTTTTTAATGATGTCGATGCTGTGCTTGATTTGATGGTGGATCATGGTCAAGGTGTCTTCCAGCCCCTCGTTTATATCCGCCTCCTTCAATTCCGCCTCGTCCAGCCGGGCGAAACTGCGGAGCCGCCTGACGATATCGATAACTCTTTCCGTGCCCGACCGGATCACCTTGTTGGCCTCTTCGATCGTCCCGAATGAATTTTGAATCCTCTCCAATGCCGACTCCGCCCCCCCATGGCTTTCGCCGAGCTCACCCTTCAGCCTCTCCATGGCCCGAATCAGGGTGTTGTGCATGCTGCCGATGGCCCCCACGGGCGTGTTGATCTCATGAGCCACGCCCGCCACCAGGCTGCCCAAGGCCGCCATCTTGCTCGACTGGACCAGCTGCGCCTGCTTTTCGCGAACCTCCTTGGTGCGCTCATCCACCTTTTGTTCCAGCGTGCGGCTGTACTCTTCCAGTTGGGCTTTAGCCTCCTCGAGTCTTGCCGACTTTTCTTCCAGCTCTTGGGAATAGATCCTGAGCCGTCGGTTGTTTTCGGTGTACCGGTGGAAGAGGATGTAGATAAGAAAAATAATGAACAGGAAAGTCCCGACCGGCAGGAGCATGAGTTCGCCACCGGCCCCGCCCAGGATGTCGAACAGCGCAAAGATCGAAAAGAATACGATCCCGACCGTAAACACCCGGGCCTCATATTTGCCCTTGATCGCGGCATGAACACCGGTCCACATCAGGAGGAGACAATCGAAGACCCACAGAAGACGCAGATATTCTATGAACAAGGCCAACGACTTGACCTGCGCCAATTCCAGGACCAGGGCGAAAACGGCGACGACGAGGTGAAACTGCCATAACCTGCGGATGAGTCTTTTATAACCAGAGCCGATGACCTGATCGACGAATGCGATCAAGGCGGGCGGGAAAAAAAGAAACGACAGAAACAATGCGTAATACCAGAACTGCGAGGCCGGAAATAAAAGAATAAGAGGCGGACCGGCGCTGAGAAAAGACATCCCGATAAAAAAAGAAAAAAAGCTGAAACTTAAGGTGGCATTGTGGCGCCGGATGCTGCGATCCAGATAGGTAATCAAGGATAATAATGCGGTCAGTACACAAAAAAATCCGACCAGGAATCGGGGAATTGTCTGTATTAAGATGTGACGAATCAGACCGTCGCCGGGACCGATGAGAATGGATCCCTGGATACCGCTGTACCGGGGGTGATCTGCAAAAATGCGGAGAAAAAGGATTTCCCCTCCCACGTCTTGGGGTAATCTGATCAAATGTGGGATAAAAGGGGAAAATCGGTTGGCGTATGCCGGCTCCAGCTTTCCATAGGCATAGATCCGTTCGGCGGCTAGATACACCTCAAGATTGAAGAAGACCCGTGGAAGGTACAACGACGTCTCATCCCATTTCACATTCGGTACCGGCACCCGCAGCCAGACAACATTCGCATCGCCTTCACCTGGGGGTGGACAGAGTGGGGATAGAGTCGGCTGCCATGCAGGGCTGTCCAGTCCCTGGGTTGTCCAAAGCGGTATGTTTTTCTCATCGAGCGGTGAGTCTCCCCAACGATAGAGCCATCCGGTGGACAGCGACACGGGGGCGGATTCCGCGCCGGGGCTCTTCCTGTCGGCAGCGCAGCCTGATCCCCAAAACAGCCATCCGACCGTCAACAAAAATAAAAGAATCCGTCCTCTAAATACCGGCTGGAATGCTGGGCCTGGCCGTGAATGATTTCCAGCATATTTCATGGCTGATGGCGCTGATATCTTCCAATATTTTCTCATATGCTTATATCACAGGCACAAATCCGGGTCAATTTGACAGGAGCTAGAGAAATGTCCCAGGGAAATCTGTATTTATGAGTCTTTACCGGCGGTTTTCGGATTGAGTTTCCAGGCGCATGGCGAATACGACTTCCTCAGGCCCGGGCTCGACGACGTAAAGCCAGGTCTCCCCGTCTTGGAGAAAGTCGACGGCCATAAATCCTGTATGGAGATGGGCAAAAAGGGTGTTGGCTCCATCGGTAACCTTGCTCAGCCGAGAGTCGATACCGGCGCCGCTGACTATTATGTAGCCGACCGACTCGCCCTCAAGTACCTGAAGGGCGTGGTCGTGCCCTGCGGCATAGAGCAGCGGTTTCTTCAGATCGAAAGCGTCGCCGAAGTCTTCGATCATCTTCTTGTATCGGGTGCTGTTCAGTTCTTCGTAGTGCCTTACGACATTCCAGCGCAGCAATGGATGGAGCGAGCCGATGATCGGGAGAGGAACCCACAGCCAGTCGATCCACGCGGTCAGAGGAAAAAGATGATCCTTCCAATCATAGAAGCCGCCATGGGAGCCATGCGAGTCCAGGGGGTGGTGGGCGGCCACCACCACGAACCGATTCCCGGCCGAGAGCAGGGCATCCCTGAGGTCCGCAATCGAATCATCCAAGGTCTGCTGAGGGCTGCTGCCGACGGGCTGCAGGTGTGGATTGATCCAGAGGTTGCTGTCAATGGCAAGGATCCGGATATTTTCCACATCGACGATTGCCGGTCCGATCCACCCGGCCGGGGGCAGGAGTCCATCCTCGGTCCCCAATTGAGCCTCTATATAATCGGCCGCACGCTGGAGGCCGGGGGCGCCCTGCCACCAGTCGTGGTTTCCGGCCACGAAGAATCCCCGGCACCCGCTGTTTTTGATGACATCGATCTGGGCCTGAATGCGGCGTTCCATCTCCCGCCGATCCGTGGCCTGCTCTACAGGCATCCCATTATCGTACAAAAAATCCCCCAGGAAAATGACCAGGGTTTTCTCCGGATTCTTGGCGGCCCATTCTGTCATGAGAATCAGGTTAGGTTCATCTTCGCGCGGGGCACCCGCGTCTCCGGCGAGCAGCAGTCGGAATCTCAACTCGTTCGATTCCGGGAGCGGTTGAGGGGAAGGGTGGAGACCTCCTCGATAATAAGGCCTAGTATGACTGCATCCGGAGATTGTGACAAGTCCTATCAGGATGAAGGGGATGGCCAAACGAACCGGAGCGATGCTGAGTCGGATGCGAAGATATCCGCGATTTTTCATGACCGGTTATTGTATCAATAAATCCGTCATATGAATATACAGATTTGTACCGCCGGCTGGAATGCAGGCTTTTCCCTCCGGGCTTTATATTAAAAAAACCGGGTAAACATTTCCCTCTTTTTGTTAAAAGCTGAAATCCGAACCCACATCCTTCTCCAATGCCTTTTGGTAAACGTGGAAGGCGGCGGAAATGTCCTGAATGGCCAGACCGACACTCTTGAACAGGGTGATCTCACGTTCGTTTTCACGGGCTGGGATCCGACCTGTAATGACATCCCCCAAGGAACCGTGGACCGAGTCCCAGCTCCATTCCCCTTGATTGGCCGGTATGATCAGATCGCCGGCCTCAGCCTTACAGGCTGCAACCAGGTCACATACGACTTTGGCTCGAGAAACGGTCTCCGAATCGATTTCCCGCATGGCCGGGGCATGGGATCCGATCCCATTGATATGAGTGCCCGGACGGAACCAGCTTCCTTGGACAATCGGCTCCTTGGAACTTGTGATCAGGGTGACGATATCCGCCTCTCCCACTGCCTGTTCAGGGTCGTCGGAGATTATGATCTCGGAGCCGATGATCTCCTTGAGCGAATCCCGAAAGGCCTTCATCTTTTCCGGGGGATCGATGGAATACAGCATGAGTTTTTCGATCTCGCGGGCGCAGTCCACGCCCCAGGCCTGGGCAGGGGCCATTCCTCCCGCGCCGATCAAGGCGTGAACCTTGGCGTCCTCGCGGGCCAGGATCTGCGTTGCCAGGCCCGCAACCCCGCCGGTCCGCATGGCGGTCAGATACCCTCCATCCATCAAGGCTATCGGGGCCCCGGTCTTGTGATCCAGCAGGATGATGGTACCGAGAACCGTGGGAATATTATATTTTACCGGATTATGCTTGTAGACCGTAACCACTTTGGCACCCATGGCTCCCATACCCTTGAGATAGGCCGGCATAAACAGCGCCAATCCTCCATAATCCGGAGCCGTAATGGGCGTACGCTGGGGCATGGCCGCCTTGTCCAGGGCAAGATCTTCAAAAGCCTGTCGCAGTATTTCGATGGTATCCTCCATATCCAAGACGTTCATCACATCCTGCTTGGAAAGCAATCTGGTCATATTGATCCTCCACCCGAGTATTTGTAACTAATTTATCATATTTAGCGCAATAAAACAGATTTATGACCTGCTCTTGCAACAAATACGAACGCTAAAATGATAGGGTGGCAAAAGTGCCACAACAAGATCAAAAGCCAACGGAATACGAAAAGAAAAGATTGAAAAAGGCGCCGATCCGGGATAACATAAAGCACTCAGCATCTTCACCCGTCGCAAAATGATTTTGACCGATCGTTTTCGCCCCATCGGCATCTTCTCCAGAATCGCCTTTCGGATCCTGTGGAGAAAAAAACCGAAAAAATTCACCTAAGCCTCTCTCAGCGTCGGCAATTGTCGTTTTCGAATTCCAACGCTTTCCCATATTTCATGTCATTGCAGGAGGGAACCCAATGACAAAACATGAGCCATATAAAATAAAATCCATCCGGAACATCAATTTTTTAGCCCAGCCGGAGAGACTCAGGAACCTGCGTAACGTAGATTTCAATGTGGGGCTTCTGCCCTCGTCACTGATCACCTTCGACATGGTCTCTCAAGGCAGCTCGGCCATGAGCCAGGAGCAGGTGAGTGCGCTCTTTCGCGGTGATGAAGCCTATGCGGGCGCCCGGAATTTCGTCACACTGTGTCGCAGGGTGCAGGATGTGTTCGGGCTCGAATTCGTCTGTCCGATCCATAACCTGTACGGCGGGTTGAAGCTCCTGAGCTCGATCAAGGTCAAGCGGGACAAGATCGTGGGCGGAAATTCCCCTCTGCCAAAGCGGGTGGTGGAATACTTCGGAGGGACCTTCCGGCATTTCCGGCAGGATCGGTCAAATGATGCTTCCGGAGATGTCGATCTCGAGGATGTGCAGCGTTTCTTGAACGAAAATACGGACCGGGTTCCGTTTCTATATATCGACCTCTACGGAGGCGGGCATCGCCCCGTTGCCCTCGACACATTGTCGACTATCCGCAAGATGGCCGATGCCTGCGGCTGCCTGCTCGTGTTCGACGCATCATGTATAGCTCAGTACAGCCTCCAGCTACGGCGCCGTGAGCCGTCGCTGGAAAGAGAAAGCATCGGTGCGATCATAAAGTGGGTCGCTGCGCTGCCGCATACCATCCTGTTCGACGCCGGGCAGGATGCCATGTGCAACGCGGGCGGATTCCTGGTGACCAACGATGCCGGAGAGCATGAAAAACATCAGAACGAGGTGGTTGTCTTCGAGGGCTTGCACACTTACGGCGGAATGGCGGGCAGGACCATGGAGGTGGTAGCGGAGGGCCTTCAAGAGATGACCGATGACTTCACGGTGGATTGGATCGACCACCAGATCGGATTTTTGGCCAATGCCCTCGATAAGGCCGACATCCCCTTAACCCGGGGCGGAAGCGGCATCTATCTGCAAGCCGACAAAATCCTGCCTCATGCCGATGGACTTGGTGCTGCGACTCTTTCCGCGGCACTTTATCTCGTTGCAGGGATAAGGGCCCCTTTAGAGGGCCCTTATGAGAAAAACCGCCCCCTTCCGCTGCTGATTCCCCGGAGGGCTCTCATGAATACCCAACTGGCGGAAATCTCATCGGCCGTCATCGAAGTGGTCAAGCAAAGAGAACGTCTCATTCCTCTCGATCCTTTGATCCGGCCGGAATATTTCTATGAGGCCCGTTACGAATGGCAGGTTCCGCGTCTTCCGGAGTACCAATTCTGCAGCGAACCCTATATCATCCACAGCATCGAACACGTGGGGATGAAGACGCGCGAAGAACGCCGGAAGGCCATGGCTGAAGCCGGATACAACACATTTCTTTTGATGTCGGAAGATGTCACCATCGACCTGCTGACGGATTCGGGAACTTCCGCCATGAGTGTGGAACAATGGCTGAAATACCTGGGCGAGCAGGAAACGCCGGCCGCATCCGACGCCTACTATGACATCCTGGAGGCATCGTGGGAGACCTATGGCTGCAAACACGTCATTTTAACCCACCAGGGTCGCGCCGCCGAGCATATCATGTCCCAGATGTTCATCGAAGATGGGGACTATGTCCCCGGCAACATGTACTTCACCACCACCAAGCTGCACCAGGAGATGGCGGGCGGGGTGTTCGTGGATGTGATCGTGGACGAAGCGCATCGGACCGACGCGGATTTTCCTTGGAAAGGGAATATCGACCTGAACAAGCTGGCGGCTCTATACGAAAAAGCTCAGGCGGAAGGCAAAAAAATCTCCTATGTTTCCTTTGAGTTCGATGTGAACATGGGCGGCGGGCAGCCCGTCTCCATGGACAACATCAAGCGGGTTTATGCGTTCTGCAAACCCCGGGGGATTCCGGTCTTCTTCGACGCCACCCGCTGTGCGGAAAACGCCTGTTTCATTCAGAAACGGGACCCGAATTATCAGGACATCCCGGTCTCCGATATCCTGCTCGAGATGTTCAGCTACGGAGACGGCGCCACCATATCCAGCAAGAAAGACATGCTAAGCAACCTATCCGGCTGTTTGGTCTTCAAAGACAATGAAGAATGGTACCGGAAGGGCCTCCGGATGCTCCAGTTGTTCGAAGGCCCATACAGCAGCGGCGGGACATCGGCCGGAGACATGGCGGCTCATGCCCAAGGGCTGCGCGAGATGGTGGACGATGCCTATATCAATTCGCGGATCGGGCAGGCTGAATACTTGGGAACTCTGTTGAAAGAGGCGGGAATTCCCATCGTCCTGCCTCCGGGAGGACATGCCGTTTTCCTGGATGCGCGGAGGTTTTTGTCACACCTCGACCAGGACCGATTCCCAGCCCAGATGTTGGCGTCTCAGATATTTATTGAGACCGGAGTGCGGTCTATGGAACGAGGAAACGTCAGCAAAGGGCGCGATCCACAAACAGGAAAAAATTACCGGCCGGCTCTCGAGCTCGTTCGATTGACAATCCCTCGCAGGGTATACTCAAGAGATCATTTGAAAGCGGTGGCGGAAGGCATCATCGAGCTTTATAAGAAGCGGGAATCCATCAAGGGGCTGGTGTTCACCTATGAACCCAAGAAGCTCAGGTTCTTCCAGAGCCGATTCGAAGAAGCTCCGGATTGAACCTGAAGATTTTGGTTTACGGATTCAGTATAAGACTTTCTCCCTGCCGAATTTTTCGATGCGTTTGTCGATCCAGTCCAGCATGAGGTCTCTTCTGACCAGGACCGCTTCGATCTCTTTATCGGTCAGATATTCTCCCACCACGTCCCGGATCACGGTATGGTCCAGGCGCTTCAGTTTTTCGACGAAAGCCTCCGGCAGCTCCTTCATGATGAAGGTTCGGTTCTCTCGGTTCTTCTCATCATAGATGAGTTTTTTGGTGAACTTCTTTGTGGTTCGAAAAGTGCGTGAATGGTCGATGAGGATCATACGGAAATCCTCCGTCAGCCGATAGTTTTCCCGATGGCGGTCCTCATTGGCGATCAAGTTGTCGAACGCCCGCTGCAGATAGAGTGCCCGGTTGTAGTGAAATATCCTATAGCTGGGAGTTTGGACCTTATTCTCCATCTTCTCCCTCAGGCTCATGGCTCCGGCATACAACTGACAGGAACCGGACTTGCCGTTATAGGGTTTTTCCACCGTGGGTGGTACCATATTCAGCCCCAGGTATTTATCCAGCCGGTAGGCTGCGATCTCCCATTTCCAGTTTTCCAGATAGCCCTGCATCCTGCCCTGACAATCCTTCCATATCGCCTTTTTTTGAACCCCATCCTTCTCGAGTGTCACTTCCCACGGATTGGTAACGGCCTGCCGCGCTCCCCAAGGCTGGGCGCGGTCAACGATCTCGGCCGCCAGGATGAAGTCCTCCCATTTCTCCCTCTCCGCCACCTCCTCGGGAGTGAACTGCGCCTGCAACGGAAGAGACATTGCCCAAAATAAAACCGTGGCGGCCCCTGCCAGGAATGGTTTCTTCATCTTTCCCCCCTGTTTCGATTTTTTATCCAGTCTCGCTAAGAACGGCATGAAATCCACCCTCCTCATCTTGGCCTCACGCCGTCTCCTGCCCTCCTCTTAATGCGGCGGGTCCACGCCAACTCCAGCCGCAGCTTATTTTCAGCAGCCGCTTCGTTCACACATCGTATCAAAGGGAAAAGTTGCATGTCAAATCAGGGATCTCCTGATATTTTTTACAACAAAAAGCCGTTTCTGAACGACAAAACTACCGCCTGTGTCGAAAGGAATCGTCATGCTGGGAGTTTGGAATCCATCTCGCCTCCTCGGGCATATCCGCCCGGCCTCAATTCTCTCCCTGAGTCTGCTCATATCGTTTTTCCCGCCCCTGGTTCATTCCTCGACGCAGCCGGGAAAATTGACCGGCGTCTATTTTCCCTCTCCCTGTCTGTCCGGCCGGAGTCTCGAAGGGATCCTGCACTATATGGAAGCCGCGGGCCTGAATTTGGCCGTCCTGCATGCCAAAGATCCGAGGGGCCGGCTGTTTTGGCGATCCAAGAATATCCTGGCACAAAATATGGGCGCATCGGCCCGCGCCGCCTCGCTCGAAAGAGCGGTATCAACGCTCAAAAGAAACAACATCTGGACAGCAGCCAAGCTGGATGTGTTCCAGGACAGCCTGCTGGCGAAACACCACCCCGAGATGAGCGTGCTCGATGCTGATACGGGAGCGTTATGGTCGGATAGAAAGGGGCTTCATTGGGCCAATCCCTACGACCGGCGGGTGTGGGAGTACTGCGTCGAGCTCGCATTGGAGCTTATCGAGATCGGAGTCGATGAAATCCAGTTCGACTATGTCCGGTTTCCCAGCGACGGCGACCTGTCCACCATACGATATCCGATCGTGCTTGAGCGCACATCCCGGGCGGAATGCATCGGCCGATTCCTGGAATACGCAAGCTCCCGATTAAGACCCGCCGGTGCTGTTGTTTCCGTCGATCTTTTCGGCCTGACCGCTTGGAAGAACGCGGATTTCGGGGTGGGTCAAGTCTTGGAACAGATCGCTCCCCATGTGGATGTGATCTGCCCCATGCTCTATCCATCCCATTTTCCGAAAAATTTCCTGGGCATGGAAGCTCCGGGCCGCTATCCGTATCGGATCATGAAGGAGAGCCTGGAAGAGATGAAAAAACGGACGGATAAAGAGATCAGGCCCTGGATTCAGGGATTCTGGTACAAACCCCAGGAGATCCATGCCCAGCTGGTAGGAGTAGAGGAATGCGAGATCCAAAGCTGGACGGTCTGGCATCCCTCAGGAAGGTATTATGAGACCTTCAACGCCCTCGCACAGCGGGCGGGAATTCAATATCCCGAGCCGAAATTCTATCCCCCTCTCGAAGACCTGAGAAGCAAGGATGACTTGATCATACCGGGGCGGGAAAGGATCATCAACTATACCAGCTACCGGAAGGGCTTCTCGATCTTATCCCTCGACGATGCCGATGGGGGTACAAATCCTGAATTTTCTACCCTGCTGGGCATCGTCTCCACCCTGGATGAGAGCATAATGGACCGAATCCTGGCGAATCGGGATCGGCCCTTCTCCCTCTGGACCAACGGCTATCTGAAAGAGACGTGGTTGACCGAGCTTATCATCCAGGACCTGGGGATCGATCCCTGCCGGATGCGACCCATTCCCATATACATCGACTGGAATGTCGAATGCCGATTCAAGCGGGCCATCCCGGCGCCGCGGAGGGAACTCTACCAGAGTCACTCCGAGGATCTGCAATACCAGATCCATGAATCGGTCAGGTAGATTCCTCCGGTCCGCCGGAGTCCTTTATCAGCCTCAGCTTTGTTATTGTTTCAGCTTCGTGGCTTCCCAGGTTCCGTTCATCCCCCAATCCGGCACCTCGAGTTTTCCCTCCATGGAATCGCCATCAATGTTCATCTTCAAGAGCATTTCCAATTCCTGACCATCCGGGCCCATCGCAAACACCGAAAAACTGAACACCCCCTCCTCCAACTTGATTTCGCTTAGCGGGGCTTCGTTCATCGCTCCATATTGATCCGTCATGTGGCCTTTGAGCTTTCCGTCCTCCAACTCCATAACCAGAGTGAGTTCATTGGGCTCGTCCATCCCTTCGAGAGTAGCCATGCCCGCCCAGGTCCCCACCAAGTCCGCCGGTTTCTGAGCCGTCAACGTGATGGACGCACAGATCCCCAACATCAGGACCAGGGCCGGTTTTGTCTTGAAATGCATGATGATCTCCTTATAATAATCGTTGATAGTTCAGGATCCCCGGATGTCGGCAAGATTTCTGCCTTTCGCCTCAGTCAGTATTGTTTATAAAAAAAGTGCAAGACACGCCGCCTGATCCGGAATTTCCTGGGGCACCCGTACTCTTAAACGAAAACAGAGGCCTAATGGTTCAACCGTAGGGAGAATCTAAGGTCCCGGGTCACTCTTGAACCACAGGGCTCGCATGGGGATTCAAGGGATTGATGCGGGATGCTAAGGAAAACAGAAATGGATATCTCTCCTTGAGATGCTCGGTATAGGTGACCCACTCCGATAGGATTTTGGAATAGGCTCGACGAAGGTCTGTTTTGAGATGAGCGATGTCCGCTTGAGGCAGATCCTGTAATGACTTTCGAAAATTCAGTTCCTCCGAGAGATGAAAAACAGCCCACAGGAGATCCGTGAAATGCTGATTTTCGAATAGAATAGGATTCTCCAGGAGGCGGACGAGAAAGGAGTGCTTTCCGCTGAGGAAGCTGCGAAGCTCTTCCAAGTCATCCGGATCGAAAACCATGCTGTATTGGAACGACTCAACCTTGGATCGCGCATCTTGAAACCTTCTTTTGTCCCAACGGGAATCTATCATGAGTCCGCTCTCGAGCTGATCGGCATTATCGACAAAATCACTGAAGCGGCGCAAGAGCTCGATTCCCACTTCGCTGAAAAAAGTGCCGATGACCATATTCAGCTTCTGCAGGATGGCCCTTTTCTCCCTGCTGGCCAGGAGTCGCTCGATGATCAGCAGGACCAAAAGGACATCGATGAACAGAAATCCGAAATCTCCGATCATGTAGAGAAAGATATGATGGGTATCACGGAAAATCATGTAATGGACGGTGTAGGATAAGGCTGAAGCGATGATGAGAAGGAGAGCGATTCGAAACGTCCAGCTTTTTGCAATTTTTTTCATGCGCTCGTCTCCAACCGAAAATTTTTTCTAAAAAACAATATAAGACAAATGGAAAAAACAATTTATTTCAAAAATCTTCAGGAAGCAAGCCTGTTCTTCCGTGTAGAGCCTAACACAAATTAATTGAAACCGGCACTCGGAAATCCAGTGACATAATTAGGGTCGCCTGATAAACTTAAAAATCTGCAATAACTTATTGATAATGCAATAAATATATGATAGGTTGACGAGG
>Ga0180437_10000718_pt1 | contig 60966 bp, 95 predicted proteins | sample SS_ome_4_FD_132410 | JGI IMG/M metagenome (GOLD analysis project Ga0180437, IMG submission 132410) | Hypersaline lake sediment archaeal communities from the Salton Sea, California, USA - SS_3_D_1 metaG | ecosystem: Environmental > Aquatic > Non-marine Saline and Alkaline > Hypersaline >...
GGCCACACGGGCCTGCTCGCTCGCCTGGAGCGGGAGCACAAGTCCGCCACTCTCGACGAGTGGACGGACGCGGATTTCGCGCGACTTGCAAAATCGGTTGTGAATAGGTAGTCAGGTAGTCACTATGAAAGCCCGAAACTTGTCCCTGTTCGTGCCCCTGCTCGCAGGGTGCATCTATGCCAACCGAGCCCCCGGCACCGTGGCCGCACAGGGCGGTGACATCTCCGAGGCGGTGGACCCGGCGATGGACCACTGCCGACGCAAGGAGGTGGACCTGGGGATGGTCTGGCGTCCCGAGGACCGCGAGATGTGCGTACGCAACTCGATGGGCCGTGATGCGTGGGAGCAGCTCCCGAACCACCCGCACCAGCACGCGAGCGTGCAGAGGTGGATCGGGGACTAGTCGCGCATTCTCCGCAAACGATTTTCCTCCTGGTGAATAATAGTCAGGTAGTCACGTCATACCCAGCACGATGGACACGACCACCGACACCATGAAGACCTCCCGCCACCCCTTTGCCCGCGCGGGCTACGCCGCCCCCTATACCTTCCGGGCGACCCTGGAGAAGACGCACCGAGCGGGAGACGAGATCAAGCCGGGCGGGACCTGCGACGTCTGCGGCACCTGCTGCCGGTACATGGCCCGCTGGTCGGACGCGGCGGGGGTCCAGTTCGACACCGGGCTCGACTGTGCCGCGAAGGCGCACGTGGACTTCGACTCGGCCACCGCGGAAATGCTCCGCGATGCGAAGAAGGCGATGGTCCGGGAGGCTCGTCGGGCGGCCCGTGAGGAGAAGCGGGCGGCGGCCCGTGCCGAGCGGGAGGCCCGCGAGGCGGAAGAAGCCCGGGAGGCTGAGGTGTGGATGGACACGGCGATCGGCGAGCTGGAGGGGTACGCCCACCCCACCCCCGCTCGTGCTGCGAAGGGCGAGTCGTACGCGGACTATCTTCGGTGGTGCATGGCGAACATGAGCCCCCGCGCAGCGTACGATAAGGCCCACGATGCTCGGGTCGCGCTGGACAAGGGCGAGCTGAAGCCGGTCCGCAAGCCGCTGCCCCGCCCGGACGGGTCGAGCGAGTATGTGGGCAAGGTCAAGGAGCGGCTGTCCCTGTCGGTACTGTGCGTGGGTCGTGCGGCCTTCGAGACTTACTACGGCGTGACCTTCGTGGACAAGTTCATGGACGCGGACGGAAACTACTTCGTGTGGAAGGGCAAGGGGATCCACATCGCCGATGATGCGGGGGAGTACATGGAGCCGTTGGGGCGGTACTTCGAGATCAAGGCGACGGTCAAGGCGCACGACCTGGACCGATACGCCGACGACGCGAAGGCCACTTACCTGACCCGGGTCAAGGTGGTGTCGGTCGGGGGAGAGTTCGCGGGCTAGCCTGCCTCTCCTCGATCCCGCCCCCGTAGCCCGCCAGGGCACGGGGGTTTGGCGGTAGATGGCTCAGCTCAAGCTACCCCCTCGAATCCCTACTGACGCCGCGTCTGCCTGGCTGCTCCGGGCCCTGGACGGCAGCCCGCACACGTGGCGGGCAAGGCCCCCCAGCGGCGTGGAGATCTCCTTCCCCTCGGGTACCCTCGTCCGGGTATTCCGGGGGCGTCTCGGGCCGCCTACGGCGTTCGTGCTGGACCCCAACGGCTTCGTCACCGATGCGTGGCCCATGGCAAGCCGGGAACAGGCCCGGCACGTGGCTCGGGAGCTTCGTGCCCGGGAAGGGTCGGTGTGAGCGATGGACTAGCGATCCAAAGGACAAGACGATGGCGAAGCATAGAACAGTGGTCGTCCTGACCGGCGGGCGCGATGTCGAAATCGAGCCCGTGCTAGTGGCCAAGCTTGCGCACGCGCTCCAGTGGCTCAGGCCCGCCGTCGCCATCTGCGGCGCGTGCCCGACGGGCGTGGACAAGTGGGGGGCTGCCGTAATCAGAGCCTGGGGCGCACCGGTCATTGAGATGCCTGCCCTGTGGGATGTGCAGGGGCGAGCAGCCGGGCCGCTACGCAATCACAGGATGCTCGCGCACGGGCGACGGCTATCGGAGGAGCTTGGACTGCCGCTCTACGTCCTGGCGGGTCCGGGTGGGCGAGGCACCGCCCACTGCACAAAGGCCGCGGAGGAGTCCGGGGTGGACGTTCGACGGTTCGGCTTCGATGAGATCGACGTGCGGATCGTAAGAAGAGACACGGGGGAGAAGTCCAAAGGTCGAGAAGGGGACGGCTCCGGGTGATCTCCTGCGACTTCTGCAAGGGCAACGGGAAGATCCTCCGCTTCCCTCACCGTTGCCGTTTTTGGCGAAGGGGGCACGACTTTGAGTGGCTTCTGTGCCCGCTGTGTGAAGGGACCGGAGTCGCCGACCCCGAGCCCCTCCCTGATCTGGACCCGAGCAAGTGGTTCCACTACGTGCCTGAGAGCGTGAAGGAGAACAACGATGCCCACGGAAGCTGAAATCTTCGAGAAGACCTACGCCATGCTCCGCAAGGGGCTCTCTCGTCCCTGTATCTGTCGAGAGAAGGAGACGCCTGGCAAGTGCAACTTCTGCGAAGGCTCGGGCGTAGATCCCTACAAAGGCGAGCCGTGTTCGATCTGCGACGGCTCGGGAGTGTGCTGGCAGTGCGATGGGGCGTTGGAGGTGGTACCAGGCCCTCTCGATGACTCACTGAACCTGGCGCTGTTCGTGAGCTGGATCAACGGGATGAGCTTGTCTCGGAGCCAGGAGAACCACGCAAGGTTCTCTGAGCAGTGGGACGTACTCGAAGCGTACGTCCAGGGGGTCACGCAACTTTCGGTGGAGTCGACCACGCCCGAGGAGATGCGCGAGATGTTGGCACGGATGGCTGCGCCCGAGGAGCCCGAGAACAAAACCCCGAACGCCGGGGCCTTGTCCGCTGAAGACCTCGCAGCGCTCGGGGTTGAAGGCTAGTCCTCGCCGAGCCGGGCCACCGCGTCGTGCAGCTCCGTCGAAGCTCGACGGATGTAAATCATGGTCGTATCGAAGCTGGAGTGCCCGGCGACCTGGGACAGCACGTCGGGCGGCGTGCCCAACGTTGCCAACCTTGTGATCCCCGCGTGCCGGAACCTGTGCGGGCTCACAGGCCCCTTCAGCCCCGCGATCTTCGCCCACTTGCGTGTGACATAGGCAACCCCGTTTGTGTCCATCTCCGCCAGCCCATGCTTGTGCTCTGGCAGCCGAGTGAACAGCGGGCCAGCCTCCCGCCCCCGCTCCGAGAGCCACGCCTCAATGGCGAGCACCGTCCGGTCCGTGAGCGGCTGCGGCGTCCGAACCCCCTTGCTCGCCCGCTTGCGCCACGCCCACACCTCGGCCTTCTTCGGGTCGTAGTGCCCTAGATGCAGAGTCGACACCTCCCGGGCCCGGAGCATCGAGTCGTGGAGCAGCAGGAGGATGGCGAGGTCTCGCTTGCCAGTCGCCGTCTGCACGCCCTGGACGGCTCCCAAAATCGTTTTCCAGTCCGGGTGGGGGATACCCTCCACGTCCGTGTACTTCGCCGGTCTCGGGGCTCTCACGAGGCCCCTGAGCGACCACGGGGCGTAGACGATCCCCCGGTCCGGCTCCGACGCGATGTACCACCGCTCGACCATCCCGACGATCGCCTGCAAGGCGCGGGCGACCGTGGCGGGCTCATACCCCTCCGCCTCCATGTGCTCGCGGTACTTTCGCACGAGCTTGGCGGCCCGACTCTTCGTCAGGCGCAGGAAGTGAGCCGTGAACGTCGGCACGTCCTCGACCCCCACGAACCGGGCGAAGCGCTCGAAGTCGCCCCGGTACAGCTTACGGGTGGTCTCGGACAAGTCGGACAAGGCCACGTCGAGCAGGTCGTCGCCTTGCTCGGGCAGCTCCACCAGCGCAGGGGCTGGCTCCACTTCTGGGATGACGAGTTCACTCATGGTACGCTCCAGGCACCGGGCGGCACCTGGGCATGAAACTAGGGGTAGTCGAGTTGGGCTAGGTGTCGTCCGGGGCTTTGTCGGCTCGCTCCCGCGCGAGCGCTCGCTGGTAGAAGCCAGTGGCCTGCACGAAGAGGTAGGTAGCCGTCTCGGGTCGCATGGATGCGTCCCACGCCGCACGCATGGACGCCCGAAGGCAATCATCGCCACGGGCCCGCAGCACGGAGGCGGGGGGTTCGGGCTTCGGCGAAATCACTTCCCCACCTTCAGCTCTTCGAGGGTGGCGTGGACGCGGGGACGTACGGGGTCGTGGAACTTCAGCACCATCAGCCCGCACACCCGTCCGTCATCATCGACGGCCCCGGCGAGTTGTAGGGCGTCGAGCGTGCCCTTGACGGGCGCGTCGATGTCGCCTCGGGGCAGGCCCGCCAGGGGCCCCTTGCGGTGCACCGTGGGCCAGTAGCAGAGGAGCTGGACGGAGACGCGGTGCCAGGGGACGGGGAGGCCGAGGGTCTCTCCGCGGGCCTGGGCTTTGAGTCGAAGCTGGCTCACGGCGTAGGCGGCGGCTTCCCGAAACGCGAGGTAGCCGTCCGAGAGCTTGTGGCCCCGTCCCTGCGTCTTCCGGTTGATCGCCGCCCACCCGGGCTGCGCATCGATCAACACTTCGAGCTGCGTCACTCGCCCTTCCTCCGCTTGTGCCGGAACTCCCGGAATGCCGTCCAGACCGACAAGGGCACGATGACGATCACGAAGACGAGCAAAAGCCAGTCGAACGGCGTCGATACGTAGGCGTCAGGATCTCGGAAAGCGGGTTGCGTCACCATGGGATGAAGTCTCCATCGTCTTCGGGGCGGGGCTCGATGTGCGTCCAGGCTTGACCATAGACTACCCGTTCGGTCTGCGCCTTCGAGATGCCGAAGTGCTCAGCGAGGGCCTTCATCGTCCACCCCCACGTGCGCCGGAGCCGGAGCGCTCGCACGGCGTCTGCATCGAGCACGGCGGAATGGCAGTCGGTGCCGTGGACCTGGCGCTGTTTCGCGCCCCGGTCCGCCATGTTCTCCTCGTGCGTACCGACGGTGAGGTGCTCGGGGTTGCAGCACGCGGGTGTGTCGCAGGCGTGCAGGACCACAGAGCCCTCGGGAGGCATGACGCCGGTCCAGGCCCACACGGCGAGCTTGTGGGTCATGTTCGTGGGGGCTCCGGCGACGCGGAGCTGTGTGTACCCATTGCCGCACTTTCGACCACTGGAGATCCAGCAAGGCGAGAGGTGCTCGCGCACGTGCACCTGCTCGACGATCGCCTCGATGCGAGCCTGGAGCACGCTCGGGTACTTCTGGACGTAGTCCCAGGCGCTCATCCCATGCTTGCCCCGGATGTGCTTGTGCAGGCCCCCGATGGACTTTGAGCGCTTGCCACACTCCCGACAGACGAGCGGGTCTAGCTCAGCCATATCGCCAGCCTCACGAGCAGGGGGATCGGCCGGTACTCGGCGAAGGGGCCCACCAGCAGCTCGCCTCGGTACCCCCGAGGCCGGAGCCAGCGCAGCAGCGGGCCTCGGGGGTCGCGGTAGGTCACGTCTTCGCCTTCAACCATGCCCAACCTTCATCCGTCTGGCGGGCCCACGCCCGCAGCGGCAGGTTCGACCCAGAGGAACGCCACGCTGCCTTGACACGCGCCCCACGGCCCCCCTTGCCCTGGGACCCGCACTTTTCGCGTCCCGAGGGCGGGTCAGGGCGGTGGCGACGGCGACGCCCCCGGCGGTGACGCTTGGGCATCGCCAGGTTTACGACGGACCCCTTCCACATCTCGGGAAGGTGGCCACTGAACTTGACATAGGTCTTCTTTGGGTCTTCTGCCATGACTGTTCTCCTACGGTGCCGCCGAAGCGACGAAGATGCCGGCGAGGGTGGCCGAGAGCCACACCGCGCCGAGTTCGAGATCTGCAAGGGCGCCGATCTCCGCGACGAGCAGGGTGCACAGCACCCCCATACACATCCGGAACACCACGGTCCGGAGGTTCTCCGAGAGGCTCCCGCGAGGGCTAGGAGCGCTCACGGTCTCGCTCCTCATACCACTTGCGGGCCGCCTCGCGGGCCACGACGATCTCCCGGTACCGAGACTCGTTCCCGCCCCGGTCCGGGTGCAGCTCCAGCGACAGGAGCCGGAACTGGCGCTCGACCACGGCAGGGTCCTCGGGCGGGCTCCACTTGGGCCCGAAGAGCACTTCGACCCACGCGGGCGAGACCTCGGGCAGCAAAAAGCTGCTTTGCATGAACCCGATGTAGCTGTGCGGGGCCTCGCGCATGGCCGCCTCGAAGTGCCCGAGGAACTGCCCGAGCCCCCAGAAGTTCGCGGCCACGTCCTGGTAGCGGTCGAAGGGGAACACCAGGCCCGAGGCAAACACGACGCACACGCCCCCATCTTTGGGCTCCTCGAAGTCGTTGAGGGGAAAGCCGTCCGAGTCCACGTGCACGTTGCTCGTGATCCTGAACTTCCTCGGGTGCGAGTGCCGGAGCAAGTGCGAGAACAAGCGCCGGAATGCGGCCCGTGTCCCGACGTCGCCCCGCTCGGGCCGCGGGTGCTCCGTGCGAGGCCAGTGCGCCGGCCAGGCGAGGGGGTAGGGAGGCGGGAGCTTGACGTTCACGAGAGCTTCTCCGGGTCCGGGGGGATGACCTCGATGTCGATCGCCTTCACGTCCACGTCCCAACTTTTGGGGTAGCAGGTGAACAGGGCCCGCGGGTGGAGCTTGCCGCGTCCCCCGGGGTCCTGCTCATCCTCCCGGGTCTGGAGCATGAGCAGGACCGACCGCGTCTGAAGGGCGAACCGCGTCAGGGCCTCGACCACGGGGACCTCTCGTGGCTTGTACTCCATGACCGCCTCGAACACCTCGCAGGCGAAAGGAGAGAGCCCCACGATGCGAGCGGCTTCCCCGGCCGACTTGCCCTCGTGCACGAGCTTCGTGAGGCGCTCTGCGGCGGCTTTGGCTGCGGGATGGGTCACTCGACCCCCCGAAGCTCCACGAAGCTCATCAGGTCGCGCAGGCGCCTCGGGAGCATCGGTTCCGCAAGCCACGCCAGTTCGTCTCCGAGAGCCCGGAGCGCTTGCAGGCGCGTGTGCAGGGGAAGCAGATAGGCCAGACTGTCGAGGGCCTCTGCCTGGGCCCGGATGCGCTCGTGTGCGACGTCGAGCTGTTCTTCGACCCGCTTCCTCCGCTTCTTCTCCCGCTCCGCGTCGCGGCTCCACCGCTGGTGCGCGTCGAGGTAGGCGCACACCACAGGCCACCGAGTATCTTTGGAAGGCCAGGAAGGGTCTTTGGGCTCTTCGGGGAAATGCCGCAACAGCTTCCCGATGCGCACCCTCGGGGCCTTGCGGTGCATCATGTCGCTAATCCTTTCCGGATCTTGCATCGCCATGCCGATAGCGGCAGCGCCGAGAATGGTGAACAGGGAGAATCCGGAGATCGGGGTTTCACTCTCTTCCATGACTACCTGACTACCTAAATGCGGGGTGGTTGTAAAGCTCCAGGAGCCCGGAGATCAGGAGATCTCGCAGGCTCCGCTTCTCGGGCTGTTCGGGCTCCGACTCCGACTCCGACTCCGGCTCCGACTCGGGCTCCGGCTCCGACTCCTCGTCCAACGTCGCCTTCAGCTCCCGCTTGTACTCGTCCGACACCTCATCGTGGAGGCGGTCTGCAATGGCACGGAACGGGCGCACGATCTGGAGCGCGTCTTCTGGCTCGATTTGAAGCCCCTGGTCCTGCCTCCCGTGCTCGTGAAGCTGGATGAAGTAGCCGTTGCTGCTGCGAAAGACCGTGAAGCTCACGCACAGCGGCAGCTCTTCACCCCCGAGAGGGCCCCACCCCGAAAATGCCCCCTGTCGCGTCCTGCGACAGAACTCCCGGACAGCACACAGCGCCGCGCCAATCTCCTGAACTCGTTTCGTGCTCATCGTCGTGCCTCCTTCAGTGCCTTCTCTAGCTCTCGGATTCGTTCATGGGCCTGCAACAAGCGCTTGGCCCCAATGCGGGCGACGTCTCGCCAGCCTCCGCGGTCGTAAGCCCACAGCCCCTTCTCCTCCAGCACGGTGAGAGCCCACGTTTCGTCCGACATCCGTGTCGGCTTCATCCCCGCATCTCCTTCAGCTCTTCCTCGCTCACCAGAACGCCCCGCCGTTCGATCTCCCGTTCGAGGTAAGTCGAGGCCCGCGGGTGTCCCTTGACCGCTTCTCGAAGACTCTCCAGAGCTTCCTCGGACACCAGCAGCCTCTCCGCGTCCCCGAAGTGCTTTTGCAGCAGCGCCAGCGCCACAGTGTCGTGGTGCCGGTCTATGGCGCTGCGCAGGTACGGGCCTTCCTCCGACGGCCGGCGACGTGAGGGGATGACGAACCCGAGCACGAAGAACAAAAGCAGAGGCAACGCAACGAGTAAGGCCAGGGGGATCACCGTTCCAGACTCCCGACGTCGTAGCCGAAGTCGGCCATGGTCTTGTTCCACACCCTTGCCAGGTCTTCCTTGGAGTTTCGGGGCTCGTCGTTCACATGACCTAGAAGACGAGATGAGCCCCACATCCTCCAACCGAAGCACTCGTGACTGTTACGCCATAGCTGCTCCATGAGACAGTCGTAGTCCTGTCTGAAAGGGTGTCCGATGTTGACTGCAACACTAGGATCGCCCGTAAACACCTTACGGGCCCAGCCCGAGAGGCAACAACAGTTTTCGTCGGGCGCGTAGCCGAGGATATGGCTGGGATGTGCTGGGGGAACCGTCCAGTCCGGCACCTGCCTGTAATAGAAACCTCTGTGGATGTGCTTCGCTTCGAGGATCGGGACTTCATCCGGCCATGCATGGGGGTGGGGTAGTTCGATACTCATCCTTCGCTCCTCGCCTTCTTCGCAGCTTCGTGGCGCTCGCAGAACTCGCGCCCCTTCGTCGTCACGACCCACACGGTCGCCGTGCGTCCCGAGCGAGTCTCTGCACGTCCCCCGGAGTCCTCCACGAACCCCTTGATCACCAGCCCCCTCCGCCTCGCACTCGCGGTCTGGTGCCGCATCTTCAGCCGCACCTCGATGCCGTCGTCGGTGTCCGCCTGGCGGTGCAAGGCGAGCAGCACGCGAAGCTCGTCCGTCTCCGCGTTCTGGCGCACCGACGCGGCAGCCGCCCGGCTCGTGGCCCTCGGGCCCCCAGGGACGATGGGCTCCCCGAGGCTCACCACTCCACGGTCTCCCCCGCCTTCAAGGCTTCTTCAGCTTTCCCGTCCTTCAGATCTTCCTGGATGAGCAACACCGCCTTGGCGATGTCGATGTTCCGGTGGCGGGCCAGCAGATCCTCGAAAATGCGGGCCGTCAACTTTTCGTCGCACAGGCCCCGCAAAGCGTAAGCCATGTTCTCTGCCGTCATGAGCAGCCGTTCGTAGTGACCCACCCCAGGGAAGGACTCCTGGAAATAGGCGATGTCTCCGTCTTCGAGGTGGGCTCGGTACTCTTTCCGGTCGATGGTCATTTCGTCAGCCATGGTCGTTTCTCCTTCTCTGTGTTTCACGATAATGTACGGTATCCTGAAAATCAAGGGCTCATCTGGGCTTCACGGGCCTTCCGTCGCCAGCACCAGGGCCGCGAAGCGCACGAACCCTTCGAGCGTGTCCGCAGCCGAGATCTCCCCGTCCAACTGAGCAAAGTGGATCTCCGCCCCTACTCCGGCAGCCGTCTCGGGGAAGAAGGTCACGTGGCGGGACACCAGCATGGGACCTCCCGAGCCTGTCCGGGCCCAACGGAAGCGCCCGCGCAGGACTTCATACGCCCACGACTCCCATGCGGCCCTGCACGCTTCCTCGCCGCTCCCGTGTGGACTAAGAAAGTGCGTCAACGGCGGGGCGGTGTGGTCGACGAAACTCATCCCTTGCTCCCTTCCCGCATCCCTGCGTGCACGCCCATGGCGAACAACTCGACTTCCCGTGCCGCAAACTTGGGGTCCTCTCGACGGTCGGGCGTGCCGGAAGCCAGCGTCGACCCTTCGGGGCGGATTGCCTCCCAGCGCCAGAGCAAGGGGCCGGGGAGCCACGGGGGGCCGGTCTTCTCTGCGAAGACAATCAGGTTCAGCTCCTTTCCGTCAGGCAAAGCAAACGCCCTGAAGAACAGGTGGGCTCCTCGGGCCTCCCACGGATTCTGTAGTGCGGACTCGCTCACTTCCCCGTCTTCCTTTCGGCAACGACAAACACGTCGCTCCACTTGGCGAGCAGGGAATCGTGCTCCCAGATCTCCACTTCGAGCAAGATCCAGAAGTCATAGCGCCCCTGGAGATATCTTGGGAGATCCACGTGGGTGGTCGACTCCTGCCCCGCCACGAAGCGATCTGCCATCAGCGAAGCCAGGCGCATCATCGCCTCCAGCGAAGGCGCCTGCGCCTTCTGTTCGATCGTCACGTACTCCACGACCGGGGACCATTCCGGCTTGGTCCCTCCCGTGCGTTGCGTGTACTCGTGCCGACACCGTGTGCGGACCACGAAGCTCCGAGGCACGGGCTTGTGGTTGAAGCTGCCGTCGCTCATACCCTCGACACCCCCTTCGTCGGCACCCGCACCGCCGGCACGTACGGCAACGACTCGTCGCCAACGACCATGGCGTCGATCCATACCTCCTTGATCGCCAACCACTCGTCCGGCCCCGGCGGGGGCATCTCCCGCGAGGAGAGCCGCTTCGCATCTTCGGGTGAAAGCTGTTTTCCGGGGGTGTAGACCCGGTAGCCGCGCTTGCGGTAGCTCTCGGCCTTGCGCGGTTCGAGCGGCATCGGGTCTCGGTCGACGTAGCAGCGCTCGTGTCCCCGCCGGTCGTAGCGGTAGGAGCAGGCAGCTCGGGGAACACCTCCCGTCGTGTGGCGATCTACCGACCGAGAAATCTCATCGCGCATGAGCAGGATGTAGAAATCCGGAGGCACGTGACCTCGCAAAGTTCTCCGAGCCTTTTTCTGGAGACGCTTCGGTCCGATGCGCTCCACAAACTGTCGGTGACTGTTTATCAGGTCCACGAGTACCGGAAGAGCCCAGTTTGCAGCGACAGGGGAGTCCACCCACCGCCCCCCGCTCGCGTCAGCCACCCGCAAAGTACGAATGTTCACGAGGATGTCTTCCGGGGCCCTGTAGTAAGCCACCGCCGAAAACTGAAGGACGTCCCCCTCTTCCGTGAGCAAGTGCGCGAAGGGGTAGCAAAACTTCACGTCTGTCGGCTTTCCATCTTGCCGAGACACCGCCGCCAAATCGAGCCGATCTAACAACGACGCAAGGGGAGTCCCTTCACCCTCAGCTACTCCGTAGCCAACGTAGGTCACAGGAAAAGGTAAAGGTCCCGGTCGACGGAAGCTCGAAACCGTCTTAGCCAGAGGAAGGTAGAACTCGTCTCGCCAACGGTCTCCGGGGAGCAAGCCTGCCTGTGCCGCACGTTCTACCTCTTTTCGGGCCCACGACTCCCCCCTGAAATGTTCGTCGAGCATCTTCGTCGTCGTCTGCTCTACAACCTCACGATAGAGGGCTTTCGGCACGTGGATGACTCTGGCCTTTTTGAGCAAAGCCCGAACATCCGGCAGAGTCTCAGGGGACTCTCTATGCGCCAAAAAGACCCGCAAAGTGTCTTTTGCCCCCCGAGAAAATCTGAATACGCTCATCCTTCGCCCCCTTCTCGCCACGTCTCCAGCGCTTCGCGGAAACGCTCCTCGCCCCAATCCCCCGAGTGCCACCACTCCAGGGCCTTCCACACGTTCGCCAGCTCGTGCACCTTGTCAGTGAACTGCTTTTCGAGGGCCGCTAGCTCTTCCCGCAAGGCTTCCGTGGCCTTGGCAGCGTCCTCGGCCCCCTCGGCGGCGAGAGCATCCCGCATCGACTCCAGGTCGTGCTGGCGGTCCACGAGCTTCAGCGGGCCTTCGATGTCCGCCACGTGGCACAGGTAGTTGTAGCTGCCGCCGCTCACTCCGCCTCCAGCTTCTCGCGCCAGTCGTCAGGCACGACGCACCAGAACCCGAACTGCATGACAGGGCAGCCCGAGGCGATGGGGGTGAGCGCGATGGTGATCGGGTCCTCCCACGTGAACGTGCGCCAGTTCACCGGGACGGGCTCCCTGCACGCGAGCGACAAGATCCCCAGGTCCGGACGTGCCATGAACTCCTCACTGTGCATGACGGCGTCTCCACGGGCCTGGAAGCAGTAGGGGCGCATCGGGAACCGAGGGATGCCCCGGACCCGCTCCACGTCCGTAGGCTGACCCACGAAGAAGGCGTCGTGCAGCGGGTACGAACGGTACAGGAAGGTCCGCAGCTCCCGGGTCGAGAAACGATTTCCAGACGGGCCTAGCTCGGAAGGATCGCTCAAGGCCAGGACCACTGCTTGACCCTCGTTCATGAACACCGGCTCAGCCCCTCCCGCTCGACCACGAAAGAAGCCCCGTCGGCATCCTCCACCACGGCGAGCTTGCCGCTGTTCATGAAGCGAAGCACCCGCACGTTCGTCCGCTTGCCCTCCTCGCCTCCCCTGGTGTCGATCGCCTTCACCGTCATCCCCACCTCGGGCACAAACGGCTCGGTCTCCAACGCTTCGAGCCGCTCTTCGAGGGTGGCGATGTCGGCCCGGAGGGCTGCGAGCGACCCCTCGACCGACTTGTGCACCATCTCGACCCTGCTCGACCACACCGCCAGCTCTTCGAGCGTCTTCGTCGTCTCGCCGAGCACCGACTCCAGGACGCCAATTCGCCCTTGCGTGCGCTCGACCACCTTCAGGACTTCTTCGTGTGTCATCGTGAGGAGAGTATACACGTATCGTAGGCAGGTAGTCAAAAAAGTGCCGGCCACGACGCCCCAAAACGTCGTGGCCGACTGCGGGTGTTACGATGCCACCGCCCGCTGGGCATCCATGCGCGCTATCCCGCCTTCGGAGGCGCCTTCTTCCCCCCGTTCTTCGCCCGCTTGGTCTCCGCCTTGCGGGCCTTCTCTTCGTCAATCTCCCGAAGCAGCCCCGTCAGCCCCTTGATCTGCGTCGAATCCGTCTCCCCGAGGACCCACCGCAGAGCCCGGACCACGTTCGGCTCCAGACCCCCGCCCTCCTGCGCCGCGGCGAGCACCGCCTGGATGCGCCGCTTGCCAGGGGCGAGGGAAACCGTGGCCGTGCCCCCCTTCTCGCCCTTGCTGCCGCCCTTCTTCTCCCGCGTCTTCGCTTCCGCGGCCTTGACCGTGGCCTTGCCGCCCTCGGCCTGCATCTCGCGCCAGGACGCCCGCTGCGCCTTCCTGTCGAGCTTGGCGAGCTTGGCCGCCGCAGTGGCCGAGAGCAGCCCATCCTCGACCGCCTGAAGGACGACGTCGTCACACTCGCGCAGAGCGAGCCAGTTTTTGACCGCCTGCGTCGTGACGCCGAAGATCACGGCGATCTCCTCTGCGTCGTTGCCCTGGTCTTCGAGCCATGCCGCCTTGCGGGCCTTGGCGAGCGGACCATCGTCGCGGCGGATCTCGTTCTCCGAGATCATGATGCCGGCCATGTCCTTGTCACTGCCCTTGCGGGCGATCACCGGGATCTTCACCGTCGCCTTGCCCTGCTCGCGCAGCCGGCGGTTGGCCTCGCGGGCGTGCAGCGTGCGACGACGTCCCGCCACCACCTCGGGCACCTCGCCATCCTTGCGAATGAGGATCGGCTCCAATACGCCTTGGTACATGATGTTCGCCACCATGCCTTCGTCCAGCGGGTGCTTGACGCGCTCGTCGTAGAGCGGGTGTTCGGGGCCGTCGTTCGTGTCGTGACCGATCACGCACACGTCCTCGGGCTCCATGTGGAAATAGTTTCCGCGCTTACCGGGTAGAGCTTGCTTTGCCATCGTAGGGGTCTCCTACCCCAAAGCCCCGTGCCCTGGCGGGCTACGGGGGTGGGGTCGATTGGAAGGTCGAGGCTAGCTCGCTTCTCGGAGCATCGCAGCCACGCCGGACGCAAACGCGATGGCGTCATCATCCGAGCATCCGGTCTCACGCTTGGCGAGACGGGCGATCTCCGGGAGTACCCGGTGGGCCGGCATCTCCCCAGCAACCGCCTTGGCGAAGATCGGGGCGACGACCGCGGCCACCGCCTTGCGGAAGGTATCCGGGTCCATCTTCTTCGGCTCCGGCTCCGGCTCGCACTCTTCGATCCGGTAACTCAGGAAGGTGTGGCAGCACACCCGGAGCTTGCCATCCCGTTCGATGTCCGCCCACCATCCATCGGGGCTCTGCTCGATTTCGTCCGCGAGGCGGACGAGCACATCAGGATCCGCCATGGCATCCCGCTTGTGGGCTTCATCCGTCTGATCGCAGTCCGTGGTAAGGTTCGTCCGGACAAGGCGGACCTTGCCCGACCGGAGCATCTTCAGGTATGCGGGGCGGCGGATCTGCCCGCGGGGAGTGATCTTCGTGGTGACGCCTGCGAAAGTGATTTGCTGTGCCATCGTGCTAGGTCTGACGGATAGCACAGTAGTCTATTCATCAGGTAGTCAAAAATCATTTAGCTTGCGCGAGATGCGTGACGCGAAGATCGCGCAGCTCGAAGAAAATCTGAAACCGTGTGAATAGTAGTCAGGTAGTCACCGTCTGACCTTGCACGATGGACACGAACAGCTCCAACCCCGTAACCTCCGATGACTCCCGCCTGGCCCGCAAGGCCCGCGTGCTCGAAGTGGCCGAGTACACCAGCACCGACCCCCGCGACATCTTCTCCCAGCTCGTCTGGGAAGGCCGCGAAGGCGGCTGGACTCTCGAAGAGGTTGAGGCTCTTCTAAAGTAAGCCCCACCTCCCCAATCGACCCCCGCCCCTGGCTAGCTCGACTAGCAGGGGCTTTCGGGGTGTATGGACACCTCGACCGCGAACCCCTCCCGACTCACCGAAGCCTGTCGCCGCGCCATCGTCCGGATGCAGTCTGGCTCCGTCCCCATCGCCCGCGTGCCTAGCGATGCCCGTCACGTGCTCGAAGACCGCGGCATCGCCTGCGAACTGTCCGCGGCCGGGTACCTGGAGCTGACGCCTCGCGGCCGAGGCGTGGACCCTGCAACTTTCGAGGCGTAGGAAAACTCCTCGACCCCCCGCCCCTGGCTAGCTCGACTAGCAGGGGCTTTCGGGGTGTATGGACACCGACAAGATCCGCAATCTTCTGGACGAGATCGAACGCTGTAACCACCTTGCTCATGAGATACGCAGCTCTTCCCAGACCGTAGCGCTTCAGTTCAACATGGACGGGACGATCGATGTCGACGATGGCACCTTCACTTTTGAAGCGTCTCAGGGAGCCCATATCCGGGAAGATCTGGCACGCTACTTCGCAGAACACGTGAACTGCCTGAAGGCACAAATCTCCCAGGAAGCGGCCTCATGAAACCCAAACACGGCTACATCCACGACGCCATCCACGAGATGAGCTGCACCTTCCACGCCGAAGCATCCCGGGACCCCACCGCGAGTCTCGACGAGCGCAAGCTGTTTGTGTGCCCGCGGTGCAAAGAGCTGTTCTGCTACTGCGCCGGCTCGGCCGACACCTCGGTCTGCAACGACTGTGCGTGCGCGCTCGAAGACCTCGGGCACACTTTCGAGGAGATTGAGGAGATGTACCCACCATGACCCGCCGCTACGCACGAACCCCGAAGCTCTACAACCTGTTTCACGTCGCACCGCGCTGCGGCGTGTGGCGGACCCGCGTCCCGCTCTCGGCTCTCGCCCGACAGGTCGAGAAGTACCAGAAACGGTTTGGCTGCGAACCTGAAGTGGAGGAGATCCGATGAAACGCAACATCGTATGGACCATCATGTGGGCGATCGTCTCCGCCGGTCACTGGCACGACGCCCGCGAGTGGCACACGCGCAGCGACAGTCGGTGGTGGGCGAGACAGATCACGAAGGCGTGGAAAGACCTCGACGTGCAGCGGGCCCACCTCGTCGACACCCGGGTGCGCGCCAGGGGCATCCGTCGCCCGACCCCGAAGGCCCCGCGAATCTCCACAGCTCGCCTGACGAGCCTGTCGGAAAGCGGCGGACGCGCAATGTGAAAACAGTTTTGAATACCTGACTACCTGCCCACGTCTACCCTTGCACGATGGACACGAACAACTCCCAGACCCCGACCCTCCGCCTCTCCCCCGCACAAGCTCGCGCCATGGACCTACTCGCCCGTGGTTACCGGGCTGAAGTCATCTACAACGACAAAATCGAAGTGTTCATGGAGTCCGGAGGCCGCCCGCGTATCGAAAAACGCACGTGGAAGGCCCTGGAACGTCGCGGACTCATCGACCGCAACTGGACTAACACCGGGACGTGTCTGGTAGCCTTGATTCAGGACTGAAGTTTGAATACCTGACTACCTGCCCACGTCTGACCCAGCAACATGGCACACCGCATCTACCTCTCAAAGCCCCGCGCGAAGTTCCTCGACAAGATCACGGAGGGCCTGACCCATCCCGCCCACGGCGACGGATCCGCCCGCAAGTTCAACAATGCCCCGGACACCTTCATGCCCCTGTCCGTCGAGCGGCTCGGCGAGAATCACTACTCGGTCGGACACTACTTCGAGCAGAACGGAGACCTCGTGCCGGACCCTGACTTGGAGTTCGTGCGCGACAGCTCCGGCCGCTGGTCCGTCGTCGCCGCAACCATGGCGACCGGGCACTACACCCGCGTGGCCGAGTTCGACGACAACGGCGTCACCGGCTTCCGCCCCCGGGCCCTCGCCTCGGTCCGTCCCCTGGCGAACCTCCTGCTCGACAACGCCAAGCGACAGCAGGGCCTCTAGTTCCTCTCACGTCCATCGTGCAGCCCCCGGCAATGGTGCCGGGGGCTTTTTACGTGAGAACCCCCGCCCCGGAGGATTCCGGGACGGGGGTGGAGTGAGAGTGGAGACCCCGAGCATGGCCGACCGGGGGATGCACCATCCTACCACGCCCCTCGGGGACGTGTGGTATCCTGGCAACCATGGCGCCCTTGTACCGCAACCCCGCGGCCCTGCTCATGCTCGCCTCCCTCGGGCTCGTCGTGGCCCATGGGCTCGCGTACGGGGCGAGCCGGTGACCCCTCCGAGACAGATCCGGACGCACCCCTTCTTCGACAAGGTGGGGGAGACGTCCAGCAAGCTCGCCAAGCTGGCTGAGCAGCTCCGAGATCGTTGCCGCGAAACCGGAGACCCCACGGGTGCGGGCATGGCCGAAATCCTCCGCATGAAGCTCACAGAGCTTGCGCGCAGCACGCTCGTGGAGACCCAACCGATCGACGTGGAAGACTAGACCGATGTCCAAGCTCCTGAAATGGGCCAACACAGGAACAGAGCGCGGTAAAGCCCTTGCCGCGAAGTACAAAGCCAGTTTTGCCGTCTCCGCGGCCCCGATTCTGGTTGAAGGGGTCGACGTAGTGGTCTTCTCGGTGCCCTACCTCGGGAAAGAGGGAGGGAAGCATCGAGGGTGGTTCGTGTGTCGCACCGACAATGAGCGGACCCTCGTCGAGTACGCACCGACGAAGAAAGCTGCACTCGCCAACGCCGCGGAGAACCTTCGCTACTACGGGCCCGACTTCCGAAGCTAGACCGGGGCCCGGAGCTGTGTCGGGTCGAAGTCCCGCCCGCCCTGGCGCGCACGTCGGGCCAGGCGTTCCGCGGCGACGGGGGGCGTAGCGCCGCCGCCGGGGGCGTCGTAGTCCAGCTCGGGGACGTACAGGTTGAGGGTCTGTGCGGGCGTGAGGCCAGCACGGGCCCCGATGGCGGGTCCTGGGACCATCCACGTATCAGGGATGGGGGCGCCGGAGCCGAAGCTGTACTCGGGGTCGAGCACCGCCCCGAGGGCGTCTCGGGCCCACAGGGCTCCCTGCTGCCAGATCGTTCGGCCCGAGTCGTTGCGCCGGCTGCTGTGCGTCTGTCGGTGCGTCACGATGATGCCGGCGTCGATCCCCTCGTCGGCCAGGTCGTCGAGGATCAGGAGGATCGCCCTGCGCAGGGCGTGCACCTGGACCTCCCCCAGCTCCTCCCCTTCCTTCCACAGCCCGCCCACCTCGATGGAGACCGTGCCGTCATTGAAGCCGTGCGAGGCCGCGAGCCACGTGTCGTACGGGTGGATGCGGTAGACCTTGCCGTCCTCGCTGACCCCGATGTGCGCCGTGACCTTCGGCCAAGCGCTGTCGCCCACGTTGTCGACGGCGACTTGATGCAGGCAGATGCCGAAGATGTCCGAGAGGGGGCGCGGTGAGTTGAAATCCCGCTTGTTCTGCCCGGCTCCGCCCCAGTTGCCGGACTTGTAGTTGACGGTGGCGGCCTTGTCCTGAACATCGACGATCTCGATGTTGTCGTAGAGCCACTGGATGTACTCGTCGTCGCTGCCCCAGCCTCCCCCGCCTGGCAGGTCCATGTCGAGACCGCCGAGGCCGGAAGACGTCGCGCTCGAACCACCGCCCGCCATGGCGAGCAGCGCTCCGCCGCCGAGGAGAGCCCAAAGCCAAGGGGGGATCTTCATGTGTCGCTCCCGAAGCCGAAGGCTTCCATCATGACCGCGTCCACGTCTTCCACAGGCTTCTCCACGCCCATGAGCACCATACGCTCTTCCCGGTACCAGTCCGGGTGTGGGATTCCTGCTCGCTGTGCCGCGTGCACGAACACGTCGTTTGCATTCTCCTCGGGTTTGGGAATGCCGCTCTTCTTCGCCTCTTTGTAGAGGTCCGAGAGAGCCACACGCATCCGGTCTCGGTCAGCTCTGCGACGCTGCCCCATCTCCGCCACCGCCACAGCAGAGCGCTTGCTCGGGAACTTCAGCACGAGATGCTCGCCGCGGTAGAGGTGGTGCTTGCTCCCGTCTTTGCGAAGACGAAAGCCCCCAGGAAGATCCTCCCCGTAAATCAGTTTGTTGAGCCTGATCGCCGTCGCCGACAGGGCGTTAGATGCTCTGCGGTCGAACGCCTTGTCCCCCCGTCCCTCTTCCGCCTGTGCGTCGTAGCTGTTCGACAAGTCCAGGAGAAGAGCCGCCACCTTTTTCTGATCCGGAAGACTGCTCGGAACCTTCAAGCGCCCGCCTTTGGGATACCTCACACCTTCAGGACCCTCGACCCTCCCCCACCCTCGATCGAAGCTGCGGGCCAGGGCCCGATACGCCATGGTCTCCTCGCGGCTCAGCCCATGACCTTCCGGGTCGCGGGCAAGCTCCACGACATCCGTCTCGATGACCGAGATCACCGTCTCAGGAACCTTGACGTACGGCACGGCAGACCCCTACAACGACAGGCCCGGGGGCGTCAGGGCCTTGCCGAGCATCCGGGCGATGCGAGCCGCCAGATCTTCGAGCGCATCCATCAGCTCCGCTCGACGCACCGCGATGGCTTCGAGCTTCGCCGTGGTCCCGTCCCGGTACGCACGCCAGTCCTCGGGCGAGAGCCGAAGCGCCAGCGCGACCTTGGCCTCGCGCGTGTCCCCAGACCGGAGCGCTCGCACGACGTCTCGAAGCTCGTCCTCCGCCAGCTCCGCGAGGTTGTCCTGGTTCTCCTCGAACCAGGTTTTGCCCACGCCACGTAGCCCGCTGAGAATCTCCTCGGGCCTCCCCTTGATCCACTCTTTCACGTCCATCTTTTTCACTCCTGCTAGGACCCCTGCAAAAACGGTGTTGACCAAGGATCTTCATCAGCTTGCTTTTTGAGCAAAGCAAACAAGTGGTTGAAAGAAGCAAGTCCATTCCCCATCCACATGCCAACCTCGTGTTTTGCACGATTATCGTGGTCCGAGAAAGTCTGCTCCAACAAAAGTCGAGGTCTCTCAGGGTAGCCAGTCACGAAAACCTTGACGACTAAGTATGCCTTCTCTCCCGGGTACTCTAGCGTGGTGATCTTTACCGGCGTGTACCAGTCTTGATCCGGTATGAGCGCCAGTACCTTGTCCAAGAAAGCAGTTTCTTCCGATTTCCCGCGAGGAGGAATGCTCCACTGCCAGTCCCCCGGCCCAGCCGGAAACTCGTGATCCTTGGGGTGCCACATCCCCGCCTGATAGTAGGGATTCATCCAAGCCGGAGGCAGCGAAGAGGGGATACCCGGAGACGGAGTCTCCTCGGGCGCTACGTCGACATAATACGCTGGCGCACTGGCTTCCTTTTCCAAGAACTCTGACAGATCGATACCGCCCAAAACGTCAAAATCCGCCTGCGAACCCTTCCGGCTCGACGCGAAGAAAAGCACGAGACCGCCAGCCCCGAGCAACCAAGGCCACATGCGCTTCATGGGTGCTTCCCCCTGGACATCGTCTTCTCCCTCATGCTCATGCCGGCGCCAAAATGAAGTAGTCCGAAAGAGGCACCGTCACCGGAGCCCCGAAAGTGTCCTGGTTACCCCGACGCTCCAGCGACCACGCGACCGAGTCTCCAGGAATGGCCGCCGAGATGTCGAAGGTCGCCGAAGCCCGAAAACGTAACAGGGAGGCGTTGGCGGGGACGCTCAAGGGCACCACCGTGACCGACGACGGGGTCTGCGTACCGTCGATGCGGTCTCCATCGCTCACCAGGGCTCGGTAGAACACGAACAGGAGGTCGCTGGCCGCCTGGTCGAGATTGCCCAGCACGTACTCCCAATGGTAGGTAACGGGCTGCGAGATGTCGGCATTTTCGGGGATGCGGAAGATCCCCGAAAACCGCTCGATGACGCCGTCGCGGAACTGCGACTGGTTGGCCCGCACCTCGAAGACGCCGATGTTGAGCGTCTGTCCTCCCGGGACGGCGCTGGGATCCGCCCCCCGTCTCGCCTCGATGCGGATCGGTGCGGCCGACACTGCCTTCGCCTGCGGGACGAAACCCACCGTCGTGCGGACTGGATCTGCCGGCGTCACCATGGCTCAGCTCCCCCTACGGGTACTTCCCCCCGGGCTGGTGCCCGGTCGCGTTCATGACGGCTGCACTGAACGTGCTCTGGTCCCCGCGAGCCCACTGGACCCACGCCCACACCTGCGGCCCCCCGAGCCCGTCCACCTCCATGCGGTCGTACTCTTCGAGCAGAGCCAGCGTCGCGGGGATCCCCGCAAAGATGTTCTCCGCCGCTCGCACGTCCGTCTGAAACGCTTTCAGGGCCGTGCGGTAGGCGTCGGTCGCCTCACCGTCCCGGTTCGTCTTCCGGTAGCCGAGGGCGTACAGAGCGTTCTGGAGCTTCTTCCGCGCTGCCTTCCTCGGATCACCCTCGGGGAGCGGCGGGGGCGGCTCTTCGCCCGCCTCCTCCTTCTCCGCCACCTCCAGGTCGCCGAGGAACAACGCCTCCAGCTCCGGGCCCTTCAGATCTCCCTCGGGCTCCTCGGGCTCCTCCTGCGGCGTCTCCCCGCCAAGCCCCATGAGGATGAGCAAAGCGCCGCCGATGGCGAGCCAGTGCCACGACTTCTTCAAGCTCATGGCCCTACTCCCCTTCCGTCTCGGAAACAGTTTCGGGCGCACGCTCAGGCTCAGGCTTGTCGCGCTTGACGATGTCGTCGATCAGCTCGGCCTGACGAGCCATGGCGCGCAGGTCTTCAAGCGGGACCGGGCACGGGTCGATCTCCGCCAGCTCGCAGCGCTGGAGGATGACGTTCGTCTGCACTGCGTGGTCCTCCGCCGGCACCTTCAGCGTCTTCGAGAGGCAGCCGGAGAGCACCAGGGGCACGAGCACAAGCAGCGCCGCGGTCGACCCCGAGCCCTTCTTCGGCTTGCGAGCGTTGAGCTTGTCGAGAATCTCCTGGCCCGCAGGACCAACCTTCGCCAGCTCGTCGAGCACGAACTGCACGTCGGTGTCGCGGCGACGCTCGAAGATGTGCCGCACCGCTGCCGCTACCGCGAACACGCCCATGGCGATGGCGGCGAAAAACGATTCGTCGAGGCCCCACTTCGCAGCGAGCCCGGAAGCCACCGCGATCGTGGTCACCGTCGAGAGGATGGACGCGAGGATGTCCTGGCTCTTCTCCGCCGGGGCTCGCTCGATGGGGGTACGTTCGGCCTGTGCCATGCGGCCGAGTTTACCACAAACCAAAAGGAGAAGAGCCGGACTTCGGTGGCCGGTCACCATTCTTCCCCCCAAGATCTCCGCCTGCGCCCTCGATAGCCCGTTTCGGTGACGGGTCACCAGTAACGAACGCGACAGGTCGTCGCCTCTCCCTCCCCCGTCATGGCAGCGTTTCGCTGCAAGGCCCATAGAGCTGGCCGGGCCGGAACCCTCTCGTCAGGGAGGTTCCTGGATCTACCACGTACCGGTCACGAAGAGAAGACCCGCGAGAATCCAGACCACCATCCCCACTAGCATCAACGCGATCGGGCCTTGGAGGACCGGGTCTCGGGCCGTATCATCTAGTGCTCGCCAGACTCCTCGCGGGTAGGAATCGGATGCACGCCCGTCACTTCCTCTCGACCTCGGACTCGTTCGCGCCATCTCTCCAACGAGGCTATCCGCTTCTCGTGATCCTGTCGACCCACCCGCTCTTCAGCAAGTGCTTTCTGGACCTGCGAGAGCTGCTCCCGGATGCGACCCACCGCCATGAAGGCGCCACCGATGACTGCCATGGGCGCCACGATGGCGAGCACCGTCCCGAGCACGAGGCCCGTGGAGATCTCCGGTAGTGCCTCAGCGGCGAGGGCGTAAGCGCTCACCCCCCTATTTCAGCGCGAACCGGCCCCCGGGTCAACCTGAATAGGGCAACCCGGAAACCAGTGCGGCCGAAGCGCTAGCGCGGGTAAAGCGCTTTGCAGATATCCTGCATCCGGATGATCGACCACAGGATGTCGTCGAGGGCCCGGTGCGCCACATGCTCGGGGCGTTTTGCGAGGCGGGAATCCTGGAACCCCCACCGCTTGTACCCCTCCATGAAGCCAGACACGTCGAGGTGCCGGTGCGAAAGCGCCTTGTCCAGCTCCGGCATGTGCTTGTGGATGAAACCCCGGTCGAAGTGCACCGACTGCCCCCCGAGCAGGGGCTTTTTCCCCTCGGGCATCCACCGCTCGATGAGCCCGAGGATCTGGCACTCCGCATCCTCAACCGTCACCTGCGACGCCTTGACCTCGTCCCACAGCCCCGACTCCCCGTGCGTCACCCGACACCAGTCATTCATCTCGCCCCACAGGTCGTCTGCGAGCTTGTCCCTCACGACCTCTTCGACGATGCCGATAGGGAGGAGATTCGGTGTCGTCATGACCGCCGCAACCTCGATGATGGAGCAGCGCTCAGGGTCGAGCCCCGTCGTCTCCAGGTCGATCCACAGGATGTTGTGTTCGTGCTTCATGCTGTCAGAACCTCTCGGATGCTCTTCGCCTTGTCGTGGGCCTTGAAGTCCCATCGGATATCGGCACCGAGCTTCGGCGCGATGTGGTCCACGAGGATCTCCGTGGGGACTCGGCCGGGACACGGCTTGTTCGTCCACGCCGCGTGGATCGTGAACTCCAAGCCCTGGCGGAAGTGCCCCTCCCTCATGCCCTTGTTCACCGTGCGATTGACGTGCTGAAACATGACGTGCTCGTCGTACTCGTCGAACCGCGAGTGCGCGTCGAAGCACATCGACAGATAGTGCGTGTTCGCCCCGTGCGAGGCCCACGTAACCCACTCGAAAGGCAGGTTGAAGTACAGCACGCCAGGCAAGGTCGAGATGACCTGATAGGCCACGCCGTTGTTGTACTCTCCGGGAGGATCGCCGATCCACCGATGCTTCAGCGCCATGAAGTGCTGGTACTGCTCCCGGGTGATCTCCAGATTCGGCTTTTGGAACCAGCCGCTATCCAGCGGTGCGTCCGCGTACAGCTTGCGGCGGCTGCTGTGCGTCCCGAAACCCCCCCTCACCGCCGAGTGGTGGAAGCACAAACCGCGCTTGTACGTGAGCCGGGTGCTGCCCGTCGTGTCGCCGAACGTCGTGTGGGGGCTGTACCACTTGACCTTCCCGCGCTTGCTCACGGGCGTGTCGCGGAGGTCAATCACCGCAAACAGCTTGTCGCCGGAGACCCCTTCGCTATCCCCTGCTTCCTTCGCGCGGTTCTCCTCGGTGATCTGGAGCGCTCGGTCGGCGTAGTGTCGAAGCTGCTCGCTCTCCTCGAAGAGCCGCTGCGCCACTTCATCGCAGAGCATCGCCGCGCCTGCATCTTCGAGGTCTTGTCCTCGACTCTCAGCGATGCCCCCAGCCCCAGCCACGATCTGTGCCACGTACTGGAGCGTCTCAATGTCCTTTTGTTCTGCCATGCCTTCTCTCCTTCAGTAGCTTCGTGGCCGCCTCCGCCGCTTCCTCGTGCGACCGGAAGCCATTTCGGAAGTCTCTCGACCCGTCGGGCCAGGAGATCACGTATCCCCACGAGACCCAAGCGTTGCCCTCGTGGCGGAGGATCTTCAGATCAGTCTGTCTCACTGCCCCAGACTGAGCGCTCTGCGTCCGTCAGCGGTCGCCCGAGCATGTCTTCTGCCCAACCATCCACCACCGCCTCCAGGCAAAAGAGCAGGCTCCGAAAGTCGGGCATCTTCTCGTCGACCTTGAGCTTTTTCGCGGTGTCGAGATCCGCCACGTGGTAGCCCCCGTCCCGAAGCTCCTCCCGATTCGCATAGACGATACGTCCGAAAGACACCGCGCCCGGGGGAACGTGCCCGCTGCCCGAGTGCTCCTCCTTTTCTCGAACACGAAAGTGCGCCCACACCTCGCGGACAATGTCCTCGCGGCAGCGACGGGCGATCTCCTCTTCGACGGGGTCACTCATCCTCGGCCTTCTCCTTCTTCCCGAACAAGCCGCCGACCGCCTTGCCGAAGCGCTCGCCCATGCCGCCAGCCACCGACCCCGAGAGCAGGCCGGGGCCGAACGTCATCGCCAACTCGATGCCCTGGTCGACGCGCTCGTTGAGCTTGACGATGCCGTCGCGGATCTCCTCCAGGTACACCGCACACGTCGCCGTGGCGAACACCTGGCCCGCCGCTAGCGTCGTCTGCACATCCTGTGTGGCGAAGCCCTGGCGCATCACGTGAGCGCTCTGGCGTCGCAGGGCCTCCAGGGGGGTCAGTTCTTCTTTCTTCTCGTCGGTCATGATTCCACCTCGTTCCCCCACACGTCCCACCCGTCACGCGGGCGACGGGCAAACATTTCGAGGCGAGGGCCGGGGGAAGTTGACTCCACCACCTCGAAAATCGCTTTGGGTTTGACGCTGTGCGCCTCTCTCGGCGCCGCCACCACCGTGGGGCGCCGGTCCTTCGGAACGGGCACATGCGCCGTCCCTCGCCGCCCGAATAGCACCAGCTCGTGCGAGCCGCGGGCGTACTGCCCGAGCCCCACTTGCAGCATGTTCGTGAGGGCTCCGGCGTTGTCGTGGCCGAGGGTGAGCCCCTGCTTGACCTTGACCCACGCGAGGTTCAGCTTGTACGCGAACCCGAGCGCGTCCATGAGCTGAAGTCCCGCCGGAAGGTAGTTGTTCGTGACGGCGATCCACAAGTGCATCGGTCTGCCCTTGCGCCTGTCGTGCCCGTCGAGCACAGGAGCGAGCACCCGCTGGTGCAGCTTGACGATGTCCGGCACCTTCATGACGGCATAGTGCCGATCCGCCCCCCGCTTGATCTTTCCTCCACCCCGCTCCGGCCAGGGCGGGTCCGTGAAGATGCACTGGTAGTTGTTGCGGGGCAGCACTAGAAGAACTCCATCGACGTCAGCAGCTTGTCATACGCATCCACCGCAGATACCGAACTCTTCCACTGGTGCATCCTGTTACCGCGCGAAGCCGCTGCCACGTAGAAGCCAGCGCTGCGAAACCCGTAGAACCTCCATCCCGCGTGCAGGTAGATGTCCACTTCGGAGATCACAGGGTCGGCAAGTAGAGGATGGTCCATGCGATGAGTGCGGCTCCAAGCGCGTATTCCATGTAGAGCGGTAGTCCGGTCCGGCCTGTCGGACTTGTGGATATCATAGTCAGATAGTACCATCAACACATGGGAACGAAAAAGAGCAAGCCGGCAAAGAAGCCGGCTCCTGTGGCCGAAGACGCGAAGCCCCGTATCTCCGTCGTGTTCACGGAGGACGAGCGCCACGCGGTGCGCATGGCCGCGGCAAGCTACGACCTCTCCATGAGCGCGTTCATCAAAACGACGCTTGGAGAGGCCGGGATCTTCGACGACATCGAGAGCGAGTACCGCCCCTAGGCGAAGTACACGACCTTGGCCTTCGGCTGCCGCTTCTTCGTAGCAGCCTTCTTTTTCGGCTTGGCGGGCTTGTCCCGCCGCTTCGCCTTCTTCGCCGCTGCGGGCACGCCAGGCACCTCGCAGGTCGTTTTGGCGTGCACCATGCGTGCCGCGTTCGAGCGGGCGATCGGGTCCTTCGCCGCGTAGACGGAGTGGCACCCGCGGGTGCCCACCCGCATGACCTTGCCCTTCAGGGCTCGGCGCATCTTCTGGGCCTTGTAGAGCGAGATCCCAAAGTGCTTGGCAAGCCCCGGGTCCGTCGCCGGGGTGCGCTTCAGCAGCTCCAGCATCGCCTCCTGGCACTGCTTGTCCGTCATCTCCTTGCGCTTGCCCTTGGCGGCGCGTGACGGCTTCTTCGGCTTGCTCGGGGCCTTCTTCGCGGGCTTGGCCTTCGGCTTGCTCGGGGCCTTCTTCGCGGGCTTGGCCTTCGGCTTGCTCGGAGCCTTCTTCGCGGGCTTGGCCTTCGGTTTGCTCGGGGCCTTCTTCGACTCGGGCTTCGGCACATCGAACGCAAACAGACCGCCCTGGGCCTTGCGCATGGCTTCGATCTCCGCCGCACGCTTGGCACGGGCGCTAGCTTCCCCTCCCGCAGTGTCGCGGGCGCAGCGGTCGATCTCCTTGCGAGCATCCACCACATCCTCGCCCTCGAAGTCCACGTCCCACTCCAGTTCTGCCATCATGCCGTCAATGGCATCCTGGTAGGACTTCTCCGCCGCCTTGAACGCAGCGACCTTCGTGTCGTAGGTCTTCGTCCCACGCCTGGCCTTGACCGCCGTCTCGCCGGCCTTCTTCGCCTTCAGAAACGACTTCAGCACGGGGGCAAAAGCCCGCTGCACATCCTGGCGAAGTTCCCGGGAAGGCGTGTTCTCGTCCCGGTGCCACATCTCCCACTGGTAGAGAGCGGCCGGACAGGCATCGAGCTGAGCGGCACGGGCAGCCTTCTCGCGGGCCTCCCGGCTCATGCGGGGCGCCTTCTTCTTCCCCTTCTTCGGTTCGCGCTTCGCAGCGGCAGCAGCCTGCTCCTTCGCCTCGCGCTCCTTCCGGGCCTTCTCTGCGGCCTCCACACGCACGCGAAGCTCCTTCATGAAGGTGTCCACGCCGCTGCGACCGTCAGCGCGCCCGAGGAAGTCATGAAGCCGGTTCGCGGAGTTGTCCACACCGCGGTCGTACAGGTCGCCGTACGTGCGAAACGGCTCGGCCCGCTTCATGAGAGCCTCGGCCGCCTTGCGCTGCGCGTCCGTCACCGCGAACTTCGACATCCCTCCAGCCTTCTCGGAGATCTTCGCCACCTGCTCCGCGGCGTACCAAGCCGCGTTGGAGATCTGGCGCTGCCAGGCCCCTTCGTTCCGACTCCAACGGAAGCCATAGGACTTCAGGGCCTTCTTCTCCTCGTCCGTCGCCCGGCGATCGTACTTCGTGCGCATCTGCGTACGATTCACGTCCGGGTTTTCGACGATCTCCCAATCGCCGATCTCCGTCTGACGTGCCGTCCGCTCCGCTCGCTTCTCCAGCTCCTCGATGCGCTCCTTGACCCGGCGAATGTTCGCCCCGAGGTTCGAGAGCACGTAGGAGGGGTAGCCCTTCTCGGGCTTGTGGTAGCTCGCCGAGGGGCCGAGGTACTTGGCGATCCTGGAAATGGCTTCCTGGTCACCCTTGCGAGCCAGACGGCTGAACCGCTTGATCTGTTCTCGCTGCGCCTCCATGTAAGCCAGCTTCTTCTGGAGCTTCTCCAGGGCCTTCGGATCGTCGCTGGAGATCGCCCCAGACGCTTCAGCCGCCGCAGCTCGACGCTCCAGCTCCTCCGCCTCCCGGCGGGCCTCCACCGACTTGCGGCTGTCCGCCTGGATGCGCTCGATGTCTCGGCGGTGGCGCTTCTCCGAGTGGTGCCCCTTCAGGATGGGCTGGCCCAAAGGAATCCGGCTCGCCCGCTCCCCTGACGACTGCCAACGCGCCTCCGCCTCGGCCTTCTTCTTCGCCGCCCGCTCTTCGAGCCGCTCGATGCGAGCCTCTTTGCGCTCTTCGTAGTCTTCACGACCCACCCCGAGCTTGCGGCCTTCGGGCTCCGCTTTCTGCTTCGCCTCTATGCTCGCAATCGCCTTGTCCACGACCTGCTGTCGCTTCTCCTTCGCCGTGGGGATCTCCCGCTGGCTGTAGTACGGCTTCGCCGGGTCATAGGCCCACACGTCCACGCCCACATCGGTGTCCCGGGGCTGACTCCAACTCGCCGCACGCCGGACCTCGCCCGTCTTCACGTCCACGAACAGGAACGCTTCTCCTGGCTTGTCCCGATCCCGGGCCTTCCGGCCCACCTTGGCCCAACGCTTCCCCACCACGTAGGCGAACTTCTCTCCGGGGATCTTGCTGTGCCTTTCCAGCCCCACCACGAGGCGGTCGAGACCCTCACGCATCTTCGGAGAAATCTTGTCCTCCCCCTTCTTCGGCTTCTCCTTCGGGGGTGGGGCTGGGATGTCCGTCGTCTCGACTCGGGCCCCCAACGACTGAGCCATGGACTGTGCCAGCGTCGGCTTGCGGCCTTCGGGCTCCGCCGGCTTGCGACCAAACTGTTTTTGCTCGAAGGGTCTGAGCAGCGGGTTGTAGTCCCAGACCTTGACTCCGATGTCCGCGTCTTTCGGAGCCTTGAAGCTCACAGCCTCTCGCACCTCGCCCGTATTCACATCCACAAATAGGAACGCTTCCGCCAAGGTTCCCGGGTGAAAGCTACTCTCCGGACCGATTTTGGCCCACTTCTTCCCCACCACGTACAGGTGGGGCCGCTTGGAGTGGTGGTGTTGTTGGAGCCCGGCCACGAGCTTGTCCAGGCCCTCCCGCACCTTCGGGGAGAGCTTGTCCTTCCCCTTCTTCGGCTTCTCCTTCGGGGGTGGGGCTGGGATGTCCGTCGTCTCGACTCGGGCCCCCAACGACTGAGCCATGGACTGTGCCAGCGTCGGCTTGTCCGTCCACCACGCCTTGCGATCCCTGTCCCACTCGAACCCCGCCTTGCGAAGCTGGATGCGTTGGGGGTAGGTCGTCCCTTGTAGGTAGATCTTCGTACCAGGCTTCGCCTCGGGCATCTCCATCGCCACAGTCGCCGTGGCGGGCTCGCCCATGAGCCACTTGCTCGACTCGTTCAGGGCCATGGAAACGCGCTCACGCATATCCTCCACAGTCTTCACGTTTTTCCAGTTCCACGACTTGCCGCGGGACTCGTCTTCCATCTCCTGCACAGAGAGATCACCCGAACTGCCTGCGAACCAGACCACCTGCAAAGCACGAGTGCTGTACTCCCGAGGACTCTCAAACGCCCACTGGTAGTCCGAGCCGGTCATCTCCCCGAACTGGAAGTTCGTCAGCTTCAGGCCGCGGGTGTCGGCGAAGTCCATGGCCGCCTTGCGTACCGCCTTTTGCGCCAGGATGGTCGGCTTGCTCGCCTTCTCTTCTTCACGCACCTGAAGTTCGACCATACCGCGTACGCGCGGGTGTCTCGACTGCTGCCCATGGGTCACGATGCGGTTGACGTCTGCCAAAGTTGCCCGGCGACCCTCGTCAATGTCGTAGATCAACTCCCCGCCTTGGAGCTTGGGCACCACCTGAAACACCCGCCAATCCTTGTGCCTCGGGTGTTGGGCCAACACTTCGTACGCCGGTTCGAGATCGAAACCTTCCGGCCACAAGCGAATCCCTCGCGTGAACTTGGCGAAAGCAGTACCCTCAGAAGCAGCCTCACGCATCCACTTCTCAAACGCGACGGCTCCGTGATCCGAAAGAGTGAAGATGTTTTCGGATTGCCAAACCGAAGGCGGTGCCGGGTTCGGGTAGTAGGGATCTCGCAATCGGATGATGCGCTCCCGCTCCGCCTCCCGAGCTTTCTTCTGCTGGACTTCACCTGAAGTTTCTTCAAGGATCGTCTCTAGGGGAGTGAACTCTCTTGCCCTCCCCCCGTTGCGCTGGATGAACGGCACGAGACCGGGGATCTTGTAGATCTTCTCCGACAACTCACTAGGGTCTCGGGTGGTCCAGACCTCCGGGTACTTCGCCAACACCTCCCCCACCTTGAGCGCCATCGCCTTGCTCACTCGCGGGGCGTCGTTGTGAAACGCACGCATCCCCGAAAACTCATGAGACAGCGCGTATCCGCTACTGCCTGGGGCTTTGTGAACGATCAACCCCGGAGTCAACACCCACGCCTTGACCGTAGGTGCTTCCTTCGCCGCCGCAGACTTCGCCAAAGTGACTTCCTTTGAGGGAAAACCTTTCAACGAAGCTGCTTTCATCCTGGCGGCTTCCTTGGCAACACCTTGGGCTTTTTCTTCCCCCGTACCCCGGAAGAATGCGGCCCCCCGCTCCAACACCTCGCGGGGGATACTGCCAAGCCGCTTTTGGGCTTGTACGTGATCCGCATTCGACGTGCCATAGGCCCCGAGAGACTTGAAGCTCGCAACTAGGGCGTCGTACACATTGAGATTTGAAGGTCGGGCCTCTTGCGTGACTTCCTGATCTCCAGGGAGCACTTTCCCCCAAGAGATCACCGTGTACCCCTTTGTCGACGAAGGCTCAAAAGTGACACCAGGAAGGGCTTTCACTAGGGCATCCCGAACCATGCGAAGCCCCTGGCGCTTGTCTGCGGCAGTGGGCTTCTGCACAAAGGTCGCAGACATGCGAGACGCAAGCAAAGCCTCGCGCACCACATCGGCGTCACTCGATTTCGCAGCGTCCGTAAACGGAACGCTCTTCAAAAAAGCGTCCCTCTTCGAGAGAGGGAGACTTCCGAGAGACAGCCCCGTGGGAATATGGTCCACAAAGACGTACCCGCCGTAAAGCGCCCCGCGGGCCTTGCGGAACCCGTAGGGGAAGTACACCTCGCCCTGCACCTGCTCTTTACCCTTCGATGTCGTGATCTCATAGAGATCGCCCCGAGGTTCGGGCACCTTTGATTTACTCGCCTTCGGAGCCGGAACCAGCTTCGGCTTGCTCGCCTTCTCCACCTCCGCCTGCACTCGCTTCGTGGCCCGGTCCCGCAGCGCCTTCGCCGGCTCCGAAGGTGCCTTCACATTCCAGCTCACGACCCAATAGCCATCGGCTCTCTGGTCGAGGCGAATGTTGGTCGCCCCCTTCATCTTCAAGCGCATGGCAAACTCCTGAGCCGACGAATACTCGCGGTAGACCTCCTCTTCTCGGACAGTGCGTCCGGCCTCGGGAGCCTTCGGCTTGCTCGCCTTCTCAACCTCCGCCTGCACTCGCTTCGTGGCCCGGTCCCGCAGCGCCTTCGCCGGCTCCGAAGATCCCTTCTCGAACACCGCAAGCTCCATCATCGAGCCGTCCGGCTTGACCGCCACCAGCTCATAGGCGGGCGGCTTGGTCATGCGCCCGAGCATCCGGAAACGGATGTCGGTGCCCCCGATGTTGAACGCCTGGCTTTCGCTCGCCACGCGCCCGTACCCGGGCAGGTTGATCTCGACAGGACTCCACTTGACGGTCGGTGCCATGGCACCGGAGTCTACCACGCGCCGCGGCTAGGGGGGTAGGGACGAAATCAGTTCCCGGTGGGCCTCGATGTCCGCCACAGCTCCCCGGACCGTCCACGACGCCCCGTAGTTCTTCACGCCCCAGCCATCGTCCGGCCACTCGGCCAACGCCCACCGCACCCGACCGTCCCGAGCCCGCCACACGTGGTACTTCTCGTCCTCCGTCACCAGAATGGCGACAGACCCCTTCGACGTCTCCACGACGCCGCTTTTCAGTCTCTCCATGGCTCTCCTAGCCGATGTACGTGATCCGGCGGGCTCGGCCCCCGCCCTTGCTCTCGCGGGCCTTCTCCGCCCGCTCCACGGCTCGCGTGGCGAACCTGTCACCCGGGGACCCGCCCCACAGGTCCGACGCCCCGATGACCTTGTCGTCCATCGGCGTCCGCCCCAGAGCCTCCAGCTCTTGGATGCGAGATCTCCACCTCGGGAAGAAGTGGGTCACCTTGCGCGCGTCTACCGCACGCCCCGACGCCATGGCACGAGCCATGGACCGGCCAGCACTCGTGCCGAACTGGCGCGACTTCGGGAGCTTCTTTAGCGCCCACAGGGCGCGCAAGGCCCGACGTTGGGCCGCCTCCGGGAAGACGACCCACACCGGATCTGCGGACTGCGGGCCGCCCTTACGCGGTGCCTTCGCCACCGACCTGCACCTCGGCGACGGGGTTCAGGCGGACGGTCGCCCGCTCGCGCCCGTAGCTGCCCACCTGGACGGTGATCCAGAGCTGCTCGGGGATGTCTCGGTCGCCCCACGTCAGTTCGTAGCGACCGGGGCCGAGCTTCTCGCACTCGATGTCGCGGTGCTTCTCGACGATCGCCACGGGATCGTCAGTCGGCCAGCCCTTGTGGTTCTCGACCCGGAAAAACGCCTTGCGCTGGCCCGGGTAGATCTTCTGGTTCACGGGTAGAATCTGGTTGGAATGGGGCATCGCTAGCTCCAGGCTACCATACGTCCGGTAGCATCGTACTTCGGTTCGTCAAACTTCTTACTCCAGTAGCGCATCGCCGTAGCCTCTGCGCGGACTGGCACATCTGGGCACGTGCGGTTGTACTCGTCGCACATGACCTTCTCCAGCTCGACCGCGCATTCGTGGATGCGGGTCTCGGGGACTTCGAGAATCAACTCATCGTGGACGAAGTTCACGATCGCCGTGCCGTACAGGGCCGAGTTCGCCACGTCAAACTGACGGCGCGTCACCTCCCACAGCGCTGCCTTCGCTCCGTGTGCCGTAAGGTGCTGGAAGGGGAAGTTGCAGCACGCCGTGTACGTCATGCGTCCTCGGGTGAACTTCGTCACCGGGTGCGTCATGTAGTAGCGGTTATTTCGTTCGTGCCTGCGAATCCACTCGAAGTATTCGCTCATCTCCACCCACTGCTCGCCCCAACGACGACGCAGGCCCACGCACTCGTCCATCTCCAGGGCCAGCCCGTACGCCTGTGCGTAGCCGTAGAAGCGCTTGGGGCTCATGCCTCCCGGGAACCCGAAGTTTGCCGCCTTGCTCATCTGGCGCGTCTCTTTGACGCGGTGGCGGTCGAACACTTCTCCGGTCGGGGCCTCCCACCGTTCGAGCGCCTTTTTGCGGATCTGCACGGCAATGTCGTAGGGGATCCCCAGAATGTTCGCCGCCATCGCCAAGTGCGGGTCTCGGCCAGCGTTGAGCGCGTCTGCGAGCTTGCTGTGCTTGAAGACCGTCATGCACACCTGGGCGAGCGAGTGCAGCTCCGCGGCTCCGTAGTCGCAGGCCAGGAGCACGTTGCCCTCGCGCGGCACGAAGCACTCGCGCACGCCCATCTCGATGCCGTCCACGCCTCGCCGTAGATTCTGGATGTTCGGACTGCTGCTCGACGTGCGACCCGTCTCCATGAGCGGCTCAAAACGGCTTTGGATCGGGATGACCTTGCCGCGTTCGAGGAAGCGCACGTCCTTTTTGATGAGGTTCTGGAGCTTGGCAAACCGGGCGTAGTCTTTGAGCACCGCATCCCCAGACTGCACGCACGCATCTTCATCGAGCGCCACATAGCCGCGCTCGATGGCTTCGCGGTACGCCACGTCTCGGCGCCCTCTCGAATCCTGGATGAAGCGGATACCCGTTGGCGTCAGCTTCAGGTCGTCGCCAGACGCCGCCACCATGCGCTCTTTGGCGACCTTCGTCTGGCGCTTGCCGTCGCTCGATACCAGGCCCTCCGCTTCGAGCCGTATCTGCAACTGCGCAAGCTGTCGGTGGGCTTCCTCCGAGAGCTTGCGGACCCTCTCGGGGTCCGTGCGGATCCCCCAGCACGACATCAGGTGCAAAGCCACGTGCGCTTTGACGTGGAGAGGCTCGCACGCGAGCACGTTCGGGTCGCCCTCGATGTCCTGGCGACGGTGCACCCGCAGTGTCGCCTCAGCATCCTCGGCCGCATAGTCGCGGGCCCCTGCCGGCCACTGCTCCACCGGGAGCCGGTCCAGCTCGTGATATTTCAGCCGCCATGTGTCTTTGTCGAGCTGCACGGCCCCCCGCGTCAGTCGGGAGACGATGTCGGCCAGCCCATAGTGGATCTTCCTGACGTTGCCCTCTTCGTCTTCGTCCATCCGGTACCACCCGGCGGAGATGTCGATGAGTTTTTGTCGGGTCTGTACGTCGTGGATGCGACCGTCGTCGACCGCCTCAAAGATGTTCGGCACCAGCTCGGGAAACGTCGTGGCAAACACCGCGAGATCGTAGGGGGCATTCGCGTAGGTGCTCTCTTCGTGGTCGAGCACATGCCGGATCAACTCCAGCGCTCGGGGGTCGTCTCGGTGCAACACCCCCCGCTCTTCGCCATGCGCCCACGACACGCAGACCATCCTCGGAGCCAGGATGGACGGCACGATGAGAAAGGTCTCCGTGTCGAGGGCGTACATGCTTGCTCCTGTCTCTATCCGGCCTGGAGCCGCTCCTGGACCTCGGCGATCTCCTCATCGCTCAGAGGACGGTACGTGTGCACCGTGAAGGGGTTGCCAGCCTGCGTCTCGGTCATCGAACACTCCAGGCCCACCCAGGCGTTGCGAAGCGGCTGGGAGTCGCTGCACGCCGCCTCCGCCACCTGCGAGTTGATCTGCTTGTTCGCCTCATCGCTGAACGGGTCGAGCCCGTACGCCGCGGCGAGAAACCGCTTCAGGTTGAGGGGTCCCAGCTCCGAGGAGAGCCCGCAGTACCAGGCGTGCACGATGCCAGGCTTGATCTCCGGGTTGTTGCTCTCGATGGGCATCATCTCGACGATGACCGCATCCCCCTTCGTGCGGGTCTCCAGGAACTTGACCTCCTGGATCTGGACAACGTAGTTGCCCTCCTTGAAGTAGGGACGACGACTGCCGTTGTTGCTGGTTGCGTCTGCGCTGTCGATGCTTCTCAAACTGCTCATTTCTCTTTCCCTTTCCGTTTGTTCTCTTTCTCGATGTCCTCGCGGACACTTCCAAGCTCGCCGACAAGGTCAGCGACCAGGAGCTTTTGCGGGCTCTGCGTCAGCGCTCGTTGGTAGAGCGCGTCGCGGTATGCCTGCTTGAACCCTTCGAGCACCTTCGAGTGCCCGATGTGCACGTCCCCCGTAACCTCGTCCGCCATCTGCCCCTTGCGGTGCGTGCGTCCGAGAAGCTGCTCGGCCACTCGCCCGCTCGTCGGGAAGCTCAGCATGAGGTTGTGGTTCCATGCCTGGAGGTTGCGACCCTCCGCGTTTGCAGCGATGGACAGGGCGATGGTCTGGCCCTCACGGTCCTCGACATACGTGCCCGTCGCGTCGAGGCCCTGGTTGTGGTGGTAGGGGATCCCCGCGTTCTTTTCCAGCCACCGCCCGACCGCGATGTGCTCGACCCACACCAGGGTCGGTCGTTTCGGGATGCGCTTCACGAGCTGTTTCATCGGCTCGTGCGAGACCCACACGGGAACCGTGTTGATCTTGTAGATCCCCCTCACGTTGCGCCACGCCAGCAGCTCCTCTGCGCCGTGCGGCCGAGCCCCGTGCTCGATGGCGCGGTCGATCGCCTGGGCAATGCGAAGCTCCGAGTCCAGATCGGGCAGTTCGCGCTCCAAGGTCTCACGCACAAAACGCCACCAGGCGTTACGAGCCCGCATCCACGGGGCGGGGGGCGGTGGCTCCCACTTGTAGTAGAACCCGAGCACAAGCTGTCTCGACACGCGCCACACGTCGGCCGGCGTGCACTCCTCCCCGTTCGGGGCAACGAAGCTGTGCACCAGATCGTCGAGAAACGGCTCGACGGTGGGCGGCAGCTTCACCGAGAACCCATCGAGAATGAGGGACGAGTCGACCCCCGCAAGCGGCGTGTGAATCACCCCCGGCGACTCGTGGATCCTCCGAGCAAGGCCCTGGCGCACCGTCGTCAGGCTCACCTCGCCTTCGACCAGATCGACGAGCACCCCAGGGTGTACCCGCTGCTTGACCTTCTCGTCCACGGCACGAGCCCACCTTCGCAGCTCCTCTTCATGTCGCGGCAGCGGTGACCGATACCCGAGCGACCACAAGGCCAGGTGACCGAAGTCGCGCAGAGATCGACTCGTGAGCGTGCCCGACATTGCCACAAACGCACACTCGTCATGCTCCCGCAGGTAGCGCTCGACACGTCGCGTCACCGCGGCCTTGCGGTTTTTCAGTCGGTGGGCTTCGTCGCACACAATGAGGTCCGGGTTCACGCGGTCGAGCAGATCGTGCCAGTTCGCCCGGCTCAGCTTTTCATACGAAATGATTTTGTAGCCCCGGTGCGGGTGCCAGTGCGGAAGCAGTGCCCGGAAGTCGCGGCGCGTCTTCTCTCGGAGCTTGGCGGGGACAATGAGGATCGGGCGCTGCGCCTGGAGCACCATCGGGGCAAGGTAGGTGATCAAGGTCTTCCCCTCCCCCACGCCGATGAAGCCGAGCAAGCCACGCACGGCACGGATCGCCGCAAGCGATGCCGCCTGGACAGGTCGCAGGCTCATGGTCCCGCTAGGCGTCTTCAGAGCCCGAGTGTACTCCGCGATGGTCTGTTCGAGACCGTCGTCCTCGTTCCAGTCGTAGACCGGCAACGAGCTAATGCGGAGCCACTCCGGCGTCGCTTCCACCCTTCCCGCGCACCCTCGATAGCCCTCCGGGGCTGGCGAGGATGACGGGCTCTCCGTGTCAGGGTCGGGGTCGAAGTGTCGCTCGAAGATCGCCTGGATGTTGGGCGACTCGCTCACTTGCCGAACAGCTCGAAGTAGCTCTCCATCGCCTGGTCGGCGTAGTCCAGCGGGCGCCCTGCTTGGATGCACGCTGCGAGGAGCTGAAGGTACGCGCTCTTCATGTCCTTCGACGCCTTGCCACCGAAGCGCTCGACCAGGCGAGTCCGGATGTCCTCGGAGGCTAGATCGGTCGCGGACACCTCGGGCGACTTCACCTTCGCCTCGACGACGTTGGCAATCACCTCGGCCTTGTCCGCCTTCGACAGATTGCTCTGAATCACCCGGTGTTGGGCGCGAGACAGATCTTCCTGGGCCGCGATACTTTTCGGGGCTTCAGGGGGCAGCACCGCACGTGCCGGCTCCGTGCGGGGGGCGACCGGCAACGGGGGCGCCTGGCGAGCGGGCACGGGAGCAGGCGGGCTCGGAGCAGCGGCGGGTGGCGTCGCAGGAGCCAGCGAAGCTGCCGCAGCACCGGGGAGTTTCGGGCGCGTCCGGGGCTGCACAGTGCCGAGAGCCTGTGCGGGTGGCAGATCTTCGACGTGCTGTGTCGGGGGCGTGGGCGTCTCGTCGTCCGCATCTTGCGGCCAGCTCGCCAGCACGGCTTGCGGGTCCATGCCAGGACGTGCGGCCGGCTCTGCCGCCACGGGGACGGGTACAGTGGCAGGCTGCGGAGGCAGTTCGTTGACGCGAGGGGGCGGGAGTTTGGGCTTTCGTGGCTGCATCTCTTTCTCTTTCCTTTTCGCTTCTTCTCTTCGGTCGGCAATCTCAAACGCGGAGGTCAGCGACGCCAGCGGCGTGCGCTCGCACCTGTGTCGGTGCGGACAACCGCCATAGTCCGCGCACGCCTCCACATTCGGCTGCAAGTCGTTTGCGGCGTCGGCAAATCGGGCCTTCTCCATGCGACGCACAAGGTCCTCGACGCGCACGAGGTTGTGTTCCACCTGCTCGGAAGGCAGCGTGACGGACACCTTGCGGGCCTCGGGCTTGCCTTTCGTCAGGTAGTAGATCCACCTTGCCTCGACCTTGTCCGCACCCGAGCGCTGTAAAGCGTCCGCGGAGTACAACGTCTGCTGGATGTCGGAGGCCAACTCGTCGGGCGTCAAAGCCCACTTGAAGTCGGAAGTCGTTTTGTGGTCGATGACCAGCGGGTGACCGTCTACGCGAGGCCCAATGTAGGCGTCCACGTCGATGTACCCCGTGAAGGGGCAGCCAGCGACCGAGAGGCTGAGCTTGCTTTCGATCCCGAGGATGTCCCGCCTGTGCGGCCAGAACTGAAAGCCCGGAAACGCGATCTTGTGTTCCTTGCTCTCGTTCGGGCGAAAGGCGTCCACAGCCCCCGCGAGATAGTCCTCGATGACCTTGTGCACCCGCGTACCAAGCTCCTGGCTTTTGCTCGGAGGCGGCCGGAACCCTTCGATCTTCTCAAAAGCCCACTTGCGTTCGCAGCGGTCGAACGTCTTTAGCTGACTAGCGCTGTAGACGTACTTCCCTGCCGAGACGCGCATTTTCTCACGCCTCGTGAGCTTCTTTCGGGGTTGGGGCATCAGGCAGTTTCCATGCGGCGGCGGCGGGGGGTGAAGATGTCCACCGTGTAGGCGAGAGCGCTCTCCCGCATCCGGTCGCGCTCAGGCTTAGCATCGACGTGTACCGTAGTCAAATCGTATCTGTATACGGGCACCGACTGTCCGTCGATCTTCTTCCGGCCCGCGACCACCTCGATGCCGCACGCCTCGCACAGCCTGTTGAACGCTGCCGTGATCTGGGACTCGTCCTTCGTGCCCCAGCCGAGCGTTTCCTGGAGGCCCCGGAAGTTTTCGGCCACGAGAGGGGCCAAGGTCTTTCGGATTTCGTGTCCCGTGCGCTCGACCCCGTGGTTGTCTGCGTGCTCATCGAAGGCGTGAGGGAGCACCTGGCGGAGCACGTGGTGCGTGATCAGGGATCGGCGATAGTCGCTTTTCAGCTCCGCATCATGGCGAGAGCCGCTCTTTTCAAAGTCCTTGTACGCGAGGAAGTGATCCAAGCGCTCGGGACAGTCCTCTGCCTTGCGGCTCTCTTCGATGGCGATCAACTGGTTGTAGCGCCGACACTTGGCACGATGTCGTCCTCGGTCATCGCGGAGGACCATGTCCACGTCCACTTCGCGGTCGTAGTAGCGGTGGAGCCAGTAGCGTTCGAGCTGGGCTTTTTCCTCGGGCGTACAGACTGCCGCCTCGTTGATCTTCTTTGCCGTGGCATCGCTGATTTCCTCTGCCGCTGCCACCTCGCGGGCGTGTTCGAGATCTGCCTCTTCCTTCGCTTCCTTCTGCTGGGCTCCTAGGAGCTTGGCGATGTCCTCGTTCACTTCGAGTTCCCGGCTGTCGACGAAGTCCCATTCGAGGCGCTTGCACTCGCGGTACAGCTCGCCGAAAGGATCGTTCTGCGTTTCACGGTAGGTCTGCTGCTGAAGGATCCACGACTCGGTGAAGGTCAGGTCGTCAGGGACGAACAGCCGGGACTTCAGGTCCACGACCCGGTAGTTCGGGAGGTGGACGTTCCAGTTGCCGCGAACCTCTCGGGCCTGGCGCGTGACGAGCTTCATCAGGTAGTCACGGCTCGTCGGATACTTTTCCTTCTTCGCGTAGACCGACACCCCGAGCAGGATGCGGCTGTCTTCGAGGTTGCGGCACCTCATGCACATCTGCGTCACGTTGCGGGCCACCACCTTGTCGTAGTTCCACAGCACGTACTGGCGCTTCACCGGGGCCTCGATGGAGAGTCCCGACTGCACGGCGGGAGAGAAGATCAGCACGTCGTACTCCTGTGCCATGCGGTTTGGATCGTGGAGAAGCTCCTGGATGCGCTGCGTCTTCGAGTTGTCGCTCGACACCTCCAGCACGCGAAGGTCCGGGCGTTTTTTCCGGACCATCCGTGCCCACTGGCGCACCTTCGCGGCCGATGTCACCGCACAGGCAATCGGGGCATCGCCTTTCTGGTGCGAGACGACGTCATGGAAGAACGCCTGCATGAGCACCGCCTCGGAGACGGTTTCGACCTTGCGGCGCTTCGTCGCCAGCGGGCGTGCCTTGATCACCACCGTTGGGCGCGTCGCGTCCACGTCATTGGCCCGGCTCATGAAGAAGAGCTGAAGGTCCGGCGTCCAGTTCGCCGTCGCAGCGATCGGGTACTTCGCCGAAGCCCAATGGCGCATGACGGTCTTGAAGGTCTGGTAGCGCTCGCGCAACGGGCCCTGGTGGAAGTAGTCGGCCACCTCGTGGGCTTCGTCGATGAAGGCGTGCCGGCGCGTGTAGTGGCCCGTCTCTGAGTCGACTTCGTCTGGCAGCAGTTCGATCTTCCCCGAGCTGTTCAGGGTCGTGCTCACCCGGCTCACAGAGGGGGCTGACGGGTCCGTGTAGGGCACGGCTCCGAGCTTGGCGGCGTTGGCATGGGTCAGGGCCGTGAGCGCCGTCATGGCGATGAGAGAGCCCTCTCGCGTCGCCTGTCGCACCGAATACGTCTTCCCTGCCCCCATGGGGGCGTCCAGGAGGATCGCCGCACCCCCAGGGAATGCCCGCTTCACCTGCTCGACCGCATCGCCGATGTACTCCACCTCCCCGAGATCTAGGGAGTATAGGGGGCCCCCCGAGTCTGTGGCGTCGAGGAGCTTGACGATTTGCCCGACCTTCGGACTGTAGTCTGGATCACTATCACTACCTCCAAAGTGCGGGAAAGGCGCGTCACCCACCCGTAGGGGGTTCAAGCAATCTGGGGTGTTTTCGTTAGGGAGAACGCTTGAACCCGGAGGGTGCGAAAAAAGCGCATCCTGTGTTTGCGCGTTTTCGCGCTGGGGAGTTTCCCCACCCTCTACCTGTGGGTTTTGTTTGTTTCGGAGCCTGGAAAGGAGATCGTCCGCCCCCTTCAGGTCGTCCGCATCCTCCCCGAACCCCTTGTCTTTCGCGTAGCGGTAAGCGTTGAGTGCGCGGTCTTCGACGAAGTCCGGGTCGAGAGGCGGGTCGTTGCGGAGGTTCCATTCCTGGATGACCTCCACCGCGTGCTCGGGAGGCACGCCGAAGTCGTGCGCCTTGCAGCCCAAGGCGTACGCGGTCGACGCTCGACCATCGTCCATGCCCGGGACCTTCTTCACGTACGCACGCAACCGCGCTACGCGGCGAGGCAGGATGCCAGGGTCTACCTCGAATTCATCGCTGTTCCGAGGGTCGTCGGCGAGGTCGACCTCCCGGGGCTTGTGGTGCCGCGCCTTGCGGGCCTTCGTCCCCAGCTCCCGCTTGATCTCCTCGAACCGCTCCGACACCCCGAAGCGCTCCATGAGCGTGAAGGGATCGACGCGAGCCCCGATATCACACTTCTCCAGGAGGATCTGAAAAGGGTCGTCCGGGTCTTTCTGGTGCCAATAGCCGGGCACTCGGAGAATCCGAGCCACGTCCATCGCCTTCGGGTCTGCCCCGCACAGCTCACCGATCGCCATGGCCGCGGCGCGGTAGTCCTCGAAGGAAAGCCCGTGCGCGTCGGGCAGACGCCAGTAGACGTGATAGCCGTTCTTCGTCCGCACGATAGCGTGCGGAGGCACCGCCGAAAGCGATTCCCGCCAACCCTCGTCTGTGGAGTCGATGTCGAGCGCGATGACGCGAAGGTGCCGCACGCTGTCTTTGCGGGCGCCGTTGGCGTCAGGGTCATGGTGCTGGACGGCAACGAAAGCGGCCCACGGCACGCGGCGGGTGTTCGGCCCGTTCGGTGTCGTGCCCCGGATGTTGACGTGGTCGAAGTAGTCGAGCCCATCGAAGCCCACCCGCACCACGTTGCGGGCACTCTTCTTCCAATCTGCGGGCTTGTCCGGCCCCTCGGCGATGGCGCGTCCATGCCACACCTCCCGACGCGGCTCGCCGCTCATCGAGAGGAATTGGAGGAACTGCTCGGCTTGCTTACGGTCTGGACTCAGCATGGCAGAGGGTGCCAAACGCCGAGATCGCAGAACGCGCACTTCGACAGCGCTTCAGGTAGTCTTTTCCTACCGAATAGCGCTGGACGTGTTGACGCGCGGGGCCGAACCCCCTATCCTGATCTCGACGCATTAGGCAAGGGGCATGATGCCCCGCGGGAGTCCCCCCGTCAAGAGTGGACGCGGGCTCCCGCCCGGACAGCCCCCAGGATTAGGCCCCTGGGGGCTTTTCTTTGTCCGTAGGGTGCCCTTTGGTTCCGTTTGGTCCCGTTCTGCACCCTGGCGTTCCGCGCAGGCGCGGAAGTTCTACGGTTGTAGTCCTACGGCTCCGAGGATGATGCGCGGGGTCTCGCGCTCGAACTGTTGGGGATCGATGTCCCAAAGCAGGTAGGTGTCGCGCATGTCGGCGATCTGGTCCTCGGCCCACGCCCGGAGGAACTTCTCCGAGGCCCCCATGCGCTTGAACTGCTGGATCTGCTGCACGTCGGCCCGGGTCTCCAGGACCCAGCGCCCAGCACTGTGCGCGTAGCGACGCTCGAATCGAGCATCCCCGAGCCGCTCCCGGTCGCAGTAGTGCACCAGCTCGTGGACGAGCAACGCCGCCTGGCTCTCCGGCGAGCGCTCGTCAAAGTCGTTTCGCAGGTAGAGGGCGGACTGTCCCGCCGTCCCCCCGGCGATCGGGTTGCGGTACACGACCCGGATGGACTTCAGGGCCAGGCGGTCAAACGCCGCCTGTACGGTAGCCTCGGGGTCGTCCGAGACCCATCCGGGTTCGCAGGCGGGGTCTGCCGCTTCCGCGAGATCCTCTGCCGTCAGCTCGAACGTGTGCTCCGTGGGCTCGCTCGCGCCCGAGAACGCGAGAGGGGTGCAGCTCGCTAGGAAGGCGAAGAGGAAGAGGGCGAAAGGCTTGATACGGTCCATGTGCAGTCCTACGGGATGAGAGACAGCTCTTCGGCGGCCTTGTAGACCCACTGCCAGGCTTCGCCGGAGCTAGCCCAGTTTCTGCGACTCGCATCGCCCACGAGCGCGAGACCTGTGGGCCCCACGTCAGCGACCGTGAGCCGCCGGCCCCATCGGTCCAGGACATCGTCCCCGGCCTTCAGGGTCGCCGTCAGGGCGTAGGGGAGGTGATAGCGGGTGCGGCGTGGGTAGTGGGTCACGGCCGACGTGGCGGCTTCTGGAGCGGCTTCCATGGTGACTACGATACTACATGCGCACGAACAAAAACAAACCCGACCCCTCTTTCGAGGGGCCGGGCCGATGGCACACTACACGCCTCACCATTGAGCCGTGAGCCCGTAGATTGTACTAATCGGGCACGGACGGGTCAACGGCTGCCGCGTTGAGCAGGTTCCAGAGCGTGCTTGCGTGAATGTTCCCGAGCACCGCGAGGAGCTGGCGCGTCAGGGTCATTTTCGTAGACAGGTCGAGCGTGTCGATCTTGCGCTTGAGCCCGCGAAGTGCTTGCACTGCGGTGGAGTTGTCCTTCCCCGAGGAGAAACGAATCGCGTCATACACGTCGGGGCCCACCAGCGCCCGAACCTTCTGCTCCTGGTGCTTCTCCAGCATGTGGAACCAGAGCAGAAGATGCTCATCGTAACCATTCGGCTCCGGATCGTTCTCAGTACCGCCAGAGAACGCGAGTTCCGGGAGTTCGGGCGGGGTCCAGTCGTCTCCCGAGGGGATGTCGGCGGTCATGGGATCGGGCCCCTTTTGGGGTTTTGCCTTCTGCGGAGCAGGCACGGCACGCGGTGCAGGTGCACCAGGCATCGCCATTGCAGGAGCCTGTGCAGGCATCTGCGGCTGCTGGGGACCTCCCATGCCTCCGAGAGCGTCCATGACACCTCCGGCCCCTCCCTGGTTCGCTCCCTGCATCATCTGAACGAGCATCATGGCGCCTTCGGGCGGGATGCCCATCGCCTTGGAGATCAACATGGGCACCGCAACGCTTCCGAGCTGCATCGCAACGTCCCACTTCTGCTGCTGCGCCGCTTGATCCGCGCGAGCCAGTTCCGCCTCCAACTCCATCTTGCGCGTCGCCGTGCTCTTTTGCTCGCTCTCTTTCCAGAGCAGCGAAGCCTCGTGCAACGTCGTGGCGCTCGACTTGGCAACCTCGCCCACACTCGTGGCGATGGCGGGCAGCTCGTGAGCGCTTCGACAGACCGCGTCCACGAGCTTGTCGATCCGCTTCGCATACTCCTCTTCTCTCTTCATGATGAAGCGCCTCAGCTCATCGTTTTCGTTTCGCTGCTGCTCGAAGAAGAAGCGAAACAGTTTGAGATCGGTGCGCTCCCGGTCGTCGACCACAGAGTCATCGAACACGGGCGCCCCGTTGACGATCTTCACCGTGAACTCTCGACGAATCCACTTGATGTCGCCACCCGGGGAGTCGTACCGGATCGCCGTCCGGTAGCAGTATTCCTCGGGGTCGTCAACGGTTTTTGCGTGACGCTCGGCCAGCTTCATGAGCTGCTGGCCCATGGCATCGACGCTGGGGCGGTTGTCGGGGTCCACAATCAGCTTCCCCGACGCAGACTTGAAGTTCCGGTCGCCAGGCCCACGCGCTTCGATCCGGAGATCGATGATGGTGTCGTGGTGCTCCTCGATGCGCTCCATGATTTTCGAGGGCAGCTCCGTCATCTGCACGCTGACAGAACGGTCCCCTTCGTAGAACGGCACGCTTCCTGGGGCCGGATTCGACTCCGCCCACATCGACAGATCGTCGCTCATGATGTCTTCTCTCCTGTTTGGCGCAAACAACGCGCCTTTGGGCTTCCTGTAGTGCAGAATAGCGTCATTTAGCGGCAGAATAGAAACTATTTGAAGCAAAGAGTAGCGCTGCGCGTGAAGCGCTGTTTACATAGAGGTGCGCGAGATTACCTCGCACGCGAATAGCGCTACACGCGCGCACGGAGATTCAACATGAAGAAGATCGCCATTCCCGGATCCCGGAACGAGTTGGAGAAGAAGTACATCGCCTCGCAGACCAAGCTCATGCGAGCTGCCTCCGAGGCCAAGCGCATCGGTGAGAACATGGTCGAGGTGGCGGTGGCCGGCGGTACCGCCTACCTGTACGGCGTGGTGGAGGACAAGCTCCCCTACGAGGGCAAGATCCCCGGCACCGAGATCGGCTTCGACCTCGCGGGCGGACTCGCCCTCACGGTCGGTGGCGCCGTCATGAAGGGCAAGATGTCCGGCGCCGTTCAGGCGGTCGGCATGGGCCTCCTACTCCCGGCGCTCCGTGAGTACGGTCGCGCCGCGACCTTCTTCTAAGGGTCACCGTGACGGTTCGGGACGTCGCTACCGTGGTCGGGGCAGTCGCAGGTACCACCCTGACGATCGTCCTCCTCGCAGAAAAGCTCGGCAGGCGCCGATCTTCTGAGGGGCACGACTGCGGCACGACTGCCGATTGCGAGTCCATGCTCGCGTGTATCGACGGCAAGTGCGTCCCGGACCCTCGCAAAGTTCCCTCTCCCTGACACGGTCACCAGGGCAGAGCGCCGTCGCCGGGCCAAAAATACAGGCGAGTGAACTGACCATCCGGTGCCGGGAAACAGGCACGCGCGAGACGAGAAACGATTTCCACCCCTCTACCGCCCGCAAGGGCAACCGGAGACATGAAGATGAACCAGAAGATTTCTCGCGCTTACGCGCACGCCATGAAGAACGCCCGCATTTCCGGCGGGATGCCCGACCTCCAGGACGTCAAGCAGATCGCTGACGAGTTCCACGGCAACGGTCGCCTTCGCCAGCTCGCCGAGCGGGCCGCGGCCGAGAGCGCCATCGCCAGCGTTGGCGGTCGTGCCGGCGTCAACTATCGCGGCATGGGTCGTGACCACGGCAAGGCCGGTTACGGTACCATGGGCGGCAACGGCAACTCCTGCGCTCGTGACTACACCCCGACCCACGGGTCGGACGGTCGCGTGAACACGGAGGACCAGGGCTACAAGGAGCGCGGCGTCCCCTCGTTCCGTGGCCTGGCCGACTGCGACGAGGCCCCGTACTGCGGTGGTGACATCCTGGGCTTCAACACCCTGGAGGCCGCCAACTTCCCGCTGTCCGGTCCTCCGGCTCCCCTTCCGCCCCCTGCTCCGGTTCCCCCCGCGGCGATCGGTGCGGCGATCAACATCAGCTCGGAGACCGCGGACGTCTACCAGCCTCGCGCGCTGTTCTTCGAGTTCCGTGACGTCGAGCAGAGCTTCGCTGTGATCCCGGGTCTCCTTCAGGACGCCCGCATCGGCCCCGCCCAGCAGACCATCGGTGGTGCTGTCGGCAACGGCATCACCTCCGCGGTGTTCGCCCTGACCAACACCCCACTGCCGGTGGGTTGGGATGCCTTCCGCAACGTCGGTGGGCAGACCCTCCAGCTCACCTTCGCCAACTTCCTGGTCGGCACCAACGCCCAGGTCTTCGGCGTGCTCTGGGGCGACGCCAAGTAGTCGCCTCTTCGAGCGCTCCCGCACCTTCGGGTGCGGGGCGCTCCCTCAAGTTTTAGGATTCCGGTATGGCAGACACACGCATCCCCGTCCAGCAGCTCGCGGTAGGGTCGAAGTGGTGGGACTCCACCGGGGTTCAGTTTCTCGTGCAGACTCCGACGCCGAACCAGCGTACGGGGTACAGACCGATCAAGTTCGTTTCGCTGAAGCCGAAGTCGAAGCTGTGTGACCCCGATGGCAAGCCTTGCTCGCTGTGGTGGACGGTCAACGCGAACGCCTCTGAGTTCTTCCGGGTCGTGCCCAACAGCACGAGCCTGACGCTGCCCCGCTTTTCGGACATCGAGAACGCGGGACTGCCGGCGTCACTGCTCCAGCTCCAGGTGGAGTGGGACAGCTCCACGGCGTTCGTGGACATCGGCCCCGGAACTCGTTTCAGCATCCTGGCACCGACGATCACCCTCGGCCTGTGGGTACCGAGTACGGCGGTCGTGCCGAACAAAAACACCGCCAACCAGGCGGTGCGTACGGGTCTCACGACGCCAGCTCCCGTGAACGAGTACACGGTGGTCGATGCTGCGGCGACGGTGAGCGTTTCGTGTTCGACGGCGCCGATCGGCGACCGGATCGCCACGGTGACGCGAAGTTACACGCCGACCGGAACGGATCTGCCTACGGGGCAGTACGACGGGTTCCCGCTGAACCCGGCGGTGGCAGGGACCTACGAGATCCCCCCGCGTGCGCGTCGCGTGCAGTGGTCGACGAACATCCCCGGATTTACTCCGGGCGTGGGCGTGGGCCCGATCTACCGCTCCCCTTCTCCTGCGGCGGGCTCCATCGACCGCGGGCAATACGACGCTTGGGGTCGCGCCATGAGCAACATCCACGACATCCCACGAAACGCTACGTTCGTGGACCTGGGGCTGTTTGCCGGAAGCGTCGACTACCTTACCGCTGTATGGGAACTGGAGATGTAGCATGAAGGACCACCACAACCTCGTCATCGAGATCCCCAAAGCCAAGAGCGAGCAACTCCGCCGCTACTGGCAGCGCATGGTCGACGGGCTGAGCGAGTACAACGCGGAGTGGCTCGCCGACCATCCCGAGGCACAGGACGGACCGTTCCCGATGTACGAGCTGCCGCGCTCTGGCGGCCGGTGTGCGGACCAACGGGTGGCGAGCGCTCCCATCATCCTGGAGCGGAACAAAGCCACTTGCGTGGAGTGGGCGTGCTTCATGGTCGGCTTGTACCGGCTCCGAGGCGAGACCGAGGCGTACGTGCGTCTCATCCCGATCTTCTCCGAGACCTACGGACGTGCGGTGCCCTACCAGTACCACGCAGTCGTGGTCCGGGCCGATGGCACCATCGAAGACGTCACCGCGGACCTGCCCGGGTACAACCTCCCGGGCCCGTGGTGGAAGGCCGCGGGGCACTGCTGCGCAGACTGTGCCCTCGGCAAGCACGGCCCTGTGGAGCCGTGTGAGCCCTGCGCGGAAGGACACTAGACCATGAAGACGAGCAACCTACTTCTCCTTCTCGCCGCTGGCGCGGGCGTCGCTTTCGTCATGGCCGGCTCGGGTTCGAGCGGTTCCGGTCCGACCTTGACGCGACTGAAGCCGAACCGGCTTTCGTTCGTGGACGTCGGCGAGACATACCTGCTCGAAGTCGAGGATGTGCCGGATGCCATCCTCGCCATGGCGCAGCCGGACGGTAGCCTTCCGTTGGATTCCGTCATCGTCAACACGGTGCACGACATGGCGACGGAGGGTGAGGCTTTCATCGACGAGAACGGCAGGCTGGTACTTCCGGTGACGTTCCTGTCACCGTCTGAGAAGGCCGAGGACGTGCAGCTCTTGTGGGGCTTGGGCACGCCCTTTCCTGTGGGCTCGTTCAACATCAATGCTCGGACCGAAGCGGCTTCCATGGGCCGGCGTCGGCTCACAGGTCGCCGTGTGGGTCACCACCACGAGTTGGTGCGTGTGCCGGGGGTGGTCTAGCCATGTTGTGGATTCTCATCCCGTGCGGCATCGCTGCCTGTCTGGCTCTCGGAACGGACTCCGAGAAGAAGCGCGAGCAGGAAGAGAAGAAGCGGCGGGGCCAGATGGGCCGCCGGGGGGTCTCGCGCGTGGTCGGGTCCTACGCCTGGGAGGGCAAGCCGAGCTACCGCCGAGCGATGCCCCTGACGGGCGTCACGGCTCGGCCCCGCTCCTACTCCTGCCCCGAGCGAGCGCTCCCGTACAGACACCCGCTGGAGTCGGGGATTCTTCCCTGGCTTCCGGACCGGGTCGACGATGCCATCGTGCACCAGATCAACCACGGGCACCGTGACTGCGATGTGATCGCCACGCTGGTGCTGCGGGAGGTCTACCCGGTGACGACGAGCGGCGAGCCGATCTCCTGGCCCTGTGTCCCCCGCGACGCGGCGGCGCTCGGGTGCCTGGAACAGCGAGTGAAGATCCGAGTGCAGCGACACCTCGCGGAAGTCTCGGATCTTGAAGCGGACCACGACTACCCCGACGATACGGGGCTGGAGGACTGAACCATGGCGCACAGCAAGCACACCCACGAACAGATGGCGATCTACAACTCCAAGGAGATCGCCCACTACGCCCGAGAGATCGTCCGCATGTTGGAGGCCGGCGAGCCCCTCATGCCCTGGCAGGCCAATCTCCTCGCCAAGTGCCGGTCGAGTATCGGCGAGGTCAAGCACCGCATGGAGACCCGCTCGGGCGCCATCGGCCAGCCTGTCAGCGCCATGAACCGCGCCGCGACCGGCCAGCCCATCAGCGCCATGAACCGAACCGCGGGCATGTCCGGAGACCCGGACCGGGATGGACATCCCGACATCATGGAAAGCGGTCTCTCGGGTTCGCAGCGCATCGCCAAGATGCGGGCGAAGAACGCGAACTATGGGGGCCACAAGGGTGGCACCCCCTACCGCCGCTACATGAAGAAGAAGTCGGCGAAGAAGTAGTCTACCCATGAGCAACTCCCGCACCGGCATGTACGTGGGCGCAGGCATTCTCGGCCTCGCTCTGATCGCCTCTCTTCGCCCCCGAGACGCTGAGACCGAAACGGTTTCTGGCGGCGACGGCGACGGCGACGGCGATGGTGATGCCGTGGACGACGATCCCACACGGGGTGCCATGGGCTTCTCGCCGGCCCGCTACATCCGAAACGATGCGGTGCACGGCAGCTTCTACGAATCCCGACGCGGGGACCTGCTGCTCGGGAAGGGTCCGAAATCGATCACCTGGCGGGCGCTGTTTCAGGCTGCACTCGATGCGGGCTTTCAGGCCGAGTCCGATGATGGTGTCTCGGCTGAGTGCATCGCCAACGACAGCGCTCGTCGGGTGGCTTACGCGGGGTTGATCTGTGCAGCCCCGGCGAACGCCGCCCATCTCACGCACGACCTGCGCGAGAGAGACTTCCGCAACCACGAGGGCGTGGGCATCGATCTCCGCACACGCCCCCTCCTTTGGCTTCCGGTCATCGACCTGGAGATGCTCACCCGCTGTGGCGTCATCCAGTCGACCGTCTGGGAAGAGGACGGCACGTCCACCTTGGAGATCCCACCGGAGCTTCGCTATGTCGAACGGTAAGGACATTCCCTGGACCTGGATTCTCGGTGGCGGTGCCATCCTCGCTGTCGGCCTGTTCGCCTTCCGTCGCGGTGGGGGCAGCGTCGAACAGAAGGCGCTCGGCGGCGACGGGGAGCTGGTGGACATCTTCGTTCCCGAGGATGCCAGCGAAGTGGCCCCGGATGATGCCCCGCCGCCTGGCCCCCCTTCGGGTATCCCGGCGGAGGTGGAGACGTATGGACGTGAGCTGGCGTCGGCGGAGATCGCAAACCGCTTCCGAATCGAGTTCATCCAGTTCGGCAAGCTCCACAAGGGGGAGTGGCGGATCTCCTACGTCATCAACGTGTACGACGCAGAGGGCAGCGGCATCGAGACCTTGCCCGAGCTGTGGGACGGGTACTGGAACCCGGACCTCATCATCGCTGAAGGTCATTTCGACAGCGACGAGTACGACGCGGCGCGTAGCTACTATGACACGAACCTCGGCCTACTCGTGGAGGCGGCCGAGTGAGCAAGGCGATCGGTTACGTCGGTGCAGGTGCACTGACGCTTGCCGGGTTGTGGCTCATGACCCAGCCCGGCAGCGGCGGTCCTCGTGTAGAGGACGTCGCCCTACCTTCCGACGAGGTGTTGGACCTCGAAGCGGGCATGTTTGCCGTGCGCGAGAAGGTCAACGCAGACCCGACGATCTTGACGGCGGCGGACTGGTTGAAGCTGCGCGACCCGATCCTCACCTACTTCGATCAGGTGGAGATCTTCATCATGGAGTCGACGCTTCATGTGGCCGCGGACGCGGTAACGATCAACCGCGGGGAGAACGGGCACTACCTCACCGATGAGGCTGTCCGAGAGCAAGCGATGGCGGCGCTGGATAAGACGTACGAAGAGGTGAAGCCGGGGTGGCTGGATCAACTTGCGCCCTGGTTCGCGGGGCTTGGCATCCTCGGCGTGGCCCTCTCCGCTCCGGACATCGCGGTACAGCAGGAGCTTCTGCGTCAGTTCGAGCCGGTGTGGGACACCTACCACGAGGCCCGAGCCCGGATCGAAGCGATTTTCGAGGCTCTCGAAGAGCTGCCCGCCGACACGCCAGACCCCCAGGTCAACATCGTGATCCCGGCGACGCCTTTCACGTCGGAGATCGTGCTCGACGAGATCACCCCCATGGAGATTCTCTTTGCCGAGGGCGGGCGCTCGTCGAGCTACGGTCTGTGGTGGGACGCCAAGATCGCGGCAGACATGGCAGCACAGCTCACTGCGGTGTCGAGCGACCTGCCCGGAACGCTGCTCGAAGCGGTGCTCCAGACGACGGCGGAGTGGGCGGTGTTCGTCATGGCCGAGCTGCTCGGCATCATGCTCGAACTCGTGGGCGTGAGCGACGAGAACATCGAGAAGGCGAAAGAGCTTTTGAACAGCAACCCGAACACAGCGCTCGGAGCCATGCTCGTGCTCGCGGGTGGGGTGGTGGCTTTCCAGACGGCGAGGACGCCGTAAGTCGGGCCGATGGCAACGAGATAACCCAGAAACGACGGAGACAAAGACGATGAACACGAAACTACTTCTCGGGCTGGGCGCTGGTGGGCTTGCTCTCCTCGCCCTGAGTGGGGCTGGCGGTGAGACGCCGGCCGATGGCACGAAGCCGGCTGGCAAGGGCCTCGGCCCTGGAACGAAGATTCCCGGGGGCCCGAACCCTCCGGCGATCGACAAGCAGACGGAGGCCAAGGTGACGGCTCTTTCGCGCGATCTCATGAACGCCCTGGGCTACGCCTTCGAGACGGGTGATGCGTCCGCGGACGCGAACCAGATCCGGCGCTTCCAGACGCAGTACAACGCGGTCAGCCGCCTCGCGGGGTCGAACCTCGCGGGCATCTCGGTGCCCTCGAACATGGGCACCGTGGACGTCAACGAACCTGGGGATTCCAAGATCCCCGCTGCGACGAAGGCGGCCCTGAACGCTGCCCTCGCGGTCTCGGGTGGCCCCGAGTACGTGGAGACGTTGCTCAAGCCGTACCTGCTCGAAGAGGATGACGACCTGCTCCTTCCGGACACGCCCTGGCTCGACATGGTCCGGGCGGCGTGCATCAAGCACGACCAGTGGCTTTGTGTCGAGTGGATCGACGAAGGCGCCAACCCCTACGCGACCTAGCGGCGTGGTAGAGTGGAGGCATGTCCGCAATGAAGAGCATCAAGGTCCAGGCCCTGAGCAACGGGTTGATCCTCCACGTCCACACCAGCAAGGGGGAGCAGCAGTTCCTCGTGCCCAACGACAAGTCTTCGGCGTACAAGGCGTTTGCCGAGGCGTGCAAGGAAGCGCTGGACAGCGTGTCGGAGCCCGAGCCCGAGCCCGAGCCCGAGCCTAGCATGGGCTTCGGCCCGAACTTCGGTCCTACCTCGGACCCCGAGGAGGACGCGGACAACATGAGTCTGGGGGAAGCGGCGAACGTGTTTCTGTCGCAGAACCCGGGGATCGGTGACTTTCTCGGGAAGTTCATCGGGGGCATGAATGAGGCCGAGAAGAAGCGGGCGGAGGGGCTCCGTCGCCGCGATGAAGAGTTGCGGCGGCGCCGCGAAAGGAAGTAGTGACATGGCGAAGAAGACCGAGAAGAAGCAGTCGATCGCGGCGGGTTTGACGGACGCGCAGCGCAAGGGGATCAAGGCGATCAAGGCGGGGCGCAAGCCCAACGTCGGCCAGCTCTCCAGCCTACGTCGTGCCAAGCTCGTGAAGAAGGACGGCGAGTTGTCGGCGTCGGGCAAGCGGGCGGCGGCTTCCATCGCCCGTAGCGAGACGTCGTCGAAGCCGAAGAAGGCTGCGAAGAAGAAGGCCGCGAAGAAGGGCAAGCGCAAGTCCACACAGATGGCGATCACCGCCAAGGGCAAGCGAGTTCCGAAGAAGGTGCAGGAGTGCGCCATCATCCTCGGGCACCACTCCCGCGGTACGCTTCAAGGCGTCGAGATCGTCTACGTCTAGGGCAGGTCCATGAAGTGGTGGATTCCAGTTGCAGCAGGGGCCGGGGCCCTGCTCATTCTCGGGGGGAGCAGCGCAAGCGCTGCCGACTCCGGGCTGGGATCTCTCGACCTCGACATTCCCGGAGGCGCCACCCCGACCGACTTTGACCCGTCCATCCTCTCGGACAAGGCACGGCGCGTGTACGACTATGCCCGCCACGTCGAAGATCTGGGGATCTGGACGCCAGGCTTTGCCGAGTTCGCAGTTGCCACGAGCCGCATCGAGAGCGGTCACAACCCGAACGCGATGAACAAGTCGAGCGCGTTTGAGAACGCAGCCCGAGGGCTCTATCAGATCCGACCCAAAAGCGCTTTCAGTTGGCGCAATGGGCTGGAGCACCTCCAGGACCAGCCCGAGCTGTTGTTCGATCCCTCATGGGCGACGGCGGTGGCAGCCGACTACGCCAAGCGCTTGGTGGATGTGTACGCGGACCCGGGGCAGCGTGTGACGTGGGCGGACCTTCGGCGAGGCTGGAAGTACCCGAAGCTCGTGGCGGAGCAGTACCGGGCGACTGAGACCGCCAACCTTGCTCAGTTTCTGAACAAGGGCATCGACAACACCACGCAGCGCCGTGAGTTGGCCTTGGAAGAGGCTACACTCGGCACGTGGCCCGGAGTGCTCGAACTGCAAGCCTACCTGGCCGAAAAGGAGTTCTAGGACCATGCCGAAGTTCAACGTCGTTCGAGGAGAAGCCCGTGCACGTGCAGGAAACGCGGAAGAGACCGCGTCGCAGCCGGAGCAGAAGAAGGCTACCAGCAGCTCCGGCGGGGGCTGGTGGATGCTCCTGCTTGGGGCAGGGGTCGGAGCGCTAGGCTATCACTACCTGCTTCGCAACGCGCAGTCCTTCATGGGCGGCGGCTTGAACCTTGGGGGCAACGGGGGGCAGACCCAGGTCTCAGGCGCTCGCGGGCGCTTCCTCGCGGCCACACAGGCGCCCCAGGCGGTGCCCCAGGTCCAGTACGTGCCGGTGCAGACGCAGGGCGGTCCGGTGGTCATGGAAGAGATCGAGGTTTTGGAGTGACGATCTTCGCCACAGAGCTGGCGGAGGGGCTCGGGCTCGTGTTGCCCGACCCTGCCAAGCCGATCCTCTCCCTGGAGCCGTACTTCCGGGGGGCGTGGGGGTCGTCTGGCCTCGGCGATTTTGTGGACCCGTTCATGGACGTGGCCCGGACCGTCGGACAGCTTGTGGCTCAGCCGTTGGAGTTCGCGGCGGAGCTTCTCACCATCATGGATGCGATTCCCGCGGAGGCGATTCCCTTTGCGGGGGCTACGATGAGTGTGGGGATCAACGCTTTCAAGTGGAAGCACGAGAGGGACGTGCGAGAGAGCCTTTTCGGGCTCGCTTTGGGCACGGGACGCCTTGCACAGCTTGGCGAAGATCCTGTGCCTGCATGGGCCAACGCGGTGGGCGTGCCGTCCTTCATCGACTGCTCGGACATGAAGGACGCCCGTGCTCGGACGGTCGTCCCACCCCAGAAGATGCCCGCCCCCTGGCGCAACCCGGGGAGCTACTCCCAGCCCTCGGGCAACTGCGGGGCCGGCTATGCGGTGTGGTGCAACTTCGACCACTACCCGCACGGGAAGAAAAAGCCTGGAGCGGGTGGCAAGCGCTGTTCGGGGAAGGCAGACGTGTCGGCTCTCCTGTACCCGTACTGGACAGGAGCCCGCCCGCCAGGACCGGCACCGGCTTTCTTTGCGGAAGGCTCTTTCGAGCGTGAGCATTTCGGCACGATCGACACGAACGCCGACATGCTCGCGGCGCAGTCGTACTACCTCGGCACGTGCTTTGGAAACTTCAGCGTCCGCATTTCGGACGTGGTCCGGATGCGAAACAACTTGCAGTCACGGGTCGGGAAGTACATCGAGATGCAGGTGGCCGACCCGGCGCAGAACTACGTCCTCACGGACGAGCGCTTGGCGGTGGGGATCACGATGTGCGATGCCTTCATCGCGGCCCGAGCCGCCTTCGTGCAGACGGATGAGGCGGTGGCGCTTTCGATGTCGCCCCCGCTGGCGGGACGGCTGGATCCGGATGCGAGGGCCGAGACGATGGCGTGGCTCGAAAAGAAGATCGCCAAGCCGAACGTGCCGGTGTTCGTGCCGGGGATCTCCGTGATCGGTCCGCAGACGCCTGACAATCAGCAGTACCAGGTCAGCGACGGCGAAGGCCCCTTCGTGGGCTACATCCCGGACCTGTCAGCGAAGATCGAAGCTCAAAACACTAGCGATGGTGGCGGTGTGGGTGCCATCATGCTGCTCGCAGCGGGCGGGCTGATCTACACCCTCACGAGGAGATAGCGAACATGAAGCGTGCAACGATGGGCGGAGTCTACCGGGCGTACCAGGAACGCAAGGCGCGAGAGCAGGGACGCATGGGCGCCCCTGAAGGTGCTCTCGATGCCGTGCTCGAAGGAGCGCCCCCGGCGTGCCTGAACGTGGACCCCTGGAGCGGGAGCTTCACTGTCCGCTACGGCGGCCACGAGGCAATCGTCGAGGGGATGCTCTCGGGCTCGCAGTTCTTCGGGTGGGTTCCTGACGACTCGCAGGGCTTTTGGGACACCGCCACGAAGTACGCATGGGAGCAGACCCAGAAGTACATCAACGGTCTGAGCAACGCGATGCCGATGCCGTACATCGACAATGGTCGCGTCGCGGAGATCGTGCAGGCAGCGGCCGACGAGCGCTGGAACCTGACCCAGATGGTGTACGGGTTTGCGAACCCACGATGGGAGCCGACCGAGGAGTTCGCGTTCCGCAAGGGGATGGCGCGGCTCGGGCAGCTCATCGCCTGCGGGCGCTACGCGGCGGCCCTCTCGAACCTCGTGCAGCGCTACGCGGACAAGGGTAAGGGCGACGACTACCCCTTCGGGCTCGACCCGAAGACTCAGCTTGGGGTCGGACCGAAGGCGTTTCCGCCCCCGGTGAGCCCCGAGGACCCCATCATCATCCCGGACCCCGTCGTCGAGCTGCCGGGCAAGTTCACCCTCAAACCAGCACCTCCAGCGCCCCCGAAGACCCCGGTCGTGGACGCAAGCCGTTTTGGGATCACGGTGGGCCCCGGAGGAGCAGACACTTCGTTCGACCCGCAAGAGGAGGACAAGGAAGGTCCCTGGACGGGTGCAACGGGCGAGACTGAAGAGAAGCCGCCCTACAAGGCAGATGCCGGGGGCATGATGTTCCTGGCCTTCCTCGCCGCGGCAGGGGTGGGCTACGTCGTCCTGAAGAAGTGATTTGAGGGTGTTGCCATGCCGCTGAAGAAAGGGACCTCTCAGAAAGTCGTGAGCGCGAACATTCGCCAGCTCATGGCGGAGGGGTATCCGCACAAACAGGCGGTGGCGATTGCCCTCGACACAAAGCGCAAGTCCGAGAAGAAGTGCAAAACCAAAGACGGCAAGCGGTACTGCTACGTCATCCTAGAAAGGTAGAATCATGACCATCCCCAACACCCTCCCCGCACGCACGCCTGTTGGTTTTCGCCCTGTCGGTTGCTGCCCTCCCGACCTTGTGGTGGCGAGTATCGACGGGCTCGCGTCTCCGATCGACGAGACCTTGCGCTTCGTTCAGTTTCCGCTCACGCCCGCGAACCCCATAGCGACGCTTGTGCTGTTCGGTCTGAACTTCGACAGGCAGACGCAGATCAAGTTGCTGGCTCCTCCGGTGACGGTGCCCCCGCTGCCGCCGGTTCCCCCCAACACGCTCGCGCCTCCGACGCTGACCGAGGTTGCGCGGATTCTCCCGAATCTCGCAAACAACGAGGCGGGGCTGCTTTCGTTCTCCCTGGAGGCGACGCAGTTCCCCGCGCCGGGAGACGACCCCGAGGGGTGGGGGATTGCGGTGGTGAACAGTTGCGGCTGTTCTCAGGTCATCGGTTTGGTCCTGGTGGGCGAGGGTGCGGCGAGCTGTCCGGAACTGCTTTCGCTCTCACCGGGCCCGTACATCTCTGGGGCTCCGAGCGCTCTCATGACCCTGACGGGCGTTGCACTCGATGGGTCGTACACGCTCGACGTGACGAGTGCTGTCGGCGGCCCGATCCCGTTCTTCCCTGCGGGTCCTCCGGCTCCCGCGAGCTACGACATCTCGCTCGACCTCTCCCTGGTGCCCCAGGGGCCTGCCACTGTGACCTTGACGCCCACGGATCCCGGGTGTCCTCCGACGTCGCTTCCCTTCACCATCATCTCGGCATAAGGGAAAGGCCATGGGCATTCCGGGCAACGTCACAGTCCGCACTCCTGAAGGGATGCGCCAGATCGGCAACCAGCCGATCTACCTGCGCAGCTTCTACCAGGACGATCCGCCACGCCTGGGCTCCGGGACGTATGCTGAGAGCTTCCCGGTTCCCCAGAACTACGGGGCCCGCCTGTTCCGACTGGAGTACCTGTCGGTCCGGTGGGACTTCCCGTTCTCTGCGGGCGAGAGGGCCAGGATCCGTCTCTACCGCTACCGGAAGACGGGGGAGTTCGGAACCTTCTTCTATCAGCAGATGACGAACACGTTTGACGCTGACGATACGCGGGACTGGAGCTGGACGTACGACATCAGCGACCGGATCCGAAACGATTTTGAGTTGAACCCGATCACAGACTCCATCGCGGTGAGCAACGTGTACACTGCGGGGGGCACTCCGAGTGTCCGAGCGCTTCGCGTGGACTTCGGACTGAAGGTGGTGTGACGATGGAACCGAAGAGAGAGAAACCCGTGTGGCCTCCCGCAACGACTCCGGAAGAGCAGAAGGCGGACGATGAGGGCGGCCGAGAGAAGGAAGAGCCGACCAAGCCAGCGGAGGGTGAGAGGCAGTGAGCACGCCAAAGACATTAGTCGCGCGCACTCCCGAGGGTTTTCGCGTTGTGGGACCGTCTGCACAGCCTGGTGGTGGGGGAGTGTCTCGGGACTTCTCTGTCAATGAGGCACAGGCTTACCTTACCTCCGAGCCAGAGCTGGTGTTGCGAACCTCAGCTCTCGCGCCCGGGGCTGGCGGCTACAACGGTGGAGGTGTTGGGAACAAGGCGATCTGGGGTGTGTGGGGGCTTGACGGGCTTCCTATCGCTCAGTTTCTCTCGGCGGAGCTTGTGTGGACGAATGTTGTGGGGCCCGCGGGGATCAACTACATCCCGGCGGAGCCCACCACCGTTGCCACTCCGTACCTCAACTTCCTCGTGGACTTCGATCCACTCGGTGCCGGCGACATCCGGGTGTGTGTCATCTGCACCGATCAGCTCAACCCTGCGATCAACAACGCAGTCGGAACCCAGGCCAACAACGGATCGAACGAACTGACCTACTCATGGGACGGCAATACACAGGACGTCCTGATCGTCGGGGCACCTCCGGCAGCCGTGCCGGGCGGAGTCGCACCGAACGTGTCCGTCGGTCCCGGTTGGTTTGAAAACAGCTACACCTGGCAGGCTCTGGTAGCCGCCAATCCTAGTGCCGTGCTTGTGGATGCGTACAGCGGCGACGGTGGACTTCCTGCGGGAGCGATCACTCCGGCGTTCATGGTGATCTCCGGAGACAGCAATGCGCAGATCAAGCAGGGCAAGCGCATCCTTTCCCTCGACGCCAATGGCATTGATGGGCTCGCGTAGTTTCACAAGGACACGAAAGACAATCACGATGGGCACTCTTTTTTGGATCGCACTTGGAGCCGGCGGGCTCTTCCTTCTTGCAGGAGCCGGCAGCGCTTCGATCGCCGTGAGCGCGGACTGTTCGACGATCACGGTCCGTGGAGGTGAGGAAGCCTTGCGGAAGCTGCTGTCGGACAAGTCGGGACCGGCCATGCAGGGTCTCGCCGATGCGCTTGCGGAGACGGGAGTGCTGCCCACGGGCATGGAGACGTTCAACGCGATGTTCGCTCCCTTCGCGCCGGCTGGCTGTTCGAGCTTTCCACCGAACACGCAGGTCGATCTTGGTGGCGGCAATGTCGTCACTCTCGGGGAGATCGCCTCGATGTGGGACGAGATGACGGGGGGCGTGCAGGACCAGATCAACGCGGCGGCTGAGGCTGCTGAGATGTCGGAGTCTGGCGAGTGGGATCCGGAGATCAACCTCCCCGAGTTCCCGGAGTTCCCGCTGCTCCCAGGAGTCAACGACGATGAGGTCCCGGAGCCTCCGAGCATGGGCCCGGTCGACCCGGGGGAGCCCCCGAGCATGGGCGGCAGGACCCCGCGCCTCGACGCGGCGGGGACGCTGTTCATGGCCCGCAAGGCTCGGATGGGCGGCGGGGGGTACTACGTCAAGCGCGGGGTGAAGACGCCCCGCTCGAAGGTCAAGGCTCTCGTCGGGGCTCGGGTGGTCCGTGCACCGCGAGATACCAGCGCCATGTTGCAGGGGGCACGGCGTAAGCGGTAGAATCCCCCACGGTCACTACACGACGACCATTCAGAGGAGAAAGACATCATGAGCGCAGATCAGATCAAGCCGGGCAACCCCGGAATCACGGGCCGGGCTGCCGGCAATCAGACCATCGACGACGCCACCGTACCTGTGCAGAGCATCGGTAGCGGCACTCGCACGGTGCGTGCCGACACCACGGGCGGGAACATCCAGGCGGACCTTCCCAACGCGCAGGGCTACGCGGGCTCGTCCATCGCTCTCGACTACGTGGCGGGCGGCAACCAGCTCGTGCTCGCGGCGGCCAGCGGCAACACCATCCTCGGCCCATCGGGCACCTCGGGACCGTCCGAGACCTTGGCCGCGGACGGACTCTTCCTGCTCGTGCCCTTCGGCACCGAGTGGCGCGTCTTCGTCAGCGCCTAGTCGGCGTCCGGGAAGTCCCGGACATCGGTGTCGAAAGTGGCTTCGTCCTCCTCGGGGGTCGAAGCCATTTTCGCGTTCCGGGCCCGACGCTTGCGGCGGGTCTCGCCCTTTTGCTCGGCGTCGGCTCGTGCGGGGTGGTCGACGTACCAGGCAGCGAGGGCAACACTGGCGTTGTTCGAGAAGCTGCCGTCCGGCATGAGGTACTTCTCGGCGTCTTCGGCGGGGGCTTCCGGGTCCGGGTGTTGGTCGATCCACTTTCCGAGACCCTGGATGTCGCGGGGATAGTGGCCGAGGATGACGGCGAGCTTCGAGGCACGGGAGATCCACAGGCGAGCATCCTCACTCGGAGCGCTCTCGTCACGATTCGCATCATCCTGCGACGAATCGTGTACTTCCGCCTCCGTGACCTCGAACGGCACGTCAGCGGACATTTCGCTCCCCTGGACGATGGCGAGTGCCGCCGCTTCGAGCTGGGCCGCTTGTGAGAGTAGCAACTGTGCGATGGGGTTTGCGGGCATGGCCCCACTATACTCGCCCGCTATGCGATTCCTAGCTCGATTCGTGTTTCGCGCCTGGCTGTCCCAGCTTGCACAGGAAGACGTGGCAGAGGTGGAGCGGCTGGAGCGGGTTTCGGCCCCCGAGTACGTGGCCGCCATTGACCACGCCCTCGCCCGGGTCGACCCCCGAGGGGAGCACCCGGAGTGGCGGCCGATGCTGCTGCGCGTCTGTCGGCGAGAGGGCTGGTGCGGACGCTTCGGGCCCGTGGGCCGACATGAGATCGACGCATGGGCCGGCGTGGGGCGCTACGGGGCTGCTCTGGCTCGCGGCCACCTTGACCCCGTGGGGTGCCCGGAGCACCGTCTGAAGGACTACAGCCAGGTGCGGGAGGACGTGGAGAGCTGGCCCGTCTCGAACGGCTGGTGGCGACGTCGCCGGGCTCGCGCCTTGGAGACCCTCGACGCCGCCCCTGTGGGCGCGTACGCGGCGGGTGACTTCTCGACCCGCGGCACTTTCGGCATGGCCGCGAGTCGCAACCTGCGGCGTCTGGGGCCGTGCACGCCGCCCGAGGCGATGGACGAGCCCGAGGGGGCGGCCCTGGTGGCGGCCCGGTACGTGGCGAGCTGTGGGCGGGACGGGGAGGCGTGCACGTGCGAGGACCACCTCCGACGGTGGGTCGGTGCGGGTCGGTGGGCCGGGCGGTCGTGGTGGGGGAAGGTGCGGACCTTGCGTCGCCAGTGTGGCGCGGTTTACGCATTTACCTGGGCCTTCGGTGAGCCGTTCGGCGAGGGCCGGTCGACTGAAGGGACATGACCCCGAACATCGACCTCTCCGATCTCGACCACCTGAACCTGAGCCCGCGTGCCAGGAGGATCGCCCTACGGGCCCGTCTGCGCGGCTGGGCCGAGCGGGAGGGCCACACGGGCCTGCTCGCTCGCCTGGAGCGGGAGCACAAGTCCGCCACTCTCGACGAGTGGACGGACGCGGATTTCGCGCGACTTGCAAAATCGGTTGTGAATAGGTAGTCAGGTAGTCAC
>Ga0180437_10000722_pt1 | contig 60664 bp, 40 predicted proteins | sample SS_ome_4_FD_132410 | JGI IMG/M metagenome (GOLD analysis project Ga0180437, IMG submission 132410) | Hypersaline lake sediment archaeal communities from the Salton Sea, California, USA - SS_3_D_1 metaG | ecosystem: Environmental > Aquatic > Non-marine Saline and Alkaline > Hypersaline >...
CGGTTCGATCTCGCTCATGGCCGTCTCCCGCGAGGCGGTTGCCTTCTCCTTCCGGGCAACTTGCCGGTGGAATAGACTCACCCTACCTCATGCGCGAACCGGCGGCAACCGCCTGGCGTCCGCAACGCCCCCAGTCGCCAAGACCAGACGCGGCTGCGCCGCGGGGTTTTCCAAGGCATTGCTTCGGTGTCCGATGATGGCTGGACGAAAGGACGGACAGCAGATATCCCCCCGGTGCCTGGAGAAACGGAGCCGGGCTCCGCAGGGGTGCAACCTGGCAAGGGATATCCAGGCCGACGGTGCGCCGATGGCGCATCAGGCCTCCTGCGGCGAACCTGCGGGAGGCCGTGTCTTGTTATCGCCATCGGACACCGAAGCAATACCTTGAAAACCCCGGGGGGCCCTGGGGGGCTGGCCCCCCAGCGGTTTGAGAGCAGGCTTGACCCACGCAGCACGACGGCTCTCTGCGTCTGCGTCTCCCGCCTGCCCAAGGGTGTCATGTGAACCCATGGACAACCGATCCGGCGGATGCCCATAATGGGTTCCGCAGGCCACTTCCGATGGCCGCCTGCCGGGTAGGGAGGACGAGATATGTCGAGACGGCGAATCGCGGCGATCCCTGCCGTTCCGTTTGTCGCTTTGCTGCTGACGGCGAGCGGGGCGGCGGGGGAGGACTGGCTCCAGCTCAAGAGCGACGCACGGCGCTCGGGCAACGTGCCCGACCGCGACGTGAGAACGCCGCTGGGGCTGATTGGTGCCGTGCCGCTGACCGACGCCGTGTTCACCTCGCCCGTCGTCGCCGGCGGGCGCGTGTACGTCGTCGACGGGGCGGGTGTGGCCTTCTGCATCAACGCCGAGACGCTTCGCGTCGTCTGGAAGCGCGCCACCCGCGGCGGGAAGGCCAACTGCAATAACGTCTCCTCGCCCGCATTGATCGACGGCAAGCTTCACTTCGGCACGATGGGCGGCTCGTACTACGTCCTGGACGCCGCCGACGGGACCGTCGTCAAGGAGATCCGCTGCGGCGAGCCGATCTTCGCCAGCCCCGTCGCGGCCCATGGCCGGGCCTACTTCGCCACGCTCGGCTCGCGGGTCCGCGCCGTGAAGGAAGACGGCGAGGTCTGCTGGCAGTGGGACTACGTCAAGGAGAAGCTCGGCTTCGAAGGCGACCGCTGGAGCGCCGCGGCCTGGCTGAGGCACAAGAAGGGCGGGCGCGTCACGTGGCGCGACCAGTTCTGCTGCTCGCGCGACCTGGTGATGGTCGGCAGGACACTGGTCGTGCCGACCGGCGGCGAGACGGTCTGGCTGACCGACGCCGGCGGGCGGGCCGAGCTGTCGGCCACCGGGCGGGTGCCCAGCTACAAGGGCAGCGAGACGCCCGCAACGTTCGGCCTCAGCGCCGGCGAGGACGGCGCGGTCTACCGCCAGTGGCATCGCCGGGACAACACGGGGCGTGTCGAGATCATGCGGCTGAAGGACGGGAAGGTGCAGACGGATTACGTCCGCGGCACGCAGACGCGCAACGACATGCCGGGGCTGCTGAGCTTCTGCTCTGTGTCGGTCCGCGGCAAGGACGTCTATCGATGCCGCCCCGAGGAGGGCTTCGGCTTCTGTCGGCACACGGCCGGGCAGGACGAGCCGGATCGCCGCGCCAACACCCCGTCGATCTGCTCGCCGATCCTGCTGCGCGACCAGGTTGTGTATGGCGGACTGGACGGCAGGCTCTACGTCGCGCCGCTTTCCGGCCGAGGGGGCGTGCGGTGGTTCGCAACGGCGTTCGGGAAGGCGATCACGGCCTCGCCGGCCGTCTGCGACGGGCGGGTCTACTTCGGCTGTGAGGACGGCTATCTCTATGTCCTGGGGCCGGGTAGGGCCCCCCTGCCGTCGAAGGACCTGAAGCTGTGGCAGATCCGCAGCCCCTTGACGGGTAAGCACGCCGCCGCCGAGCACGACTGGTACACGAACTTCGGCGACTTCGGGAACACCAACGCGACCGATCAGCCGGTGGCCCCGCCGCTGAAGCTCAAGTGGATCCGCCGCTACGAAGGCTCGTTCAAGCACCTGCCCGTCTGCGGCGGCGGGCGGATGTACACCCACACCGCCGAAGGCCAGATCCTCGCCGTCGAGCAGGAGACCGGCCGGCTGCTGTGGCGGCGATACTGGCCCGGTGTGCACGTCTGCTACACCTCGCCTCTGTACTACAAGGAGCGGCTGCTGGTCCCCCAGGCCGGGCTGAGGCGTTCGCGGATGCGCTGCCTCGACGCGGCCACGGGCAAACTGCTCTGGGAAGCGCCCTTCACCGGCTCGCCCAGTTGGAGCCGTGCCCAGCCGCCGGTGGTCTGCGGCGACGTGGCCGTCTACATGTTCAGCACGGGCAGCTACGTGCCCAAGGGGACCGGCATCTACGTGATGCGCCACGGGGCCGCAAAGGACAGGCCTGACGAGACGGCCGGCTCGGTCAGTTGGCTCTACAGCCACGACAACCCGTTCTACCCCGACAGCCAGAAGCCCGTCGTGCAGGGATGGGAGCTGACCACGGGCAAGGAGGTGTGGAAGCGGGACTTCTCGCGGTACGGCGCGGGGGGGGACGACGCCAGCGTCTGCCTGATGGACGGGAAGCTCTACTACTCGGTCTTCTTCGGCTACGCCGCCAAACGCAAGGGCAAACCCGGACCGACGGGCCTGACGGCGGCGATGGACCCGGCCACGGGGGAGGTGCTGTGGCTGACGACGAAGTACAGCGTCACGGCCGGGTGCACGATCTCCGCCAAGGACGGCAGGCTCTACCTCGGCGGCTATAACCCGCCCAACGACAAGACCAAGGACCGCCACGTGTGGTGCCTGGACGCGACCGACGGTTCGCTGATCTGGCAGTCCGACCCGCTGGCCGGGGCGACGAACAACGTCGCGATCGGGCCGACGTTCGTCTTCACGCACCCGTACGGCAAGCCGAGCTACGTCATCGACCGGGCCACGGGCAAGGTCCTGTCGACGCTCGGCACGCGCTACGCCTGCACGCGGTTCAGCCTCTCGGCGCCCTGCCTGATCGGGTCGAACACGGACCTGATCGACGTCTCGCAGAGCAACAAGCTCGTCTCGACGGGTCCGCCGGTCGACGGGCGGGAGTGCGTCGGCGGCGTCATGTCGAACGGGCGGATCTTCTACATCACCCAGGCCAGCGGGCTCCAGCTCTGCCAGGTCTGCGGCCCCGAAGCCGCCTCGGCCTCGCCGCCGTGGCAGAGCGCCGTCGACCGGTGAGGCGACTATCACCGGGGCGGGCGTTCGGGGTCGGCGCCTGCGCGGCTCGGCGCCGTTGCGCAGCGCGCCGTGGCTGCGTTTCCGGAGCCCGTGGGGGTTCTGTGCGATGCAGTGCCCTGCTCCGCAGGCTGCGCCTCCGGCTGGCTTTCGGTCCACCTTTGGGGGATACCGCCGTCGTGACCTCACGCCCGTCCCGTGCCTCTCGATCATCGGTTTCGACGCCCGGGACACATCAGGAGCCGGCAGTCTTCGGAGCCGCGGCGCGGCTCAGGAGGTTGGCCGGGGTCGCAGCCCCCGGGAACGAACACTCCGATGAGAAGGGCCCCGAAGGGGTCCCGGACGCCGGTCGGCCGGGCGCCCCCCGGACACACTCGCCCGGCGATACCGTGTCGGGACCTTCCGCCGCGAGGGGCGTTGCGTTAGAATGCTCCGCTTCGCCGCCCGGCGCTGCCGGCGCGGAGGTGGACTCGAGTCCCAGGGATCACGGCATGGCCAACATCACGGCGACGACGGAAGCACCGGCCTCGAAGACCGAGGCCGGCGACGACGTCCTGCTCGAGGTCTGTGGGCTGAAGACGCACTTCTTCTTGCGCAGCGGCGTGACCCGGGCGGTCGACGGGGTGGACCTGACGGTTCGGCGCCGCCGGACGCTGGGGCTGGTCGGCGAGAGCGGTTCGGGCAAGTCGGTCGCCTCGCTGTCGATCATGCGGCTGATCAAGCACCCGCCGGGCAGGATCGTCGAGGGGCAGATCCGCTTTCACCGGCCCGGGCGCCGCGCGGTGGACCTGGTGCAGCTCAAGCAGAACGGGCGGGAGATGCGCCAGGTCCGCGGCGGGCAGATCGCGATGATCTTCCAGGAACCGATGACGTCTCTGAACCCGCTCTACACGGTCGGCCGGCAGATCGGCGAGGTCGTTCAACTCCACCAGAAGGTCGGGCGCCGGGCGGCCCGGGCGCGGGCGCTGGAGATGCTGGAGAAGGTGCAGATCGGCAACCCCCGCCGGCGGCTGCGCGAGTACCCCCACCAGCTCAGCGGGGGCATGCGGCAGCGGGTGATGATCGCGATGGCCCTGTCCTGCAACCCGGCCGTGCTGATCGCCGACGAACCGACGACCGCCCTGGACGTGACGGTGCAGGCCCAGATCCTCGACCTGCTGGTCCGCCTCCAGGCGGACCTGGGCACGGGGGTCATCCTGATCACGCACAACCTCGGCGTGATCGCCCAGTCGTCCGACGACGTGGCGGTGATGTACCTCGGCAAGGTCGTCGAGTGCGCCGAGGTGACCGACCTGTTCGCCCGCCCGCTGCACCCGTACACGGAGGCCCTGCTGCACTCGGTGCCCGTTTTCGGTCGCAAGAGGCGGCGTCTGGAGAGCATCTCGGGCAAGGGCCCGGAGAACACCGATCGGATCCGCGGCTGCGCGTTCGCTTCGCGCTGTCCGCGGAGAAAGGCGATCTGCGGCGAGACCGCGCCGACGCTGAAAGACGTCGGCGGCGGGCACGAGGTGGCGTGTTGGCTGTTCTGACGGCGCTGCGAAGGCACTGGAAGCTCACGACGGCCGTGACGCTCGTCGCGGCGGCCGTCGTGCTCTCGCAGCTCGTCGACACCCCGCCGTTGGAGCAGGAAAGCTACCGCGCCGGCGTCCACGTCGCGGGCGTTGGCCCGCTGGTCGAGGCGGCCGCCTACCCGGCGGCCGCGGAGACGCTGGTCGGCAAGCCGAAGCGGTTCGCGCTCGAGCGGATCCTCACCTACCGCCGGCTGCCGTCTTACAGCCAGTCGCCCGTGCTGGACAAGGCGGTCGGCGAGGGCAAGCTCCCGCCGGTCGCGCAGCGCCTGCCGGACGAGCCGCAGGTGATGCTGACGGGCGCGATGTCCGACGGGGAGGGCAGCTACGGCGGCGTATGGCGGGACGTCTACGCCGCGCCGACCGAGGGCTGGAACTGGGGCGCGGGCCAGTCGCAGGGCTACTTCGGCGTCAACTCGATCGTCCAGGAGGCGCTGGTCCGCTCGGGGCCCATCTACCGCCGCTCGGACAAGCCCGAGCCTCTGCCCAACCTCGCGCGGAGCTGGCAGTGGTCCGAAGACGGGCGGACGCTGACGATGCACCTGATCCGCGGGGCGAAGTGGTCCGACGGCCATCCGTTCACCGCCGACGACGTGCTGTTCACCTGGACCGATCTGATCCTGGACGAGAAGGTCCGCCACAACGCCAGCCGCACCACCTGGCAGATCGACGGCGAGGACGTGGACCTGGAGCGCGTGGACGATTACACGATCCGGTGGCGGTTCCCCGTTCCGAGGCCGACGCAGCTTCTGTTCAAGATGGACGAGGCGGACTTCCCCATCTCGCCGGCCCACGTGCTCCGGCCGCATCACCCGAGGCACAACGCGACGGCCGACTACGTCCGCTTCGAGAACTGCCTGCCCCCGCAGGCCCTGCCCCCGGTGACGCTTGGGGCGTGGGTGCCGGTCCACTACGAGACCGACGTGCTGCTGGTCTTCCGCCGCAACCCGTACTACTGGAAGGTCGACGAGCGCGGGCGGCAGCTTCCCTACCTCGAGGAGGTCGTCTTCGAGCGGGCGAACACGGGCGTTCAGCGGACGTACCGCACGCTGGCCGGCGCGGCGGACCACACGAACGCGGAGAACCCCAGCTCCTTCGTCGAGATCACCAAACGCCTCCAGGACCCGGCGGCCCACTTCGACGTCAAGTGGGGCCCGGAGACGCTGGGTTTCTCGCTGCTGATCAACCAGTCGGCGAACCTCGGCGTGCGCAGCGCGCGCGACGGCGAGCTGCGGCGCCTGTTCCGCACCCAGCGTTTCCGGCGCGCCCTCAGCCAGGCGATGGACCGCCGTGGGCTCTGCGACGTCCTGATCCGCGGGCCGTTCCTTCGTCCCTGGCCGGGCGGGCTGTTTCCGGGCTCGCCGTACTTCCGGCTGGACTCGGCGGTGTTCTACCCCTACTCCGTTGAGACGAGCCGCCGCCTGCTGGCGGAGCTGGGCTTTCGCGACACGGACGGCGACGGGATCGTCAACTGGACGGAAGGCCCGCTGGCGGGCGACAACCTCGTGCTGGCCCTGTTTACCGGGGAGGTCCCCGCCTGCCTGACGCTCTCGCAGGCGATGGTTCCGCTGCTGCGGCAGGTGGGCATCCAGGTGAACCTGCGGCGGCTGGCGTCGACCGGCTTCCGCGCGGTCACCGAGACCGGGCGGTGGGAGCTGATCATGACCCGCAACGGGCAGGCCTACGCCGTGCCGTTCACGCGGGTCGTCGAGCTGGCCCCCATCACCCGCCAGACGCCGTCGTGGCACCGCGAGGGCGCCGAGCCGCGCAGGCTCCAGGCCTTCGAGGCCGACCTGGTCGACATCGTCAACCGCTTCCGCACCGAGGCGGACGTGGCGAAGCGCAAGGAGCTGATGGCCCGCTACAACCGGATCTACACCGAAAACGTCTACAGCATCGGGCTGGTGATCGGGCGGTACGGGCTGGCGCTGGCCAAGCGGTTCCGCAACACGCCGCACGGGGCGCCCGTCTTCCTGTACCAGTGGACGTGGGACAACGTCCAGGCCGAGCAGATGTGGGTCCGCCCCGACGAGCGGATCGCCGAGATCATGCCCGGCGTCGTGCCGCTCTGCGGCGGGGGGGGCGGGCGATGACGGGCTTTCTGCTTCGCCGCCTCGCCGCGTCCGTGCCGCTGCTGCTGGCGATCAGCATCGTCTGCTTCGTGGTGATTCAGTTGCCGCCGGGCGACTTCGCGAGCAAGTACAAGGACAACCTGATCGAGCGGGCGGGGATGACCGAGTCCGAGGCCGACCGGCTCGCCGGGGAGCTGCGCGTCCAGTACGGGCTCGACAAGCCGATGCCCGTCCAGTACCTCAACTGGGTCTGGGGCATCGTCAGCCGGGGACACTTCGGGTTCTCGTTCGCCTATAAGAAGGACGTCGGCGAGCTGATCGCCGAGCGGCTGCCGCGCACGATGCTGCTGGCGTTGGGGGCCCACTTCGTGGCGACGTTTTTCGGCGTGCTGATCGGCATCTACTCGGCGACGCACAAGTACACGCTGGGCGACAACCTCGCCACGGTGGTGGCTTTTCTCGGCATGGGCGTGCCGCGGTTCTTCCTGGCGCTGATCGTGATGTACTGGCTCGTCTTCGGTGCCGGACAGCAGCACGTCGGGTCGCTGCTGTCGCCCGCCTACGCCGTGGCGCCCTGGACGTGGTCGAAGTTCGCCGACCTGCTGAAGCACGTCTGGCCGGTGCTGGCGATCGCGGGGTTCGCGGGGATGGCGCGAAACATGCGCGTCATGCGGAGCAACCTGCTCGACGTGCTCGACGCCCAGTACGTCGTCACCGCGCGGTCCAAGGGGCTGCGAGAGTCCACCGTCGTCCTCCGCCACGCCGTGCCCAACGCCCTGCACCCGCTGCTGATGTACCAGGGCATGGCCCTGCCGTACATGCTCACCGGCGAGATGGAGGTGGCCATCGTCATGACCCTGCCCACCATGGCGCCGATGTTCTACGACTCGCTGATCAACCAGGATATCTACGTCTCGGCCAGCTTCCTGCTGATCTTCGCCTGCGTGCTCGTGTTGGGCAACCTGCTGGCCGATATCCTGCTGGTCACGCTGGACCCGCGGATTCGAGTGAAATGACCGACCAGGCCGCCAACGCCGACGCCGGCAGGCTGCCGGCCGAGAAGCACCGCCACCGCGAGGGCTACTACGCGCTCGTCTGGCGGCGCTTCTGCCGCAGCCGCGTCGCCATGATCGGCGGGATCATGACGCTCGTGCTCGGCCTCCTGGCGGTCTTCGCCGACTTCTTCTCGCCCCTGCCCCCCGACCGTATCGACCTGACGCGGTCGTTCATCCCGCCGCAGCGCGTGCACTTCATCGACGCCGAGGGCACGTTCCATCTGCGCCCGTTCACCTACCGCCAGGTCTGCGAGTTTGACCCCGTCACGTACGAGCCGATCTGGCGTGAGGACACGTCCGTCCGCCACGGCGTCTACTTACTCGTCCGCGGCTGGGAGTACTCGCTGCTGGGCATCCCGTGCCGATGGCACGTCGCGGGGGTGGCGGAGGGCGGTTCGCTCTATCTGCTGGGGACGGACAAGTTCGGCCGCGACCTCTGGGGCCGCGCCTGCCGGGCGGGCAGGATCTCGTTGACCATCGCCCTGTTCGCCACGCTGCTGAGCGTCGCCGCCGGCTCGCTGATCGGGATCGTCTCGGGCTACTTCGGCGGCTGGACGGACCTCGTGCTCCAGCGGATCATCGAGTTCCTGCGGTGCTTCCCGCAGTTGGCGTTGTGGATGGCGCTGGCGGCGATCATCCCGCACACGTGGGACTCGCTGGCGACTTTCCTGCTGATGGTGGTGATCTTCGCGCTGCTCGGCTGGACGATGATGGCCCGCGAGGTCCGGGGCAAGGTGCTCGCGCTGCGCGAGACGGACTTCGTCCTGGCGGCCGAGGAGATGGGCGCCTCCCACGCACACATCATCTTCCGACACCTGTACCCCAACGTGCTCAGCCACGTCATCGTCGTGTTGACGCTGACGATCCCGGGCATCATCCTGGCCGAGAGCCTGCTGAGCTTCCTGGGCATCGGCATCCAGCCGCCGCTGGTCAGTTGGGGCATCCTCATGCACGACGCACAGAACATCGAGACGCTCGGCGGGCACCCGTGGATCATGTCGCCGGTGGTCTTCATCATGGTGGCGGTGCTGGGCTTCAACTTCCTGGGCGACGGCCTCCGCGACGCGGCCGACCCGTACGCGGGACGATGACGGACAACGAGACCATTCTCGACGTGCAGGACCTGACGCTTCGGTTCCCGATCCGAACGGGGCTGCTGCGGCGGACGACGGGGCACGTCCACGCCGTCAACGGCGTGAGCTTCACGCTGCGCGAGAACGAGGTGCTCGGGCTGGTGGGGGAGAGCGGCTGCGGGAAGACCTCCACCGGCCGGGCCATCCTGCGGCTGTACCGCCCGTCGAGCGGGCAGATCTGGTTTCGCCGCGCCGACGGCGGGCGGATCGAGCTGTCGGGCCTGACGCGCAAGCAGATGAAGCCGCTGCGGCGCGAGATGCGGATGGTCTTCCAGGACCCGTTCAGCTCTCTGAACCCTCGGCTGACGGTGAAGGACATCATCGGCGAGCCGCTGACGATCCACCGGCTGGCGCGGGGGCGCAGGTTGGAGCGGCGCGTGGCGGAGCTGATGACCGACGTGGGGCTGGACCCGGGCACGATGGGGCGGTACCCGCACGAGTTTTCCGGCGGGCAGCGGCAGCGGATCGGCATCGCGCGGACGCTGGCGGTGCACCCCCGGCTGATCATCGCCGACGAGCCCGTCAGCGCCCTGGACGTCTCGGTGCAGGCCCAGGTGCTCAACCTGCTGCTGGAGCTGAAGGGGCGGTTCGGGCTGACGCTGATCTTCATCGCCCACGACCTCGCCGTCGTCGAGCACTTGTCCCATCGCATCGCCGTCATGTACGCCGGTCGGATCGTCGAGATCGCCGAGACCGAGGAGCTGCTCAGGCACCCGCGACACCCCTACACGGAGGCGCTGATCTCCGCCGTGCCCGCTGCCGACCCGCTCGTCGGCTCCAACCGCATCCTGCTGCGCGGCGAGGTGCCCAATCCCGCCGACCTGCCGGCCGGCTGTGTCTTCCACCCCCGCTGCCCCTACGCCCGGGACGCGTGCGGCCAGACCGTCCCGGCGCTGGTCGAGGCCCCGCCCGGCCACCGCGCCGCCTGCCTCCGCGCCGACGAGCTTTCGCTCACCGGCGCACCCGTCTGAGCGGCGGCTGACACGACATCGCCACCCGGCCGCCCCGTTGGGCCCGTCCGACATCTCACGCTGCACCCTCGCCGACAATTCCGTACGACAGCACAGAACAGGGGCGGGTCCGCGGGCGTATGGAAGGTGTCGCCTCGCCCCCTCCCGGCCGCCGGCCGAGAGGGCGGATCGCGCCCGCGCGGGCGGCGAGTCCCGGCGGCCACCTCATTCGCGTCGTGGATTCCGCCGATACAACTGCTGAGGCCGCCGCGGCCGGTACGGAGACCCGGCTCTCAGTGGGGAACCGTACGCGCAAAACAGGCAGATGACCGGAGCCCACATCTACGCCCGGAACAGCAGTTCGGAACGGATATGCAGCTACGCCCGAAACTCCAGCCCGGATGGCCCAGGCTCGCCTGGGTGGCCGACTTCTGCCGCGGCGGCGGGCCCATCACGGTCCACCACGGCCCGGGGGTGGAGGTTTGCGGCCGATGGTGCGTCGAGGCCGTCTGGGCGGGCGAATTCGGCGAGGGGGACTTCGACCGGACGGACCTGGTCTTCGGCACGGGCGTCCGCTGCCGAGGCGATCGCGCCGTGTTCGTCACGTCGGGCACGACGACGGATCGGCTTTGGCACTGCGTGCAGGGGCAGCGGCTGTGCGTCGCCAACTCCCTGCCGGCGCTGCTGGCCGTCTCGGGCGTGACATTGCGGGAGGAGATCAACTACCGACCGGCCATCGTCAGCGTGCGGGAAGGGCTGAACCGGTACCAGACGACGATGCCCGCCTCGCTGGCGGACATCCACGTGACGTACCACCACAATTTGTTGTACGAGGGGGGGCAGCTGACCCGGGCCGACAAGCCCGACTCGGCCGGCGAGCTGCTGTGCTACGAGGACTACTACGACTATCTCCTCGATGCCGCCCGCGCCCTGAAGCGCAACCTGGAAAGCCCCCTTCGCAGTCGGCGGATCGTGCCCGTGACGACCGTCTCGAGCGGCTACGACTCCGGCGCGGCGGCCGTGATCGCCCGGGAGGTCGGCTGCCGGGAGGCCGTGACCATCGTCAACGCCTCGTCGCTGCTGCCGCGGAACGATTCGGGTGCCGAGCTGGCCGACCGGCTGGGGCTGGCCTGCCGCGAGTACCGCCACACGCCTTCGGCGTACAAACACGAGGAGTCCGTCTGGGCCGTCACGGGCCGGCCGGAAGGGCTGAACTTGACCGTCTTCGACTATCCCAAGCCGTTGGGCCTGCTGTTCACCGGCTACTTCGGCGACGTGATGTGGCATCGCGGGTTCATGAACTGCGACGCCCCGCTGGTGCTGTACAACGTCCAGGGGCTTGGCGCGTGCGAGCTGCGCCTCAGCGAGGGCTTTCTTCATTGCCCCGTTCCGTTCTGGGCGGGCCGGCACGTCAGGGAACTCCAGACGATCAGCCAGCAGCCGGCGATGGAGCCCTGGACGCTGCATCAGCCCTACGACCGCCCCGTCCCCCGGCGCATCCTCGAGGACGCCGGCGTGCCTCGCGAGCTGTTTGGCATGCGCAAGGAGGCCACCAGCGCCGAGAGCTTTTTCGTCTGGCCGTTCGGGCGGGAGGCCGTCGGCCGGCTGAGGGCGTTTCTGCGGGACCGCGGCCTGTACGCCCCCCGACGGGCGACGGTCGGACTGCTGCGCCGGATCGTGAACTTCGACCATCTGCTCTATCTGAATGTCGGCCGGCGGTTCGGGCTGTACGAGAAGGGCCTCCGCTCCCTGCTCGTGCTGAAGGGCCAGTCCCTCCTGTTCCAGTGGGCCAATCACGAGCTGAGCACGCGCTATCGGGAGACCTTCGAGCCCGCCCCGCCCGGCGCGGCCGGAGAGAATGACGAGGGCCCCACACGCGTTGGGGCCGCCGGTCCCGCGGCGGGCCCGGCAGGGAAAGGACGGAATGCCTGAATCACAGACAGTGCATTGCTCCGTTGGTCCGGAGGAGGCGGCACCGGCCGCCGACGTCGGCGAGGCCGCGGTCGCCTCGGCCCGGCCGGACGGCGTTCGGCGGGTGGCTCTGGTCATCACGGCGATGGACCCGGGCGGGGGGGAGCGGGTGGTGGCGCATCTGGCCAGGTCGCTGCCGCAGCTCGGCGTTCAGGTGCAGGTCGTCTGCCTGCAGTGCCTCGGTCGGCTCGGAGAGGAGCTGGCGGCCGGGGGGACGCCGGTGGCGTGCCTGGACAGCACGCGCAGGCGCGACGTCGGCGCGGTGTTTCGGCTGGCGAAGGTCCTCAGGCGGTTCGCCCCGGAGGCCATCAACGTGCACGACCGGGCCAGCCTGCCTTTCGTTCGCCTGGCCAACTGGCTGGCGGGTCGTCGTGCGGTGGTGTACACGGCCCACGGGCTGCTGTTCAACGCCGACCGGGAGCCGAGGCGGCGGTATCGGTGGGCGTTGCGGGGCGCGACGGCGATGATAGCGACGAGCGAGGAGGTGGCCCGGCGGCACGAAGCGGTGCTGGGATGGCGGGGGGAGGTCACCGTCGTGCCCAACGGCGTTCCGAGCATCGTGCCTCGCCCAAAGCTGCGCGAACAACTCCGCGGCGAGTTGGGGATCGGCCCGGACGAGTTCGTCTTCCTGTCGGTGGGCAATGTCAGGCCGGAGAAGGGATTCGAGGATCTGCTGGAGGCGGCGCGGCTGCTTGTTGACGATGGGGGGGGCGGACGTTTCACGTGCCTGGTCGCCGGCAGGATGGGCGGGGGGGCCTATTGCGGCGACCTGCTCGAGCGGCAGAAGAGCGCCGGGCTCGATCGCGTCGTGCGGTTCCTGGGTTACCGCGGCGACGTGGAGGCGCTGTACGCCGCGGCCGACGCGTTCGTCCTGTCCAGCCGATCCGAGGGCCTGCCGATGGTGGTGCTCGAGGCGATGATGGCCTCCCTGCCCGTGGTCGCCACGCGCGTCGGCGGCGTCGGCGGCGTCGTCGAGCCTCGCGCGGGGCTGCTGGTCGAGCCCGCCCGCCCCGATCGACTCGCCCACGCCATGAGCGCGCTGCTGCATGACCGCGACCTGTGTGCCCGGCTCGGCCACGGCGCGCGCCAGTGCGCGGTGGCGAAGCACAGCCTCGACCGCATGACGCGGCGCTACGTCGACGTCTACGACCGCGCCGCCGGATCCCGCCGTCCGTAGCGCTTCCGAGTGGCTCTGGCGGACGGACGGCGGGGAGGGGCCACGCCTTCTCTTGACGCCCGGACTGCGAAAGCGACGCTCCCGCCGTCTGATCTGACGCCTCCTGCCAGCCTCTGAAACGAACGTGCACCCCGGGGGGCAGACGCCTCTTGCTGCACTCACCCACTCGATATGACGACTAAGATTAACGAAGGAGGCCTTCGGCCCCGGCGGGGCGGCGTGTGTCCCGGGCGGGCCGAGGCCCCGCGTGAGGTCCACGCGATCGAGTGATTGGCGGGGGCCCACGGATAGAGGAGCCGCCACATGGCCAGACAGTGCAAAGCCGCCGAGAGCTGCTCCCTCGAGGAGGCCCTTGCCCGGCTGCCGCGGGCGGAGGACCACGCCCGGTCGATGCTGCCCCGGCTGATGCTGTTGGGCGGCCTGCCGGGCGGCGCCCGCATCCTGGACGTCGGGGCGGCGCAGGGGCGGTTCCTGGTCGGTTGCGCGAAGATGGGCTTCCAGGCCGTCGGGGTCGAGCCCTGGGACGAGGCCCTGGCCGTCGCGCCCCGCCTGGCCGAACACCAGGGCGTCTCGATCGAGGTCGTCAAGGGCTACGCGGAGGAGTTGCCCTTCGAGGACGAGCAGTTCGACCTCGTGCATGCCAGCAGCGTCCTCGAGCACGTCCGCGACGCGCAGGCCTGCTTCGCCGAGGCCTACCGCGTCCTGAAGCCCGGCGGGCTGCTCTGGTTCGGCACTGCCAGCAGCATGTGCCCCCGCCAGTCCGAGATCCGTGGGTTCCCCGCATTCGGCTGGTATCCCAACCGCCTGAAGCTGCGGATCATGAAGTGGGCGATGGAGAACAAGCCCCATCTGATCGGCCACACCGAGATGCCCGCCATCCACTGGTTCACCCCCTGGAAGGCCCGGCGGATGCTCCGCCAGGCCGGCTTCAGCCGCGTCTACGATCGCTGGGACATGCCCATCCTGCCCGGCGAGCGGAAGCTGAAGCGGCTGGGATATGCTATCATCCGATCGACGTTCTTGACGAAGTGCCTGGCCGACATGTTGAAGCCCGGCTGTGCGTACACGGGGGTGAAGTAGCGTTCGGCCGCCGGCATCGGCATCGGCGGGTTGAGGAGAAGCCATGGAGTTGCTGAAGCGGCCGCGATCTTCGTTGCTGTCGGCCACGCCAAGGGACCGCCGCGTGATGGCCATCTGCGGCGACACGCAGGTGGGGCTGTGGGTGGTCCGATCGCTCGGGCGGGCCGCCCTGAAGGTCTACGCCGTCTGCCGCACGCCGGGCGGGCTGGCCTCTCACAGCCGCTACGCGGCCGGCGCGTGGGCGGCGCCGATGTCGGCGTCGGACCCGTCGTTCATCGATCAGGTCGAGGCGCTCGCTCGGCGGCTCGATGTCGGCTCGATCATGACGATCTCGGAGAGCTACCACCTGGCGCTGATCAACGCGCGGGACCGCTTCGAGCCGGACATCCACCTCTTCAGCCCGTCGAAGGACTGCTTCGACAAGGCCATCGACAAGGACTACATGCAGAAGCTGTGCGTCCGCCTGGGTGTCCCCGTGGCGAAGGGCACGACGCTCCAGAAGCTGATGAGGCCCCGTTCGCGCGAGAAGCTGCGGTTTCCGCTCGTGCTCCGTACGCGGAACCTCCACGAGATGTCCGGCCGCTCGGTCTGGAAGGCCGCCTATGCCGAGAACGAGCATCAGCTCGCCGAGCTACACGAGTCGGTCAGCGACATCGCCGACAACATCGTCGTGCAGGAGTACCATCCCGGCGTGGAGGACCACGTGCAGATCCTGATGCACGAGGGGCAGCCGTTCATGGTGGGCGACTACATCGGCGAGGATCACATGCCGCTGGCCGGGGGGGTGACGGTCCAGCGCGTCAGTTGCCGCCACGAGCAGTTGATCGACGACGCGGTTCGGCTGCTTCAGAGCATCAACTGGCAGGGGATCGCGGGCGTGCAGTTCCACTACGACCCGCAGACCGACGAGTACATCTTCCTGGAGATCAACCCGCGGTTCATCGGGGGGCTTCCGACGGTGATCATGGCCGGCTTCGACGCGCCGTTCCTGCTTTGGCAGAGCCACTTCGAGCCGCACCGGATGCGGCGCGGGCGGTACGAGCTGGGGCTGCGGACGCGGATCCTCGGCGGGCACGCCAACTGGATGCTCGGCATGATCCGGGGCGATCAGCTTCCGCCGGGGCAGAAGCGGCTGGGCAAGCTGGCGGCCGTCGGGCGGTTCCTCTGGAACTCCGGTCCGTGGACGCGCGACGACACGTTCTGGCTCCGCGACGTCAAGCCCGCCCTGGTGGACTGGCGCCATATGGCCGGACGGCTCGGCAGCGACACGGTCGACATCATCGGCAACCCGGACGGCAAGCCCGAGCCGGCCGAGACACCGCGTTGAGGCCGGGCCGCCGCGCCGCCCCGATCACTGCTCCCGCGTCCCCAACTCGCCCGTGACCTCGGCGAGCACTTGTGCGATTGTCCCGAAGCGGTTCGCAGCCGGCCGGGCCCGGCCTCGATCTCCGCGTTGCTTCGGCACGGTTGGTCGCGACGTGCCTTCGCGAGCCCGGGCCGGATCCTCTGGCCGGTCCTCGCAGATGATCCCGCGGCAGCAGAGCGCGAGCGGCCTTCACCTGGATGTCCGGTTGACGGACGGGCCGGCAGATGGTTGACTGTGCGGAGCGATCGACAGGGCCTTCCGCCCCGTCGAGGTTGATTCTCCGCGCGCCGCCGCCTCGTCGCGCCGCGGGCGCGACGCGCCTATCCTGCGGCAGGGCGTGCTCGCCCGCTGCGCTGCGCGTCAGCGCGCGGCGCCCGGAGCCTCGACGAGGGCGGAACACCAGGACACGAGGAGGCGACCGACGATGAGACAGACAAGTTGCTTGGCACTGTGCGTGGCCGTCTTCCTTGCCGCCGGATGCCGCAAGCCGGCCGGGGGGCCGGCAGGTGGCGGCGGGTCGGAGAAGATCCGCATCGGCTTTCTCGTCAAGCAGGCCGAGGAGCCCTGGTTCCAGAACGAGTGGCGTTTCGGCCAGCAGTGCGCGGACAAGTACGGCTTCGAGCTGATCAAGATCGACGTGCGGGACGGCGAGAAGGTCCTGACGGCGATCGACACGCTGGGCGCGAAGGGGGCGAAGGGGTTCGTGATCTGCACGCCGGATGTGAAGCTCGGCCCGGCGATCGTGGCGAAGGCCAAGCAAAACGATCTGCTGGTCTACGCCGTCGACGATCGCTTCCTCGGCAGTGACGGGGAGCCGATGACGGACGTGCCGTACATGGGCATCGACGCCTACGAGATCGGGCGGACGGTGGGCAAGGAGTTGTGGCGTCAGATGCAGCACCGCGGCTGGAAGCCGCAGGAGACCATCGCGTGCGGGATCACCTACCCGGACCTGCCGACGGCCGTGCGGCGGACGGAGGGGGCCAAGTCGGCGCTGATCGAGGCGGGCTTCCCCAAGGAGAGGATCGTCGAGAAGGCCGAGCGAACCACCGACACGGAGGGCTCGATGATCGCTGCCGCGGCCGTCCTCACCCAGCATCCCGACGCGAAGAACTGGCTGGTGTTCTCGATGAACGACGAGGGCGTGATGGGCGCGGTCCGGGCGTTGGAGGGTCGCGGCTACGGCGCGAAGAACGTCGTGGGCATCGGCATCGGGGGCAGCACGTGTCTGGTGGACTTTCGCAAGAAGGAGCCGACGGGCTTTTACGGCACGGTGCTGATCACGCCGCTGCGCCACGGCTACGAAACCACCGAGTACATGTACAAGTGGATCACGGAAGGCACGAAGCCCCCGATGGACGTCCGCACGAAGGGCATCTTCGTCACGCGGGACGACTACCCGGAGAAGTACAAGGCCAACGGCATGGCGGCGCTGCTGAACGAGGAGGGCCGGTAGGGGCCGTCCCGTCCCGTGCCGCTTCATGGCCGGGGCGAATCGCTTGTCGTTAGCTCACTGATTCGTTACATCGTTGGGTCCGTCCGGCAGTTCGGGCTGCCCGAGGCGGACCGTGAGAGGCGGCCTTGACCGAGGACTATCTCCAGTTCCGTGGCATTCGCAAGCGTTTCCCCGGCGTGTTGGCGCTGGATGACATCTCCTGTGGCGTCGCCGAGGGGTCCGTCCACGCGCTGATCGGCGAGAACGGGGCGGGCAAGAGCACGCTGCTGAAGATCCTCAGCGGCGTATACCGCCCCGATGCCGGCTCGCTGCGGATCGACGGGCGCGCGTGCGCCTTTGCCTCGCCCGTGGACGCCATCCGCGCCGGCGTGGCGGTCATCTACCAGGAGCTGAACCTCGCCGGCGAGCTGTCGGTGGCCGAGAACCTCATGCTGGGCCATCTGCCCAGCCGCCTCGGATGGGTCAGCAAGCGGAGGCTGCTCGAGGCGGCGCGGCGGCAGTTGGCGGTCCTCGAGGAGGACATCGACCCGAACGTGAAGGTCGGCTCGCTGCCGATCGCCCAGCGTCAGATGGTCGAGATCGCCAAGGCCCTGATGCGCAACGCCAAGATCATCGCCTTCGACGAGCCGACCAGCAGCCTGTCGGACCGTGAGGTCAGCCGGCTGTTCGCCATCGTCCGCGACCTGCGCCGCCGCGGCTGCGCTATCATCTACGTCTCGCACCGGCTGGAGGAGGTCTTCGACGTCTCGGACAGCGTGACGGTCCTGCGGGACGGCAGGCACGTCCGGACGTTCGACGACATGGAGGGCGTGGACCACGACACGCTGGTCCGCAACATGGTCGGGCGGAGCATCGCGGACATCTACGGCTACGCGCCGCGAGAGCGGGGGGGGGCGGCGTTGTCGGTGCGTGGCCTGACGGGCGGCGGCCTGGCCGAGCCGGCCGAACTCAGCGTCGCGCGCGGCGAGGTGGTGGGGCTGTTCGGGCTGGTCGGCGCGGGGCGGACGGAGCTGCTGAAGCTCCTGTTCGGCGCGATCCGCCCCAAGGGCGGACGGGTCGAGGTCCTCGGACGCGGCGTGACCATCCGCAAGCCCGCCGACGCGATCCGGCAGGGCGTGATGTTCTGCCCCGAGGACCGCAAGACCGAGGGGATCATCCCGGTCCGCAGCGTCGCCGAGAACATCAACATCAGCGTCCGGCGGACGTTCTGCCGCCTCGGGCTGCTGATCAACGAGCCGCGAGAGCGCCGCAACGCCGCCCGCCAGGTCGAGCAGTTGGGCATCCGCACGCCCTCGCTGGGGCAGTTGATCGTCAACCTCTCCGGCGGCAACCAGCAGAAGACCGTTCTGGCCCGATGGCTCAGCGAGCGCGTTCGCGTGCTGCTGCTGGACGAGCCGACGCGAGGCATCGACGTGGGGGCCAAGAGCGAGATCTACGCGATCGTCTACGACCTGGCCGCCCGGGGCGTGGGCCTGCTGATCGCCTCCAGCGAGCTGCCCGAAGTGCTGGGGATCTGCGACCGCATCCTGGTGATGCGCGAGGGGCGGATCGTCGCGCGGCTGTCGCGGGAGCAGGCCGACGAGGAGACCGTCCTCCGGTGGGCCCTGCCCGGCGCGGTCGCGGCGGCCGGGGCATCCGGGCGCGGATCGCCCGAAGGAGCCACGCCATGACGCCCGCCGACACGTTCAGCCCGACGCGGGTGCTCTGGTCGCTCTGGGAGCGGGCGGGGATGGCGGTGGTGTTCGTCGCGATCTTCCTCTGCGCGGCGATCTGGGTCGACGGGTTCTTCAGTTGGCGGAACATGATCAACCTGACGCTGTCGGTGTCGATGATCGGCATGGTCGCGTGCACCATGCTTTTCTGTCTGGCCTCGGGGGACTTCGACCTCTCGGTCGAGTCGGTCGTCGCGTGCAGCGGCGTGACGGCGGCGGTGGTCATCGGGTTGACCGGCAGCGTGTCGGCGGGCATCCTCGCCGGCATCGGCGCCGGCGGGCTGGCCGGGCTGATCAACGGCGTCGTCATCGCCAAGCTCAAGATCAACGCCCTGATCGCCACGCTGGCGATGATGCAGATCGTCCGCGGGCTGGGCTTCATCATCTCCAAGGGCTCCGCCGTCGGCGTCACCGAGGAGAGCTTCTTCCTGCTGGGCCAGAACGTCGCCGCCGTCCTCGAGCACCTCGGATTCACCGACCTGCCCGACCACGCGCTGCTGAGGATCCCCGTGCCCATCCTCATCACGGCCGCGTGCTTCGCGGTCTTCGGCGTGCTGCTGAACAAGACGACGTTCGGCCGCAACACGTTGGCGGTGGGGGGCAACCGGGAGGCGGCCCGGCTGGCGGGGATCGCGGTGGACCGCATCAAGATCACCATTTTCACGTTGCAGGGCCTGATGGCGGGCCTGGCCGGGGTGGTGATGGCCTCGCGAATGACCAGCGGTCAGCCCAAAAGCTCCGAGGGCTTCTCCCTCGACGTGATCTCCTCCTGCGTGCTGGGCGGGGTCGCGCTGTCGGGGGGGATCGGCACGATCACGGGCACGATCGTCGGCGTGCTGATCCTTGGGACGGTCCGCAACGCGATGGACATGGCCAACGTCAGCAAGTTCTACCAGTACGTCGTCACCGGCGGGATCCTGCTGGTCGCCGTCCTGCTCGACCAGCTCAAGCGCAAGCTCGCCCGGCGGGCGGCCGGCGGGCATTGAGCGCGTCGGCGGCCTTTGCCTTCTCGATCGTTCCGGGCTTGTCAGGCCCACGTATCGCGAAGGATGGGCGTTGTAGTCCGATGTGACAAACAGGAGAAGCTTCCATGACTCAGACTGCGAGCAACCGGCGTCCGGTGTCGTGCGCGTGCGCCACGCTATGTCTCCTGATGGCGAGTCTCCAAGCGTCGGCCGGCCCGCCGAAGGAGCTGACCGAGCAGGAGAAGAGGGAGGGCCTCTTCAGGGCGGAGAGGGGGCAGATTCTCCCTCAGGACCACGGCGCCCGCGTCGTCTCTCGCAACATCGGGATTCGGGGTGTTCAGAAGGACGCGCCCAGGCCGACGGACCGGGCGGTTGGGGGCCCTTCGGGGCCCGCCGGAGCGCGCCGGAGGCCCAATATCGTCCTGATCGTCGCCGACGACCTCGGCTATGCCGAGTTGGGCTGCTACGGGCAGCGGAAGATCCGCACGCCGCAGATCGACCGCCTCGCGGAACAGGGCATGCGGTTCAGCCAGGCGTATTGCGGCAACGCGGTCTGTGCGCCCTCCCGCTGCGTGCTGATGACAGGCCGCCACCCGGGCCATGCGTTCATCCGGTCCAATCGGGCGATCAAGCCGGAGGGGCAGTACCCGATCCCGGCGTCCGAGGTGACGATCGCCGAGATCCTCGGGAAGCACGGCTACGCCACCGGCGCGTTCGGCAAGTGGGGGCTGGGCGGGCCCGGAACCGCGGGCGAGCCGCTGAAGCAGGGGTTGGATCGCTTCTTCGGCTACAACTGCCAGGGCCACGCCCACAGCTACTATCCCTCGTACCTCTGGAGCGACGCGAAGCGGATCCGGCTCGACAACGACCCGCCCGTGCCCGGGCATGCGTCCCTTCCGAAGGGCGCCGACCCGAACGACCCGGCCAGCTACGAGCGGTTCAAGGGCACCGACTACGCGCCGGACCGCATCAACAAGCAGGTGCTGGCGTTCATCCGCGCGAACAAGGATCGCCCGTTCTTCTGCTACTACCCGACGATCATCCCGCACATGGCCCTGCACGTGCCCGACGAGGACCTGAAGCCCTATCTCGCGCTGAAGTGGCACGACCCGCCGTTCGTGCGGGCCAAAGGCTACGGCTACACGCCGCACTTCACGCCCCGGGCCGCCTACGCCGCCATGATCAGCCGCATGGACCGCTACGTGGGCAACGTCCTGAAGCTGCTGGACGAGCTGGGGCTCGCCGACAACACCATCGTCATCTTCAGCTCCGACAACAGCACGACCCACCTGAAGCAGGAGGTGGACTACGAGTTCTTCAAGAGCGTCGGGCCGCTTCGCGGGCTGAAGGGGTCGCTGTACGAGGGCGGCATCCGCGTGCCGATGATCGTCCGCTGGCCCGGCCGGGTCGCCCCACGGTCCCGGAGCGGACGTGTCGTCGGCTTCGAGGACCTCCTGCCGACGCTGGCGGAGATCGCCCGCGCCGACGCCGACGTGCCGGAGGGGCTGGACGGCATCAGCTTCGTGCCGACCCTCCGCGGCCGCAAGCAGCCCGACCGGGCCTTCCTGTATCGCGAGTTCCCCGGATACGGCGGGCAGGTGTCGGTGCGCATGGGCGACTGGAAGGCCGTCCGGCAGAACCTCCACCGCAAGCGCGACGCGCCGATCGAGCTGTACAACCTCGCCGAGGACGTCGGCGAGTCGAAAGACGTAGCGGCCGAGCATCCCGACCTCGTCGAGAAGGCCCGCCGCCTCATCCGCAGCCAGCACACGCCGTCCAAGCTGTTCCCGATCAAGGCGCTCGACGCGAGGGAACGGTAGGCTGGTCTCCCGCGAGCCGCGCAATCGCGGGTCGGGTAAGCGTAAGAAGACGGTGCGACACAGAGACGCAGAGAGGCAGAGAAGCAGCAGAGGCGGGCCAGGCTCCCTTGCGTCTGCGTCTGTCCGTGTGGCGGCCCGGCAGGTGGCAGATTCAGGGCTGACGTCGCATCAGATTCCCGCCCAGACATAGTGGCCGGTGCTCGGATCGCCCCACTCGCCGGCCCGGCCGGTGTCCGCGCGGTGCAGGAGCAGGTCGTCTGCCTCCAGGCTCGCGCCGACGTCCCGATCGAAGACCACCCCGATCCGAGCCCGGCGGCGGCCGCCTCTGCCGCCGTGGCCCTACGGGCCGTCGGGCACGTCCGTCCGGACACGGTTCAGGGCGAAGTCATCGAAGTCGGCCTGGAACGGCGCGACGGGCGAGACCTCGGCCCGGCCGCGCAGCCAGACGCTGATCGACGACCTGACCGGCCGGATCGGGACGACGCGGTGGCGCACGAACACGCCGTGCACGCTCGGCAGCGCCGTCCAGACAATCGTCTTCGCCCGCGGGTCGGCCGCCTGGCCGGTCGGATCGTGGCCGACGAGGCACCGCCGCCGGTCGTCGGCGATCCAACTGCATCGCACGCGGCCGCTCAGGCGATACGTCTCCAGATGCGTCAGCCCCTCGACGCGCTGGACCCATCCGCCATCGACGGCCTTCGCGCCCGCCGCTTCGGCCAGGCGGAGGAAGAGGTTCGTCCCGCCCGGCCGCTGGGCGAGGCGACGGTGGGCCGCCTTGCCTTCGACGGTGAACGCCCGCCACGGCGGGTCGGCCTTCCTCGGCGACTTCGGCCCGGCGGCCGGGGGCTCCATCTTGCCCGAACTCAGCAGGTTCGTCGCGTCGACGGCATGGGCCCAGTCGGGGGCGGCGAATTCGTATTCGATGATCTGCATGTCCAGGTCGTAGTCGACCGCCTCGCCGCCGAAGTACGCCCTGCCCCCGCCATAGCCGTCCATCGGGTGCTTGCGGTACGGGTTGAAGCCCGGGCGGTCGTCGCTGACCTGCCCCTTCGCGTTCACGAAGCCGTGCAGCGTCTGGTAGTGCTCGAGCGTCTCGAACTGAACCGCATACGTCCGGCCGGGGGTCAGCGGCACGTCGCCCGGCGCCAGCGCCGCGCCGAACGCGCCCCACGACGCGTCGCCCGTGTACATACCGCTGCCGACGGCGATCTTCTCCGTGCCGACGATCGGCCCGCCGGGCCCGCCGCGGCGGATGCGGACGGCCACGCGCTGCCGCCCGATCCGCGGCTGAACGCCGGAGGTGGCGGCGTAGAGGATCACGGCGGCGAGGCTTCGGCCGCGGGCGACGTAGGTCTGCGACCACTTCCGCCCGTACCTTGTCAGCTTGACGAACTCCTTGTGCACGCGCTTGTGGTAGGGCAGCAGCAGCCCGTCGCCGTCCGTGCCGACCGACATCCAGAGCTGCCGATCGACGAAGCCCCCCCCGCCGCCCGCGCCGACCCGCCAGCAGCGCGAGGCCCGATCGGCCGTCGGCCGCCAGAACGGCTGGAAGACGCCCCCGGGCTTCTTCGAGCGGATGTGCACGGCGTACGTCCGGCCGGGGGTGAGAGGCACCTCGCCGGAATGCCATCCGACCGACCAGATGTAGCTCTTCGCCCCGCCGCTGTCGACCTGAACGACCAGCCCGGTCGGGCCGACCTGCGGCCACGTCGCGGCCGGGCCGTCGCCTGCGCGGTGGATCGACACCAGCATGTCCTGCGCGCCGGGCCCGCCGCCGTCGACGCCGTCGTGGGCCACGCGGAACCCCACGTGCGTCACGCCCGTGCCCTTGGCGACGAACGGCTGGTAGTAGCCCCCGCCCGCCTTGCGGTCCCACGCGGCCTGGTGGAACACCGCGTAGTCCGCCCGCGGGGCCGCGTCGCGGTCCAGCACGTCGCCCGCACGCGTGAACAGGTTCGTCATCACGATCGGCCGCATGAAATGAGACGGCGTCGAGAACACCACCGTGTAGTTGCCCGCCCCGCCCGCCAGCCGGTACCAGCCCGCCGGATGCGTCTCCCACGTGCGGAACGACACCGCCTGGTTGCCGCCCCCCCTGCGATTGGCGAACGCCAGCACGGCCGAGAGGTACTGCAACTGATCCGAACCGGGCACCCGCCGCTGCGCCAGCCGCCCGGTCAGCACTACCTGCCCGCCCGCCGGCCGACACACGGCCAGCGACAACAGAACCACACCGACCACCGAACACACACGCATGTCAGACTCCTGTCGATCCTCCCCCCGGGAAACCAGGGATGCTAACCATACGTCCGGGCGGCGATCCGCTCCAGTGCCTGGTCCATCTCGCCGGCCAGCCGGTCCCAGGCGAACCGGCGGGCGGCGTCCGGCGCGAGCGGAGGGGGGGCGTCCGGCAGGGCCGGTTCCGCGACACGTTGGGCGAGGTCGGCCAGGCGGCGGGCGAGGCCCTCGGCCGTGCCGTCGTAGAGCCACTCGTCGGCGCCCCGTTCGCCCCCGTCGGTGATCTCGGCGATCACTTCGGGGTAGGCCAGACGGTCCGGCAGGACGGGCCGGGCGCCGGCGGCGACGGCTTCGACGGCGCTGATGCCGAAGAACTCGTGCTCGGCGGTGGAGACGAAGACGTCGGCCTCGGTCAGGGCGGCCCGGTACTGCTCGCGCGTCTCCTGGTAGCCCCAGCGGTCCACGCGGTCGCCCAGCTCACGGCGGGCCCGGGCGAAGGCCTCGGGCACGTCGCGGAAGCGCTGCCCGATGACGCTGACGCGGAAGTCCACGTCGGCCTCGACGAGCAGGCGAAGCGCATTCCGGAAGACGTCGAAGCCCTTGTCGTGCTCCCATCTGGCCGCCCAGAGGATCCGCACCGGCCCCGGCGGGCGGCGGGCCGGGCGCGGCGGCAGAGGGTCGATGCCCGGCGGGTGAATGCTGCTGCGGGCCCGGATGCGCTCGACGGCCGAGACGGGGCGGTGGTCCGGCATCCGCCGCAGAAGCTGCTCCAGCGCGTCGAGGAAGGCGTCGCGGTGGTAGGCGGAGTTGAACCACACCGCCTCGGCGGCCAGCGCGGTGGTCATGTTCGTCAGGGCGAAGTGCACGTCGCGCGGCTCGTCGCGGCGGACGGGATAGGTGAGCTGGTTCTCGTGGAAGTACGCCACGGCCGGCAGGCGGCGGACCGGCGGCGGCGCCAGTCCCCGAAAGGCCGACAGGTCCAGCATGTCGCTACAGAACAGCACGTCCCACCCCCGCCCGCGCTCGTCGGCGTCGGCAAGCCGTTCGGCGAAGGTCACCGGCGCATGACGCATCCGCCACTTCCAGTTGTGCCCGGGCAGCGAGAGGACGGCCCACTCGTGGCGGCTCCGGGCGGACCAGCCGTCGAGAAACGCCTGATGCGATCCGCCGTAATATGGCTCGAGGGCCAGCACGTCCATGGGCGTCCATCTCCCGCGTGTGGGTCGGGCCCTATCTTAGCCGGGTGACCGGGTTGGGCATAGGGGCGTGGGGCGTCCGGGTCGCGGTTTGCTCCGCTTGAAGGTCTCGCCGACGGCGGAGTGTGTGCAGCTCGGCGCGTTCAGGGAGGCGGCGCGGGCGTCTTGGCGCGTCCGGCGGCGTCGAGGGCCTTGAGGTGGGCCCTGTAGACGTTGTTGGCCGGGTCCAGGCGGATCGCCTCGGTGAGGTGTCGGCGAGCTTGGTCGCGTCGGCCGGTCCTCAGGCAGATGCCGGCGAGGCGGTCGTGGGCGTCGGCGGCGTCGGGCCAGATCGACAGGCAGCGTCTCAGCAGCCGTTCGGCCTCTTCGGGATAGCCGAGGCGGTGGCGGATCTCGGCGAGGTGGATCAGGACGGCCGGGGCGGCGGGCCGGGGGGCTTCGGCGAGCTTCTCGTAGAGGGGGGCGGCCTCGGCGTAGCGGGAGGCGACGTAGAGCTTGTCGGCCAGCCGCAGCACCAGCCGATCGCTGTGAGGAGGGCGGGCGACGGCGGCGATCAGGTCCTCGATCTGGTGCCGCAATTCCCTCTCGCAACTCATCACGTGGGCCTCGGCGGGATGGGCGGCGAGGGCGAGCTGGAGCTGCCGCCGGCGGACCGGCGGGTCGCCGACGATCTGCGCGATCTGCGCCTGGAAGACGTGACGGGTCGCGCGGAACCGCCGGTCCAGCTCTCCCCGGTCGGCGGCGGGGTCGGCGAAGTTGGCCACGTAAGGCGTCACCGGGCGCCGGTGGTCCACCAGCATGGCCAGCACCCGCCACAGCGCGCCCATGCTGGCCGGCGGGAGGGCACAACTGAACTCCAGCCGCGGGCGGTCGTCGGTATTCGGCGGATCGTCGCGGGTCATCCGGCGAATCGCCTCGGCGTCGCAGACGTGGCAGTCGAGCAGGTCGTAGACGTCGTGGATGGCGACGGCCTTCAGGTCCGCGGCCACGTCCGGCCGGGACATCGCCGCCCGGACGCGCGCGAAGTCGATCCGCATCGGCTCGAGGCTGCCGAGGATCAGCGCGTGCTTGTTGACGCAGTTGCTCGCCACCCACAACGAGCAGTGGGGGAAGACCCGCTGGAAGCTCGCGAGGATCATCCGCAGCTCGCTCGGGCGCAGGTCCAGCGGCACCCAGCAGGAGAACAGCCCGCCGTCATCCAGTCGCCGCCGGCATGCGCGGAAGTGATCGACCGTGTACAGGGCCGAGCTGCCCGACGAGCCGGGGAACGTCGAGTCGTTCATCACGAGGTCGAACTTCTCGTCCGACAGGCGGGCGAAGTTCTTGCCGTCCATGATGATCCTGCGGACTCTCGCGTCGCGGTGGCTGCCGGCGTTGATGTCGGTGAAGTGCTCCCCGGCGTCGAAGACGGCCGGGCAGATCTCCACAACCGTGTACCGCTCGACGCCGTACTGAAGCCCCACGCGAGCCGTCTCCCCGCTGCCGAAACCGATCTGCACGACCCGCCGCGGGCTGCGGTGCAGCAGCAGCGGGATGTAGCCCTGGAGCTTCTGCGTGCTGCGGAGCATGAAGCTCGTGCCCGCGACGCTCACGCCGTCGGCGGCGATCAGCCGGCCGCCGTTGGGCAGCTCGTGGACGCTCACCGTGCCGGTGGAATGCTCGCGCAGGAAGCTGATGCGGCTGGGATGATGGAAGGCGTTGATCGTGCGATGGAACACGTCGGCGGGCGTCAGGACGATCGCCCCGACGGCCAGCGCCGCCGCAGCCGCCGTCGCGGAGACCCGCCCCGCCGCCGATCGCAGCCCGCCGCGCCAGACGAGAACGACCGCGACGGCCAGGTTCACCGACGCGACCGCCAGCAGGCTGCGGTGCATCCCCAGCAGCGGGATCAGCACGAACCCCGCCGACAGGGCGCCGAGCACGCAGCCGACCGTGTTGGCGGCGTAGACCTGCCCGACCCGCCGCCCCAGGCCCGCCGGGCCGGCCAGGCAGCACGTCATGACGATCGGCATCGCCGCGCCCATCAACAGCGTGGGCACGAGCAGCACGGCCGCCGCGTCGCCGAAGCGGGCCAGCAGCACGCCCGTCCGCCCGGCGCCCGACAGCCAGCTCGCCCACCGGAAGTCGACCGCCTCGAGGTGGGCGAGGATCGGCACGGAGGCCAGCGCCGCCGCGCCAACCAGCAGCTCGACGGCGCCGAACCAGAGCACGCCCCGGCGAATCCGCGGGACCAGCCATCGCGCCGAGAGGAAGCTCCCGATCGCCAGCCCGGTCAGGAAGGCCGTCAGCATCGTCGCGAAGGAGTAGACGGAAGTGGCCATCACGAACAGCAGCACGCGCGTCCAGAGCACCTCGTAGGCCAACGCGCAGAATCCCGCCGCGCCGTAGGCGATCAGCACCAGGCGAAACGTCCCCGCCGTCAGACCCCCCTCGCCGCCGGGCGGCCCGGCCCGGGCGGACGGCCCGTCTTTCACCGCCGATGCGGCGGGATCTCCCGCCCGGCGGCCTAGCACGACCGCCAGTCCGCCCACGACGATCGCCGCGCAGCCCGCCGCCGTCAGCGATCCGCGAACGCCCAACGCCTCCAGCAGGACGAACCCGGCCAGGAAGCACCCGGCGATGGCCCCGAGCGTGTTGGCGCTGTAGAGGTAGCCCACCTGCTGGCCCGGCCGATCCCGCCGGGCGGCCAGGTGCCTGCTCAGCGCCGGCAGCGTCCCGCCCATCAGGATCGTCGGGGGCAACAGCAGCAGCAGCGACATCGCCACCCGCACCGCGCTGAGCAGCGCGAAGCCCGGGGCCGCCGTGCGGTAAAACCACCCGTACCCCGCCAGCGCCGCGTCGGCCAGCAGCGGCATCGCCATCGCATAGACCCCCACGCCGATCTCGAGCCACCCGTAGAGCATCAGCGGGCGGCGGACGCGGTCGGCCCGCCTGCCCAGCCAGGCCGACCCGACCGCCAACCCGAGCATGAACGCCGCCAGCACCGTGCCCGCCGCGTACACCGTGTTGCCGAACACCACCCCCAGCATCCGCGCCCAGACGACCTCCAGCACGAGCCCCGCCGCCCCGGAAGCGCAGAACATCCCCAGCACCGCCGCGCGAAACGACCCCGCGAGGCGTACAGGTTCACTTCCTGTCGATCGTGCCGTACGAATAGACATGCAGACGGTGTTCCGGGCGACGCGGTACACCAAACCAACTCGCGCCCCTTCGGGCACGAGCGTCGGACAACTGGTACGGAGGCCGGCTGAGATGAACCGGGCTGCCGGCCTCACCGGACAATCAGTCTACGCCCGACCGCGGGGCACGCCAAGCCGAAACAGTACTGCCGGCCCCCCGGGACATGGGTTCGAAGGACGGTTGCGCGTTGGGTGTAGCTGCCGAATCAGCCCTTCTCTTCGCTCACGGGGAACTCGACGGGGACACCTCGGCGCATGGAGAGGTACGCGCCCCGGGCGATCTCGAGGGCTCGGCGGCCTTCGCGCCCGCTGACGGGGGCCGCGCCGTCGGTGAGGATCGCTTCGGCGAAGGCGTCGAGGTAGGCCGTTCGGGAGTTGGGGTGGCCTTCCGGCGGTTTCAGCTCGGCCCACTCGCCGGCTTCGATCTGGCCCCAGGGCTTGTCGAGATAGACGCGGAGAGGGCTGCCCATCGCGATCTGGCCCTTCGAGCCGTAGATGCGGTCGCCGTGCGACTCGGCCCCGACGGCGGCGCTCGAGCCGTCCAGGCTCACGATCGCGCCGCCGTCCAGCCGCATCACGAACGAGATGAAGTCCTCGACCTCCACCGGCGTGTTGAACGTGCCGTATTCGCCGTAGATCCGCCGCGGGGCCGGGTCGAGGATCGAGACCATCGAGTCGAGGTTGTGGATCTGGTTCATGATCAGGTACCCGCCGCCGCTGCTGGCCAGCGCGATCCGCCAATCGTCCTTGACCCGCCCGGTGTACCCGCCGTGCCAGTAGTGCTCGGGCTTGTTGCCGAGATCGTGGATCTTGTAGGCCGCCACCTTGCCGATCGCCCCGCCGGCGACCATCTCCCGGGCGGTCGCATGGGCGAAGCCAAGCCGCTGGGGATGGAAGACGCCCAGCTTCACGCCGGCGGCGTCGGCGGCGTCGATCATCGCGTCGGCCTCGTCGAGCGTGCATGCGATGGGCTTCTCGACGAGGACGTGCTTGCCGGCCTCGGCGGCCGCGATCGACAGGGGGGCGTGCTGCCAGTGCGGCGTGGAGATAACCACCGCCCGGACCTCCTCATCGCCGAGCACGTCGTCGAGGTTCGTCGTGTGGCGCGCGTCGTGCCGGGCGGCGATGTCCCGGGCCACCTCCCCTCGGATGTCCATGCAGTGGACCACGCGGCAGCGCCGCGATTCGAGGACGCTGTTGGAGGAGTGCACGGAGATCTCCCCGCACCCGATGAAGGCGAAATCGATTCGGTCGGTCATGGTGGTGGGTTTCCTCTGAAGTATGGCGGTCGGCGTCGGGGCTTGCCGCCCATCCGCGATGAGTCCGCGCCGGCCCCGTCAAAGCCCGATCTTCTCACACAGCTCTTTCCACCCGGCGGCGTGGCGGGTCATGACCTCCTCGCCGTCGTCGGGGTCGATCACCTCCACGGAGAAGAAGCCGCCGAAGCCCTCGTCGGCCAGCAGGCGCATCTGGCGCTCGATGTGCTCCCAGCCGACCCCGTCCTCCGACAGCGAGAAGTGGGCGTGGTCGGTCCGCCCCTTCACGTGCCGGTAGGCCTCGTCGACGTCCTCGCCGTGTCGGAGGCAGTGGCCGAGGTGCCAGTTGATCCACAGCCCCGCCGGGTAGCCCGCGCGGTACAGCACCTCGCCGGCGTCGTAGGCGCGGAAGTTGCCGTGCGTCTCGAGCACCAGCCGGACCCCCGCCCCCGCCGCCCGCTCGGCGCCGCGGGCGTAGTACTCCGCCTGGGCCTCGTAGCTTGCCGGCCTCACGCCGCGGCCGCCGTTGGGCAGCGGGTCGGCGAAGACGCGGATCCGGCCGATGCCCATCTCCGCGGCGAGGTCGACGTACTGGCAGAGCTTGGCCAGCTCCGCGTCGCGGACGCCCGGCTCGTCCTGGCAGAAGCGGATGCCCGGCGAGAGGCAGCAGGGATCCAGTGGGCTGTCGGCGAGCGCGGCCGCCGCCTCTTTCCGCTGCTGCGGCGTGGCCGACAGCTCGATGCCGTGACCGTGGTCCCACTCCGGGCGGAACTCGATCCCCTCGTAGCCGTGCTTCGCTCCCGCCTCGAGCAGCTCCGGCAGGGACCTCTTCGGAAAAACGGAACTCATGAACGCCAGTCTCATGCGAGGGTCTCCCTGTTCTTCATTCCTGCGGATCCTCTCTTCATTCGGAGTAGAGCAGTTCGCCTTCGCCGAAGACGGCCGTCGGGTAGCTCGTCACGTCGAACGGGTCGCCGTTCCAGCAGGCCATCGAGGCCCACTTGCCCCTCGCCAGCGTGCCGAGCACGTCGTCGATGCCGAGCAGCTCGGCGTTGCGCCGCGAGACGAGCTCGACGGCCTGCTGCTTGCCGAGCCCGGCCCGGGTGAACCACCTGGCCGACAGGAACAACTGCCTGGCGGGGGTCACCGGGTGATCGGTCATCAGCCCGTACTGCACGCCCGACTCGACGAGGTGGCGGATATTCCGCCAGTTGGCGTGCTTCAGCTCGACCTTGTAGGCGAAGGCGTCCACGGGCCCGTAGGTGACGGGGATCCGGCGCTTCTTCAGCTCGGCGTAGATGCCCGGCTGGTGGATGTCCATGACGTGCTCGACGGTGGCGCGGAGCTTGAACTCGTCCACCAGCCGCAGGAGGGCGGCGACGTCGTCGATCTTGTGGACGTGAGCCCGCAGCCGCTGGCGCCGGCCCAGCAGCTCGCGCAAGACCTGCTCCTCGGGCGTGAAGACGATCTCGTCCCTCTTTCTGCCGCGGGCCTTGCGGTAGCGGCGGGTCTTGTCCTGTGTCTCCAGCAGGGCCTTCCGCAGCAGGGCGATCGAACCCATGCGCGTCGTCGCGCGCGTGCCCTTCCAGCTCTTCGTCGACATCGGGTTGTACCCGAAGGCCCCCTTGATGCCCGCACGAGCGATCAGCGCGCCGGTCGTGTCGGACCCGTAGTTGCGGATGACGGCCGACAGGCCGCCGATGATGTTGCCGCTGCCCGGGACGACGCACGAGTACAGCGCGCCCATCTCGACGGCGTCGGCGAACGACACGTCGTCCATCTGCACCGAGTCCAGCGCATCGGGCAGCGCGAGGATGCCGTCGGAGTGGTCGTTGGCCTCGCCCTCGCCGCTCGGCTCGCCCGCGCGGTGCATGCCGATGTGGGAGTGCGGGTCGATGAAGGCGGGCGTGACGGTATCGAACCGCCCGAACACCTCGCCTCGCCGCCGCCGGGACACGCCGGCGATCTGCTTGCCCGTGAAGGCGACGTAGGCGTCGGTCACGACGGCCCGGCCGGTGTAGACGACTCTGGCATGGACGCACTTCATACGGCTCTCCTTCATCGCCGTCGGGCGACTGCCTGACGGCAGTTCGGCCTGTTGTCGGGGGCGCTCTAGCGGAAACTGGGCGTATCGTAGCCGGGCAGCGCGGTCGGGTCGTCGGCTTCGACGAAGACGGCCCGGTCGTAGCGGAGCATCAGCAGCCGGTCCGTGAAGTCGTCCATCTCGGCCGTGATCGGCAGGCCGAGCACTTCCTGGATCAGGTACAGCGGCAGGTCGGCTCCGGCGGCGATCGACAGCGGCGCGCCGCCTCCGAAGCGGGCATTGACCTCGAAGAAGCGCGGCACGCCGTCGGCGCCGCGGCGGCACTGGCAGCAGAAGACGCCCCACAGGTCGCCCAGCAGACCGGCCAGCTTGACCGTGTCTGCGATCAGCCGCTCGTCTCTGACCGTGATGCCCTGGGCGACCTCTCCGCACCGGACGGCCAGCCGCTGGCGGGGCACGACGCAGCGGACCGCGCCGTCGCGGCTGCGGTAGACGTCGACGGTGAACTCCTGCCCCTCGACGCTCTGCTGGACGAGCAGGTCCTCGCCGAATCTCGCCACGTGGGCCTCGAGCTGCCGCTCGTCGGCGATCGCCGCCGCGCCGATGCCGGCCGAGCCGCCCACGGGCTTGACGAAGCACGGGTAGAACGGCCGCCTGCGAAACGCCTCGAGCGAGAACGTCTCGATCGCGCCGAGGCCGGCCCGGCGGCACAGGCCGGCCAGGCGCGTCTTGTCGCGGCAGAGGCGGGCGGCCTCGGGCGAGCCGATCATGACGGTGCAGCCGGCCTCGGCGAACCGGCCGCGCTCGGCCGCCAGCATCAGCAGGTCCAGGTCCGTCAGCGGCACGAGCAGGCCGACGTCGTGCTTGTCGACCAGCTCGAGCAAGGCGGGCAGGTACGCATCGTCGCGGACGAGGGGGACGAGCTCGCCGACGTCGGCGGTCTGGAAGGCGGCGCTGGCGAGGGTCGCGTCGGCGGCGATGAGCAGGCCGGCCGCGCCCGCCTCGGCCAGCGCGGCGCGAAACGCATCCAGCAGCGCCACGCGCCGGCCGGCACAGGTGAACAGGATGTTCAGTTCGCGTCGGCTGATGTCTCGTCGCTCCGTCCGGGCGGATCAGCAGCAGGGTACCGGTCCGGTGGGGCGGCTGCAAGGAAGACGGTGCCGCAATGGGCAGGCCCTGCTGCGAGGCCCGGATCGCTGAAGGGGACGGGCCTCACGTCTCGACACCGGGCAGACGTCTGGCGGCCGGGCGTTACTGCGGCTTAAGGTTGGCGACTTTGGCGGCGGTGGCGTCGAGGACGATGACCAGGCGCCCGTCGGTCGGCAGGACGCCGCTGACGGGCAGGGCCTGCCGCTGCTCGTCGGTGCCCTGCATCAGCCGGGCGACCGTGTCTGCCTTGTCCGGGCCCGTCACGAACAGGATCACGCAGCGCGCCGCGTTGATGACCGGGTAGGTGATCGTCATCCGGTTCCGCCCGAGGACGGGCACGAAGTAGGCCAGCACCAGCCTCTCGGTCTCGCCGAGGGCCTCGGTGTCGGGGAAGAGGCTGGCGGTGTGCCCGTCGATGCCCATGCCCAGCAGGACCAGGTCGAACCGCGGCACGCCGCCGGGCCCGGCGGGGACCTTCGAGCGAATGGTCTGCTCGTACTCCGCCGCGGCGGCCTCGAGGTCGTCGGAGTCGGCGGGCATCGGATGGATGCGGAGGAGGTTGATCGGCACGTGGTCCAGCAGCGTCCGCTGGGCCATGCGGTAGTTGCTCTCGACGTGGTCCTGGGGCACGTCCCGCTCGTCGCCGAAGAAGACCTCGACGTTCTGCCAGGGCACGTCTCCGCAGACCCCGTCGGCGGCCAGGCGCAGGTACAGCCCGTGCGGCGTGGTCCCGCCGGCCAGCGCGACGTAGCAGGCCCCCTGGCGGTCGACGGCCTCGACGATAGTCTGCTTGACGTACTTCGAGGCCAGCCCGGTGGCCTCCTCGGCCGTCGGGAGCACGACGATCTGCGGCGACGATTCAGGCATGGCGGGTCCCTTCTGTCACGTCCATGGGTCGATGCTATTGTTATCGAGCCCGCAGAGGGAGGGCTTGATGACCGCTGTATGTAATCCGGCACGAATCCGGCCAAGTATGCTCTACATGCCCCTCCGCGCCTCGGCTCAGTTGCCCAGCGACTGGATCGGCGCCGGGATCCGCCCGCCGAAACGGACGAACCGTTCGCTGGCGCCGGCGTTGCGGACCTCGATGATCGTCGCCGAGCCGAACAGCCCGCCGAACTGGACCACATCGCCCGCCTTGCCGCCCGGCACGGGGATCAGCCGAACGCCCGTGGTCTTGTTGTTGATCGCGCCGATCGCCATCTCGTCGGCGATGATTGCCGCGATCGTCTCCGGCGGCGTATCGCCGGGAATGGCGATCATGTCCAGCCCGACCGAGCAGACGCTGGTCATCGCCTCGAGTTTCTCCAGCGAGAGGTGCCCGTCGGCGACGGCCGCGGCGAGGGCAGCGTCCTCGCTGACGGGGATGAACGCCCCGCTGAGCCCGCCGACGGAGCTGGAGGCGAAGGCCCCGCCCTTCTTGACCGCGTCGTTGAGCATCGCCACCGCCGCCGTCGAGCCCGGCGCGCCGATCCGAGCGATCCCCAGCGTCTGGAGGATCTCCCCGACGCTGTCGCCGACCTTCGGCGTGGGGGCCAGCGACAGGTCGACGATCCCGAACGCCACGCCCAGCTCGCGCGCGACCTCCCGGCCGATCAACTCGCCGACCCGCGTGACGCGGAAGCTGGTGATCTTGATCTCCTCGGCCAGCTCGCCGAGGGTCAGGCTCCCGCCGGCTTCGTCGAGGCGGCGCTTCAGGGCGCTGCCGACGACGCCGGGGCCGGAGACGCCGATGTTGACCGTCGCCTCCGCCTCCCCCGTCCCCATGTACGCCCCGGCCATGAAGGGGTTGTCCTCCGGCACGTTGGCGAAGACGACGAGCTTGGCGCACCCGAAGCCGCTCTGGTCGGCCGTCGCGTCGGCGATGCGGCGGATGATCCGGCCCATCCGCCCGGCGGCGTCCATGTTGATGCCCGCCTTCCGGCTGGCGAGGTTGACCGACGCGCAGACGCGGCTGGTCTGCGAGAGCACCTCCGGCAGCGACTCCATGACGACCTCGTCGCCGGCGGAGATGCCCTTGTGGACCAGCGCGGTGAACCCGCCGACGAGATCGACGCCGCACGCCGCCGCCGCGTCGTCGAGCGTCCGCGCCGCCTTCAGCGCCGCCGCCCGCCCGTGACCGGCCAGGACCAGACTCGCCGGCGAGATCGCCAACCGCTTGTTCGTCACCGGGATGCCGTACTTGCCCCCCACACGGTCGCAGACCTCCACCAGCCGCCGGGCACGCGACACGATCTTCTCCCGCAGCTTCTTGCACAGGTTGTCCATGCTGGAGGCCGCGCAGTCGTTGACGTTCAACGCCAGCGTCACCGTACGTACGTCCAGATGCTCCGAATGAAGCATCTGGATCGTCGAGAGGATTTCTTCCGTTCTCAGCATCCCGCCTCTCGCCGCGTCAAGCGCAGTTGGTTGGTGGCCACGAAGATGTCCTCGTGCTGGAGCCGCACCGTGAAACCTTCCTCCAGCCCGATCTGCTCGAGGTCGGCCTGGAGCATGCCGATCTCCCACCGCGAGGGGATCTCCACCTCGCTGATCAGCATGAACCGATCGCCGCTTCGGTCGCCGTAGAGGTCGACGATGTTGATGTCCTTGCCCGCGAGGTACTGGCAGAACCGGTGGATGATGCCCGGCTTGTCGTCGCCGAAGGCCGTGATGACGAACCGCCCGGGCCCGCCCGGCTGGGCGTCGGGCGGCGGCTCGAACGTCCGGGCCATCACCTGCTGGCCGAGGCCCCACTCGCGGACCTTGTCCGCCAGGGCGTCCGGATCGATCGGCTCGGGCAGGCTGACGATCATGATCAGCGTGAAGCAGCCCTCCAGCACGGTCTGGCTGCACGCGTCGATGTTGCCGCTCAGCGACCGCACCGCGTCGCCGACGGCGGCGATGATCCCGGGATGGTCGGTGGCCATCACGTTCAGCACGTAGGCGTGCTCAAAGCGTGTTCGTCTCATGCTTGGTGCCCGATTTCTGTCTCCGCATCATAGCAGCTCGCCGGCGCTTTTGCCCCCACCATGGAATCCGTGGGCAGGCCTCTGGTCCAGGTTACAGCTTCACCCCGGCGCCAACGCCAGGCTTCGAGGCCTTCCGCGCCGGCATCCGGGGGGCCAGCCCCCCGGTCCCCCCCGGGGTCTTCAAGGCATAGCTCAGGTGTCCGATGGCGATGAGGAAACGAGGCCTCCCACGGCACGGGCCGCAGGAGGCCAGATGCACCATCGGCGCACCTTCGACCTGGATATCCCTTGCCAGGTTGCACCCCTGCAGAGCCTGGCTTCGTTTCTCCAGGCACGAGGAGTGTACGCGGGTTCCCGCCTTCTGTCCAGCCGCCATCGGACACCTGAGTCATGCCTCAGAAAACCCCGCGGCGCAGCCGCGTCCTGTTCTCCACTCGGGATTCAACATTGCGTCGCCGGCATATCGCGGCTGGGCTGTCGGTAGGGCAGCCGCCTTACCTGGAGATCCTCGCGCCGCCTCCGCGCATCACCTTCTCCGCCTCGGCCGCCGTCGCCCAGTTCAGGTCGCCCGGGAACGTGTGCGCCAACGCCGAATACGCCGCGGCGAACTCGCACGCCTCGGCGGCGCCCCGCCCGTCCAGCAGGCTGTGGATCAGCCCCGCCGAGAAGCTGTCGCCCCCGCCGACGCGGTCGATGATCTCGAGGTTCTCGTAGACGCGGCTGAGGTGGAACTGCTCGCCATCGAACACCAGCGTCCGCCAGTCGTTCAGCAGCCCGGTCTTCGCGTCGCGCAGCGTCGTGCCGACCACCTCGACGTTCGGGTACTCCTCCGCGACCCGGGCGACGACCTGCTTGTAGCTGTCGGGATCGAGCTTGGAGTAGCTCTGGTCCGTGCCCTCGGCGGCGATGCCGAGGCACTTCTCGAAGTCCTCCTCGTTGCCGATCAGCACGCCGACGTGGGGGACGATCCTCGCGTTGGCGGCCCGGGCCTGCTCGGGTGTCCAGAGCTTGCCGCGGTAGTTCAGGTCGTAGCTGGTCCTCACGCCGCAGTCGGCGGCGATGCGGAAGACCTCCACGACCGTCTCGGCGAGCGTCTCGGACAGGGCGGGGGTGATCCCGCTGACGTGCAGCCAGCGCGAGCGGCCCAGCAGGGCCTTCCAGTCGACCATCTCGGCGGTCATGGCGGCGATGGCGGTGTGGCCTCGGTCGTAGGTGACGCTGCTGGCACGAGGCCCGGCGCCGATCTCGAGGTGGTAGAAGCCGTTTCGCACCCGCCCGACGCCGTCGAATTTCTCCCAGACGACTTCCGAGACGTCCACCCCGTGCGCGCGGGCGGTGTTGGTGATCATCCGCCCGCTCCATACGTCCACCAGCCGGCTGACCCACGCCGCCTTCCGCCCCAGCCCCGCCGCGTTGACCGCCACGTTCCACTCCGCCCCGCCGACCGAGACGTCCAACTGCATCGCCGCTTCCAGCCGCATGTGGTTCGACGAGCTCAGGCGAACCATCGCCTCGCCGAACGTGACCAGGTCATAGTCTCTCGACATCGCGTACTCCTCTGCTTCCGTCCGCGCCGACCGCCGCGCCGGGCACTCGCCACGAAGGCTCAGTGTCTCCGACCCGCCTGCGAGGTGCAAGCGCGTGCTTGGCCCGGGGCGCCGGCGACCCGCCGCAGGCGGAGGCAAGCCCCGGGGATGCGGCCGGCGCCGTCCTCTCATGCACGGGTCAGCGTCTGTCGGCGGTCGGCGTAGGGGGTCTCGCCGCGGCGGGTGGCGGCGGCGAGGACGGCCGCGGCGGCCAGAAGCAGGACGAACAGGTAGAACGTCGGGCCGTAGGCCTTCGCGACGTCGGTCCATCGTTCGGCGGCGTCCTTGCCGTGGCCGGTCAGCTTCGCGATCACGCGGAAGAGGTCCTCGCGGCCGAGCAGGTTGACCACGCCGGCCGCGACGGTCAGCCCCAGCGCCCACGCCCGCGCGCGGAGGGAGATCCGCGCATAGGCGACGGCCTGCCAGACGGCCACGCCGGCGGGCAGGAGCACCACCGCGTGGTGGTGCCACGTCCGCTGGTTCAGCAGCATCATGCCGAGCAGGACGATCCCGTAATGCAGCGCCCTCCTCCCGTCGCGTCGCGGCAGCTTCCGCAGGCCGATCGCCCACGCGCCGAGCAGGACGACGGCGAGCTGCCCGGCCCGCAGGAGCCACCGGGCGGTCGCCGGGGGCAGCGGAACGATCGTGATCCAACCGTGCCGCCGCGTCTGGTAATGCGGGTCGTCGTCGGGGCCCCAGAAGATGTCGCCGTCGCGCCCTTCGAGGAAGTAGCGGCTGACGACGCCCGACAGCGACTGGTTGATGTGCTCGGGATACCACGACCGCTCGACGAGGCCGGGGCGGATGATGCTGCGGTACCAACTGCCCGTCAGTTCGGCGTAGCGCGTCGGGCCGACCGCGGCGGCAGGGATCACCACGGCCAGCGCCACGGTCGCCGCCACGGCCGAGGCGGCCGGCTTCCAGCTCCGCTGATACAGCCAGTACACCACGAACAGCACCGGCGTGAGCTTCAGGCAGATCGCCCCCGCCAGCGCCGCCCCGGCGGCGATATCCCGCCCCCGGCGATACAGCCACAAGTGCAGCACGATCGCCGCCAGCACGAACGTGTTCGTGTTGCCGTGCTGGAGGTCGGTGAGGATCGGCAAGAGCGTCCAGAGCAGGCCGAGCAGGAGGACCCAGTCGGCGATGCGGGGGTCTCGTTGGCCTCGGTCGGGCTGCTCGTGGGCGGCGAGTCGGGCGGTCATCAGCACGGCCGCGGCGAGGGCGGCGGCCTTCAGCAGGTTGAACGACAGCGCCATCGCCCAAACCGGCAGATAGGCAAACGGCGTCAGCAGCAGGACGGTGAAGACGGTGTTGGGGTGCATGAACACCAAGCCGTGCTCGGAGGCCGACTCGAGTTGCGAGACCGGCGTGTGCTCCAGCGAGTTCCAGTCCTTCGGCACGAGGCCGTAGATGTTCCGGCCCGCCCAGAACTGCCGGACGGCCTTCCGCCATCGCCCGATCGCGCCCTTGTGGCCGCCCGGGCGCGGGGGCGTGCCCGGCTCGAAGACGACCGGCCAGTCCGGATACGCGCGGTCGAACTGCTCCGCCTTGCGGAGATTTCGCATCGTGCCGTACTGGAACTGGATGATCGTCACGATCACGGCGGCGATGACGGCCACGTACGCCGCCACGCGGATCGCCCGCACGCGCCGCCGCGCCGCCGGATCGTCCGGCAGGGGGCTGCGGTACGGCAGCATCGGCCCGGATTTCTGTGTCCGTGGTGCCATCGTCAGCAGGTCGGCACAATCTACCGCCCCCCGCCGGCGGATACCAGCGGCGTTACAGGCGGTCGTGCCGACCGCCGCTAAACGGCCTGCGGAGAATCGGTCAGACAGGCCGACACGCCGCGTCGGACTCGCCTGACCCGAGCTTGTCGAGGCGTCCTCGTCCTCGTTCTCGGCCGCTTCCTCCGTTCTGCATTCCTCATCCGGCATCCGGCATTGGCATACGGTATGATATGCGTTTCGCATTTGCGCGGAGATCGATGAAGGTCTACCTCGAAACGATGGGCTGCCAGATGAACCGGCTGGACAGCGAGTTGGTGATCGGGCGGCTGCGCGAGGCCGGGCACGAGCTGACCGACGACCGCCGGGCCGCCGACGTGGTGCTCTACAACACCTGCTCGGTCCGCCGCCACGCGGAGGAGAAGGTCTACTCGCGCCTTGGCGGCGACAGTCAGCGGAAGCGGCATCATCGCCCGAAGCTCGTCGTCGGCGTGCTGGGGTGCATGGCCCAACGGGAGGGGCGGGCGCTTCGCCGGCGGTTCCCGGCGGTGGACGTCATCTGCGGGCCGGGCCAGTTGATCCGGCTGCCGGAACTGATCGAGCGGGCCGCGGAAGGTACGGTCGGCGTGGCCCTGGACCCGCCCCGCGGCGAGGCCGACCGGGCGGTCCGCGGTGGCGGGGGCGCGGAGATCGACGCGCTGGACGCCGGGCGGGACCCGGCCGAGGGAGCCGGCCGCGGGCAGGCCTACGTCCGCGTGATGCGCGGGTGCGACAAGTTCTGCACGTACTGCATCGTCCCGTTCGTCCGCGGCCCGGAGCAAAGCCGCCGCCCGGAGCGGATCGTCGAGGAGGCCCGCCGCCTCGTGGAGGCCGGGCGGACGGAGATCACGCTGCTGGGGCAGACGGTCAACAGCTACCGGCACGAGTCGGCGGGGCGGGTCGTGCGGTTCAGCGATCTGCTGGAGCGCGTCTCTGCCGTGGCGGGGCTGCGGCGGCTGCGGTTCGTCACGAGCCACCCGATCGACTTCGGCGACGACGTGCTGGAGGCGATGCGCGACCTGGCGAACGTCTGCGAGTACATTCACGTACCGGCCCAGAGCGGCTCGGACGCGGTGCTGAGGCGGATGAACCGCAGATACACGCGGGCCCAGTACGACGGGCTGATCGACCGGGCCCGGGCGATCGTGCCCCGGGTCGTGCTGGCGGGGGACTTCATCGTGGGCTTCCCGGGCGAGACGGAGGCCGACCACGCCGCCTCGGCCGACCTGATCCGCCGGGCCGGCTACAAGAACAGCTTCGTGTTCAAGTACTCCCCGCGTCCGGGCACGCCGGCGGCGAAGCGGCTGGCCGACGACGTGTCCGACGAGGTGAAGCGCCGCCGCAACAGGGAACTGTTGGCCGTCCAGCAGGAGGTCTCGCTGGCCCACCACGCCGCACTGGTCGGGCGGAGCGTCGAGCTGCTCGTGGAGGGCCCGTCCGTCCGGGCCGACAAGCAGGCTGACCCGCCGACCGACGAGGCGACCCAACTGGTCGGGCGGAGCCGCGGCGACCACATCGTCCACTTCATCGGCCCGACGGCCCTGGCCGGCCGATACGTCCACGTCCGCGTCGCCGAAGCGACCGCCCTGGCGCTGCGGGGGGAGTTGGCGGAGGACTGACCTCGCCGGCCGACGGGCCTTGGGCTGGTCCTTTGCGGTGCGCGGCTTGACGGGCGGGCCGGCGGGGGCTATGATCTTGGACGGATGGTCGAATGCGTCGGCTTCGGCGGCCGATCTTTCGCTGCCATGGTTCTCCCCCTGCCGATCACCGCCGTGCCCGGACGTGTGGGAGGCCCTCTCCGAGCGCCACGATATGAAGAACCAGTCGATTCCATCTCCGGTCGCTTGGCGGCTGAGCCTGTATCTGCGCCAGTTGGAGTCTCTCGACGAGCAGGGCGTCGAGAAGATCTCCAGCCGCAACCTCGCCGAGAGCCTACAGGTTACCGACGCTCAGGTGCGGAAGGACCTGGCGTACTTCGGACAGTTCGGGCGGCCGGGCGTGGGCTATCGCGTCGCCCCGCTGATCGAGCAGATCCGCCATATCCTCGGCACGGACCGGATCTGGAAGGTGGTCGTCGTCGGCGCCGGCGACCTCGGGCGGGCCCTGCTGAGGTACCGGGGCTTCCGTCAGAAGGGCTTCGAGCTGGTGGCCGCCTTCGACGTCTCTGACGCGACCGTCGGCAGCAGGATCGGCAGGATCGTCGTTCGCCACGTCCGCGAGCTGCCCGGGCTGATCCGCCGGCACGAGGTGAAGCTGGCGGTGGTGGCCGTGCCTCCGGACGCCGCCCAGGACGTGACCGACCAGCTCCAGCGGGCGGGCGTGAAGGGGATCCTGAACTTCGCGCCGACGACGCTCCAGACGGACAACGGCCTGGTGATCCGCCAAGTGGACCTCGCCGCCCACCTCCAGCAGCTCAGCTTCCGCGTCGGCACGACGCCGGAATAGCCTCCTCTCCCCCGAGCCGAGACTTCGGTCGCCCTGCCCGCGCGTCGACGCCCGTCTGGTCCGCCCGGTCTCGGGCCCGACGGACCCTTGCATCCCCCGCCGCCGTTTGGCATGACGTAGGCGGATCGGCCGCGTGTCCGAGAGGACCGATGATGACCCGGCGAGGCGTGGTGATTGTGGTGGCGTGGGCGTGTGGGGCGGCATGGGCGTCGGCCGCCGCGGCGCCGGCGGCGCGGCGCGCGCCGGACCACCAGCGCGCGCTGGCGCTGAAGAAGATCGCCGCGTCGGGCCGGGCGGAGACGCAGGAGATGCTGGTCACCGCGTCGGCCGACGGCTCGCCGCTCGTCCGCCAGGCGGCCATGCAGCTCATCGCCCGGTACGTCCGCCTGCCGACGCCGAAGACTCGCGCCGCCGTGCGGGGAGCCCTGGCCGATCCGCACCCGCTGGTCGTCCTGTCGGCTGTCGAGGCGCTGCACGCGCATCCGGACGCCGAGGCCGTCGCCGCATTGGGGCGGCTCGTGCGGCAGCCGCCGGCGTTCCGCGAGGAGCACGTCCTGGCTGGAGCGGTCAACGGACGGGCCCGGACGAGCCGGCGTCAGATCGCCGGTCAGGCCCTGCGGGCGATCCGCAAGACGCGCTGGCCGGTGGAGGCGCGGGTGTTGGTGGACCTGCTGGCCTCGCGGCATGTCGGTGCGCGGCGCGCGGCGGCCGCGGCCGCGGGGCAGGCGGCGGCAAAGCTCCCCAGAGACCGCCGCGGGGCGATCGTCGCGGCGCTGGCGGCGGCGGTGACGGATCGCGACCCCCGCGTTCGCCTCGCGGCGGCCGAGGCGCTGGCGAGATTGGGCGACGGGCGAGGGGCGGGCGTGCTGCTGGGGCAGCTTCGGGGCGTCGGAGCGGGGCGTCAGACGGCCGCCGCGGCGCTCGAGAAGCTTGCCGGGCGCGATTGGGGCGCGTCGGACGCAAGCTTCTGGGACGCCCGGGGCGCAGAGGCAAGGGCGGAGATCGCCCGCCGGGCCCATACGATCGAGGCCCACCTGAAGTCGCTCGGGTACCCCACGGCGCCGCCCGAGGTGGTTCCGAAGCGGCTCGCACCGGCCGACACGAAGCTGCTCGGGCGGCTGTTCGAGCTGGGGCTGGTCGACCCGCGCGGGAGGCGGTGCCTGTCGGTCACCCGGCGCGTGCGGACGGCCGACGGAAAGGTGCTGTCGGTTCCGGGGATCGTGTGGGCCGCGGCCGAGGCCGGTGGGCGGGAGGTGGTCCGCGAGAAGTGGGGCCGCGCCATCCCCCCGGGCGAGCTGACGGTGCGGCAAGCCGTCGACGACCTGACCGGCGTGATCGCCGGGGCGTCGATGGACGGAGGCTACGGGCGGAAGGGGCAGCGGGAGCTGATTCTGGCCGCGTGGTCGTGGCGGCTGGGCCGACAGGAGCAGGCGGCCCGGCTGATGTTCGCGGCGCGGGCGGGCGCCTTCGACGAGGACGAGCTGCTGGACCGTTTCCGCCGAGCGGCGGCCGTCGAGCTGCTGCACGAGGCCGTGGCCGCCTTCGTCGCGCGGGCCGACGGGCAGGCCCTCGCGGCGGCCGAGCGGCTCGTGACCGTCGGCGGGCGGCATGCCGAGACGTTCGGGTCGGGCTCGGCGCTGCGGGCGGACCTGAGGCGGCGTGAGGAGGCCGGGACGTTCGGCCGGCCGGCGCCGCCCCTGCCGCAGGACCTGGCCGGCCGCTCGGCGGCGGAGCGGGTGAAGCTGCTGATCGGAAGCCTGGACGAGGTGGCGGTCCGGCCGGACGAGCGGACCGGCGGGGTGGACTTGGCCTCCGATGGGCGGATCGCGGCGCTGATCGAGATGGGCGACCCGGCCGTGGGGGCGCTGATCGACTGCATCGCCTCCGACGAGCGGCTGACGCGGTCGGTGCACTACCGCCGGGCGTCGATGCCGCAGCGTTGGGTGCTGTCGGTTCGCGAGGCGGCGGTGGTGGCCGCCCAGTCGATCCTGCGGCGGCCTTTCTTCCGGCCGGAGTCGGCGTCGGACAACCTGACGCGGCGAGGGGTAGCGAGGGCGGAGGCGGTCGCGGCGCGGATGCGAGCCTACTGGCGGCGGCATGGCGGCGTGCCCCTGGCTGAGCGGATGATGAAGGTGCTGGCCGACGAGGACGCCGACCTGCGGGAGGTCCGCACGGCGGCGCAGAATCTCGCGACGCTGGGCGTGCGTGCGGTGTTCGGCACGACGGTGGGCTCGACGCGGCTGTCGGGCAGCCCGCGCGGAGTGAGCCCGGCGGCGGCGATGTTCAGCAGGCCCACGGCGGCCGAGGCGATCGTCGCGGCGATGGGGCGCGACCTGGCCGTGTCGGACCCGCAACCGGGCCGCCCCCCGCCCCGGCCGGAAGCGCTGCGGCAGGTTGAGGACCTCTACACCACGTCGCTGATGTACCTGGGCGACCGCCGGATCGTCGGCGAGTTGCTGAGGCGCTATCGCGCGGCGCGGAGCGTGCGTCGGCGCCGGCTGTGGGCGTCGTCGGCCCTGCTGCTCGGGCGGCCCGACGCGATGAACGAGTTGGCCGGCGAGTTGAAGGCGGGCAGGCTCTCCCTCCCCGCCGATGCCCGCGACGCGGCATACGAGTTGCGCGAGTTGGCCCTCTACCTTGGCCTCGCCAAGACGCCCTCATGCGACGAGGCCCTGTACGCTCTGGCCGACGCGGCCCATCCGCAGCACGCCGTGGTGCTCTCGCGCCTGCGGGCCTACGACCTGTCGGCCGGCGACGAGGCCGAGTGGTTCATGCATCCCTACTGCCTGAAGCTGCTGAGAACGGAGCTGGACCGCAGGGGGCCCGACGGCAGGGCCTACACGGTCGAAGGCGAGTCGGTGGTTGTCCGATCGCCGGCTGGACGGCGCGCGACGGCGATGCCGGCGGTGCTGGCGAAGGCGGCGGATCGATCGGCCCGGGCGGCGGGCCGTCAATGTGACGCGGCGGCCCGGCTGCTGGGTGCGTTGGTGTACGGCCTGCCGGAGTACCACCCGCTGCTTCGCGACGCGGACCGGCGGCTGACGGCGATGCGGGAGACGCTCGACCGCTATCCGATGCGCCTGCTGAACGGCGCGGAGCGCCGCATGCTGCACGTCGCCTCCCCGCACGGCGTGTTCGCGCCCGACATCCGCCCGTTAAAGCGCCCCGCCACGAGCGACGACGTCCGCGCGGGCCGGGCCGTGTTCCATCTGACAGGCAAGGGCGGGCTCGCACCCGGCTGGAAGCTGCCCGCCGTGGCGGCCTGGCGGGGCCAACCCGCAGCGATCGCCCGATGCGTGATCGTCGTCCAGGCCGAGATCGACCGGGCCGGCCGCGTTCGATGCGGCATCGTGGCCCCCGACGAGGTCCTCGCCGTCGACGCCGGACATTTGACCCGTCAAACGCCGCAGTGACGCGAAGGTTGACCGCCGCGGGGCCGGCGATTCCAATAGCGTCAAATCGCTTCCTTTCGAGAAAGGTGACAGGAGATGAGTGAGCCGGTCAGCATCATGCCGTGCCTGGACATGCAGGACGGGCGGGTCGTCAAGGGCGTGCACTTCGTGGACATTCGCGACGCGGGCGATCCGGTCGAGTGCGCGACGGCCTACTGCAAGGCGGGGGCCGACGAGATCGCCCTGCTGGACATCGTCGCGACGGTCGAGGGTCGGCCGACGATGCTCGACGTCGTCCGTCGCGTCGCCGAAGTCGCCACCGTGCCGTTCACCGTCGGGGGCGGAATCTCCGACGTCGCCTCCGCGGCGGCCGTCCTACAGGCCGGCGCCGACAAGGTCTCCACCAGCAGCGCCGCCTTTCGCCGGCCGGAAGTCATCCCCGAAATGATCGCCGAACTCGGCGCCGACAAGGTCACCGTCGCCATCGACGTCGACCGGAACGACGCCATGCAATCGGGCTACGAGGTCTACATCGATGGCGGCCGAACCGCCACCGGCGCCGACGCCGTCGAGTGGGCCAGGAAAGTGGACGACTACGGCGTGCGGGTGATCCTGCCGACCAGCAAGGCCGGCGACGGGGCGAAGACGGGCTTCGACCTGCCCGTGATCCGCGCGATGAGGGAGGCGACGGGCGCGACGATCGTCGCCTCCGGCGGCGCGGGGAAGCTCGAGCACTTCCACGAGGCCTACGAGGCCGGCGCGACGGTCCTGCTGGCCGCCTCCGTCTTCCACTTCGGCACGATCGATATTGGCGAGCTGAAAGACTACCTCCGCGGGCGCGGCGTGCCGGTGAGATGAGGGACTTGGCATTGTCCTCGCGAAGCCGCAAGCGGTCGGCCGGTTGAAATCGGCGGGCGGATCGACTATCGATGGGTCGATGGCGCGGAAGGCGAGGAAGAAGTCGACGCGGAGGAAGGTCCCGGCGGCCGGCAAGGGCAAGCGGGCCCGTGCTCCGCAAGCCGCCGCGGCGGCGCGGCCGCGGTGGTTCTGGCGGATCAGCGCGGCGCTGGTGTTGATCGGCGCGTCGGCGCTGGCGTGGATGAGCCTGCTGACGCACGATCCGCTGGACCCCCCGTTACAGGCGGCAGTGGTGGGCGGCGGCCGGATCGAGGGTGGCGGCGATTCGAACGCCACGCCTCAGGCCGTCATTCACCTGGGGACGTGGACGATGGGGCAGACGCAGCCGGCGACGGCGGCGACGCAGGGCGCGACGCAGCCGAGCACGACGCCCAGCCGGCCGACGACGGCCTCGCAGCCGACGACGATGGCGGCGAGGCCCCGCCCGGCGGGTCTGGTGACCAACGCGGCCGGGGTGGTGGGGGCCTACACGGCCCACGGGCTTCTGTATTACGTCGGCGGGGGCGTGTACGTGGCGGTTGCGTTCCTGACCGTCGCGGCGGTGCTGCTGGTCTTTCGCGGGCGGATTCCGGGGCTGCCGCTGCGGCTGGCGGGCGTGGCGCTGCTGGTGGTGGCGACGAGTGCGGCGCTGTACATGGCCCGTCCGGGCGATCCGGGCGATCCGCTGACCGCCCCGGCGGGCAGGGCGGGCGTCAGGGCGGGGCAGTTCCTGCTGACTCGCTTTGCCGTCTCGGGCGGGTGGACGGTGCTGATCGTCGCGTACTGCATCGCGGCGATGATGACGGCGGAGCGGCTGCTGCTGGTCGTGCCGCGACACGTGATGAAGTGGCGCCAGGCGCGCAAGGCGGCGGCGAAGGCGGCACCGGACGCCTCGGGCGTCGCGGCGGGGGCGACGAGCGGCTCGCCGCCGCGGGAGTCGGCTCGCGACAGGCGACGGCGGTTGGACCAGATCAAGGACCGGTTGGGGGCGATGGCGGCGGCGTCGAGCGAGGGGGGGCCTGAGAAGGACACTCCTCGCGAAGCCGCAAGCGGCTCGGAGCCGGAGGGGGTGGCGGATGTGATGTATGAGCTGCCGTCGCGGGAGCTGTTGGCGGCGGGCGTGGATGAGTCGGGTCAGTCGCGGCGGGAGGAGGCCCGGCGGCGGCGGGAGATCCTCCAGCGGACGCTGGGGGAGTTCGGCGTGTCCGCTGAGGTTGTCGACGCCCACGTCGGACCGGTCGTCACGCTGCTGGAGTTGTCGCTGGCGGCGGGGGTGAAGGTTTCGGAGGTCTCGAAGCTCTCGGCCGACGTGGCCCGAGCGCTGGCCGTCGCGTCCGTCCGCGTCGTCTCGCCGCTGCCCGGGCGAAGCACGATCGGCATCGAGGTGCCCAACGCCGAGAAGGAAACCGTCCGCCTGCGGGAGCTGATCGACCGCCGCGGCGACGGGGCGGGGGAGATGGCCCTGCCGATGCACCTCGGCAAGGACGCCGAGGGCGAGCCCATCCTCGCCGACCTCGCCCGCATGCCCCACATGCTCATCGCGGGCACGACGGGCTCGGGCAAGAGTGTGTGCATTAACAGCATCCTCGTGGGCCTGCTGCTGGCCCGCCGGGCGGCCGACGTGCGGCTGGTGCTGGTCGATCCGAAGATGGTGGAGATGGCCCCCTACGAGGGCGCGGCCCACCTGCTGTGCCCGATCGTCCACGACATGGCGCGGGCCGGCGAGATCCTCGCGTGGGCCGCGAAGGAGATGGACCGCCGCTACGAGCTGCTGAGGGACGTCCGCGTCCGAAACATCGCGGATTTCGCGGCGCTCGGCGAGCAGGAGGCCGGCAAGCGGCTGGCGGCCGCCGGGCGGGCCGATGCGCCGACGCGGATGCCGTACATCGTCGTCGTCGTCGACGAGTTGGCCGACCTGATCATGACGGCGGGCAAGGACGTCGAGGGCCACATCATCCGCATCGCCCAGAAGGCCCGCGCGGTGGGCATCCACCTGATCCTGGCCACGCAGCGCCCGTCCGTCAACGTGGTGACCGGGCTGATCAAGTCAAACATGCCCTGCCGCGTGAGCTTCCGCGTCGCCTCGAAAGTCGAGAGCCGCATCGTCCTCGACCGGAACGGCGCCGAGGACCTGCTGGGCCACGGCGACATGCTCCTGCTCCTGCCCGGGTCCTCCACGCTTGTCCGCGCCCAGGGGACGTTCGTCGCGGACGGCGAGATCCGCGCCGTCGTCGAGGACCTCGGCGGGAAGGCCCGGCCGGCCTACCACCCGGAACTGATCGGCCAACCCGCCGCCGAAGGCGGGCAGACGCCCGAGACGCCGGGCGAGACGCCGACGGGGCTGGACGAGCTGTTCGACCAGGCCGTCGAGATCGTCCTCGCCGAGCGGCGCGGCAGCGTCTCGTTGCTCCAGCGCCGTCTGTCGATCGGCTTCGGCCGCGCCAGCCGAATCGTCGACCTGATGACCGAAGTCGGCGTCCTCGGCGAGCCCCGCGGCACCCGGGCCCGCCAGTGCCTGATCACCCTCGAGGACTGGCGCGGCATCCGGGGCTGAGGCCGCGCGTGCCTCGGCCGCCGAGCTTGCGGCCGCGATCCGGCCTCGGGCGCTATGCTCGGGCGCACGTTCGTGGCAGATCCATCTCGGAGCCAGCGGCGGGCGTGCTATCATAACTCTGGCTGTCCGACACCGGCTCTGCCGCCTCCTACGGCGCCCTGCGCGCAAGCCGGAAGTAAAGGACGCCTTCCTGCTACGGGGGCCGACATATGGCTGAGCTGTTCCAGGTCGTACTACAGGTGATCCGGGCACCCGATTCACGTGCCACGCTAGTTGCGCTCGGGCGGGCTTTTCAACAGGAAAAGGCGCGCGCCCGGTCCGAGAAAGGGCGCGCTTGCTCGGCGCTGACGAGATGGCGTTCGCGTCTCCAGCGGAGCCGTGTGCCTTACTTCGCCGGCTTCAGGGGCAGGACCTGGATGTTGCGGTAGGCGACAGGCCCGTGGTTGCCCTGGAACATGATCGGGCCCTTCGCGTGCTCCTTGCCGGTGACCCCGCCGGGGGTCGGGCCCTTCATCACGACGTCCTTGTGGATGAGCTGCCCGTTGAGGATGACCTTCAGGAGCTTCGCGTTGCCCGTCTTCTTGCCCTTCGCGTCGAACTTCGGTGCCAGGAAGTGGATCTCGAACTGCTGCCACTCGCCCGGCTTCTTGTACTTCGGCTTCGTCGGGGGGGCGGCGGCGTAGATGGCGCCCATGTCGCCCGGCCCGGGTTTCTTGTCCCGCCCGTAGCTGTCGAGCACCTGGATCTCGTACTCTCCGTGAACGTAAATGCCCGAGTTCGACCGCTGGGGGACCATCACCTCGATCTTGAGGATCGCGTCGCCGTGGGTGTACTTGCTGTAGAAGTCCAGCCCGTGGCCCTTGGCGTTGATCAGCTCGGTGCCCTTCTTCGCGACGGCCAACTCGCGGGGGTTGGCCTTGTCGAGGCTGGCCGTGCCGACCGTCCAGTGGTTCTTGTTCTTGCCCTGCTTCTTCGCCACCCAGCCGTCGAGGTTCTTGCCGTTGAACGGCCAGTCGCCCTTGCGCTTCGCCTTGGCGGGGGCGGGCTTGACCTTGAGGGGGGCGGCGAGCTTCTTCTCCGCCTCGAGCGGGGCGGCGGCGATCAGCAGGGCCGTGGCGAGCGCGGCCAGCGAGGTCGGCAGTGTCTGTCGTGTCATGGTTCGTTTCTCCGTTTGGCGTGCCGCTGCTTTACTTCGCCCCCGGGCCGGGGCCCGCGGGCGTCTCAATCGTCTCTACCGGGACTCGCCATCTTATCGCGCCGCCTGCCCGGCCGCAAACCGCCCGGCTACCATCAACGGTCCCTGACGGGACCGAAGGCTCGCGGGTCGGCAGCCTACAGCGCCACGCCCTCGGCGTCGGCGACGGAGCGGATGTATTGGGCGGCGGCGGCGTACTGCTCGGCGTCGGGCAGGTGCTCCATCATCAGCGGCGTGTCGGGGTCGAGCTTGTCCAGCTCGCGGAGGTACGTCGCGTAGTCCAGCTTGCCGAGGCCCGGGCGGATCTCGTCGAGGTGCACGATGGCGCCGTCGCCGAGGAGGACGTCCTTGGCGTGGCAGCTTCGCACGTGCGGGCCCAGCGCGCGGATCGTGTCGGTCAGCAGGCTCGTCGTGTCGAAGTAGCGGCGAGGGCAGTTGACGAGGTTGACCGGGTCGAGGTGCACGCCGAACCGCTCGCGGTCGACCGCCTCGATCAGCTCGAGGTACGAGTCGGCCGAGTCGGGCAAGACCCACTGCATCATCTCCAGCGTGTAGTACGTGCGGGTCGGCTGGACGGCGTCGACGATCTCGCGGACCGTCCGGACGATCAGGTCGAACGTCGCGTCGGTCACGTCGTCGCCGTGCGGCCCGTGCCAGACCGGCCCGCGCGAGCCGGCGATGTTCACGCAGCAGCGGGCGCCGATTCGCTCGGCCAGGCCGAGCTGACGGATGCACTTGTCCAGCGATTGTCGCCGGACGGCCTCGTCGGAGGCGATCGAGTTGCTCCACGCGCCGACTTCGGCGATGACGACATCGGCTTCGGCCGCCGCGGCGGCATAGGCGGCAACCGTCGCATCGTCCGCGTCGGCGTCGAGGGGGCAGTACGCCGCGCGATACCCCAACGCCTTGACCGCCGCCGCCCACGCCTGCGGATCGGTCGTCTTCTCGAATACGGGCCCGCCCAATCTCATGATCGCTCCTGTCGCGCTGCGGGTCACAGCGGGTCACTGCGGCGTCAACCATACCAGCTCGCCGCCTGTTTCGCCAGCCCGCCTCAGAACGCCCGGACGATGAGGGTGAAGTGGATGCCGGAGTCCTGGAGGTTGTGGTCGGACTGGTCGAAGTTGCGGAAGGGCAGGCCCCAGTAGATTCGCCCGTCGACGCGGTCGGCGATGTTCAGCAGCAGCCCCAGCCCCGCGCTGCACATGAGCTGCTCCTGCGTCGGCTCGTGCACCTGCCACCCGTAGCCGATGTCGAAGAAGGAGGCGAACTCCAGCACGTTGGTGTGGGCGGCCTCGTCGCGGAGCAGGGGGATGCGCAGCTCCAGTGAGCCGACCAGCCCGTTGTCCCGGACGATCTGGTTCTCGCGGTACCCGCGGACGGTGTACATCCCGCCGATGCCGAACTGCTCGAGGGGCAGCATGCTGCTGTTGACCAGTTGCGTCGTGCCTCGCGCAATGATGCGGCTGTGCGTCTGCCCGAGCCGGCGGACGTACTGGGCCTGACCGAGCCAGGCCAGGAACCGGCTGTCGGGCAGATCGCCGTCGTGGTCGGTCGCCCCGCAGGCCGGCAGGCCGAACGAGAAGACCGACACGGCCGCGATCACTTGCTTCTCGGTCCGCGTCAGCCACTCCTGCCCGAAGCGGAGGACCGACACCTTCGCCACGCCGTCTTCCTCGCCCGGGGAGAAGGAGAACCGCTCGCCCAGCAGGCGGCTCTCGCTGGTCCGCCTCTCGCCGGTCAGCGAGAGGGCGAACTCGCTGTTCGGCGTCCGGTACAGCGGCTGGCGGACGCCCACGCTGAACGTCTCCGACTCGCTGTTGATCTGAAGCTCCTCGAAGGGCTCCTCGATCAGCAGCGAGTCGCTCCGCTCGTAGCCCAGCCTCAGCGTCGTCTCCCACGGCGTCAGCGGCACGGAGTAGCGGACGTTGATCTGGTCCCAGCAGGCCCACTCGATGTCGCTGATGCCCCCCGTCGTCAGGCCGTAGTCCACGCTCACCGCGTCGCCGATGCCCGTCAGGTTCTTGTGCTCGGCCAGGATGTTGATCCGCTCGGCCCCGACGGAGGGGTTCTCCTGGTTGGCGAACCGGACGGCGAGCTGGTAGGGGCGGGCCTCCTCGACGGTCAGGTCCAGCCAGCTCTGGCCCGGCTTCGTGCCGGGCTGGAGGGTGGCCTGCACGCGGTCGAAGACGGGGTTCTGGCGGAGGATCTCGAGATTGTCCTTCAAGCGCCCGAGGTCGAGGGGGCGCTCGATGCCGCGCATCACGCGCGGCTGGATGTAGAGGGCCTTCGTCCACTCGTTGCCGCTGATCTCGACCCTCGTCAGCTCGCCCTCGACGATGCGGAAGGTCACCGCGCCGTCGGCGACCTTCTGATCGGGCAGGACCGCGCCGGAGTTGACGTACCCGCTGTCGACGTAGTGGCGCGAGAGGGCCTGGCGGGCCTCGTGGAGCTCTTCGCTGGTGAGTTTTCGGCCGACGTACTCCTTGACGACCTCGGCCAGCTCCTCGTCCGAGAAGGCCGTGTTGCCCTCGAAACGGAAGCTCTTGACCGTGACGGTCAGCCTGGCGGCCAGCGTGTCGCGGGGCGGCAGGATCTGCTCGACGGGCGGCAGGATCGGGTCCTGCTCGCCGCCGCGCGCCACCGGGGCGAGCATCGCCACAACCGCCGCGCACGCCGCCGCCGCCGCGGCCGAGCGGCCCGATCGTTTCAGGCGTTGGATGAGCAAGGCATCTCCCTGTGATTGACCTACGGGACTGTCACCGGCGTCTCGCCGTGTTCGCCCTCCGGCTCAGGGGGGCCGCCGACGGGCAGGTCCAGGCTGGGCAGCAGCGCGCCCGGCGCCATGGGCAGGCCCTCGCGCCCGCCGACGACGAAGCTGCTGGACCCGCGGAGGAACCGCGTCACGCACGGGTCCGCCAGCCGCACCTCGCCGGCCCAGAGGTTCTCCGGCAGCGGCGCCAGCGTGCCCGCCAGGTCCACCAGCGGCGCGGTGATCTCGATCGTGCCGGCGATCCCGAACTCGCTGGAGGCCGTGATCAGGCTGGCCGATTCCAGGAACACGTCCGTGGCGATCAGGATGTTCCCGCCGTTGCCGAGACTCGCGTCGGCCGACAGGCGGGCGTGGTCGAACAGGCAGAACGGCGAGGCGATGGTGATGTTGCCCCCGGTCCCGCCGGCGCGCGTGGTGATTCGGCCGTCGAAGAGCCTCATCTCCCCGCCGACGGTCAGCTCGATGTTCCCCCCGTCCCCGGCGGCCCGCGCGGCGATCTCGCTGTCGATGAGATAGAGGCCTTGTGCGGCGGAGACGATGAGGTCTCCGGCGTTGGCCTGGTCGGCGCTGGTGGTGATCGAGGCCCCGCCGTCCATGTTCAGGCTCCCGGAGGCGCCCACGCGGATCGTGCCCGCGTCGCCCATGCCCGTTCCGGCGCTGCGGACCTGCCCCTCCGTCGTGACGGCCAGGGAGCCCACGTCCAGCTCGATGTGCCCGCCCGCCCCGTGATTGTCGGTCTCCGACGTGATGTGCCCGCGGCGGGAGACGGCGACCTGGTCGGCCCGGATCCGGATCAGCCCCGCGTCGCCCATCTGCTCGGGCGGGGGGCTGTTGTCCCTGCGGCTGGTGGCCGTGATGATCGCCGAGTCGGCGTACCGCGGGTCGTCGCCATGGTCCAGAAGGTACTGGAGCTTGACGGCGTTGAAGCCCGAGACGGCGACACTGTCGGCGGCGACCTCGATGGCCCCCGCGTTGCCGCCGCCGACGGTGGAGGCGGAGATGATCCCCCCGTCGAGCACTTCCAGGTTGCCGGTGTCGATCGTGATCGTCCCCGCCTGCCCCCCGCCGAAGCCGGTCTCCGCCGCGATGCCCGAGGGGCCCAGTTGCTCCTCGCCGACGAACCCGAACGGCTGCGGGTGCACGCCCGAGACGCGGACGTGATCCGACGTGATCGTCAGGTTGCCTCCGCTGCCCGACCCGAGGGTCGTCGATTGGATGATCGACCCGCTGAGGACGTCGATTCGGCCGACGTCGATGACCATGTTGCCGGCCGGCTCGGCGCCGCCGACCAGCGCGGAGATCGAGGCCCGGTTGGTCATCTCCATCGTCTCGGCGGTGATGTGCATGTCTCCGCCGCGCCCGAACGAGGAGCCGGTGGACAGCCCGGTGAAGTCGGCGTTGAACGGGTCGTCGGCGGTTTCCGGGCCGGCCAGGTAGATCGCCCGCGCGTTGATCTCCAGGCTTCCGCCGGGCGCCGCGACGCCCGGGTCCCAGTGGAATGCCGTCCCCGAGACGTACGAGCGGTTCCGCACGTTGAGCGTGTCCGTCGTGATCTGAACGCTCCCGCCTTCGCCCGGGGCATACCACGAGCCGGCGTAGATCGTGCCCGTGTTGTTCATGTCCACCGTGGTGGCCACGATCGTCACCGACCCCGCCTTGCCGGCCGTCGTCGTCGAAACGCGGATCGCGCCCCACCACGTCACGTTGACCTCGTCGGCGGTGATGTTGACCGACCCGGCGTCCCCGAGGCCGTCGGTCCCGGCCCGCATCATGCCGTAGTTGGTCACGGTGACCGAGTCGGCCGTCACGTTGACCGATCCGCCCTTGCCGTCGGCCTGCCAGCCCGCACTGGTGAAGATGCCCGACATGTTGTACGTCTGGGGCGGGACGTATTCCCAGCCGCTGATCAGCAGCGAGCCGGCGTTGATCTCGATGTCCCCGCCCGTGCCGCTGCCTTCGAAGAGGGTCGCATTGAGCTGGGCGCCGCGCCACAGCTCGATTTCGTCGGCGGTGATCTTCAGCAGCCCCGGCTGCCCGCCGGCCTGCTTGGTCTGGGTGGAGACCCCCCCATAATCCGCCGGGTCCGGCGAGCCGCCGACGGCGAGGAAACGGTCGGCCGTGATGTCGATGTTGCCCGCCGCGCCGCCTCCTTGCGAGAGCGTCGAGATGTAGGCCGAGCCGTTTTGGCCGAACAGCTCGACCTCGCCGGCGACGATCGTGATGTCCCCGCCGTTGCCGCTGCCCAACGCCGGGGCGCTGATGAAGCAGTGGTCGGTCAGCGTGACGCGGTCGGCGGTGATGTCCACGTCGCCCGCGTCGCCGGCCCCGAAGGACCGCGAGCCGATGTTCGTCGCCTCCCCGGACGTCTCCTCGCCGCTGAGCTGCACCGTCTCGGCGGCGATTCGCGTGTTGCCCGCGCTGCCGGTCGCCTGCTGGCCGCTGGAGGAGGCGATCTCGGCCCCGCCGCCGGCCGCCGTGCCCGTCAGAATCACGTCGCCGCTGACGTGGATGTCGACCCCCGTTCCCGGATGATCGGCCGCCCCGTCCGTTCGGGCCGTCATCACGGCGCCTTCCAGGACCAACTGCCCGCCCCGGATCACGATCGTGCCGCCCGGATCGCCCGCGACGGTGACGGTGGTGTCCTCGCCCCCCTCGTCGACGAGGTCGATCGTGCCCATCGGCCCGTAGGCGTCGACGTCCGCGTCGGCGGTCTGGTCGGGCTGATTGTGGGTCACCACGCCCGGCGAGGCGACGCTGACGAGGCTGATCCGCCCGCTCGGGGCGGCCAGCTCGCTGCCGATCCGGATGTCGCCGCCCACCAGCGAGATCGTCTGCCCCGCGCCCACTGCCAGGTCGGCCCCGTCCAGCTCGATCGAGGCCGGGCTGTCACCGAGGAAGCCGAACGCGCTGGGCGGCGCGGTCGTCAGCACCGTCTGCTGCGGATCGATCATCGCCGGCAGCCGCCCGCCGTCGGCCAGCTCGAGCACGTCGGCCGTGGTCGCGACGAACGCAGCCGGCACGTCGAGCTGCGCGCCGGGCCCGAAGAGCACGCCCGCCGGGTTGATCAGGAAGAAGTTCGCGTTCGGCATGCCGCTGGTCGCCAGCAGCCCGTCGATCGTCGACCGCGACCCGCCCGTCACGCGGGAGATCACGTTGGCGATGTTGGCCGGCCCGGTGAACGTGGCCGACTCGCCCGTGTTGATGTTGAACTGGCTGAAGCTGTGGAACAGGTTGCTGCCGCGCAGCGACCCGTCGGTGTGGGGGATGGTGAAGTCCGGCCCGTTCAGCGGCCCGGCCGGGCCCATCGTGCCGTCGCGGACGATCTGCCCCTCCGCCGCCGCGCAGGCCAACAGGGCGGCGGCCCAACAGACCCGCCCGACCCGCCGTGCCCGCCACCTCGGCCGCTCGCCTGGTTTCCGTCTATGCGTCATGTCTCATCACTCCTTGCCCGTCCCCTCTTGCGCCGGCAGCGGCACATTGGACGCCGTTGCCTGATGCGAACTGAGCTGCTCGAGCTTTCGGCGGACCTGGTCGGGGTGGCCTTGCGGGATGACGTGGTCCCACCGCCACGCGACCCGACCGGACGGATCGATCAACAGTGTGGTCCGGACGAGCCGCCCGAAACTCTCTCCTCGCCACCGCACCTCCCGCCACGCCCCGTACTGCTTCATCGTGCGACGGTCCACGTCGCTCAGAAGCGGGATCTGGACACCGCGGGTGGTCCGGAAGAACCGATGGCGCAGCGGCGGCTCGGTGCCGACGGCCAGCACAGGCGCCCCCGCGTCCTGGAACCGCCCCAGAAGGGCCGTGAACTCGCTGCCCTCCGCCCCGCACCCGGTCGTGTCGTCACTCGGATGGAAGTAGAGCACCACCCAGCGCCCGCGGAAGTCGGCCAGGCTGACGGAATTGCCGTCGTGGTCGGGCAGCGTGAACGGCGGGGCCGCCTCGCCCGCCGAGGGCGCCCGGCCGCCGCCCGCCGTCGTGACGTCAAACGGCCTCGGCTGCCCGGCGCAGCCGCTCAGCAGCGTCAGCAGGAGAAGCGCGCGCGAAACAGACCCCACGGCAGACGACCCACGACGAACACCCTTTGATCCCGTCGCATAGAGCAAGCTGGATCTGCCTCTCGGCCAACCCGTCTGTCGGCTCCCTCCCCGTAGGCCTGACGTGCATGATCTGCCCTATTGCTACCGCGCGGAGGCGGCTCTGTCAAGCAGGAAAGGACCGCCACCCGGCGCCGGACGCCATCATGGGGCGGGCATGCGGTGACGGGACCGTCAAGAAGGGCCCACAGCCCGGTTGCCGCTGCGCGGCCGGCCGGGGCAGGCACGGAATCTGCCCTGCCCGACTGCCTGCCTGCGACGGGACGCGAATGGCCGGGGGCCTTCCGGGCGGGATCGCCCCGGCCTTCGAGACGCGTTCTCACTTCGCCTGCTTCAGCTCCAGCCAGGCCAGGTTTGTCGCCGCCCAGTCCGCTCTGACGGGGACGGCCTTCACCTCCTGACTGCCCGCCTCGCCGACCTCGAGCATGCCGAGCTTGACCGTCTCGAACTTGTCCCACGCGCCCGTGACAGGCGGCTGGGCCTTCAACGCCGCCTTGCCGACCTGGATCTCGAGGGACCCCTGCTTCAAAGCGGCGAAGCGGCCGCGGACTTCGTACGTGCCCGCCTTCGGAAACCGCACCTGCCACGAGGCCCAAGCGGCCGGATCGTCCCAGAAGCCGATATTCGGCTTGCCGTTGTCCTTGCTCTCGGTGGCGATGGTCGGCCCGTGCAGTTCGGCCCTCGACGCGCCGAGGACGGCCCTCCCGTCGGCGAACCGGATGCTCATGTCGGGCTTGAAGCCCTCGATCTTCAGCCCCTCGATCTTGACGGCATAGGCGTGCTCCGTCGGCAGGTTCGCGGGGAACTTCACGTGCAGGCCCTTCTCGTCCTGCGCGTGCTCCAGCGTCAGGCCTCCCCCGAGCAGCGACACCTTCGCTGCCTTCCCGCCGAACAGGCCCGAGCCGGTCGCCAGCGACGTGATCGTCGCCTCGCCGGTGGGGCGGCCCAGGAGGATCGCGTACAGCGTGTTGCCCTTCGTCGTGAACCGCACGTCCTTCGCCGTGTACGTCAGCGAGCCGACGAAGTGCCCGCTCTTCTTCAGTCGGGTCGGCCCCTCTCCGAAGACGGCCCACGGCCTGGTCTCGTAGATCGCCTCGCCGTACTTGCCCAGCCACGCCCCGATGCCCAGCAGCACCTTCTTCTGGTCGTCGGGAATCGCCCCGTCGGCCTTTGGCGAGATGTTCAGCAGCAGGCAGCCGTTCTTGCTGACGATGTCGATCAGAACGTGCAGCACTTCCGACAGCGGCTTGATGCGGAGGTTCTCGGTGTAGCACCAACTGCCTTTGCTGATCGTGTCGTCGGTCAGCCAGGCCCGCTCGGTCAGGCGGTCGAGGCGCCCCTTCTCGAAGTCCTCGATGCTCACCTCGAGCGGCAGGTCCCGCTGCTTGCGCGTGACCACCACGTCGGCCTTCCACTGGTGGGCCTTGTTGAAGTAGTAGGCCAGGAACTCCCTCTGGTGCGCTTCCGGGATCTGGTCGAGCCAGGAGTCGAACCAGATCAGGTCCGGCTGGTAGTCGTCGATGACCTCCTTCAGCTTGCCCAGCCACATCCGGAGGAACTTCTCTCGCGGCAGGTAGCCGAAGAGGATGGCCCGCTTGGGGTCCTCCAGCAGGGCGGGGAAGTCCCGCTTGACGCCGTCGTAGTGGCCGGTCCAGCTTCTTCGGCCGTTCCGCTCGATCTGCCAGAGGTTGTTGCGGGCGTGGTGGAAGGTCGCGACGAACTTCATCCCCCGCTTGCGGGCCGCCTGGGCCAACTCGCCCGTGATGTCGCGTTTCGGGCCGGCGTCCTTGGCGTTCCAGGGCGTCAGCTTGCTGGCCCACATCGCGAAGCCGTCGTGGTGCTCGGCGACCGGGCCGACAAAGCGGGCGCCGGCCTTCTCGAACAGGTCGGCCCATCGCTCGGCGTCGAACTTCTCGGCCTTGAACAGGGGGACGAAATCGTCATAGCCGAACTTCTCCGGCCCGCCGTACTTCTCGACGTGGTGCTTGTGCTCCCGGCGGTTCTTCAGGTGCATGTTGCGGGGGTACCACTCGCTGCCGAAGGCCGGCACGCTGTAGACGCCCCAGTGAAAGTAGATGCCGAACTTCGCGTCGCGGAACCACTTCGGCGCCGCCTCGTGGCGGCTGAGCGACTTCCAGTCGGGTTTGTACGGCCCGGCCGGCTCGGCGGCCGGCACGGCGGCGGCCACGACGGCGAACAGCGCCGCGATCATCAAAGCGTGCTTCCACATTGTCGGCTCCCTTGAGTTTGCCCTTGGCGGGGATGACCTTGCAGCGCGTATGTTACCGGCTCGGGCGGGGATTGTCCGAGGGCTTTTCCGCGGGGTCCGGCCTGGGGGGATCGACGAGGCTTCCGGCTGCGCTACTCCAGGGGGGCCTTCCAGACGATCACGTCCGGGCCGCTCTTTTGTGCGGCGACGATCTGTCGGCCGACGACCTGCTGGGCGAAGGCGTCGGGGACGATCGCGACGGGCGGGGTCTTGCCGGCCGGATCGATCAGGATGATCTCGTCCTGCTTCGGACGGGGGTCCGTCCCCGGCGGGGGGGCGTAGCTGCTGGAAAGCTGGGTCATCGGGACGCAGCCGGGCCCGCGGTTGGCGACCAGCCATCGCCCGATCGACCCGACGGCCAACGCGTCGCGCGCGAGCTGCCGCGACTCGCCGTCGACGATGTTCAGCGACCGGATCTCCCACCGGTACAGCCGATCGGCCTGGACGACCTGGCCGTGGCAGATCCACTTGCCGTCGGCCGACCAGACCGGCGGGGCCGAGCCGTAGCGCGAGAGTTCGACGCGGCGGAGCAGTTTCTTCGTGGCGAGGTCCACCACGCGCATCGCCGGCGTCGCCGGATCGGGCGCGGGCGCGGCCCCCCGGGCGCGCCGGAGCAGCCGGGCCCGAGCGGCCGCCTCCCTGCCTCCTGCCCCCCCGGCGGCCGGACGCCGCCTCCGGTGGGGGGGAACCTCCACCCACGCGATGTGCTTGCCGTCAGGCGAGACCGCGAGGTGGTGGATCGCGGCGTCCTTGCTCTCGTAGAGCACGCCGCGCGGGCCGACGACGCGGCAGGAGGCGTACTCCTTCAGGTCGCTCTCGGCCCGGTACAGCCCCTTGCCCGTCGGCGCAAACGTCACGGACGTGTGCGTCCGCTTCGCCCCTGCCCCCAGCCCGCCGCCCGACTGCTGCGCCGGCTGCAAGCTCCAGTCGAAGACCGCCACGCCCAGGCGATGGCGAACGGGCTCACTCTCGCGGCCGTCCTTTGTGCCCGCCAGCAGATAAGCCGCCTGGAGGCCGTCGGCCCGCCAGCATCGCCCCGACATGCCCCACTGCCAGAACAGCGCCGCCGTGGGCACGGCCGTCAGGGCGGCATGCTCCTTGACCGGCGAGCCGAACTCCCGCAGGTAGAGCATGGTTTCTCCGCTCTGTCCGACGCGGCGGAGGTAGAGACAGCGATCCCCGGCCGGTGAGATACGGACGAACCGGTTGGCCAGGCTCAGCAGCGGGATGCGGTTGGAGGGCAGCTTCATCAGCTCGCGGCGCTCGCCGAGCCGGGGCGGTCGGGGCGGCTTGGCGGCGAGCGACAGTGACGGAGCCAGAAAGATCAACACAGCGGCGGCAAGATTGCGCATGGCGTCTCCCTTGGCAGAGGCCTACGAAGGTCAGACGCTTTCGCAGCCGCCGAGGTTCCCGCGGGCTGCTTACTGCTGCTCGATCGCCTCCTCGAACTTCTTGGCCACCCAGGCGTTTCGGGCGGCCTTGGCCTTCTGGTCCTTGTCCGGGTCGAGCATGGACGTCAGCTTGTTGGGCAGGAGGACCCTGTCGGTCTTCAGGGCGGTTCGGCTGTTGGTCTTGTAGAGCGCGAGGGCGGCCTCTCGGAGCTGGCGGTCCTCGGCGAGCGTCCAGCGGCGGTCGATCTGGCGGATGCAGAACTCGCCCAGCGCCGCCTCGGGCTCGTCGTCGGGCAGGCTGTGGGGCAGGTGGATGCTCGGCCACTTCTTCGGCTCGGCGAGCAGCCTGGCGATGAACATCGACCCGATCGCCCGGCGCGTCCCGGCCAGCGGGCCCTTGCCGTACTTCTCCATGAAGCCCGAGAAGTACATCACCATCGCCGCGTGACGCGACCGCGGGCTGCCGTGGCAGACCGGCGCCAATTGCGCCTGGAACAACTGATACCGCCCGAAGCGCTGCTTGCTGTTCTCGTCGTCGTAGATCGCCTTCAGCGTCCGCATCGGGAACGACGCGATCAGAGCGGCGTTGGCCAGGCTCGTCCACAGGTTGACCTCTGCCATGTCGCCCTGCTTCGTCCCGTGCCCGGTCATGGACTTGTCGTCCGGCGGCTCGAGGCTGTCCAGGTCCTCGGCCTTCCAGGAG